>ERZ890510.11-NODE-11-length-154881-cov-8.111196_pt1 | contig 154881 bp, 134 predicted proteins | sample MGYA00521265_ERZ890510 | MGnify/ENA primary metagenome ERZ890510 (study PRJEB32303, sample SAMEA104408624) | aquatic metagenome | biome: Brackish water; feature: Chemocline; material: water | place: Baltic Sea | collected 2014-10-26T21:54:00 | depth 110 m ... | reverse complement strand
GCAGGTTCTACTCCCCCGCGTTGCGGGGGAAGCTTCTGACTCCCCAGAGAAAGGGATGCAGGTAATCACACTCTCATAACCCCTGGTGCTGAGAACGGGGGCAGGCCACCACGCACAGGCTCCCGTCGGCCAGGTAGTAGGTCTCTGCGACGAGGCGAAGAGTTTCGTCGAATTCGTAGAGGACGGTCGCGTATCCGGACCTTGGATCATCCATGATCTCGCGACCAGCGCCGACGCGGTCCGCGCGGATTCGGACTCTACCGTCTGCGCTCCAGGTGAAGACCTGGCCGGCGTACCCTCGAGCCGGTGGTTTCCATCGATTCTCACGCTCGTCTATGAAGAAGAACTCCAAGCGATTGCCCATCTCGCTGTAGACCCTGCGAAATCCCTGATGACCCCGGTCTGAGATGGTGGACTGACCATCCTCGTCGAGGTACCGGAGCTTGATGAGGTAGCCACCCGGAGCGTACGAATACTCGCCCGAAGCCACCCCCGCCGTCCCACCACGTTGAGACCCGTCGTCCGTGTCGGTGGTGCTCCAATAGCGGAGAGACTTGTCCTCATTAAGGACGCGTGTCGGTAGCCGGGACTCACGCACTCTTGACCAGAAGCCGGTTGAACGGCTCCACAGATACTCATCGCAACGCCGACTGCGACGCCCGTCCATCGTCGTACGCGCATCATGCTCCGCTCCCACCAAGATCCGATCTCAAGTCTACATCACCTACGTCCACGGAACTGGAGTATTTCTCCACATGTTCGGGTTCAGAAGTCCAATGCACTTCATCGGCCCACTTGCGGCAAATCGACGGACAATTCCCCTGAAGTACGCCGAATCAGCGAAAATCGCCCTCCATGGTCCCGAGCCATGCACCCACGCCTGCGCACACCCCAAAAGGAGGTCGCACGCGCTCCAGATTTCGTCCGCATGCGTAGGATCACCCGCGAGCAGATCGTACAACATCTCGTGTCGGACGGTCTTCTCGTGGTCCTCGTACCCTCGCACGACGATGACTTCATGGGGTTCGGACCACCGGCCCCGCGCCACCGCTCCATTCACTCGCCTCACCTCGCATCGACGTATCTCCCTCAGGATCGTAGTTTGGGCCGAACACCCCTAGTGCAACGCCCCAACCCGGAGTCACACGATGTCAGCTTCGCGACGCCTACTCCTGCTGACGCTACTGTTTTCCCCCCTTCCCGTGATCGCGCAAAGCACTGACACCGAGCGCGCCGCCGCCCGCGATATCCTGAAACAGATCGATGCCCTGGAGGCCCGTCTGGACCCCACCGGCATGGCTAACGATCTGGTCGGTCGGTCCGACGCGGACCAAGACGCACTGGTGCGCCGGACGACCGAGCTGTGGGAGTCGGAGATGCAGGCCCTCAGCGACTTCATTGGCCACAATCCGGAGGTGGGCTGGGAGGAATTCAACACCGTGGACACGCTCACCGCGGTGCTCCGTGGGCGGGGGTGGGACGTCGAAGTCGGCGTGGCCGGCTTGGAAACCGCGTTCGTGGCGACGTGGACTTCACCGGCGGGTGCCGACGGTCTGATGCTCGGACTCATCGGGGAGTACGACGCACTCCGCGACGCGGACGGGGCTTTCCACGGCGATCAGCACAACGCACAGACCCCCATCGTGTTCGCATCGGCGTTCGCGCTGGCGGAGCACATGGCTGCGAATGGCACCCCGGGGCGCATTCGGATCTACGGTACTCCGGCTGAAGAGGTCGGGCCTCCGGCGAAGACGATCATGCACGAGGCCGGCGTGTTCGACGGCGCGGATCTCCTCATCCGAAGCCACGGCGTAACCCAAACGTCTCGCGCCCAGGTCGGCTTCGGGAGCTGCTGCCTGAATATCAACGAGGTCAAGTACACGTTTCTCGGAAAGCCATCGCACCAGATGTCGTCGTGGCACGGGCGGAACGCGCTCGAGGCGGCAGTACACTTCTACACCTTGGTGGACGGCCTTCGCTCGACGTTCCGCCCCGAGTCTTCCATCCAGGGCGTGATCTCCGAGGGGGGCGATGCGCCCAACGTCGTGCCCCAAAGGGCCGTGGTGGACTACTACATTCGCTATCCCGACCCCGTCTACCTCGCGCACGTCACCGAAATGATGGATAACGCGGCCCGGGGTGCGGCGATGGCCACGGGCACGGAAGTCCAGATCGACCGGTATGGGGAGTACCGCGACGGTATCTCGCTGGGAACCCTCCAAGAACTCTCCTTCGCCTACGCCGGAAGCCTGGATGCGCCGAACATCGCCCCCGAGCCCCGTCGCCCCTCGGGCTACGAGGAGACGGGGGTCGTCACCAAAGACATTCCGGGCATCGGAATCAGCATCTACAGCTCACGGGAAGCCAACCACACACGCGGCATGCTCGAGGACACCTTCAGCGACGTCGGTCATACAGGCTTCCGCATCAGCGCCGAGACCATGTCGTCGGTCCTCTATGACTTCCTCACGAAACCGGAACTGCGCGAGGCGGTGCGAGAGGAACACCGAGTACTGGCCGGACTGCTCGATCAGTACCACGAGGCGCTGCGTAGGGCGTACGCAAGTGAGGTGGGGCGACCGATCTCGCAGAACTAAACGACGGGGGCGTGGAGCGTTCGTGCATGGCTCCCGGGTTGGCTTGGCACCAAATAGTGGCGTCGGTGCATGGCTCGGAGCAGAGGTGCGCCATCAACTCTGACGATCGACAGTGGCACTGACTGGGTTCAGCGACGCTACATGTTTCTCTACATGTTCGCGTTCACTGATCCAGTGAGATCCGCCGCCCCATGCCGCAAAATCGATGGGCATTCCCCAGAAGTACGCCAAAGCGGCGAAAACCGGGCGCGTTCAGCTGGGCTTGACCCGCATCGACCCATCACGGCGCTGACGAGCGAGTGATCGGCTCGCATTCTCACGCACTATGAGGTCCTCACCGGCCCCTGACCGCCCGGAGTTCCTCCTCCTCTATATCGAGCAACCGGCAGATCACCTGCTCCATGTAGTCTTCCCGACGTTCTTCCGTATGTTCCTGCCTCTGCGCTGCGGCCTGCCGATCAATGTCGGCCCGAACCTCTTCGAGCGTCGGGCACGTCGCCCGGACCGTACCCCACGCCAGCAGACCACCGAGCACACTGAATCCCACCAACACGATGTCGATCGCGCGGCCCTTTCTGCGTCGACGAGCTTTGAGTTGCGCCCTCTCTCTGAACTCCTCTCTTCGCTCCGAATCAGGCCGGTCGGGCACGTCACTCATCTCTGGATTCCCCCAAGCGCAGGATCGCCGTAGGCGATCCGGGGAAGAGTAGTGAACAGGACGACCCTCTCGCCCGGCCAGACTATTTCTGTAGCACAGTGCCCAGACTTCCGAGCCGATACGGATAGGTATTTCAAACGCCCTATTGGCGCGAGTGGCGTTCGTTCTGGGTTACGTCTCCATGGGGGCTGCCATCATGCTCACCCAGATGGCCCCAATCGTACTGCTGAGCAGGGCCGATTACCTGGCAGCATTCGAGAAGGATCAGTTGGGCGCAATGGCACTCTGTGGGAACAACTAGCCGCGACCGCGCACGACACGCATTATGACGACTTCTCCAATACCAAACCTGAGAGTCCTGAATGCTGTCACAGCGAAGCCTGTCGTTCGCATGGGTCGCCGTCGCGGTCACCATCGCCGCCGCTCCCTTGAATGCGCAACAAGTCCCGTGGTCCCCGCTCCAGCGTTCAAGCGACAACATCGAGGTGCTCGGCCATCTTCCATTGGGTGCTGCGCTCTCCGTCGCGGACATGGACCTCGAGCAGGAGATGAGCCGCCCCTACGCCTATGTCTCGCGGATGGTCTATGGCTTCGACGGACCTAAGGGGACTGACATCATCAGCCTCGCGGATCCGGAGCATCCGGAGCTGCTCTACGAATGGAGGATCGACGACCAGGACCTCCATCAGCGCACTGGTGGCATGGACGTAAAACACTTCAAGTGGAACGGCCGCTACTACATCGTGCAGTCGCTCCAGTTCGGCGCGGGCGGCCCTGACAACGACCTCGGCGCGGTCATCCTCGACGTGACCGGACTGCCGGACCCATCGACGGTTCGTGAGGTCGCCCGCATCCGTGAGCCCGACATGCCGGGTGGTTTCCACAACATCTTCATCTACAAACATTCGAACGATCACGTATACCTGTTCACGACCGCTGCAGCGCCGGGTGCCCTCGTCTACGATCTGGGTAAGGTCGTTGACGGCGACCTGGCGAACGCTCGCGTGGGGATGGTACCTGTGCCGGAGAGCTCGCTTGGAAGCGGTAGCGGCCGTGGCTACCACGACTTCTACGTCGGCTACCACCCGGACACGGGTGAGGACCGCTTCTATGGGGGCGGCACCGGCGGCTACTACATCTACGACGTCTCGGACGTCACGGCTCCGGAGCTGCGCATCACGTTGACTGGCGTCAGCGGCGTGAGCTACGGACATACCTTCACACCCAGTCCGGACGGTCGCTACGTGATCGCTGAGACGGAGTATCAGTACGCTCCGCTCCGCATCTTCGACCTGCAGCCGGCGCTCGACGGGGAAGTCACGAACATCCGCGAGCCCATCTCGGCCTTCACGGCGGACTGGCGACACTTGGTGCACAACCACGAAGTGCGGTGGCCGTATGTGTTCGTCTCTGGGTACTTGGATGGCCTGCAGATCTTCAATCTGCAGGATCCTGCGAACCCGGTGACCTCAGGCTACTACGACACGTATGTGGGCCCGCCGAACACGGAGCGCTATTCGCAGTTCAACGGCGCGTTTGGCGTCGACGTCCGCAACGAGGACGGGTTGATCGTGGTTTCCGACATGTCGACCGGCCTGTGGACCTTCAAGATGGACGGATTCCAAGGCTGGAACGGCGAGCATTGGGGTTACCCGAACATCTCGTCCGCCCAGGATTGGGACAGGCCGGTTGTGAAGCGTCCGATCAGCTGATCAGGGGCTAACACCCAGCCCGGACCCCCAGGAGACATTGACCTACTCGATCCTGACTTTGCTTACGCTCGTGAGCGTTTCTCCCGGCCCGGACGCGATGTCCACCGGGGGCGCCTGCATGGCGGGTGGCCCCGACTACTACGCGGTCGAGCTGTTTACAACGCGCAACATTCCAGGGACGGGCAACTCGAAGGCCGTCACCGAGGTGACGGTCGCCGCATCGTCGCCGTTCTCGGTCCAGCTGACTGCGGACGGCAGCTACATGTACGACCTCGACGTGTCTATCGAACGTATGCGTGCGCCGAAGTACGGGAAGTTGGTGGCTTGGGTCACCACTCCGGACATCGACCGGGTGGTCCGTTTGGGCGCCTTGGACGAGAACTTTCGGGCCTCAGGCTCGGTAGCGTGGAATCAGTTCATCATCGTGGTCACGCTTGAGGAGTTAGATGATGCCGGGGCAGGGACATGGTCTGGTCCGATCGTTTTCCGAGGCCTGTCACGGAGCGGCTTGATGCACACGATGGTGGGCCACGGGGCGCTTCAGCAGGAAAACTGTGCGGCCTTCGGGTACGGCAACTGAGCTCGACATGAAACGGACCGGAATGCTTTGCCTGGTCGTACTCTTTATGGCGGCGCTCCCTAGGCCCGTTCTCGGTCAGCACGAGATGCGCGGGATGACCCCTCGGGGCGGTTGGCGCATGGTCCCGATGGATCCGAGCATGCCCATGCTTCCCGGTCTGGAGAACGCCGTCCCTGTAGTGGGTCCGTTCATGCCGGGGATGGGCATGGATCCGTCGATGTTTCCGGAGGCCCGGCCATCGGCGATGGTGCCCATGGCCGACGGGGATACCCTGGACATTTCTGTGTCGATGGTCAGGCGCACCCTGAACGGCCACGAGATGATCATGTTCGGCTACAACGGCCAGTACCCAGGGCCGCTGATTCAAGCGGAGAAGGACGCCACCATCGTCGTGCGGGTCACGAACGAGATCGAGATGCCGACGACGATCCACTGGCACGGCGTCCGCATCGACAATCGCTTCGATGGCGTGCCGGGCGTCACACAGGCCGCGATTGAGCGCGGTGACTCGTTCACGTACGAAGTGCACGTCCCCGACGCGGGCATGTTCTGGTATCACCCGCACGTGCGTGAAGACGTCCAGCAGGATCTCGGGCTCTTCGGAAACCTCCTGGTGACCTCGCCCGACCCTGACTACTACGGGCCGGCGCACCGCGAAGAAGTCTTCGTCTTGGACGACATGCTCATGGACGAGCAGGGCGCGATCCCGTGGGGCGATAGCGCACCCACGCATGCGCTTATGGGGCGTTTCGGCAACGTCATGATGGTGAACGGACAGACCGACTATCGACTGACCGCGAAGCGAGGGGAAGTCGTCCGCTTCTACCTGACGAACGTTGCCAACACGCGCACGTTCAACGTGACCTTCGGCGGAAACGCCGTGAAGATCGTGGCGTCCGACGTGGGCCGGTACGAGCGCGAACAGTGGATCAACTCCGTGGTGATCGCTCCGGCCGAACGGTACGTCGTGGACGTTCGTTTCGACGACGTGGGCGACGTCGCGATCTCAAACACCATTCAGGCGATCAACCACTTCCGCGGCGAATTCTACCCGCATGTGGACACACTTTCGGTCGTCACGGTATCTGAGGAGACCGCGGACCCGACGATCTCCAAGGCGTTCGAGGAACTCCGGGTGCACGCAGAGGTCGTCGCGGACATCGCCCGTTTCCGTCCGTACTTCGACCGTGCGCCGGACCACGAGCTAGAAACCACCGTGCGCGTGCGGGACCTGCCCCAGTCGATGGTGATTCAGATGGAGGCGGACACGATGTTCTTTCCACCCATCGAGTGGAACGACGGCATGCCCATGATGAACTGGCTGTCCACAGGCGAGCAGGTGACATGGATTCTGCGGGACCGCGAGACGGGCGCCGAGAACGGTGACATCGATTGGATTTTCAAAGTCGGCGATGTGGTCAAGATCCGGGTCTTCAACACGCCGGACTCGTTCCACCCTATGAACCACCCCATCCACATCCACGGGCAGCGGTTCCTCGTGCTCAACAAGGATGGAGTGGAGAGCGACAACCTGGTGTGGAAGGACACAGCGATCGTACCCGTCGGCTCGACCATGGACTTCCTAGTAGAGATGTCTAACCCAGGAGAGTGGATGGTGCACTGTCACATAGCCGAACATCTACATGCGGGTATGATGTTCAGCTTCACGGTCGAGGGGTCCTGACCGGCCGATCGTTGGGCGAGTCCCGAACTCGCGAAGGCGAACCCTCCTACTGTCCCAGCCCCCGCGGCATCGCCGGCACCATGGTCGTACCGCCTCTCCACCCGCGGACCTCGACCGCCCTCGAACTCGATGTACTGGTGCCGTCGGCCATATTTCTGACGGTGACCGTGAATCGGTAGGGTCCCTTGGGGAGTGCCGAATCCACCCGACGCAGCTCTGCGACTGAGTCGTCTTCGCGGGCCTCTGATTCGCCGGAGAAGAACGCCCGAACGGATCCCTCTCCGTCTCCGGAGTCGTCCAGCGGCTCGATCAGGATCTCAGTCTCGTACGGCGTGCCTTTTGGGAGATTGTAGATCTCGTAGTAGACATCGAATGAGCTCTCTGGAAACTGGCTGGTCGGCAACAGCGCGAGCATGTTGCCCCGTCGCGCCCAACCGTCGGTCGCATCTGGGAGACCGAACGCGATGTCGCTGAGCATCAACTCCGGACCGCTGTAGTCAGGGATGGGGAAGGGTTCGTTGTACAGTTGGCCAACCCCTGGCCTGGCTGCGTCGGTGACGATCACCCGCTGCAGGCTGGACGGCGAGGGCGGGGCCTGTATTTCGATGTAGGTGTGTAACAAGTGCTGTCCTGACAGCGGACGTTCCACGTTTACGAAGGCCGAGTCCACGCTGTGGACCACCGAGTGGCGCGCCGTATCGGCAAGAACCAGCCTGACATCGAACTGATAACGGACGCGACCATCGTTCCGCTCCCTTCGGAGCTTGCCCACGGGTACGGCGATCGCCGCGATGACCGTGGTGCCGCCGCCATCCGTACGGAAGGTGAACAGGTCGTAGAAGAACGGGAGCGGCCCTGGGATCGGCGGGAGAAATCCGCTCACGGTGATCGTACTGTCTGACGACAGTGCCGTGCGCTCGGAACTAGGGGCACCATCCACGGACTCCGGTCCTGTCCAGGCCAGCGTTGCGGCCAGGACAAAGAAGACTGAGACCGACCCTCGGAGCGTCGTCACGATAGCTGTGTCATGTGGATCACTGTGATCCCTCAACGATGATCGGTCGACTCGTCACGATAGGAGTCCGGCCGAAGAGGTCGAGTTGAAGGTGGAGGGTATAATCGCCTGGCTCAAGGTCGGGTAGCTCCAGCATGACGGATCGAAACGCTGCCTGGACGCGGTCGGGGCCGACATCATCGAACGTGACGTCTACCGGCCGGTCGGGTGCGATCACGCCGAGAAACTCCCCGATACGGCTGAGGAATCCGGGCCGCCCCTGGTTGAAGCCTATGGTGACCTGGATGGGTTCCAGGATACCGAGCCCGTAGGCCTCCCAGACAACCGCGAATCGCTCACCAGGGCGTAGGCGCACGCCGGGTCGGACATCCGGAATCGCCTCATCCAACGACTCTGGGAGGGTCGCGCCTTCTCGCAGGATCAATAGATCCGACACGTCGACCAACCCGGCGGTCAACGGCCGTTGGATGACACCCTGACGGGCGCGCCACGCCTGTCGGCCCTGCAGGTCAACGACTTCGAGCCCGCTCACGTAGTGACCGGGAAGGGTCTCTATGGTCAGAACGCCTTCAGGCTCCGTGCCCTGGACGTAGACCGACTCCCCCCCGTCCTCCGGAATCAGGAACAGGGCCGTATTGGCCGGTCCCGCAATGCCGCCCCCCTCCCGCCACGCCGAGCTCACGCCGCCGAACGCCGTTGGATCCGCGATGGTCGGCCGATACGCACCGACCACCAGCATCATGCCGTCTCTGCGGAAGCGGCCGACCTGGGTCTCCAGCGCGCGGATCTCCGGGGCGTACGGCGGGGCGTACCACGTGCGGGCCTCCCTCGGAGCGGTGATCCAACTCTCCGGTGGGATATCCGAGGGCGACTCGAGATAGGTCTCCGGGAAGAGATAACCCCGGCTCTTTGGATGGTGATGGCTGACCATGCGGCGGGTGTCCTGCAGCCCCCCACCCAGGCTCATGGTTCGGCCAGGGTTGTGCACTCGGCTGTAGCCGATATTCCGGCCGTACCGGACGAGCGTCTCTTCCTGGAACTCGTCCCATTCTCCGCCCATCGGGTCAGCGGCGTCTCTCCGGTTCTCAGCAACCACAAGGCGGGCGAAATGGTCCGTCAGGCGGTCGTTACCTTCGAAAAGAAAGAGCGGATCCGAGAGTCGCCAAAAGAGCTCCCACTTGCGCTCTCGCTCGGCGGGAGCGGCGCGTTCGAACTCGTCTCGCGCATCTGGTGTGAAAATGAAGCGAGGGGTCGTCCATGCCTCGTACTGGGCGTCGGACATCGCCGCGAGCGATTCACGGAAGGCCGCTTCGGCCGGGACGTATTCGGTTTTTATATGGAGGACGTAGCCAAGCAGCGCGGAGCACCACCACGTTTCTGTGATGCCGCACTCGTTGGCGACCCGCTCTGCCTCGCCGATGTTCCGGCTCTCGACCAGGTAGTGCACGAGCTGCCCGAGGATCCAACGATCCTTGATCTCCTCGAACCCGTCGAACAGGGATCGAATGAACTCGACCCGAGCCTGGCCCACTTCGCGGAACTCGGCCGGAAAGCGTTCGTTTTCATCTCCTCCAAACCAGATACAAATGGTACCGATGCGTTCGTCGCAGACCTGTCCGTCGGGCTGGGCCATCGGAGGAATACGACTCTCACGGTAGCGCTCAAACTCCTCTTGGAACTTGTGTGATTCCTTGAGGATCCTCGTGGAGTCGGCGGGCGTGGTTTGTCCTCGCGCGCCTGCTGAGCTGAACAACAGCGCGAGCGTGACGCACGCGAGTACGGCGCCCCGCGTTGTGAGTGGCCGAATGGAGGATCGCATAAAGATGCTGGGCGAGTGTGAGTGGTCCTGCACGTAATAGTATGACGTGCAGGGCTCTGAGGCTCGCACAGGTGGTCGGGGGCGTGCGAGCGCCACTCTTGTGATGCTGAACAATCTGGTGGGGGCGCTAGGCGGTCAGACTTATGGACCGCGTTGGAGCGCCTCGGGCCCGGAGACCCGCCCTAGTCGGCTTCAGGCTGCGGGAAGCCCCCCAAAGTTACTTCGAGGACCGAGCCCGCTTGATCCGGTCGCGGAGTAGCACGATGGAGACGAGGGCGAAGAGCGGGAGGGCCGCGACCAGAAGGATGCCAGGGCCGACGGCGTCGTACATCCCCATCGCGAGAGGAGAGGACCTGTTCGATCATGATTGTCTTCCGATCTATGTGAAAAGGGTCAGAGCTGCGACCCGGATTATTCCTTGTCCTGAAGTCTCGCCAGGTCGTGGCTCGTGATGCGTCAGGAAGGACCCGAGCGGTTGCGTGGGGAGATTCCTTGGGAAGACGTCCCAATGCGCCATGCCCCGGCCCCTGGCCCCTGTCGAGATTGCAACGCGGTCCCGGAATGGCGCCGTAAAGCCCGGGCCCTTGGGGCTCCCGCTTTTATCGGTTTCTTCGAATTGGGAGACTATCTCATGGGCGCCAAGGTCCCACTACGCAAAGACCTCCTGGGAGCCGAACTGCTCGTCAGAGTGGCCGGTGCAGAACGGGGTCGTAGCCCGCGGGCTCGGTCCAGGAAATTCGGCGCCCTGGTTACGCTATCGGGCGTTGTACTCGCGCTGACTTCTGGTGTCGTTTCGGCGAAGGATCCCATGGCGCTCACGCGAGTGGCTGCGCGGCACTCCGCGACAAGAGCGGGCGCAGAGTACCTGGGCAAGCGCGGCGTCGTGCTACAGAAGGGACTTCACGACTGCGGCCCCGCTGCCCTCGCGAATCTCGCACTGTTACTCGGACTGCCGGCGCCGTCCCTGGACTCCCTCGCAGTGCTGTCGGGAACCCAAGCGAGTGGCACCCGAGCCAGCGGGCTCGTCCGTGCGGCCACCGCGTTGGGGATCACCCTTGAGGCCGACCGAGTCGGGTCGGATCAACTGCGAGCATTGCGTACGCCATTCATCGCGTGGTTGCACCAGAGTCACTTCGTCACGGTCGAAAAGTGGACGTCACAGGGGCAGCTCGTGGTTCTCGATTCTCAGGTTGGCCGGTACGCGCTCCACGAGCGCGCCTTCTTGCCGATCTGGTCAGGCGAGGTACTCCGCCTGCATGGCGCGACCTCGCCACCCTCGGCGCCTCAGGCGTCAGCTTTTCACTCCTAATCAGGAGGTTCTATGCGTAGGTCGAGTACACTCGTCGTGATGGCCACACTCTGCGTGGCCATGCTGGGAACGACGCCATCTGGAGGGGGGGCGGTCGCACCGTCGGCCATCCCGGGCATCTCCGCGCCAGGCGATGTGGAGGGTCAGGGCTGGCAATCCGCCTTGGCGTGCCTCGGATGCGTCGCCGGGGCAGTTGCCATCATCGGGTCTGGATCCGGTGCGATTCTGACTGCAATGGCTGTCAACGGATCGACCCTCGTGGCCGCCGGTTGCATCGGTATGTGCTATGACGCGGTAAGAGAATAAACCAGTCCCAACGGAGGTGATCAGCATGACTATCGTACGAAAGAAATGGGTCGTCAGGAGTGTCGCGTTGAATACCCTGCTCGCGTTGGCGTTCCTAGGGATTCAACCCCAGCCCACGCTTGGGGCCGTGGGCCTGCCCGCTCCCGTTCCCGGTGTCGTGGCACCGACTACAACAGACGTGGTAGGGGATGGGTGGGCCACCAGAGCCGTGTGCATGGGATGTGCAGGCGCCATCCTGGCGTCGGGCGGCTTGAGCATTATTGGGCTTATTGCCCTGTCACTCGCGTTCCCAGAGGCTTTGGGGGGGTGTGCCATCGTCTGCTCGCTTTGGAATAGTGACATTCTTGAGTGAGGTCAGGGACCAGGGTCCCTCGGGGGCGCGCAGCGTCCCCGAGGGAGTCCGTTCTCGTGCCACCCGCTCTAGAGCCACCCAGCCTAGGACGCCGGTCGCGCCGCTCAGCGTGTGGAAGAAGGTGCTGACCGTGCTGCTGTTGGCATCCTCGGCGACGATGGGTGTTTGGATGTTGAGGCACGGGGCGTTGCGCCCGAGGTCTGACTACCCTGAGCCGCCCTGGCGCCTTCCCGCCTTAGTCGGGCCCTGGCCCAACGACGGGCCGAGGGTAGCGGGCGGGGCGACTGCGGGGGGGAAAGTCCTACTCTACGTCGATCAACAATGCCGTTTCTGTGCGGCCGAAATGGGCCGCTGGTCGGAGGTCTCCCTGTCCGAAGCGCGGCTGACTCTGTGGGTCATTGCCTCACCGGCATCCGACGTAGCCGATCTCTCTTGGGTGCCAACGCCGCTACGCAGATGGCTGACGCACGACCGCTCAGCGGATATCGCCCGGGCGTTGGGCGTGCGTAGCGTGCCCGTCGCCTTTTTCGTCGACGCTGCGGATACCGTTCGCCACGTCGTTGCGGGTCAGCGGTCGGTGCAACAACTGAGAGACATCCTTGAATCCATGCGCGAGGTGGGGATTAGTCGATGAGTCGATGGATGCAGAAAGTAGACCTCCTGGCGCCGACTCTGGATGAGATCAAGGCGCTTGAGCCCCTGCTCCCACCACTTGCCCTTGGTTGGCTGCTCTCCTTGGTGGCGACCACAGCAATGCGCCCGTTAGTCAACGACGCGTTCGCCGCCAACGAGTTCGGCATGGGGCCCGCGCTTAATACGTGGATGTGGCTCGCAGCTCTCCTGGCGCCGCTGTTCCAGGGCGGGAGGGCACTGCTTCTGGCGGCACTTGGTTGGGCTGTGCTCGCTTTGGCGAACGTCGAGTGCCGATTCCGGTGTGTTCTGTCGGTGATGTTATACGGGGACGCCATCTTGCTCGCGGAGGCCGTCGGCCTGGCGGTGTTTCTGCATCTCTTTGGCGGAGAGATGCGTGTGCCGGAGGACCTGAGATCGCCGTTCGATGTGGCTAGCCTGGTGAGCGAGGCGGGTCCCATCGTCCAGGCCGCAGCGCAAACGCTCACGGTGTTCCACTGCTTGTGGTTGTTGTTTCTCTGGATCTCGTTCCGCAAAATTCTCGCACTCCCACGGGGACCGGCTGCTTTCTTGGTCTGTGTCATGTGGGGTGCGGTTTTCGCTGCGGCTGCCGTTCGTGCCATTTCCGTGGGGTGAAGCGATGAAGGCGTCTATAGTACTCAGCGACTTTCGGGTCGACTTCCCGAATTTCTCAATGGGTCCGATCGAACTTGACGTCCGAGCGGGTGAACGGCTCGCGCTGATTGGGGCCAATGGTGCGGGAAAGAGCACCACACTCAACGCGATCGCGGGCCGGCTAACCGAATACCGCGGGCGGGTCGAGGTCGGTGGGGAGGAAGTTGTGGCGCAAGCCCACCGCGTACGTGAGTCGGTCGGGTTGTTACCCGAACGCCTACTCGGCTTCGGGTGGATGACCGTGGCGGAGCACATAGCTTTTCTGTCGAACTTCTTCCCCACGTGGGATAAGAAGCACGCGACAGAACTCCTTGATCGACTTGCTCTTCCTGCGAAGTCCAAGGTGGGCACACTATCAAAAGGCATGCAAATCAAGCTCGCCTTGATCGGTGCGGAGGCCTTTCGGCCTCCGATTCTACTCCTGGACGAGCCTACGTCAGGAATCGACCCAGTGATGCGCGGGGAGTTGCTTGCGGTCATTGCCGACTGTGCCCCTAGGGGGGGTGAGCGGATCGTTGTTTTCTCAAGTCACATCCTTGAGGATGTCGAACGCATTGCTGACCGAGTGGTGTTGCTGCAGTCCGGGAGCGTGATCTGCGACATGTCTACCGAGGCCCTGCAGGCGACCGAACCCGGCACGCCCATTTCCGAACTCCTCTATTCGAGGCTAACCCCCCATGGATGAACTCCGATTCTTCGCCTTGCTTCGGGTAGACATCAAGCGGGGCGCGCCGACAACGGCCCGCGCATTGGCCGCGATCGCGGCGCTCTCCCTTTTCTTTGTGGTTAGGGGCGATACCGCTGGCGACAGCCTCGGGATCGCCCTCGCCGCAACTTCGGTGATGTACGTCATGACGGTGCCCCTGATGACGTTCAAGGACAAAATGGACGGGACGCTCGAGTTCCTTACGACGCTACCCGTGTCAGGCTCGGTGGTAGCGTCTTCGCGGCTGGCCGCCGCCGGTCTCGCTACGCTGCCGGGCGCGGGGCAGATTGCCGTGGCCTTCGGCCTGTTTGCCGCACCGATCCTGGGCGTGGAGGCCGTCGGTCCATCGATCCTTTACATCGGGGCCCTGGCGTGGATCGCCATCGCTATGGGCTCTTTCTTGGCGGTGGCGCTCATCATTCGATTCGACGTCACGAACCTTCTCTCCGCTCCGTTCTTCCTGATGTTCGCGGCGATCTTCGGAGGCGACTGGGTCGTCTCCAAACTGCTTGACGACCCACTCGCGAGCTTTCAGGCCTTCGTCGCCATGCCGTGGGCTCCCCATATCGTGGCCGGGCTCCTGGCGATCAGTCTATTATCGCTGGTGGGGCTCTCCTTTGTCCTGGCAAAACAAGGCATCGAGAGGTACCGCCCCACTCCTGACGCGATCGGGTGGTGAGCCCTCAGTCGGCCGCCACCCCGCCGGTCTCCGTCTCAACCTCGATCTTCACCGTGCACACCTTCAACTCTGCCGTCTCCGTCACGGGGTCATAGCCCGATCCAGTCAGGACGTTCACCGGCACGTCGTTGAAAGAAAACGAGCAAAACACGGTGCCCCGGGGCGACCGCTTGGTCGCCTTCACCCGAATGCGCACCGACCCACGACGGCTCGACATATTCACCCAACCGCCGTCACGAATGCCCCAGGCGGAGACATCGTCCGGGTGCACCTCGAGCAGCTCCTCGGGGAGCAGGTAGTCGATCCCTGACGAGCGACCGGTCTGAGTCCGGGAGTGATACGACTCCAGTCTGCGCCCGGTGGTGAGCCACACGGGATAGTCGTCATCGATGGTCTCTGCGGGGTCGCGGTAACGAATCATCTTGAAGATGCCGCGTCCGTTGATGAAGCTGTCTTCATGCAGCCGCGGTGTGCCGGGATGCCCATCTTCGGGAACCGGCCACTGGTATTCTCCGAACTCGATGCGGTCCCAGTTTAGGCCCGCATAGGTGCCCGACAGGGAGCAGAGTTCGTTGAAGACTTCCTTGGCGCTGTCGTACTCGAAGCCCTTGAAGCCCATGCGCTGGGCGAGCTGAGACACGATCCACCAGTCGGGCTTCGACTCGCCCGCCGGCGGGACGGCCTTCCGCAGCCGTTGCACGCGACGCTCCGTGTTGGTCTGTGTCCCGTCGGTCTCGCCGAAGCCACTGGCGGGGAATACGACGTCGGCCAATGCTGCGGTTTCCGTCAGGAACAGGTCGCACACGACGAGAAAGTCGAGGGACTTGAGCGCGTGCTCACAGTGTTTACGATCCGGATCGGTGACGAGGGTGTTTTCGCCATCGATGAGCATCGCTCGAATTTGGTCGCCGGCTTGTTCAAGCGCCCGCACTTTCGTGATGCCGAGCTCTAGGTCGACTTCACGACCCCACGCCTTGGCGAACTTGGCTTGGTTGGCCGGATCGGTGACAGGCTGGAAGCCTGGGTAGTTGTTCGGAATCGCCCCAACGTCCCCCGCGCCCTGGATGTTGTTTTGCCCCCGCATCGGGTTAATACCCGTGCCTTCGCGACCAATGTTGCCGGTCATCAGGGCCAGGTTGCAGAGGCTTTGAACGTTGTCCACCCCGCAGATATGTTCGGTGATGCCGAGCGTGTAGTAGATCGCCCCGCGCTCGGCGCGCCCGTAGAGCAGCGCCGCCTCTTCGATGAGCGCCGGGTCGACGCCGCAGATCTCCGAAGCCCACTCTGGAGTGAACTCCTTTACATGCTCAAGGAACGCCTCCGCCTCTGCTGTGCGGTCCGCGATAAAGCCTGCGTCGACAAGTCCCTCTCGCTGGATGACATGGGCCATGCCGAGCAGCAGTGCGGCGTCCGAGCCGACGCGGAGTTGAAGGTTGATATCCGCCATGTCCGACAGCCCAATGTGCCGTGGATCAGCCACGATCATCTTAGCACCGTTGCGGATCGCCTTCTTGAGTCGCGTCGCCGCAACAGGATGGCACTCGGTCATGTTCGTGCCGATGCAGAAAATCACATCGGGCTTTTCCATGTCCCGAAGCGGATTCGACATGGCGCCGCGTCCAATGGTTGCCGCCAGACCGGCGACTGTGGGAGCGTGTCAGGCTCGGCTGCAGTTGTCGATGTATGAGGTACCCAACCCGGCCCGCACCAACTTTTGCATCATGAAGCCGGCTTCGTTCGGGGCACGGCCGGAAGCGATGGCGTACAAACTGTGGCGGCCGTGCTCGTTTACCGCTGCCATGAGGCCTGCGGCTGCCTTGTCGAGTGCGTCGTCCCACGTCGCTGGGACGAGCTCGCCCTGGTCGTCACGAACGAACGGCGTCTTCAGGCGATCGGGATGATGCACGAAGTCGAAGGCGAACTGACCCTTCACGCACAACGCGCCTTCGTTAGCCGGACCATCCATCGCAGGTAAGATGCCAACGATCTTGTCGCCCTTCGTCATGATGTCGACCGAGCAGCCGACGCCGCAGTAGATACAAATCGAGCGGGTCTTCTCTATGGGTAGCTCGATTTCTTTGTGGCGCAGCGCCTTGATATCGCCGAGCGCACCGGTGGGGCATGTCTGAATACACTGCCCGCAGAAGGTGCATGCGGACTCCTTCAGGATACCGCCGAACTCGGTCGTGATCTGCGTGTCGAAGCCGCGACCCATGATCGAGATCGCGTAGTCGCCCTCCTGCTCAGCACAAACACGCACGCACCGGTAACAGGAGATGCAGTTGTCGTAGTCCCGCAGGATGAACGGGTTCGGGTCGTCCGGCCTCGATGCACCGGACTGGCGGCCCTCAAAGCGGCCCGTGCGGGCTTCGTAACGGTCAACGAGCGTCGCCATCTCCTGCGATGCGTACCCCGAGAGTTCGTCCACGTCGACTTCGCGGTTCTCCGAGACGACCAACTCCAAGAGGACGCGACGGTGCATTTCCAGCTTGCCGCTCCTCGTGGTAACCCGCATCCCGGCCTCCGCCTTCGTCGTGCAAGAGGCCACCGGGTTGCGGGCCCCTTCAAGCTCGACGACGCAGAGACGGCAACCGCCGAAGGCGTCTAGGCGGTCGTCGTAGCACAGCGTCGGGATCTCCTTCTCGTGCCGTTCGGACACCTGGAAGATCGACTCGCCCCGCGTGAACGGGACTTCCTCACCATCTAGGAAGAGGGTCAGCCCGGACTTGTCACTCATGCGTCCTGCCTCGGTTCAGTTCGGGAGCGGCGATGCGTCGCCGCGCCATCCATGTGTAGGAAGTCGTCGCGATGTGCGGCAAGCGGCTTAACTCCCCGAGACATGCGCGCGCACCTCTTCGGGGAAGTACCGCACCAGGCTTTCGGTGATCAGCGGCGCGGCCATGCCTAGGCCGCACGCGGAGGTAGCCTTCATGGTGGCGTTGAGGTCAGCCATCTCGTCCAGCCAACTCGATAGTTCGCCTGGCCCCGCGTCTCCAGCGAGCCGCTCGGTCAATCGCTGCGTCCCGATCCTGCAGGGGAAACACTTGCCGCACGATTCGTGCGCGAAGAACTCCATGGCTTGATGTGCTACCGCAACCATGTCCCGGGTCTCATCGAAGACCATGATGCCGCCCGCGCCAAGGAACGAGCCTTTGGCGCGAATGGATGGTTCGTCGAGCGTGACGTCCATGTCGTCGCCCGCGAGGAATCCGCCCGATAGACCGGCCATCGTGACCGCTTGGATCTTGTTGCCGTTGCGCGGTCCGCCAGCCCAATCGTCAATCAACGTCGCCAGTGGCAGGCCGAGCGGGACTTCGTAGTTGCCCGGCCGGGCGATGTCGCCCGACAGCGAGATGACCTTGGTGCCGGCGTGTTCGCCCATGCCTAGGCTGCGGTACCAGTCGGCCCCGTGGAGCACGATCGGGGGCAACGAGGCGAGGGTCTCGACATTGTTCACCGCAGTCGGCGTGTCCTCGTACCCGTGCGTGACAGGGTAGGGCGGTCGATTGCGAGGGAAGGGGTGTTTTCCTTCCAGTGAGTTAAGGAGCGAGGTCTCTTCGCCGCAGATGTAGGCGCCGGCGCCTCGCCGCAGATGGATGCGGATGGTGCGGCCGGAGCCGAAGACGTCGTCGCCGAGAATGCCTGCCTCTTCGGCTTGGCTGATCGCCCTTGCGAGCAGCGTATCGGTCTCAGGGTACTCGTAGCGGAGATACAGAAACGCCCGCGGTGCCCCCGTGGCGACGCAAGCGAGTGCCATACCCTCCAGCACCGCGTGCGGATCGTGATCCATCAGAGCACGGTCCTTGAAACACCCGGGCTCACCTTCGTCCGCGTTGCAGACCACCGTCTTTGGTCCGCCACCGGCTTCCTGAACTGCGCGCAACTTGCGGCCGGTCGGAAACCCCGCGCCCCCGCGCCCCGCCAGTCCGCTGGCGTCCACGACCGCGATCAGCTCATCCGCGGTCATCGATGTGACGGCCTTCTCCAGCGCGGCGTAACCGCCCGAGCGGCGATACCCGGAGAGCGATTTTCGGTTCTCGTCTCTGATGTGCGCGAACACGCATTCAGTCGTCCCCGCAGGCGCCGCAGGTGGTACTGGAGTGTCCCGGCGTTCGAGGGCGTCGGCTGCGAGGCCGACCCACGTCTGGTTCCCACGGAGCACCGGGATGGGCTCGTCGCAGCGACCACTGCACGGCATTCCGGTCGCACCGGGCATCGACGTCAAGAGTGCGTCGGCACCATGCATCTTGCACACCGGCCCCGTGCAGACCCGCGCAGCGGCCTGCCCGCCGGGCTCGCGAGCGAAGTGATGGTAGAACGTGACCGTGCCGAATAGGTCAGCCAGAGGAATGCGAAGGCCCGCCGATATCGCGCGCAACGCTTCCTCGCTGAGGTACCCGTCTCGCTCGTGGAACTGATGCAGCAGCGGCAACAATGGGGCCTCTTGGCCCTTTGCTTGGCTGATCAACTCCTCGTTGGTTCGCGTCATGCGTTCATCCTTGGCCGCCATCGTCCGAAACGATGGCGGGTCGGCCGAAGGCCCTTAGCTGGTCGTTCAGCCTGTTTAGTTCTCCATCAAAGAACGCCTGGATCGCCTGTTTCGCCTCTTCCAAGCGATCCGTGAGCAGCTGATGGACCTCTCGCTGCTGCATCGTAGGGATGAAGTCCGATCCCTTCCAGTCCAAGTCCGAAGCGAGCGCGCTGAAACGACCGTAAAGTTGCATCGGATTACGGAAGGAATCCTCACGGGCGCCGGTCAGGTTGATGTCCACCAGCCGTCCCTCAAGGGCTGCGGCGACCGCGCCCAGGCGCTGGGCTTCTGCGCGTACTGCGGCCGCTTCACTGTCGTTCGTGAGTGCCGCCGCTGCGGCGTCGAGCTGAAGCCGGGTGTGCTCCATCCGTTCGATCACGCTTGTGATGTCAGAGATCTGATCGCGCATCTGTAGGCTAAGCGCCACCTGTGCCTCGATGTCGGCCTGGGTCCCGGTGCTGTAGGGGTCCTTCAACACCTCGAGCGGTTTCGAGAACGCCTCGTCGCCGATCGTGACCGTCACCGTGTAGAGACCGGGTACCGCGAGCGGGCCGCGTTGGCCACGCGTGAGGTCGATGTCCCACACGTACACAACTCTGTCGCCACCCTGTTCGAGCGGGACAAAGTCCTTTCCGGGTGGCTTATTGCGGAAGCGCGGAAGCGCAGGGGAGGGGTGGCGGAGGTCCCAGAACACGCGATTGATCCCAGGCTGCGTCGAACCCGTCAGTTCACGAACCACCGTGCCGGATGCGTCAGCGATGCTGATCTGCGCCCGTCCACCGCCATCCCCTGCGACGAAGTAGTTGATGTCCGCCCCGTAGCGGGGATCGCGGCCCGTGCTCATGCTGCCCTCGGTCTTGATGCCTTGCACTTCCTGCCAACGGTATGCGGGGCGGACGTCGAAGAGCGTGTTCGCCGCGAGCGACTCTTGGTCTAGCCCGCGCAATGAGCCGATGTCGTCGAGGATGTAGAAGCCGCGCCCGTACGAGCCCACGACTAGGTCGTCGAAGCGCTCCTGAATCACCAGCCAATACACCGGGGCCGGCGGCATGTTGAGCCGCAGCTTGGTCCAGTTGCCTCCGTCGTCGAGTGACATCCAAACCGAGTTGTCCGTCCCTGCGAAGAGCATCCCGGGTCGTTTGGGGTCCTCTCTGACCACGTGCACGAACGAGTGCGGAGAACTGGGGATGCCCCCGGAGATCTTTGCCCAACTGCGTCCAAAGTCGTCCGTCTTGTAGATCCAGGGATCGAAGTTGCCCATCTGGTGCAAGTCCACCGAGACGTAGGCCGTAGCCGCGTCAAAACGTGACGGCTCGATGTTGGCGATCGTCCCCCATGGCGGTAGGCCCGCAAAGCTGCCGCTTACGTTGGTCCACGTACCGCCGCCGTCACGTGTGAGCTGGACCTGTCCGTCGTTCGTGCCCGCCCAGATCGTGCCCTGCTCAAGGGGCGACTCAGCAATCGCAAACACGAGCGCGCCGTCGAAGGTCATGAGGTTGTCGATCGCGACACCGCCCGACGACTGCTGGTGGTCCTTAAGGTTGAGCGTCAGGTCCGGGCTGATTTCTTCCCAGGACTGCCCGCCGTTGTTTGTGCGGTGCACGAACTGGCTGCCGACGTAGACGATGTCGGAGTCGTGTGGTGAGATGTGGATGGGGAAGTTCCAGTGCCAGCGGTACTTCATGTCGGCGGGTGCCCATCCGTATCCGGCCTCAGGCCACACTCTCACGTTGCGAACCTGCTTGGTGCGCTGGTCGTAGATCTCAAGGCCACCGTCATAACAGCCCGACCAGATCGTGTTCGAATCGTCGGGGAGGGGCTGGGCGAATCCAGACTCGCAACCGCCTACGTCCTGCCACATCCCCAGTGGAATCGAGCCGGTCCGTGAGTTGGACGGGCCGCGGTACGAGTATCCGTCCTGGCGATTTCCGTAAACGTTGTAGGGGATCTCATCGTCGACGGCGACGTGGTACATCTGAGCGAAAGGAAGGCGATGGCGGCGGAAGTTGCGTCCGTCGTGGGCCACGTTGGTGTTGCCGACATCGTCCCCGACAATGATGTAGTCGGGATTCGTCGGGTCGATCCAGATATCGTGGGTGTCACCGCCGCCACCAGGTGGGTTTGAAACCAACGACACGCCGCCGTCCACCGACATGCTGAAGCGAACGCTGATGAAGTAGATCTTGTCCGCGTTCTTGGGGTCCACACCGATACGCGTGTAGTACGGGGCCCGCTCGTTCATCGTGTGGTTTGTGGACACGTGCTGCCACGAGCGACCGTAGTCGTCCGACCGGTACAGTCGCGGCGCGTCTTCTTCCGTGAGCACATACACGCGGCCTGGATCGCTAGGGGCCACCTCGATCGCGATTTTGCCGATCTCCTGGCCGTTGCTGGCCGGGAGCCCTCGACCCACGGAGGAGACGCGCTCCCACGTGTCGCCGCCGTCGTCTGTCCGCCAGACGCCCGAGTCGGGTCCTCCGGAGTTGAGGCCCCATGTGTTGATGTGTACGTCCCAGATGGCCGCGTACAGGAAGCGCGGGTTGTTCGGGTCAAGCGCGAGGTCTACGCAGCCGGAATCCTCGCTGATATGCAGCACCAACTCCCAGCTTTCTCCACCGTCTTCGGTGCGGTAGACGCCGCGAGTGGCTTGTGGGCCGTACGTGTGCCCCAGCGCACACGCGTAGGCGATGTCCGGGTTGGTCGGGTGCACCCGCACGCGGCCAATGCGACCGGTCTCCTCCAGGCCCATGTGCTCCCAGGTCGCGCCTGCGTCGGTGGACTTGTAGATCCCGTCCCCTATCGCATGGGCCGGCCGAATCAGAAAGGTCTCGCCGGTACCGGCCCAGATGACGTTGTGGTCCGAAGGAGCCATCGCCAGCGCCGAGACGGAAGAGACCTCCTGGTCATCAAAAATGGGGCGCCAATTCACGCCGCCGTCCTCGGTCTTGAACATGCCGCCCGAGGCCCCGCCGGAATACATGACCAGCGGATTACCGGGCTCGCCGAGGACCGAGATGACCCGGTTGCCGTCCGGGCCGATGTGGCGGTACGACAGGCCGGACAACAGGGCGGGGTCGACCTGCTGGGCAGCGGCCGACGAAGCCCCTGCGCAGCTCGCGAAAAAGCCGATCGCGAGGCGAACAGCGGAGCGGGAGAGAAGACTGCGGAATGACACGTGCGCACTCCTATGGTGTCGCGAAAGAATTGGATTGTGACAGAGTGCCGCGTGAGCGAAGTACGCGCCATCCCCGGGAGGTTGGGGTCAGCGTCCCCCGCTGACGTCAAAGCGCCGCATGATCTCGGTGAAGAAGTTTTCGATCCACACGAGGGGCGCGGTCTCATCCACGGTCTCCCAAATCGCAAGCAGGCGACCCGTGCCCGAATGCACGCTGTACGCTACATGAGTCGCGTCCTCCTGGAGGCCCACCACATCGAACAGCTCGTGATCGTCCACCACCGTCACTCCGTCGGAGAAAGTCAGTGCCGCGGCCATCATCGTCCGCGTGGAATTCCTGTAATAGATCTCCGAGCCGTCCGGACTCCAGGCAGGCTCCGTGGCACCGTTGCTCGTGATGCGCCATACGCCGCTGTCGCTGTCCGGGAAGGGCCGGACGTAGACGTCCGAGCGCCCGCCCTGGTCCGACACATAGGCGATCCAGCGCCCGTCGGGCGACACCGCCGCCGACTTCTCGTCGAATCGGGTCGCCGCCACCGGGATGCCAGAGGCTTCGACGCCATCCTCGGTGATCCGATATCGATAGATATCTCGGGCACTGGGCTTCGCCCCATGCCTCACCACCATCCAGGCCCCGTCTGGAGAAATGGTGACGTCGTTGAGCACAACACCGTCCGCGGTGAGGACCTCGACAGACTGCCCCGTCCCGTCCGCGCGGCGTGACATGATCGTGGCGGCCGACCCCTCATCGGCGACGTAATAGACGGTAGGACCGTCAGGAGACCAGGCAGGTCGTCGCAACTGGTTGCCTTCGGCCTCGAACGTGAGCCGCTGAGGTACGGCGTTCCGCTGGTCCAGACGTTTCGTCCATGTGTCTGCGCGGCCATTGCTGATGCGTGTGAACGCGACCCGTGTGCCATCGCGCGATACCGAGGGTTCAGAGATGTTGGCGGCGAACGTGCTGTCGATTCGCTCCAAGGCACCCGTCCGGTCGACCCAGACGAGCTCTCGGGCCCGCGTCCCTGATCCCGCCCGGTACACCATGGATCCGTTGGATGCCAGGCTGAACTCACTTTCACCGTTGTTGCCCGTTCGGACGCCTTCCAAGATCGGCAGCGCGGGCCCTTCCAAAGTCAGCTTTTTCACGTCGAAGGGCGCCGCCATCAACTGACCCTCGCTCGTCCCGAACACGATGTGCCCGGTTGGCGAGTAGGAGGCTACCACACCGCGGGCCAGCGCCGTGATCTGGCGAGTCTCAAAGTCGAGTGCCGCGATGCTGTCGTTCGCGACGGTCGACCCATCCTCGGAGATCTGTACGGAAGAACCGGCGTCCGGTGTGAGCAGCGGATACTTCTCCGGGACCGGAATCGACAATCGCAGCGGCTCAGCGGCAGGGCCGGAGTCTCGGGCTGTCACAGCGAGGAGCCCCAGGAGCAGCACTGTCGCCGTAGATGTCACCAGCGCCAACGGCCGCCAGAAGCCGGCGTTCGTCGCGCCAGCCGTGCCAGCCGCCTCACCGTGTCGGAATCCCCGGTCGCCGAGCGCCGTTGCGAAGGCCCCGGCAGACTCGAAGCGGTCAGCGGGGAGCCGCTCGAGCGCCTTCATGACGACGGCGTTGATATGGGGCGGAAGTGACTTCCGGGTCTCGGTCGGCGGCCTGACATAGCTCGTCAGGATTTTACCGAGCACCGCCTGTGCCGTCGTGCCTTGGAATGGGGGCTCCCCGGTCAGCATCTCGTATAGCACCGTGCCGAGCGAGTAAACGTCCGAGCGTGCGTCCAGGATGCGGTCGCCGGTGGCCTGCTCCGGACTCATGTAGTACGGCGTGCCGAGCGACAGACCTGTCTCGGTCATGCGCCCGCCTCCGGTCAGGCCGAGGCAGAGATCGGTGGGGAGGTTGGCGTGGTTTCGGGCGCCGACGTCGAGATCACGGTCCGGTTCAGAGACCCCGTAGGACCGAATTCGCACGGCGATGATCCGACGGTCGGTCGTGTCGACATCATTGTCGGTGAGGTCGATGGCCACTTGGACGACCCGACCGTTGACACGAATCCGACCACGCGCGTACTGCAACGCTTCACGGATGCGGAGTGGAGTCGCTCCGGTGATTACATCGTCGTCACCGCCACGATACCGGCGCTGACGCACAATATGTATGTGCGCGTCCGCGGCACGGACTCGAGCGAACTCGAGCCCCTCGACGATGGAAGAGATGAGGATCCGTGGACGGACCTTTGGTTCTACTCGAACCCGATCTTCCTCGCCGTCCGGTAGTCGGCGGGCCATAGAAGCTTCAACCCGCTTAAAGCAGAAAGCCCCGCCGGACGGTATGTCCGGCGGGGCTTTCTTTTCTAGCCCAGAGGCTGGTCTAACCCAGCGGCCGGTTACCGCCCCCGAGGCTTGTCCACCTGCAGCGGAATGATGTCCGCGCTCCACTGTGAATCACCGAGCAGGTGCTTCACGAAAAACTCCGCACGCAGCCAGAACCAGTAGTCGCTCATGTTGCCGTACCCGTGCCGCTGGCCCGGGAAGACAAAGAAATCGAAGCGCTTATTGGCCCGAATCAGGGCTTCCGCCATCCGGTGGGTGTTGGCGTGGTGCACGTTGTTGTCGATGTCACCCGTGGTGAGCATCAGGTGACCCTTCAGATTCGCCGCGAGGTCCGGGTTCTTATCGATATCGAACTCGAAGCTGACCTCGCCTTCGTCGTCGATGATCTCCTTCACGCCGTGATGCGTCTCCGACCAGTTACGGTTGTAGACGTCGTTGGTGTGGTTGCCTGATGATGACACGGCCACCTTGAAGAAGTCTGGGTACACGAGCATCGCGGCGGTCGACATGAACCCTCCGCCCGAGTGACCGTAGATACCCACGCGATTCAGGTCGATGAAGTCGTGCCGATCACCGAGTTGTTCGAGAACCGCCTTCTTGTCGTCGAGGCCATAGTCACGCAGGTCCCCGTACCCGTAGTTGTGGTACCATTTCGAGCGCCCAGGATGCCCTCCGCGGTTGCCGAGCGTCACGACGATCACGCCGAACTGAGCCAGGCCCTGCTCGGCTGAATTCGTCGACCAGAACTTCGATACCGATTCCGTCTGGGGCCCAGGGTACACGTACTCGACCACCGGATACGTCTTGTTCGGGTCGAAGTCGTAGGGCTTGTAGATCACCCCGTAGATGTCGGTCACCCCGTCGGCGGCCTCAGCCTTGAACGGTTCGGGAAATTGATAGCCCGCTTCTTCGAGTGCGCTGAAGTCCGCCACTTCGAGGTCGAGAATCTTCTGTCCCTGAGCACCGTAGAGTGCGGACGCCGGGGTCGTGTTTACGCGCGCGTAGTTGTCGACGAAGAAGCGGCGCGATTCGCCTGAACTAAAGCGATGGTCGTAGTCGCCGGGGTTGAGCAGCGTGAGGCCGGTCCCGTCGAGGTTCACGCGATAGAGGTGCTGGTAGTAGGGATCCTCTCCGGCCTCGCGGCCGTTTCCACTGATAAATAGGTATCCGCGGGCCTCGTCGATGCCGACGATGCCCTCAACGTGCCAGGGACCCTCGGTGAGCCGACCGACCAGGCTGCCATCGGCCTTGTAGCGATAGATGTGTGACCATCCGTCTCGCTCCGACCACCACAGCAGGTCGCCATTGGCGAGCCGAGTCGGCGTGCGTGTCTCCATATAGGTATTGAGACGATCCTCGATCACCGCAGTCACTGTACCTGTGGAGGCATCGGCAACCATGACGTCGGTGCGTTTACGGTCGCGAGAAATTCGTGTAACCCACAGCTCGTCGGACGAATCGGAAAGCCAAAGAGACTGGCGCGGTGCATCGGAGTCGGGATAAACAAACTGCTGGTCGTTCAGGACAGACATCATCTGATCCTGCCACGGATCGTCGTCCACCTTGACCATCGAACGATTGGCTAGGTCGTAGATCAGCACTTCACTCTGCGTCACCGCCGAATCGCCAGGCATGTCGTACGTATACGTTTCCAACTCAGGCCGCTTGTTGCCGGTGGCGTGCACGACCCAGAGGAGGCCGACTTCACGTTGGTCTTGACGCACCAAGGCGAACTTTTGGGAATCCTTCGACCAAGACATGCCGACCCGTTTGCGGTCATCCTTGTTCTCTTCCGCGGAGACGTTGGTCTCACCCCGGCCACTCCCGCCGTCGTAGCTGTAGTACATCTCACCGTCGGTCGTGAGTTGGGTCTCTTGAACGTCGACGTCCTCCTCGGCCTTTTCCGCCTCGTCGCCGCTCTTGCCGCGCCGTGCCTCCAGGACCAGCGCGTAGTCGGCGCCGCTCATCATCCAGAGATTGTGGTTCTTGGCGAACACCACTGTCGCGCCGTCGGGCGAGACGTTCGCCCAGCCAGGATGGTTGTTGGGCGCCTCGTAGTCCTCGAGTTCACGCAGCGTCTGCGAAGACACCGTGAACTCGAAATGATGAACCTTTTTTTTGGCCTGAGCGCGACTTCCGCGGTCCTCTTCCTGATCCTCTTCGACCTCGTCCTCGTCTTCACTCGCGGCTGCGTTTTCGGCCTCATCCTGTGACGACTCGACATCGAACTGAAATGTGTTGTCGTCGATGAACCGGATGCTTGTGATGGGGAGGTGCTGTCCGTCCCACGGGTCGAGCGTCACGCGGGTCAGTTCGGCGGCGATCCGATCATTGTCGAAGAGTTGACTCTTTGTGCCTCTGACCGGGTCCACGAGGTAGTAAAAGGTGCCGTCCGAGTTTTCCCACTGATACCAAAATTTCTCGCTGCCCTCGATCCAGCGGGGCGCGACGGTCGTGCTGTGCACCATGTCGCTGATCTTGTACGGCGCGAAGCGTGCCGCGAGCTCGAAGTTGGCGGACCCGGGACCCCCGACGTAGCCGGCTTCTTGGGCGGACAAGGGGGTGGACAATGGGGCGCCACCCATCAGGACCAAGGCCGCAATCGGGAGAAGGAGGCGGAACGGACGTCGTAGGTCGGAACGCGCGTGGGTCATGTTCTAACTCGTCAGGGGTGTGCACGTGGTTCAACAAAAGGCGGTATTGGCGACGACGCTGCAAGGACTTGGCGTGCTCTCGGCCTTGAGGCTCCAGTAGTGGCCTAATCGTGGCCCATCGCTCAGGTTGAAATCAGAGACATCGTTCATACCTGATCTTAGGTTGCGTCCCACTTATGAGCCTCAAGAAGAACTACAGCGGTTACAAGTCGTTTTCTTATCTAGAAGCGGGAACTGACTACAAGGTTTTTGACCTGGCGGATGAGCTTGCGCGTGTGCCCTCAGCGGCGGTCGAGCTCACAGGCGCGGAAGAGGCGCGACTTGCGGCGCTCGTGGATGCGAACTTGTTGGTCTCCATGCACGAGCACCTCGGGGTCTTCCCCGACCGTATTGAGGAAACCCCGGAGTACGCCCGCCACGGACGCATGAGTACGGCGTTCGATGGCTTGGCGGCGTCCTATTGGGACTGTGTGTTCGACAATCTCATGGACGGCATTGGCATGATCCACTCGTCGTCTGGCTGGCAGTGGGATGACGTGCTCCACGATCTTGGTATGCGACTTTGCGACCTCGCACATCAGGACTTTCTGATCCACTGCAAGCGCATTGAGGATGTCGAGCGCGCGCACGACGAAGGCCGAGTCGCTTGGGTGGCGACAATGGAGGGCGCAGCCATGATCGAGCACGACCTCGATCGCATTGACATCTTGCACGGCTTCGGGCTCCGCTCGCTCGGCATCACCTATTCAGAGTCCAACGCGCTGGGGAACGGCCTTAAGGAAGACCGTGACGGGGGTTTGACCAAGTTCGGCCGGAAGGCGGTCGCACGCATGAACAAGGTCGGCCTGCTCATCGATGCCTCTCATTGTGGTGACCAGACGACGCTGGACACGGTGCAATACAGCGAGAAGCCGATCGTGCTTTCGCACATTGGTGCGCGGGCGCTATGGGACTCCAATCGACTCGCGCCCGACGATGTGCTCGAAGCTGTGGCAGCAAAAGGGGGCGTCATCGGGATCGAGTGTGCGCCTCACACGACGCTGACCAAGAACAACCGGGTCCATAACCTTGCCGCCTTCATGGAGCACTTCGAATACGTGAGGGCGCTCGTCGGAATCGATCACGTTGGTTTTGGTCCGGACACGGTGTACGGGGATCACGTGGGGCTTCACCACGCGTATTCGGCTTCGCTTTCGCTCAAGGACTCGAAGGGTGCGGGTAAGCCAGGCCAGGAATACGAAGAAGTTGCTTACGTCGAGGGCCTCGAGAATCCGACCGAGGGGTCGCACAACATCATCCGCTGGCTCGTGAAGCACGGGTACTCGGATGAGGACATTCAGAAGGTGATGGGTGGCAACGCGCTGAGGGTGATGGCGGAGGCCTGGGCCTGACACCGCCCACAATCCGACCGCTGTCGGTCGGGCTAGTCCGAACCGGAGTCCGCCTCCCGCGACTCGCGCCAGCCACTTCGCTTGCGGTGGCGGCGATGTTGCTCTGGTGCGGCCCACTGACATCGCAGAGCACCGTACGCTCTGCCCGGATGTACGCCGACCTCAGTCCGGACGATGGCGGGGCAGAGGTCAGGATCGACTACGAGCTCCAAACCGACGGGATCGCGCCGCTCCGCTTTGAGCTGCTCGGATTTGGAGACAGCAAGGCCGAGGGTTTTTGGTTCGGCGACAGAGACACGGGCGTGCCCATGCGGCTAGAGGCTGAAGTCGGGTCCATGCGCGCGAGCGAATTCTCGTTGAATTCGGCTGCGGAGGACGGAGCCTTCGTGTTCACAGCGCGCTATTGGATCGCCGATGCCGTGGTCCGATCAGGGAATCGGGTCACCGTGAACGTGCCCGTCTTGTCCGTAGCTCTGCCGCCCAGTCCGGACGCGGAGGAGGTTTTCGGGGCGGAGGTGGTACTGCCCGACGGATGGGCGGTTTCAGGGAGTTTCCCCACCGGTATATCTCAGTCAGCAGCCAGCACATTCTCTGTGGGGCTTGCCGTGGTTCCCGCTGTGGTGACGGTGCGCGGACGGACCGATGGGGTGTGGCGGCCGGACCTGGCCTTCACTCTGGAGGTGTTGGCTGGCCTGGTCCTGCTGGTCTTCGGCGCGTTCGGAATTCGGCATCTGCGGGAGACGATGGCATGACCGGCCAACCTGGCTTCGTCTTCTGGGGACTCTTCGTCGTCTGCGGTGCGATCGTCGTGGGGTATGTGGTGTGGATGTTCTGGACGGAGCGCCAATGACGACTCAGATGTGGGTATTCCTCGTCTACTTCGTGATTGTTTTCGCGATCGGGTGGTACGCGCTACGCGCCACCAAGAACGAGAAGGACTACTGGATCGCCGGGGGCGAACTCGGGTGGTTCACTGGCGGTGCGACGATGGCGGCGACGCATACTTCTGCGGGCACGTTCGTCGGCACGATTGGGGTGATGTACACGGCCGGGTGGTCGTTCGGCTGGGTGCTACTTGCGATTCCGCTGTCGTACTGGTTCATGGTGGCGGTCCTCGCGCCGCGCTTTACGCGGCAAAAGGAAATCACACTTCCCGCGTTCATCGAGACCCGGTACTACGGTAAGGGTATCCGCGGTCTGGCGGGCCTCATTATCCTTGTCGCCACCGTCGTCTATATCCAAGCGCAGATCGTGGCTGGGGGGCTCATCGCCAACACGGTGTTCGGGGTGTCCACCACGACCGGAATGGTGGTCTTCACGGTCATTCTCCTGGCCTACACTGTGATCGGCGGCATGATCGCCGTCGTGTACACCGATGTCTTTCAACTCGTGGTCATGGGCGTTGGTGCCCTCGTCGCGGTCCCCTTGGCCCTTCAGCAGGTCGGGGGCCTGGGCGAGTTGTTGTCTCTCGTCGAGTCGGCTCACCCACTCGTCTTCACGTGGGAGACGATGCCGGCGACCCTGATCCTCACGATGGGATTGTCCTTCTTTTTGGGTGGAATCGCGACGCCAGAAAAATTGATTCGGCTTTACGCCATGAAGGACATGCACACCATCCGCCGCGGCGTCCTGTTCGCCATCGTCGTGATATTGGCGCTCAACCTGCTCGTCTTCATTCTCGCGCTTACCGCCATCGTTCTCTTTCCGGAACTCCCGACCGGCGACTTGGCGATGCCGATGATCGCGACCGCCGTGCTTCCGACCATACTCGGCGCCGTGATGCTCGCCGCGATCACCGCGGCCATGATGTCCACGGTGGACTCACTGTTGATCGTGGCGGGTTCGGCGCTGTCCGTGGACATCTATCAGAACCTGATCAACCCGGGGGTGACCCCTGCCCGTCGACTGTGGATCGATCGGATCGGGATTCTCATCGTGGGGTCCATTCCAGTCTTGTTGCTGCTGAGTGGGGTGGGGGAAGGCGAATTGATCCAGTTCATCGTTCTGCTCTTCACCGCGCTAATGGCGGCAGCCTTCGTGATGCCCGTCGTCGGGGGTATGCTGTGGCGCCGCGCGACCAAGGAGGGAGCAGCGGCCGCGATGGTCGGCGGTGTGACGGCGACCTTCCTCTGGGAAGCATTCGGCCCGGCCTCCATCGAGCCCGTCCTGGCCGGGTTTCTCGTGTCAGCTGCGCTCTTCATTTCCGTCAGCCTGGTCACGCCGCCACCGCCGCAGTCAGCATTGGATCCGTACTTCGATGCTTGACTCTCTGGCGGGACAACGCCAGCCTGGCTGCTTCCTACACCCTGGAGTCGTTCCCGTGAAGCACGCCCGCATTCTCCTCGCTGTTGTCTTCGCCTCCGCACTGTCCGCACCGGCGCCGGCAGCCTCCCAGCAGATCGCGAACGAGTATCGCGATGTGGCGAACCGCCTCATTGACGCGGCGACAGGTGACCACGACGCATTCGCCCGCCTGACCGAGTTGGTCGATCGGTTCGGATCGCGCGTCTCTGGTTCGGTTGCGCTGGAGAAGGCCATCGACTGGATGATGGTGGAGATGGCCTCCGACGGCCTCGACAATGTGGCGGGTGATCCGGTCATGGTCCCGCATTGGGTGCGGGGCAACGAGTCGCTGGAACTCGTCCTGCCTCGGCCGCGATCGCTTCCCATGCTTGGCCTAGGCGGCAGCATCGCGACACCCCGTGGCGGGATTCGGGCTGAGGTCTTGGTGGTCAACAGCTTCGATGACCTCACCGCTCGTGCTGCGGAAGCCCCCGGCCGGATCGTCCTGTTCGACGTGCCGTTCACTGGCTACGGTCAGACCGTAGCCTACCGGAGCCAGGGAGCGATCGCCGCAGCCCGGGTAGGGGCCGTCGCGAGTCTGATCCGTTCGGTCACGCCGTATTCCCAGCAGACGCCGCACACCGGGAACATGAACTACGACGACGATGTGCGCCGTATCCCTCACGCCGCGATCACCGTTGAAGACGCCGCGATGCTGCATCGCATGCAGGACCGTGGTGAACGAATCGAAGTGTTGCTCAAGATGGAAGCGGAAATGCTTCCGGACGCCCTGTCCCGCAACGTGATGGCCGAGATCACCGGCAGTGAATTTCCGAACGAGGTCATCGTCCTGGGCGGGCACATCGACTCATGGGACGTAGGGCAGGGCGCTATGGACGACGCCGGTGGTGTCGTTGCTGCGTGGGAAGCCGTGCGGCTCATGAAGGAGCTGGGCCTCCGTCCGCGTCGTACGATTCGGGTGGTGGGCTGGACCAGCGAAGAAAATGGGGGGCCGGGTGGATCCAAGTATGTTGAAGATCATGCCGATGAGCACCACGTTTTGGCCATGGAATCCGACGGCGGTGTCTTCAAACCGTCTGGCTTCGGCTTCACCGGCTCAGACCCCGCCTTCGACATCGTCACTGAAATCGGATCGCTCCTGACCCGAATCGAATCCGGCCAGGTCACCCGTGGAGGCGGCGGCGCCGACATCGGCCCGCTCATGCAGACCGGAGTACCAGGCATGGGCCTGAACGTCGATGGGACTCGCTACTTCTGGTACCACCACACCGACGCGGACACGATCGACAAACTGGACCCAGACGAAGTCGCGCTTTGTGTGGCTACGTTCGCTGTGTTCGCGTACGTGGTTGCGGATATGCCTCTGCGGTTGCCGCGGTAGAGTCGTTGGGCGTTATCGAAGACCGAGTCGAGCGCCCCACCGCGCGAGGGCGCTCGCTCTAACTGCTTTCGGGGGGTTCTGCTTGTTCTTCGTTCGCTCCGCTCCGGGGCGGAGCCCCGAGCCTCGCGCTTGTGGGACGCTCGCCTCGGTCTTCGACCGTTGGCTCGACACGTGGGTTTTGGGGGCATGGGGGGAACGTCTTCCTGATGGGTCAGGCGAACGCGCTGGAGCGCGGGCACGGGGGCCCGGGGCCCGGGCCGGCCAAGGTGTGCGTGAAGGTCGCGCTGGCATAGACGGTACTCGCGCCGGGCACGGCCGTGTCCAGCAAGAGTGAGTGCACGAGTGCCGGGGGCCTGGCATAAACGGTGACCGCTCCCGCCGCGCCCCGTGTCCGGCCAAAGTGAGGCGCGCGAGCCCGAGGCCCTGGCTCAATCGGTGCCCGCTCCCACCGCGGCCCAGCCGCCTGTCTGCCAAACGTGTATCCAGCGACGGTTGGGCGAGGCGTGCGTGATGGTCTCTCTCGCTGAGGCTCGGGGCTTCGCCCCGGAGCGGAGCTGAGGAATGAACGATGGAAGAGCCGGAAAGACGCCAGCTCAGCGCAGCGCCCTCAGAGGAAGATGGCATCGCGCACGCCTCGCTCCCTTCACTCAGTAAAACCTCACTCCAAGTACGTATACCCCTTCAACCCATCGTCAAGAAAGCGCCGCATGCTCGTAGCTTCCGACAGCGAAATGCGCTTCACCTGCAACGCGGCTTCGATGTCTTTTCTGATGCGCCGACGCATGTCTTCTGGGTCGAACTGCACGTAGCTGAGGACCTCGGAGACGGTGTCACCTTCCACCACCGTGTCGATCCTCCATTGACCGTCTTCGGTCAACTCGACGTGTACGGCGTGGGAATCACCGAGAAGATTGTGCAGGTCGCCGAGGGTTTCCTGATATGCACCTGTGAGGAAGATTCCCAAATAATACGGGTTGGCCGGTTCGGCGTCGTCGTGAGCTGGCGGGACATGCAATTCCAGCGTCGACTTGACGCCGTCTTCGCCTGGGAAACGATCAATACGCCCATCTGAGTCACATGTGATGTCCGCCAGGACACCACGGCGGGTGGGTTCTTCTTCGAGGCGGTGGATCGGCATGATCGGAAAAAGCTGGCCGATACCCCACGAATCCAGGAGGGACTGGAAGATGCTCACATTCAGGAAGTACAGATCCGCCAAGGTGTCGGTCAGATGTTCGAGTCCATCCGGGAGTTCGTCCCGATGGCGGTCGAGCACGGCCTGGCCGATCGACCAGAACATTTCCTCACACGCCGCGCGGGCGTGGATGTTCATGTAGCCGAGGGTGAACAGGTTCGTCGCTTCCGAGAGGGCGTGTTCCGCGTCTGCGTACGCCTCGAAGATGTCCCCCGTGTCTCGCTGTTGGAACGCGCCGTGGGCGTCCAGCAACGGTTGGGGTGGATCTTCTTGCTCCAGGGCCCGTTTGAGCAAGTCCGCATCAGGTTCCGTGGGGAAGACTCTACTCCCTAGGACTTCGCAAACGAGCACGCTCGAATGCGCAACAAGCGCCCGACCAGATTCGCTCATCAGGTTGGGGTGCGGCACCCCCGAGTCATCACAAATGGACTTCACTCGATAGACGATGTCCGCAGCATATTGATCGAGCGTGTAGTTGACCGACGAGTCGCTCGCCGACTGTGTGCCGTCGTAGTCGACTCCGAGCCCCCCTCCGAAATCCAGCGTGTCGATCGGGACGCCCCTCCGTACCAGCTCGACGTACAGATGGGCCAACTCACTCACCATGTACTTCACCGCGCGGATATCGAAGACCTGCGACCCCATGTGGCAGTGGAGCATCTTCAAGCCGGCCAGCATCTCTTCTTTCTCGAGATAGTCCACGGCGTGGAGAATTTCTCCGACGGTGAGCCCAAATTTGCCACGGAAGCCCGACGAACTGGCCCATCGGCCGATTCCAGCGGTTGCAAGCTTGGCACGCACGCCGAACCGTGGTGTGACCTGATGCAGTCGCGCGGATCGGGTGATGAGTTTGAGCTCATGCGCCTGCTCGACCACAGGTATGATATTACGCCCCATCTTTGCGGCGATGATCACCGTTTCGATGTACTCGTGGTCCTTGAAGCCGTTGCACACGAGGGGCATGCCGTTCATGCCTTCCGTGAGCGAGAGGCCGGCCAGGAGCTCCGGCTTCGAGCCGACCTCGAGACCGAACCCCAATTGCGCAGCGGAGTCACGAATGGACTCGCAGACGTGGCGCTCTTGATTCACCTTGATGGGGTACACGCAGGCGTACTTACCCGCGTACGCCGAGTCGGAAATGGCGGTATCGAAGGCGTTGCGGAGCGCACCCATCCGATGTCGGAGGATCCCTGGGAAACGTAGAATGATCGGGGCGGTGAGGTCTCGGGCCGCGAGCCCTGACACGACCTCGTGCAGATCGATCGAACGATTAGGGTCCGCATCCGGATAGACTGCCACGGTACCGTCGGGGGTCACGCCGAAGTAGCCGCTTCCCCATTGGTCTACCCGGTACAGCTCTTCGGAGTCGGCAAGGGTCCAGGCTCGAGCACCCGAATTATTCGGGGGCTTGGCAGATACGCGCGGGGCGTCAGAAGTGGATGGCAAGATTTCCTCTCGGGTCCGGATCCGATCCGCCGTGATCCCGCTAACGTGGGCGGGGGCGAGGGACGAGAATATCGCGGTGCCCTAGCGAACCACGAAAGGCCGGGGCGGAGTGGCGCCTGTGGCTCAAGGTGCCCATCGTATGGCGTCCGAACGAAACGCCCCATCTCTTTAGAGGTCCCATGTCCGAGACCAGTGACACGTTTGTGGAACGCGTGGTCGGAGCCACGTTCCTGAGCGTCGACACCTTCGAGGAAGTCGAGGCCGACCAGAGTGCCACCCTACAGGCAGCCATGATCGTGGCGATCGTGGTCGTGGCGCTCGGGATCGGGGCCGCGGGAAGTGGTACGCTTCCGGCCGTCTTCTCGGCGACGGGTGCCGTGATCCAATGGGCGGTGTGGGCGGGAATTTGTTACTTGGTCGGGGCGAAATTGTTCGGCGGGGAAGCCACCTGGGATGAGCTCCTGCACACACTGGGTTTCGCCCAGGCTCCGGGCATTCTCTGGCTTTTTGCGATCGTCCCCATCCTAGGGCGGCCATTCTTCGCGATCGTCCCGCTGTGGGTAGCAGTGGCAAGCTTCATCGCGATCCGGCAGGCGCTGGACATTGGCAACGGGAAGAGGGTGCTTACGATTCTGGTGGCACTGGGTGTGTCTGGCTTCCTGGAGACGATCTTCTAGTGTGTGTCGCAGGAGTTCGTTCAGCACCGACGGTGCCGATGCGCCGCTATGGCAAGGTGCGACGAAGCGGCGGGCGTTCATGTCGCGCGTGACTCGGTGACGGCTTGATAGGCAGAGGGCGCCCGACCAGATCGGTCAAAGTGGTGCGACATCGGAACGGGACCGTAGACCGCCGGAAGGACATCCTAGCGGTAGAGGAGCCCTTGGAGATCCGCGTCCGCTGGGGTGAGAACGTGGCAAGCCGTCGGGTCGATCCCGTGGCCGTGACCATGAGGACCCCCGGGCACGACTTCGAACTTGTGGCGGGATTTCTCCATGGAGAAGGGATCGTTAAGGGGACGAATGACGTCACGGAACTCACCTATTGCCGCGGTGACGAGGCGCAGGAGTACAACATCGTTGAGGCGCGCCTTGCCGCCGACGTTTCCTTCGACCTTGAACGCCTGCGGAGGAATGTGTTCACCTCTTCGAGTTGTGGCGTGTGCGGGAAAGCCTCTCTCGAGGCTGTTGAGGCGGTGGGCTGTTCACTGCTGGTCGATGACTTTCGCCTAGACGCTGCGCACGTGTCGGAATTGCCGGATCGCCTGATGGAGGGTCAGAGGGTCTTCGCCCGTACCGGAGGGCTGCACGCTGCGGGGCTATTCACAGCTGGCGGCGAGGTCGTGGTTCTCCGAGAAGACGTCGGTCGTCATAATGCGGTAGACAAGGTGCTGGGCTGGGCCCTGCTCGACCGGAGCCTTCCCGCCACTGAGCGTGTCCTTGTCGTCAGCGGGCGGGCGTCGTTTGAAATCGTCCAGAAAGCCGTAATGGCTCAAGTGCCGCTTCTGGTCGCCGTGGGCGCTCCATCGAGTTTGGCGGTCGATCTCGCGAACGAATTTGGACAGACGTTGGTGGGTTTCGCCCGCAACGGAGGGTTCAACGTGTACACCCGTCCGGAGCGAATCGTGTGAGCCAGTCCCGGTGTCGATTGCTGGGCGCGGTACTCGCCGGAGGCGCGAGTCGCCGCTACGGTCGAGACAAGGCTCACGAGCTCGTAGGCGGCGTTTCCATGCTCACGCGTGGAGTGACGGTCTTGCGTGCCGTGTTCGACGACGTCGTGGTCGTGGCAGACGCACTGCCTGACTCGCCTGTCGGTGTGCGCGTGGTGCCCGACCTACGAGCGAACTCAGGCCCACTGGCTGGCCTCGAGGCGGCCCTTCGCGAGGCGCGCCAGGTCGGCTGCGACGGCGTTTTCTTGCTCGGGTGTGATCTCCCGCTGGTCACCAGATCAGTTGTTCAGTCGATCTCGGACGCTTGGGATGGGGTGGACGCGCTTGTCGTGCCAGCTCGAGGGCGCACTTTGGCTGCCGATCCCTCCTCGACGGAGCCGGACGGGTTTGAACCTCTGTGCGCCGTTTACGGACTTGGCCTGCTCCCACTGGTGGAGGAGCATCTGGAACGGGGAGAGCTTTCTCTTCATGCGCTAATCGACGCTGCAGGCACGGTAGTGGTCGCCGGGATTCCTGACTCCGAGGGTGGGCGCGAACCCTTCCTGAACGTCAACACACCAGAGGACCGACTCGAGGCTGAGAGGGTCCTGGACAGAGGTCGTCCATGACGCATCCTGCAGTGTTTTGTGTCACCGGAAAGAAGAAGTCTGGAAAAACGACAACAACCGTCGGGCTCGTCCGTGAACTCGTCTCACGTGGCTTCGTCGTCGCCACGGCGAAACACGGCCATCACTTCGAGCTGGACCGCGAGGGGAAGGACTCCTACCGCCATAGATACGAGGGCGGTGCAGTGGCGACCGTCTTGTCAGGACCCGAAGGGTACGCGGTCGTCGGCACTTGGCCGACAGGAGAAGAGACCCTCGATGTCCTCGTCAGCCGCTATCTGTCGCACGCGGACATCGTGATCGCTGAGGGACATAAGAGTTCCGGTTACCCTCGCTTTGAGGTTTACCGACGGGCGGCGCACAGAGAGGCCCTGTACGGATCTGCGGACGCGGGAGATGGCGAGTATCTTGCCGTGGTCACTGACGTATTGGACCTCGTAGCTGAGGTTCCTGTGATCGACGCCAACGACCCGCAACGGTTCGGGATCATGGCGGACATCGTCGAGACGCGACTGGAGAAGGCGGAATGATGAATACGGGCACACCTGATCGCCTGGTCTCGTTGGACGCGTTTCGCGGGCTGACCATTGCGGGCATGATCCTGGTGAATAATCCGGGGAGTTGGGCCTACGTGTATTGGCCTCTAGGACACGCCGAATGGCACGGCTGGACACCCACGGACCTCATCTTTCCCTATTTCTTGTTCATCGTCGGGGTCGCGATCCCGATGTCCTTTCGGCGAAGGCTAGCGGAAGGGGCCGACCGCGGAGCGCTGTTTCGGCATGTGGTGCGGCGATCGGTGACGCTGATCGCCATCGGAATCGCGATGCGGGCCGTCCCTGACTTCGACTTCGGAGGCATGAGGTATTTCGGGGTTCTGCAACGCATTGGTCTGGTCTATATGGCGGCCGCGGCCCTTTACCTCTGGGTCTCGACCCGAGGACGATGGGTGACCACCGGGGTGCTGCTCTTCGGCTACTGGGCGCTCATGATGCTGGTGCCCGCACCCCAGTACGGAGCTGGCGACTTATCGCCGGATGGTAACTTGGCGGCCTACATTGATCGGCTAGTCATGGGTGGACACTTGTGGCAAGGGACGTGGGACCCCGAAGGGCTACTGTCGACCCTTCCGGCTATAGGGACTAGCCTGCTAGGGATCTTCACGGGCGAATGGCTATTGCGAGGGAAGTCCGGCAGCGAGACCACCAAGGGGCTCTTGATCGCTGGCGCGGTGCTCATACCGGTCGGACTCCTTTGGGGGATCATATTCCCGATCAACAAGAGCCTGTGGACCAGCTCGTATGTGGTCTTCACAGCCGGCACGGCGCTTCTTCTCCTTGGGGCCCTTTACTGGAGCATCGACGTGAAGAAGTGGAGGGGCGCCTGGCACGTGCCGCTCGTCGTCTATGGCATGAATGCGATCGCAGTGTTCGTAGCCTCGGGAATGCTCGCGAAGACCATGGGGCGCATCCGCATCGGGGGAGAGGACGGCACGTCACTCCATGGTTGGATCTTCCGAAACGGTTTCCAATCCTGGGCCGGGGACTTCCACGGTTCGGTCGCCTTTGCGGTCTCCTATGTGATGCTGTGGCTCGGCTTGATGTGGCTTCTTCATCGCCGACGGATCTACATCAAAATCTGATGCGTTGCGGGCGGCTTGCTGGTGCCGCAACCTCCGCCTCATGTTGGGGCGTCCATTTCATTCAGAACGTGTGTGTATGAGAACCATTGCCCGATCAGTGAGCGTGTTGGCGATCTTTGCCCTTTCCGCGTGTGGAGGCTCGACGATGGCCGCGCCAGGTGGCGCCGCTGACGTGCCTGCGCCGCCTAGAGGCGACATCCCGATGGCTGCAGCGGCACCTTCGCCGACGCCCGCGGCCCAGGCTTTGGTGCCCACCGATGACGCCCCGAGCTTTTCTGCCGAACAGGCGGATCGTGGCAGGGGCGTGTTCCGCTCCTCGTGCACCGAGTGCCACTACTCCAACGAGTTCAGCGACCGGTCTTTCAAGTTCAAGTGGCGGCGCCGCACAGCGGGCGATCTCTTCGGGCACATCTCGACGTCGATGCCGGAGGACGCGCCCGGTAGCTTGGAGCTACAGCAGTATGCGGATGTGGTCGCCTACATCCTCCGCATGAACGGCTTCGAAACTGGAGTGGGTGAACTGCCCGCAGATAAGGCCGCGCTGGCCGCGATTAGCCTTGCCCCCTTCGGAAACTGAGGACACTACGTGACCATCGATCGACGGAATTTCCTTAAGGTCGCCACCGCAGGTGCGGGGCTCGCCCTGACCGGGACGGCTGCGGCGGGTGCCGAGCCGGTCGCCGCAGCGCGCCGATCTCCGCTGGTGCGCGACGGTCAGGCCCCCGACATCGTTGTCGTGGGCGCAGGCAATTTTGGAGCTTGGACAGCGCTCAATTTGCAGCGCATGGGCGCGAAGGTGACGCTCCTGGATCAATACGGACCGGCGAATTCTCGCTCGGCTTCTGGTGGGGAGACGCGCGGCGTGCGCACCAGCTATGGTGACCGCCCACACGGGCTGCAGTGGGCGCAGTGGGCCAAACGTGCGATGCAGAAGTGGTCGGAGTGGGACCAGGAGTACTTCAAGGACGGAATGCTCCCGCAGCTCTTCTCCACGACCGGGGACATCATCATGCGCGACGAAATGACTCCTTTCCTGGAAGATACCGTCGCGAATTGGGACACGATGGGGCACGACTATGAGGTCCTCACAGCAGAGGAGATCCGCTACCGCTGGCCCATCATCCACACCCCGGATGTGAGCGTAGGCATTTACGAACCCGATGCCGGAGTCGTGCGAGCTCGTCGAGCGATCGAGTCTGTGGCCCAGGTATTCAAGCAGGAAGGCGGCGACATCCGTGTGGGTCGAGTCGCGATGGGACGTACCGAGGGGCGCCGAGTTCTCGATGTAGAGATGGAAGGCGGCGACCGTGTCACCGGCGGAATGTTCGTCTTCGCCTTGGGACCGTGGTTTCCCAAGTTTTTCCCTGCACTCATGGGCAAGCGGCTGAGCAATCGGACGCTGGGACACGTTTTTTACTTCTCGACGCCCCCGGGTGACGAGTCCTACCGTCATCCGAACTGCCCGAGCTATAACGTGCCAGGGGTGACCGGTTGGCCGGCGTTGCCCGGCGACTCACGCGGCTTCCGCATCCGGACGGGTGGCCACCAAGGGGATGACCCGGACACGAGTATCCGCTGGGTGGACGAAGCAGCGCATGCGCGCCCGCGTGCGGTGCTCGCGAAGTACTTCCCGGCCTTGGCAGAGCGCCCTATCAACGAGACGCGCGCGTGTCACTACACGGGCACGGTGAGTCGGAACTTCATCATCGATGAACATCCTGACTACGATAACGGGTGGCTCGCCGGCGGTGGCTCCGCCGAGTCGTTCAAACAGGGCCCCGTCCTTGGAGAATTCATCGCGGGTAGGGTCATGGGCACGGAGCACGACCAGGAACTCAACGACAGCTTCCGCCTTTTGGAGGAAGAGTTCAGCGATGACGGCGAGCGCCGGGGGCCAGAAGACCTCTGAACGATTCGGTATGTCCAGCAGCAGTCTTGCGGGAGAGCCCTGGCCATGGTCGGCCAGGGCTCTCCTTGTCTGGCCTTCGGTGTCACCGTACCAAGTCGTGACCCAGCCGCGGGTGCCACTGTGCGGGGCGGTGACCAAGCTACGAGCGCCCCGGTGGGATCTCGTCGAGGACTTTGCCGGTAGCATGCGTACCGCCACACGACACCCAATCTCGGCCCCATGAACGATTCGGAATCGGTCCATCAGTCGGCGCTCCCAGTGGGGCGCAAGACGCGCGCGCCGCTAGCGCTTGCGCTGGTGGCTGTTGCGCTCATGGCGCTCGCAGTGGTCCCCATCTTTTTGGGTTGGAGGGCGGTTGAGGTGCAGAACCAAATCACCGATGACCTCCTGCCGGCTTTGGAGGTCGGCGCCCGGCTGTCGTTGGTGCAGGCGCGCCAGATGTCACGTCTGCAGTCCTTTCTCCTCACCGGGAATAGGGACTATCGCATGCCCTACATTGCCGCGATCGCTGAAGAAGACAGCTTATACGCATACCTCGGTCAGAGGGTTCGCGCCATGGACTTCGATGTGCGTGAGCGGTTGGCGAAGCTCTCGTCGGAGTCGGCGCGTTGGCATTTTGACAACCAAGCCTCATTCGACGAAGTCGTGGGGCCGGTCCCCGGCTCGGCGATTCAGGCACGAAGTCAGACGGCCTACGAGGAACTGCAGAGAGCCACGCGCGAGCTTGAGCGCGCCATTCGCAGTGAGGTGAACGCAGGCCGCCGACGGTTGGACCGGGTCCGGTGGCTGCAGATCTGGATCTCGGTGGGCCTCGCGGTCCTCGCCTTTGGTTCCACGCTCGCGGTGGCCCGGGTGGGGCATCGACTTCGGGGCTACATCTCCGAAGCCGAGCGAGGGCAGGGTGACGCGGTCAGGGCCAGGCGCGAGATCGATGCCCTCCTTGAGGCGACAGGGGACGGCGTCCTGGGGATCGATCTCGATGGGAAGTGCACGTCACTGAACCGAGTCGGCTCAGAGATTCTTGGGTATACGGAACGGGAGATCATGGGCAGAGATCTCCACGATACCGTGCACCACTCTCTTCCGAACGGTGACTCACGGTCTCGCGACGAGTCCACGATTTTGGCGGCGTTGAGGGATGGGGGGCTCGCCGAGTCCGCTGATCGAGACGTTCTCTGGAGACGACGACGGCGAGCACTGCCGGCGCGCTGGTCGCTTCGCCCTCTTATTGACGGCAAGACGCTCCGAGGGGCTGTTCTTACCTTCACGGACATGACGGAGATTCAGGAGAAGGAGGACGCGCTTCGCCTAGCCGTAGCGCAACGTGAGGAGGTCGTGTCGATCGTGTCCCACGATCTGAGAAACCCCCTCGGTGTTGTGGCGGCCGCGGCCGACCTTTTGCTGGAACTTCCCTTGGACGATCAGGAGCGACGCCAGCAAGCCGACATCATTGCCCGCTCAGCGGGTCGTATGGCGAGACTCATTGAGGACCTGCTCGACTTCTCTCGAATTCAGGCCGGAGCGTTCGTCGTCCGCCCGTCGGCTGAGGACCCCGAAGACATCCTCGAAGAAGCCCGAGCACTCTTTGCGGATCAGGCACTGGCAGCCGGTGTGCGACTTGAGGTTGGCCCTGTGGATGCTCAGCCGGTGCGTCTGGATCGCGATCGCGTGCTGCAGGCGCTCGCGAACTTGATCGACAATGCACTCCGATTCACGGGGTCGGGTGGACGTGTCACCTTGGCCGCTCATGCGCACGATAAGGATCGAACGGCGATTACAGTGCAGGACACGGGTGCGGGTATTTCCTCCGACACGCTTCAGCATCTGTTCGACCGATATTGGCAGGCTGAAGGCGCCGGACGTGGCGGCGCGGGACTCGGACTGGCGATCGTGCGTGGCATAGCTGAGGCGCACGGCGGGGAGGTGTCTGTAGAGTCCGAAGTCGGTAGGGGCACGACGTTCTCTTTACTGTTCTCCAGGACAGCAAAACCGACCGAGGTGGCTACATGAAGGGTGGTATGATGTCCGTTCCTCTGACGCTTACGCACTTCATCGAGCGCGCCGGCCATCTGTTTGGCCGCAACGAGGTCCTGACGGCGTTCGATGGACAGGTCGTTCGACATTCTTGGGGGGAGATTCTCGAACGGGTCCGCAAAGTGGCCAGCGCGCTCAAGGTGCTAGGTCTAGAGCCAGGAGATCGGGTGGCGACCCTGGCGTGGAATACACACCGGCACCTGGAATTGTATTTCGGTGTGCCTGCGATGGGCGGGGTGATTCACACGGTGAACGTGCGGTTGTCCCAGCCGCAGATTCGCCAGATTCTCGCCCACGGCGGTGCACGTGTCCTGTTCGTGGATCCTGATTCGGTCGATCTCTTAGACGTCGCACTTTTGGACGAGCTAGGGATCGACCATCGGATCGTGCTCGCAGCCGAGGCTCCTGACGGTTGGCTCGCGTACGAGGATTTGCTCGCGGACTCGCCTGCCTTGAGTGCATTTCCTGACTTGGACGAAGAGTCCGCCGCGGGCCTGTGTTACACGTCTGGGACCACAGGCGAGCCAAAGGGCGTGCTTTATTCGCATCGGGCTCTCGTGCTTCACGCAATGGCGATCGCGCTCCCCGACGGATTTTGCCTCGGTGAGCGCGACACCATCCTTCCTGCCGTCCCCATGTTTCACGCGAATGCCTGGGGGCTGCCACACGCGGCTGCGATGACCGGAGCCAAGTTGGTTCTGCCGGGTGCCCGACCGGACGCGAGCCGCCTCTCGACCTTGCTGTCCGACGAAGGCGTGACCTTTGCCGCTGGAGTTCCCACGGTGTGGATGGGGGTGTTGGACCAGATGCGGAAAGCGCCAGTTCCCCTGTGCGCCGACCTCCGCATACACTCGGGCGGCGCACCTAGTCCACCGCGACTCATCGAGTCCTATCGCGTGGAGTTCGGTGTCGAGATTGTGACGGGGTGGGGTATGACCGAGATCTCGCCGGTAGGAATGGCAACGCACCCACGGGCATCGATGCGCGATTGGACCGACGAGGCGCTCTTGCCGGTAAGGACCAGCCAGGGTACGCCGCTTCCGTTTCTCGAGGTACGCATCGTCGATGACGCGGGACAGCGCTGCGCGCACGACGGAACCACACCAGGAGAGTTGGAGGTACGCGGGCCCTGGGTGACTGCCGGGTATTTTCGGCGTGCGTCAGAAGAAGCCTTCCACGAGGGCTGGCTCCGCACCGGGGACGTGGCCACGATCGACGCGGACGGTTACGTGCGGCTCGTGGATCGGACCAAGGATCTGATTCGTTCGGGGGGGGAGTGGATATCGAGCGTGCTCCTTGAGCACGCCCTCATGGATCACCCCTCCGTGGCAGAGGCCGCGGTCGTCGCCGTCGCGGATGCAAAGTGGCATGAACGCCCGTGGGCTTGTGTGGTCACGCGCGAAGGGGCGCGCGCCGATGCCGCAGAGCTTCTGGAGCCACTTAGAGAGGCGTTCCCAAAGTGGTGGGTCCCGGACGGGGTCGTGTTCATGAGTGCCCTCCCGCGCACGTCGACCGGAAAGTTCGACAAGAAGGTGCTGCGGGAGCGGCTCGCCGCCGAGCGCAGTTAGCCGGGCGCTTCTAGGTCGTCGGCACGCCGTGCTCTGCCGCGTACACCCGATAGCCGTCCACCTCGGCGGCACGTTTGGCCGCGCTCCATCCCAATGCGTCACCCATGATCGCACACGCCTCCTCGGCACCGTCCAGACCAAACGCGGGAGAGAAGAGCAGCAGTGCGGCTCTGCGGTCCATGAAGTCGATGAGCGATCCGGCCATCTCCTTTTCAACCGCGAGTTTGACCTCGGCGCGAACCGCTGGGACACCAGGGCCAAGTCGATCGAGCCACTCAGGGCATCGGTCTCTCTTCGGAGTCGTGAGTGGGGGGCTCAACGCTCAGACGTGGATCCTTGGTCGCAGATTGGGCCGGAACCGTTCGGCCTACGGGTGGAACTGATGATATAGGGGTACAGACACCGACGCGCTACGATGGACTGGTTTTGCCGCTACCCGCACATCAATTGCCGCCCAGCGTCCCCCCGAGTCGCAGTCGAGCCGTTCTGGGCAGCGCGACTCCCGCTTCAAACAGCCCACCATCGGACGCGAGGGCGGACTGATAACCCCGGCGAGCCCCCTCCCAGTCCCAGCGCTCTTCCGCTGCGAGCCCCTCGAGATAGGCGACAATCCCCGGCCCGGACACGCCGGCTGAGCGGAATTCAGCGGGAGCGGCATTCGCGACGGGGTCCGACCATACGGGCGCCCGACCCATTCCCGCCAACGCTTCCACTAGGCTCCCGACCACCACCCTGGCGAGGCCCACGGGACCTGCGTTCGACGGGGTCACCTCTCTCCAGCTTTTCTCGATGACTCCGGTTTCTGAGTTCGCGAGTCGCATGTCGAGGTAGGCGTCGGCCATTCCGAACGACGACCAGGTCACCGACAAGATGAACTCAGGCCCAGGCGAGACACCTGGCTGAGGTGACCCGCTGGGAAGAGCCCCGCGCCTTGCCAGCTCTGCGGCGGCGCCAAACCGGCGGCGCTCCACGAACTGTATGTCGGCGCGGCGCAGCAGCCCTGTGGCCACGAGATCAGAGAAGCCCAACGCCGGACTGACCGAGGAGCCGAGACCCCACGATAATGACTCGGGGAGTTCGACCTGACCCACTGAAACCCGCACGGCGCCGTCGAGCGCGGAGGGCCGGGGGTCAGCCAGCGTACGCCAGACGCTTTCGCCCACTGCGGCGGCGAGGCCGTCGTTTGGGATCGAGGCGACGCCACCACCGACGCAACCCACCACCATGGTCGACACCGCGAAAGCGGCCATCCCTCCGGTAAGTAGTCGAATTGTATGGAGCATAGGCCTCTCAGACATCGAATGATCCTGACTTCGGTGGGAGCGGTCCGTTCTCCAACTTAGCAACACGAGGTCCTCCTGTTCCAACAGTCTTTTTTCGTAGGTGAGGTCTTTTCCGTCTCCGTTGGCCCCACGACTATCATCGAGACACATCACTTCCCGCACCTGGAGCTCGCCGTGTCTGGCCCTGTTTTCCGCTTCCGACACCCGGTCACCGTCCGTTTTCGAGATATCGACATCGGCGGTCATGCGCACCATTCGGAGGCACTCATGTACTTCGAGGAAGCCCGATGGGCCTACTGGGGGGAAGTCGTGGGCTCCAAGAGTTTGGACAAGATCGACTATGTCCTTGCTGAAGCCCGCGTCCGCTGGCTCAAGAGGGTGCTTTGGCCGCAGACCGTCAGCGTCGGCGTCTGCGTAACTCGCGTGGGACGAAAGCACTTCGAGATGACCTACGAGGTTTCAGGGGAGGCAGGCGATGCGCTCATCACCGGCGTCACGACCCAGGTCATGTATGACTATACGTTGGGTGCGTCGGTCCGCCTGGCTGAAGATCTGCGTGCGCGCCTTGAGGAATTTGACGGACCGTTCGCCGCCGAGTAGTGTGGGCCGACCTATATTTCGGTGTGGCGAGATGGCGGCGGAAGGTGTAAGCTCGCGGGCGAATAAAGGTATAGAACGGGTGGCGCGTCGAGCAATTTGGCGGCGTGGAGCATCTGTTCGGAGGTCGGGGGTTCTTTGACGATCCCGAAAGTTTGCATAAAGTATCAGGCTGTATCCACAGGATCCGGTGCCGCGCCGGATCTTCTGCCCAGCGGTGGGTAAGAGAAATTTAACAACGTTCGGTACCGGTCCGGACGGGTTCGTTCCTTTTGGAGCGGCACGATGCCGGGGGAAACCCCAGGAGATTCAGGCCATGCTCGGACGGCTGAAACTAGCTTTACACGTTCTTATTGTTGCGATGGTGTTTGCACCTGCTGCCGCGCAGGCGCAGGACCAGGGGCGCTTCCGTGTCCTGATCCCGTACTTCAGTCCGCTCGAGGGCGCCAAAGACGGATTTGGTAAGGATTCCTCGAAGGAGCTGCGTGCGCTGATCAATACCCTCCTCACGCACGAGCCCATCGACGAAAATACGATCAAGGCTGAGGTGAAGCGCTTCTCCCTGAAGATGGAGGATCTTGGGTGCATCCAGACGCGGCAGCTCGCGACCCAGATCGCGGCCAAGATCGCCTTGTGCGCGAACTACACTCAGAATGCCGACAAGTCGTGGAGTATCTCGGGTGTGGAGTTCTGGGACATCGGTGCGAATGAGGCGTTCACAGTCAGCGACATTTCAGTGGGCGAGAAAGACGCCCAGCTGGCGGCACAGCACATTTTCGACGAATTCGACATCTATGCTCAGCAGCTGCGTTCTGCGGCCATCTGCGCGGACTATGCGGCCAGCGCTCAGTGGGACAACGCTCTGAGGAACTGCGACGAGTCACTCGCGCTCAACCCGGATGCGGTCTCGGTCCGGAATCAGCGTGCTCGGATTCTCTATGAGATGGAAAATTACCCCGATGCGCTCGCCGAACTAGAGAAGGTCCTTGCCCTCAATGGCTTCGACGAAGGCGCCCTACAGTTGGCCGGATACATTTCGGCTGTGACTGACGACAAGGCTCAGGCCCGGATCTATTACGAGCGTTACCTCGAGCTCAATCCGGCCAACGCGCGGGTCCGTATTAACGTCGCCTATGAGTTGGCCAAAGCCGGTGACCCGATCGGTGGCATGAGTCTGCTCAAGGTCGGGATCGATGTGGACCCGACAAACGTCGACCTGTGGGAGCAGTACGGCAGCTACGCCTTTGCTGCGGCCGTGCAGGCACAGGAGGCAGCCGCGGTTACCCCTGAGGACGGGGGGGCGCTCGCTCCTGAGGCCGCAGAGTTGTATCGACAGGCCATCAACGCGTACGAGAAGGTGTTCGAGGGCAAGGGCGCTGAAACTCCGGTGTCGCACCTCCGCAATATCTTGGCAGCCTACATCCAGCTCGAGGACCTAGCGTCTGCGATCAGAGTCGGTGAGCGGGTGCTGGAGACCCACGCTCAGGAAGATGCGCTGTGGTCGATCTACGCGGAGGCGCTTCAGAAGTCTGATCGGCTCGATGACGCGATCACCGCGCTTGATCGGGTTCGTGAGATCAACCCGGCGTATCCAAACATCGCACTAAAACAGGCTAGCTGGCTGATCGCGGCTGGCCGAGTCCAGGACGCAGTAGCAGTTCTTAAGGTCGCGGCGGCGGGCAATCCTGAGCAGGCAGAGCAGGCTGCCCGGTTGATCTTCAACGACGCGTACCAAAAGGGTTACACGGCGAAGCGCTACCCTTACGCGATCACGGGGCTAACGGCGGCGAAGGAGCTACCGGGCCTGAGTGACGAAATGACGAACCAGTTGAACTTCTGGCACGGCTTCAGCGTGTACCAGCAGGCGTTCATCGATCAGGGGCCGAGCACGCTTGCGTCGGCGCAGGCGACGTTGCCGAAATTTCAGCAGTCGATCGCGCTCCTGAATCAGTCCGGGGCCTACCCGGCGTCGGTGAATGTGAACCTCGGGCAGCTCATCGAGAACGCGAACGTGTACGTTGAGATCCAGGAAGCGATCATCAAGCGGGGCCGCTAGCTCCCCCGCAATACGGACCGGTAGCAGCGCCCCGGGGCTTCGGCCCCGGGGCGCTTTTTTTGTGCCCACCGGTCAAGTCCGGGCGAAAACCTCCCCACTTTGCCCCATCTCCGGTCCGTCCGAGCCTCGGAACACCTTCGGGTTTCGTTCGGATTCGTGAAATATTGATTTTCAGCCATTTCGGCATCGTCCAGCAGTGGAGCCTTGTTTCGGCTGATATGTCAACGTCCTGGCGCTCCAATAATTGCAAAAAATGAACCCTTGACGTCTTGATCCATTGAGTCGTATTATGCCTCCACCATATCCCACTTCTTCCCACTTTTCACCACCAAGGATCGACGGTGACCGGATTCGTCGGCCAATACGAACACCAGATGGACGAAAAGGGGCGGGTCAGCCTACCCTCGGCGTTTCGCCGTGAGGCTGACTCTGACCGCTTCGTGCTTCTCCAATGGGAGAAGCCGTACCTGACGTTGTTCCCGGCTGCGAAGTGGGTTGAGGTGCAGGAACGCCTTCTCGAATTCCGCAGGAGCGATCCGCAGGCTTGGAATCAAGTCAGGCACATCGTTTCTAACACGGTTGAGGTCTCCCCCGACAAGCAGGGCCGAATCCTCGTGCCGGCAGGCCTCCAAGAGGCCGCCACGCTTTCGGGGTCCGTACTCCTCAGCGGCAACATCGACCGAGTGGAGTTGTGGAACCCGGCTACTTATGCAGAGACCGTCCAGAAGCAGACCGACGATCTCGAATTTGCGCACCGGCTCTTCGGATGACCGAGAGAAAAGTGGGACGTGGAGATGCGGCGACCCGGTCGCGAGCGGAGCGGAGTGAGATGATCGGCTACCACGAGCCGGTGCTCAGTGACGAAGTGCTGGAGTACCTCTCCCCTGAGGGCGACCAGTTCTTCTTGGACGGCACCGTCGGCGGCGGCGGTCACACGCGGGCCATTCTCGACGCTTGCGCCACCTGTCGGGTCTTGGCCGTCGATCGTGACCCACAGGCGATCGCGGAGGCGAAAGAGGCACTCGCCCCAGTTCGTGACCGCGTGCGTTTTCTACAGGTCCGGTTTGATGAGGCCCCACACGATATCGAGGTGAAAGATCAGGGCCTCGACGGGGCGCTCCTCGACCTAGGGGTGAGCTCTCACCAACTCGACGACGACGACCGCGGATTCGCCTTTCGGCACGGCGTGGCACTGGATATGCGAATGAACGAGGCGGAAGCGCTGGATGCGCGGATTTTCCTGAACGAAGCAGAGGAAGATGAACTCGTCCGGGTTTTTCGTGACTACGGCGAGGAGCCCAAGGCTCGTCGCCTCGCCCGAGAGGTCGTGAAACGCAGGGCGACGGAGTCTTTCGAGACGAGTGATCAATTGGTGGCGGCTCTTTCCGTCGTGCTGAATAGGCCTCCGAGCCAGCAGGACAAGGCGCGGATCTTCCAGGCGGTCAGGATCGCCGTGAATGCAGAATTGGAGTCGCTCGAGCGCGGATTGCCCGCGATTCGGGAGGCGTTGAAGGGAGGGGGGGTGCTTGTGGTGATCGCTTATCACTCGCTCGAGGACCGTGTGATAAAACACGCGTTCCGCGAGTGGAGCCGGAGCTGTGTGTGTCCGCCTGAACTGCCCATGTGCGTGTGTCGAGGCAAGGCGCTCGGCGAGACGCTGACGCGCAAACCGATCCGACCCAGCGCCGCGGAAGTGGAACGCAACCCGCGTGCTCGCAGTGCGCTGCTTCGGGTTTGGCGGAGGGTGGCCTGATGGAACCGAACGTTCTTGGTCGTGCGGTCATCGCCGTGGCGGTCCTGGTCGGTTCGCTCGGCATGGTGCCCTGGCGCCAAAGCCGTGCGTCAGAGGCCCTCGCGATGCTCGATGACCTGCATCGGCAGTCTTCGGTCGCGCAGGCCGAGCGTGTCGAGCTGCAGCGTGACATCCAGGTGCTGGTCAGCCGGCACCGCGTGGTCCCAGAAGCCCGCGAGCGGCTTGGTATGCACACACCGGAAGGAGAGGAGCTCGTTCTCCTCTCGGGGGAGCTGACACCGTGACTACCCATCGTGACATGAACCGGGCTCACCCCTGGCGTCGACGTGTCATGCTCGGGGCGTGGATGACTGCAGCAGCCGTCATCTGTATCCGTGCCGGACAGATTCAGGGCGTCCAGGCGGGTCAATGGCGGGCCCTGGCCGAGTCACAGCACCGCAGTGACAAGGTGGTGGTCGCGGCCCGCGGCAGCGTGCTCGACCGCGACGGTACGCCTCTCGCCGTCTCCCGAGAACGTTTCAGCGTTGGCGTTGCGACCCCCGAAATCACGGACGGCGCCGCCGTGCGCGCCGAACTCGTGGACGCGTTGGGGATTTCTGCGATCAAGGCAGTTCAACTCACCGACCCTACCCGTCGCTGGCGCGCGGTGCCGGGACGTTACCCGCCCACGGTCCGCGAGCAGCTCGCTGGCTTGGGAGGGGTGCACGTTGCGCGCGAGCTCGAGCGGTATCACCCGCATGGGGATCTCGCCCGCGGTGTTCTCGGCGTGGTTGGCGACGATGTTGGGCGGGGTGGGGTGGAGCAGGCATTTGAAGAGTTGCTGCGCGGCACCCCTGGGAGGGAGGTCATCGCTCACGACAACGTTGGCAGGGCCATTCCAGGCGAGCGGCTGGTCATCGACCCGCCCCAGGCTGGCGGTGATGTGGTCCTCACGATCGACATTGATCTCCAGGAGATCGCGCGCCAGGCGCTCGAAGAGTCCATCGCCACGACTGAGGCCCGCGGCGGCGACGTGCTCATCACGGATCCCAATACGGGTGAGATCCTCGCCTTGGTGTCGATCCGGGACGGCCAGACCGCTGCGCTGTCGGCGATCAACACGCCGTATGAACCCGGCTCGACGCTGAAGCCTTTCACTGTCGCGGGCCTGCTGGAACGTGACCTAGTCAGCCTTTACGACACCGTCGACGGAGAGAACGGCGCCTGGAGGGTCAACGGTCGCACGCTCCACGACGTCCACGGCTCGGGACGCATGACCATCGCCGATGCGCTACGTACTTCGTCGAACGTGGGAATCGCCAAGGCCGCCCAGTCGATGTCGCCCGGAGACCAATACGAGAACCTCCGCGACTTCGGTCTAGGAACGCTCACGGGCATCGAAATTCCTGGGGAGGTTTCTGGCACGTTGCGACGGCCGGACAGCTGGTCCAGCCAATCTGCGGTTTCACTGGCGATCGGTTATGAGGTCAACGTTACGCCGCTCCAGATGGCGATGGCCTACGGGGCACTGGCGAACGGCGGTCGCATCATGCAACCCCACCTCGTCAAAGAGATCCGCGACGGGACCGGGGCGCTGATCGAAGCCTTCCAGCCCCGCGTCGTGCGCGAGGTCGTTTCTGCAGATGTCGCACGCCGGGTGGGCAGAGTCCTCGAGGACGTGGTTGAGGACGGGACCGGGAAGTCCGCGCGTTTGGCGACGTTCCGCGTGGCAGGGAAGAGCGGCACCACGCGCCTTTACTCTCCTGCTGGCGGGTACGAGCAGGGCGCCTACTGGTCCTCATTCGTCGGGTTCTTCCCGGCCGATGCCCCGCAGTTGGTGGTGTTCGTGAAGCTCGAGCGTCCCAAGGGTATCTACTACGGTGGTGCGGTGGCCGGTCCGGTGACCCGTGCGACGATGGAAGCCGCCCTGGCCGCGCGATCGACTCCGCTAGACCGCGCTGCGCTTCTTGGTTCCGCCAGCCGACCTGTGCCCCTCGCTGGCCGCGCGATCGCACGATTCGCCTCGCGCACGATCGATCCGCCTTTGCCCCCAGTCGATGTCACGAGCTCGTCCATCGGATCAGGCTCCGAGGGGGCGGCTGGCTTCGGCGGGACTGTCCAACTCCCCGACGTCGCCGGCTTGCCGTCGCGGATCGCGGTCCGCAGGCTCCACGCCCTCGGACTGCGGGTGTCGCGCGCCGGATCCGGTGACATCCTCGGGACGGAACCTCAGGCGGGAGCCAGAGTGTTGCCGGGCGATACCATCCGTCTAAGGGTGCGGCGGAGGTCGGATGACTGACGCCCCTCTGACCGTCGGCCTGGTGGGCGAAGTCCTCCGTTCTGCAGACCTCCTACGGGAGTTCCGCGGCTCGGGGGACGTCGGCGTTCTGGGGGTCTGTCAGGACTCGAGAGAGGCCCGGTCTGGGGATCTGTTCCTCGCATGGCAAGGCACTGGGGTGGACGCGCACGATTTCGTATCGGACGCGGCGGCCCGAGGGGCTGTGGCTGCCGTTGTCGAACGTTTCGTCGACGTCGATGTCCCTCAGCTTCGGGTGGACGATGGTCGGAAGGCGGGGGCGATCGCCGCCAGCGCCGTGATGGGGTCTCCCCACCAGCGGATGTTCATGGTCGGCGTCACCGGTACCAACGGAAAGACTACGACGGCTGCCCTCGTGCGCCATCTCCTGAGTCGTCGCGGCCCGACTGCGTCGATCGGGACCCTTGGTCTCACCGACGAGAAAGGGGTGCGCCCAGGGACTGAGGCCTTGACGACCCCGGGCCCCGTCCAGGTCGCCGTTTGGTTGTGGCAGCTGGCCAACGGAGGCATGGAGGCAGTCGTCATGGAGGCATCGTCCCACGCACTGGAGCAGCGTCGCTTGGACGGCATCGGCTTCGACGTGGGTGTGTTCACCAACCTCACCCAGGACCATCTCGACTACCACAAGGACATGGCGCAGTACTTCGGCGCGAAGGCTCGTCTTGTTGAGTTGGTTGCGCCACACGGGACCCTGGTTGTGAATCGTGACGATCCGGCGTGGAATGCGCTCGTGTCCGGTGGACGACCTGTCCGGACCTTTTCAGTGGACTCTGAGGCAGATGTGCGGGCTGAGAACGTCCGTCTAGGTGCAGATGGTTCAGCGTTCATCCTGATTATCGACGACACACGCCGCGAGGTCAGGCTGCCACTGCTCGGTCGATACAACATTGAGAACGCCCTCGCCGCGGTCGCCGTCGGGGCAGTCTACGGGCTCGATATCGACGAAATCGTTGCGGGACTCTTGACCGTTCCTCAGGTGCCTGGGCGACTCGAAGCGGTGGTGACCAGCCCGTTCACGGTCATCATCGATTTCGCACACACGCCTGACGCGCTGGACGGTGCTCTTTCTGCAGTGCAGTCCCTCACGCAGGGCCGCCTGATTGTGGTGTTCGGCGCAGGTGGCGACCGCGACGCGAGCAAGCGCCGGCCTATGGCAGAAGCCGTGGCCCGCTTCGCCGACGTGATCGTGCTGACGTCAGATAACCCGCGGACGGAAGATCCGGAGCGCATTCTTGACGACTTGGCGGCCGGACTCGTGGGCAGTGTCTACGAGCGGCAGGTCGATCGCCGCGCTGCGATCCGTCTCGCTCTCGAAACCGCGAAGGGCGGGGACACCGTCGTCCTCGCAGGCAAGGGCCACGAAACGTATCAGGTGCTCGGAAACGAAAAGCGCCCGTTTGACGAGCGGGTAGTTGTGCGGGAATGCCTGCAGGAGCTCGGAGCATGACCGGACTCTTCGCCTGGAACGACGGCTCCGTGCGTGAGGCCCTTGGCCTGGGTTCTGACCTCGCCGACGCGACGATTCGATATGCGGGCGTGTCGACCGATTCTCGCTCGGTTCGCCCTGGAGATCTTTACGTCGCGCTCACCGGTGATCAGTTCGACGGCCACGATTTCGTCGCCGACGCCCTCGCGAAGGGCGCTCGGGGCGCTGTTGTGTCCCGGGCGCTGGAAGGTGACGCCCTCGCCACGATTTACCCTGTAGGTGACACGCTGGTCGCCCTCGGCGCCCTCGCTGCGCACCGCCGCAGGGCGCTCGACGTCCCGGTCGTAGCGATTACTGGCTCGTCCGGTAAGACCACGACCAAGGACCTGACCCACGCAGCGCTTTCCGGCGCGTGCCGGGTCCACGCCACTGCGGGGAATCTCAACAACCGCATCGGCATGCCCTTGACGCTCCTCGCGACGCCCGCGGACGTAGACGTCGTGGTCTTGGAATTGGGGACGAACGAGCCAGGTGAGATCGCAACGCTGACCGCGATCGCTTCGCCCGACGTCGCCGTGGTGACTACTGTTGGCGAGAGTCACCTCGAGAAGTTGGGTTCTTTCGCAGGTGTGCTGGACGAAAAACTCGACCTGCTACGCGGACTGCCTGCTGGTGGGCGTTGCGTGGTCGGTGACGAGCCAGAGGTCCTCGTTCAGCGGGCGCGTGCGCTCTGCGCTTCCGTGCGTGTCGCTGGGTGGAGTTCCCTCGCGGATGACGACCTGCGACCGACCGATGTTGAAGTTGATGTGTTCGGTGGTCACCGGTTCCGCTGGCGCGGAAACACCATCACGCTCGCGATGCCGGGTCGACATGTGGTCGCAGATGCGATGCTCGCGCTCGCGGTCGCCGACCTCGTCGGCGTTTCTCCACGCGCCGCCGCCCGAGGTATTGAGAGCGCGAAGCCCAGCTCCATGAGGGGCGAGGTTCGGCGGGTCGGACAACTGACCCTGGTCGTAGACTGTTACAACGCGAATCCGCAGAGCGTGCGGGCCTCTCTCGACCTGCTAGAAGCGCAGGGTGGTACCGCCCGCACGATCGCGGTGCTCGGCTCGATGCTCGAACTCGGCGACCGGGCCGCAGTGCTTCATCAAGAAGTCCTGAAGGACATCCTGGAGCGAAATATCGACGTGGTGGTCGCGACCGGACTCTTTTCTGAGGCGGCCGAGACCCTTCCCGTCGATCCGTCTCGCGTGGTCTGTGCGAATGACTGGCGGGTCGCGTATCCGGAGTTGCGGGGGCGCCTGCAGGGCGATGAGGTCATCCTGCTGAAGGCGTCGCGTGGCGTGGCGATGGAAGGCATGCTGCCCCTGTTCGAGGCGGACTTCGGAGCGGGAAATCATGCTGCGGTCGTGGGGGCCTGATGTTCTACCACCTGTTCCCCGGGCTCAGCGACATCCACATCCTCTTTAACGTCTTCCGGTATATCACGTTCCGGGCAGCCGGCGCGGTGGTTACGTCCCTGCTCATCGCATTCGTCTTCGGTCCCATCGTGATCCGACGCCTCCGGCTCGCGAATGTCGGACAGGTCGTCCGTGCTGTCGGACCGGAGACCCACCTTGTGAAAGCAGGCACGCCGACGATGGGCGGCTTGCTGATCATCATGTCCGCGGTCCTTTCGACGCTGCTGTGGGCCGATCTCACCAACCCTTACACGATCATCGCGATCGTCTCGCTGTTGTGGATGGGGGCGATCGGGTTCCTCGACGACTACCTCAAGGTCGTCCAAGGCAAGACGCGCGGCCTGGTTGCGAAATACAAAATGGTGGGGCAGTGGACGTTCGGCTTGGCGCTCGGTGCGTTCTTGGTCCTTAATCCGATATCACCTCACCCCGCGACCGCCACGGCTGTCCCATTCTTTTCAGGCCTACAGGCCACGTTCGCGCCGATCGTCTTCGTGGTCTTCACGGGCATCGTGGTTTCCGGCTCGTCCAACGCGGTAAACCTGACCGACGGGCTCGACGGGTTGGCTGCCGGGCTCACGGCAATCAGCGCGGTGACCCTCGGGATCTTCGCCTACATCGCCGGTCGCGTGGACATGTCGGCGTATCTCGGATTCTTCCACCTGCCGGGTGCAGGAGAACTCTCGATCTTCGCCGTCGCACTGGCGGGAGCAGCCATCGGATTTCTGTGGTTCAACACGCACCCCGCCGAAGTCTTCATGGGGGACACGGGCTCGCTCGCCCTCGGGGGCGCGATCGGCGTGATGGCCATCCTTCTGAAGGCCGAGTTTCTGCTGGTCATCGTGGGTGGCGTGTTCGTGATCGAGACCGTGTCCGTCATCGTGCAAACAGGGTGGTTTCGCTACACGCGCAGCCGTTACGGCGAGGGGCGGCGCGTCTTCAGAATGGCCCCCATTCATCACCACTTCGAGAAGCTCGGTTGGCCGGAGACCAAGGTGGTGGTCCGGTTTTGGATTCTGGGAATCCTCTTCGCGATGCTCGCGATCAGCACGCTCAAGATTCGATGAGCAAATACGCTGCGTCCCAAGGGAATGGGCATGAGGAATGAAGGACTTGAACGGATCAACAGTGGCAATCATCGGCCTAGGAGCGAGCGGCGTCGCCGCAGCTCGACTGGCTTTGGCAAAAGGAGCAGACGTCTATGTCTCGGATCTGCATACTGAACCCGCAGTTGCAACTCGTGGAGCCGACCTGCGAGGAGCAGGCGCCCGCGTCGACGTGGGAGAACACGACCTCGAACGAATGGCGCGAGCCGACCTCGTCGTCGTCAGCCCAGGAATCCCTCCACGCGCTCCGGTCCTCAGGGCGCTCGAAGATCGTGGTGTTGGGTGGATCTCCGAGCCAGAGTTCGCCGTTCGGTTCTTCTCTGGTTCACTGATCGGGATTACCGGAACCAATGGAAAGACCACAACGGCCTTGCTGGTGGCGCACCTCCTCGAGGCTGCAGGCGTCAGAGCGGCCGTGGGCGGTAATGTGGGAGGCGGACTCGCACCGCCTGCTTCGGAGCTCGCTCTCTTGGCTGAGCCGCCGGATTGGTACGTACTGGAAATGAGCTCGTTCCAGCTCGCCGACGTGGAGACGTTCCGACCGGATATCGGTGTGGTCACCAACCTCGCTCCCGATCATCTGGACCGGTATGAGGGCGTGGCGGCGTACTATGCGGACAAGGCTCGCATGCTGGAGCGGGCCAGTGCCGACAGCGTGTGGGTGCTGCCGGCGGCGGACACGGTGGTCACGAAGTGGATGGGTGACACGCCTGGGTCGCGCTTCTTCTTCGGTGAGCAGGAAGACACAGGAACCCACGCTTTCTCGACTCAGGGCTTCTTGACGCTTCGTGTCGACCATAGCACCCATCGCCTCATATCCGACTCTGACCTCCCGCTCTTGGGCCGCCACAACCGCCACAACGCACTCGCCGCCGCGCTGACAGCGAGCCTAGCGGGCGCGAGCTGCCAGGGAATCGCAACGGGCCTTCTCAGTGCTCGGCCGCTCCCTCATCGGTTGGAGCCGGTCATTGAAAGGGACGGCGTTCTGTGGGTCAACGACTCCAAGGCGACAAACGTTGCGGCCACCCGTAGCGCGCTGAGCAGCCTCTCTCGGCCAGTTGTCCTGCTTGTGGGCGGAAAGGATAAGGGGGAGGACTTCTCCTGCCTCGTGCCAGCTGACGCGACCGTCAAAGCGGTGCTCACCTACGGGGCCGCAGGTCAACGCATCTCCTCGGAGGTCTCCGTCGCCGAGTTTGTGCCCGGAGACCTGCGTGCGGTCACGACGCGCGCCTCATCGATTGCCGCGTCAGGCGACGTGATCTTGCTGTCTCCCGCCTGCTCAAGCTTCGACATGTTCGTGAACTACGAGGAACGCGGCCGCCACTTTTCGGAACTGGCACGGGAGGCTGCATGACCGCCCGCCCCATGGACGTTGCGCCGACGCAACACATCCGCCTGCCCGACTCAGGTCTGGGACGGGGTTGGGAAGGTCCGGCAATCATGGGGCTCACGGTGATCCTTCTGGTGTTCGGACTCCTTACGCTCTATAGCGCGTCCTCAGTGCTCGCCATGAGACAGAATCTCCCGGACACGTACTACGTACTCCGGCAGGCTGCGGGGGCAGGGGTCGGCCTCTTGGTGCTGATGGGGTGCGCCCTGGTCCCTTACACAAAATGGGACCGACTGGCGTGGCCTCTAATGTGGGGAAGCGTGGTCGCGCTCGTCATCCTGATCCTGCCAGGTACAGAGGCCATCGCCCCCGAGATCAACGGGGCCCGTCGTTGGCTTCGGATCGGAGTAACCGTCCAGCCGTCGGAGTTCGCGAAGATCGCGATAATCATTTGGACCGCCTCCATGGCCGTGAAGAAGGCGCCGCAGTTTGCCTCCCTGAGCAACGGCCTCGGGCCGTTCTTCGTGATGTGGGGTGCCGTCTTGATCCCGATCGCGCTGGAGCCGGACCTGTCGACGGCGGTCCTTACGGCGCTTCTGGGTGTGATCATCGTGTTTGCGGCTGGTGCGCGTATCGGGCACTTCGTGTTCTTGGGATTCCTGGTGGTGCCGGTCTTCTTGAACCAGCTCGCTGTGGGATTTCGACAGGACCGAATCGATGCCTTCCTGAATCCTGCGCTCGATCCAAGTGGAGCGGGCTTCCAGGTCCGCCAGTCGCTCGTCGCTCTAGGCTCCGGCGGATTGGCCGGCGTCGGTTTTGGAGAGGGACGGCAAAAATTTGGCTTCCTCCCGTTCGCTCACAACGACTTCATTTTCGCCATGGTCGGCGAGGAATGGGGACTCATGGGCGTCTTGTTCCTGGTAACGGTCTTCATGGCGATCGTGCTCGTGGGCTTTCGCATCGCGGGCCGCGCGCCGGACATGTTCGGCGAGCTACTCGCGATCGGCTTCACGAGTCTGATCGCACTTCAGGCTGTGCTCCATATGGCGGTTGGCCTGGGGCTAGTGCCACCCACTGGGCTCGCGCTGCCGCTGGTGTCGTACGGTCGCTCGAACTTGGTGGTCACGCTCGCGGCGCTCGGCATCCTCATGTCGGTTGCTCGCGCGGCGCGTGGCGGAAAGGTGGCCCGTGCATGACGGGCCTGTGGTCGTCTTCTCTGGCGGCGGGACTGGGGGACATCTTTACCCCGCTTTGGCGATCGCGGATGCGTTCCGTCAGTTGCGGCCAGACGCGAGCGCATTCTTTGTGGGTGCCACGAGGGGAATCGAGTCCAGAATCCTACCGCAGCGCGGCGAGGACCATGTGCTTCTTCCTGTGCTTGGCATCGACCGAGCTCGTCCTCTGTCGAGTTGGCGCACGGGCCTGGCGCTTTTGCGGTCGCTCTACTCTGTCGGCGAGCTGTTCCGGCGACTACGACCGGAGGCGGTCGTGGTAACCGGGGGGTACGCCGGAGCACCGGCAGGCTTCGTCGCTGGGCTGATGGGAATCCCGCTGTTGTTGCAGGAGCAGAATTCTGTGCCCGGAGTGTCGACTCGAGTCTTGAGCCGAATGGCCAGTGCCATTCACATCGCCTTCCCGGAGGCACTCACGCATCTGCCCGCTTCGGTGCAGGACCGAGTGCAGGTGAGCGGAAACCCGGTCCGACCGGCCCCGCATCACTCCACGGAGGTCGCCCGCTCCGAGTTCTCGCTGCCGCGCGATGCTTTCGTTGTTCTCGTCACGGGCGGCAGTCAGGGGTCGAAGGCGCTCAACGCCGTGGTTGGCGACGCGGTGCGCGGTGTGGCCGAAGGACGCCTACAGCGACCCGACACGCTGCGCCTCCTGTGGTCCACCGGGCCGAGCCATTTCGACGGCGTCTCGAACGCCTTGACCCGTCTCGGTACTGATTGGGTCACCGCGCTCCCTTACATCGAAGAAATGCCTGTCGCGCTCGCGGCCGCAGACCTCGCGGTCAGTCGCTCAGGCGCCATGACGACCGCGGAATTCCTCAACCAGGGCCTTCCCGCCCTCCTCGTACCGCTTCCGAGTGCCGCGGCGAACCACCAGGCGCACAACGCCGAGGCGCTTGCGACCGCAGGGGCCGCCCGAGTCATGGCAGAGCAGGGCCTGACAGGAGAGGCCCTTTGGGCCGAGATCATGACGTTGGCCTCGCAACCGAGTGCGCTCAAGGCCATGCGTCACGCGGCCCAGACGCGGGCGCTCCCCGGTGCTGCCAACACGATTGCTGCTGCCGTAAATGCGTTGCTCTCTGCTCGGGGATCTGCCTTATGACCGGCGTAGAATTGGATCTGCGATCGCTCGCTGCCGAGGGCCCCGTGCACTTCATGGGCATGGGGGGCGCGGGCATGTGCGCACTCGCTGAACTGCTCAGTCGTCACGGCGGATCGGTTTCGGGCTGCGATACGAAGGAGAATCGTTCCCTTAATGACCTCGCTCGCTTGGGCGTGACCGTGTCCATTGGCCACGATGCTGAGCACGTGGAAGACGCCTCTGCGCTGGTGGTCACCGCCGCGGTACCGTCGGATCACCCGGAACTCCTGCGTGCGTATGAACGTGGCATCCCGGTCCTCAAGCGGGCCCAGGCGCTCGGCGCGATCGTAAATCGCGGTCTTGTCGTGGCCATCGCCGGCACCCATGGGAAGACGACGACAACCGCCATGACGACCCAGGTCCTCGCCGCTGGTGGACTCAATCCGACCGGATTTGTCGGCGGACGTGTTCATGGCTGGGACGGCAATCTCCGCTTCGGATCGGACGCACTGTTCGTGGTCGAAGCGGACGAGTACGACCGCTCGTTTCACACGCTGACTCCGGATGTAGCAGTGGTGACCAATCTCGAAGCCGATCACTTGGAGATCTACGGTGACCTAAGAGGGGTGCGTGAAGGTTTCCTAACGTTCTTGGCAGGTGTCCGCGGTGGTGGGCGAATCATCGCCTGTGCCGACGACCATGGAGCGTCATCGCTCCTGCCACACGTGGGCACCGCGGGACTGTCCTACGGGACGTCTGCTGGTTCGATGCTGCGGGCCATCGACGTCAGGGTGACTGAAAGCCACACACGCTGTACGGTGGTCGAAGAGGGCTCCGTGGTCGGGGAGATGACGCTTTCGCTCGGTGGCCTGCACAACCTGCGCAACGCGCTCGCCGCCTCCGCGGCCGCCCGGGCGCTCAATGTCGATTGGACTGCGATTCTTTCGGGGCTCGCTGACTTCCGAGGCGTAGGTCGCCGCTTCGAACGCCTGGGTGAGTCGAAAGGTGTGATCGTCGTGGACGACTACGCACATCATCCTACGGAAATCCAAGCAACGCTGGCGGCGGCTCGGTCCATGTTTCCGGAGCGCCGGCTCGTGGTCGCCTTTCAACCGCATCTGTATTCGCGGACCCGCGATTTCGCCGCGGACTTCGGCGCGGCGCTCGCGGCCGCTGACGTGGCCTGGATCACCGATGTATTCCCCGCGCGTGAGCTACCCATCCCAGGCGTCACCGGGCGAACGGTCGCGTCCGAGGTGGAGGCTGTTGGGCATAGCGACGTCCGCTACGTCGAGGAGCTCGATGCACTCAGTGAAGCGCTCGCGGATGCGTTGGACGACGGTGATGTGTTGATCACGCTCGGTGCGGGGTCTATCGAGACGCTCGGGGCGAGTGTCCTCGCGCGATTGGAGGCGCGAGTTCATGCGTAGAGACGTGCGCATTCTCCTCGTGACTGCAGTACTCGGCGCCGGCCTCGCTTGGGGTGACAGAGTGCCAGAAGCCCTGGGCGCGATGGAGGCGTTCCGCATCCGAGAGATAGAGGTGATCGGTCTTCGTTACCTGTCCCGAGAAGACGCGATTGAGGCGATGGGGATCAACGCTGAGACATCGGTCTGGGGAGACACCGACGTGTGGGAGGAGTCGCTTCGCGGCCACCCGCTCGTTTTGGGTGCAGTGATCGAGCGGGTCGTTCCTGATCGCCTGCGTGTATATGTCACCGAGCGCCGTCCTATCGCCTTGGTGTCGACGCCGATCGTGGAGCCGGTCGACGAGGACGGCACACGCCTCCCGATCGACCCAGCAGAGCACCGTTTGGACCTGCCGCTGATCGAAACCACGCAGCGACTTGCTGACGGTTCCCGCCTGCTTCCGGAGGATCTACGTGCTCTGGTGGCCGAGGTCAGCCGCCTGATGAGCGTGGACACCGCATTCTTGCAGATGGTCTCTGAGATTACCCCAGGTGACCGGAACTCGCTCGTGGCCCGCTGGGCCGAACCGAGGGTCGACTTCCTCCTTCCTTACGGCCTGCCGCAGGCAAGGCTCAGGGAGGGACTCATCGCGCTCGCCGACGCCCTAGCACGCACGCCGGGAAACATCCCCTGCGCCATTGACCTGAGATTCGAAGATCAGGTCGTGGTCCGCAAAACTGCCCGAAAGTGACGATCATGCGCTCAAATCTTATCGCAGGCCTCGACATCGGAACCACCCGCACCTGTGCGGTCATCGGGGAAATCGTGGGCGACCCACGCCGCCCGGGGCTCAACATCCTCGGGGTCGGCCAGGCTCGCACCGGTGGTCTCCGAGGTGACATGGTCACCAACATTGAGGAGATGACCGAGTCGGTTCGTGCTTCGATGAAGGAAGCCGAATTGATGGCAGGGGCGACGGTCGACCGCGTCTACGCCGGCATTGGTGGAGATCATGTGCGCGCCACCAACTCCATGGGTGTGGTCGCGATCACCGAAGACGAAGTGACCGCGGATGACGTGGAGCGTTGCCACATCGTGGCGCGCGCCGTGGCGCTTCCTCCGGATCGGGAAATGCTGCACGCGATCCCCCAGGAGTATCGGGTCGACCGCCAGCGGGGCATCAAAGATCCCATGGGCATGTCCGGCGTACGTCTCGAGGCTGAGGTCTTCCTGGTCACCTGCGCCATCACCGCATCGACCAACATTCGCAAAGCTGTGAACCGTGCGGGCTACCGTGTTCAGGAACTGGTGCTGGAGCCCCTGGCGGGAGCCCGTGCGGTTCTCACCGAAGACGAGAAAGAAGTCGGCGTCGCTATGGTCGAAATCGGCGCCTCGACGACGGACGTGGCCGCCTACTACCAGGGCAAGGTTCAGCATGTCTCCATCCTGCCCTTCGGCGGCAACACGCTCACCGCAGATCTGGTACGCGGTCTTTCGGTGCCGTACGCGGAGGCGCAAAAGGCCAAAGAACAATATGGAACCGCGTTTGCGCAGCTCGTCGACCCTCGAGAGACGGTTGAAATGCCTGGCCCGTCACCGGGTCAGATGCGCGCCGTGGCGAGGGAACTGATTGCACACATCATCGAGCAGCGTCTCGACGAGATGTTCGGTCTCGTCCAGGGCGAACTGCAAGATCACGGGTTGCTGGACAAGCTTGGTGCAGGGGTGGTGCTGACGGGCGGGACCGTCGCGATCCCCGGTATCGTCGAGCTCGCGCAGCAGATATTCGCATCGCCGGTCCGCCTTGGTGTGCCGAGGGAAGGTCTGTTCGGGTTGGCTGACTCGGTCGGTCGGCCGCGCTTTGCGATCTCCACGGGTCTCGCGCTCTGGGGCGCCGACCGTTTTGCCGAGACAGGCCGGGGTGCGTCCACGGTCACGTCGGGAGTGATGACGAAGCTCGGTGTGTGGCTGAAGGAATTTTTCTAGTGGACCGCCTTGAAATTGGGTGGCCACCGTACGTTTTCGCTGTTCCAACACTCCGCTAGGGAGGAGACATGATGATCTTCGAGTTCGAGGAAACCCCGATTCAGAATGCTAGGATGAAGGTGGTTGGCGTCGGCGGGGCCGGCGGCAACGCGATCAACCGCATGATTGATGAGGACCTGGAGGGGGTCGAGTTCATTTCCATGAACACCGACGCGCAGGCGCTCAAAGGGTCGCGGGCCCAGGTCACACTTCAGATTGGTAAGAAGCTCACGCGCGGTCTGGGTGCGGGAGCACGTCCCGAGGTGGGGCGTCAGGCACTCGCCGAAAGTGAAGAGGATGTACGTCGTGCGCTCGACGGCGCAGACCTGGTATTCGTCACAGCCGGAATGGGCGGCGGAACCGGCACCGGTGCGGCACCTATGGTGGCCGAAATTGCCCGCGATATGGGGGCCCTGACCATCGGCATCGTGACGAAGCCATTCTCGTTCGAGGGCAAGAAGCGCGAGCGCCAGGCGGCGCAGGGCTTGGCTGAGCTACGCCGCTGCGTGGACACCATGATCGTGGTGCCCAACGACAGGCTTCTTTCCGTGGTGCCCAAGGGCACGTCCTTTCGCGGCGCCCTCAAGAAGGCCGATGAGGTTCTGCTGCACGCCACGCAGGGCATCAGTGACCTGATCCGCGTGATCGGCGAGGTCAACGTCGACTTTGCCGACGTCCGCACCATCATGGCATCTCGAGGCCCAGCACTCATGGGCTCTGGTTTCGGCGAAGGAGAGAACCGCGCACAGGAAGCCGCTCAGGAAGCGATCTCTTCACCGCTGCTGGACAACGTGTCCATCGCTGGCGCGCGGGGTGTCCTCATCAACATCACTGGCGGGCTGGATCTCGCCATTGACGAGGTTACGCAGATCGCGTCCATTATCCAAGAAGAGGCTGGAGACGAGGCTGAGATCATCTTCGGTGCCGTCCATGACCCGGAACTCGAAGGCAAAATTCGTGTTACGGTGATTGCCACTGGTTTTGATTCTGCAGCAGACGAAAAGGTGATTCCGGGCAATTTCCGGCGCACCCGCCCGCAGCCCCAAACGGCTGCCGTCCCTGTTCAGGAGCAGGTGGTCGCAGAAGTGCCTCTTTTCCAGGCTGAGGCACGAGTGGCCGTAGGTGGTGGTAGGATGGAGGAGGTTCTCCCCCTCAATAGGTTCCCCGAGCGGACCGTGTCACGCGATCAGCTCATGGAGTTGGATATCCCGACGTTCATCCGTCGCCAGATGGACTGACCGGTCCCTAGCCCGGTTATGTTCTGAAGGCGGTGGGTCGCCCGGCGGAGACGTCCGTCGGGCGGCCGCAGCATTGATGTGGAGTGCATTTCGGTGCCGAACGAACTTCTCGGACAGGACACTAGGTGATCAGGCGACGCACATTTTCGAACGCCCTGGCCGTCGCGCTCTGCGCGATCGGTGTGGCGTCCTGTGCCGTTGATGATGCGCCGGATGTCGGTATCCTTGACCCCGTTTTCGCGAAGCCAGCGGAGGATGTTCGAGTCCTGTCGCTGCGGAGGGGTGAGACACTAGGGCAGTTACTCGACGGCGCGGTATCGTACAACGAACAGGTGTCGCTTCTCCTTGCGTTCCGAGAGCAGGCGAGCCCGAGGCGTATGCGACCAGGGACGGAGATCACGCTCCGATATCGTCCGGAGGACGAGTGGCTCCGGGGTGTTGATGTGGCCATCAATCGGGACGAGACGGTTCGGCTGACCCGCGACGACGGGGCATGGCTCTCCGAGCGCATCGTGACTCCTGTCTACGTCGACACAATATTGGCGACAGGAGAAATCAAGACCGTTCTGTGGACCGCGGTGGTGGGGAACCCCGCGTTGGCCAGCATGCCGGTGGGTGATCGTAACCGACTCATCGACCACCTCGACAACGTTTTCCAGTGGCAGATCGACTTTTCTCGTCAGATTCGTGTGGGTGACACCTACCGCTTTGCGTTCGAGCGCGAGGTAAGGCACGACGGATCCATGCGCGCGGGCCGACTCCTGTCGGCCGAGTTGGTCAACGGTGGCACCCCCTACTATGCGGTGTGGTTCGACCCCAATGGAGATGGCCAGGGGTCATATTTTGACATGGAGGGGAACTCCGTGCGGCGCGCCTTTCTCCTCAAGCCGCTTGCCTATCGCCGCATTTCTGGCCGTTTCAGCAGTTCGCGCTTCCACCCCATTCTGAAGACGTGGCGCGCACACCGCGGCGTCGACTATGCGGCTGACGCCGGAACCGAAATCATGGCGACCTCAGACGGCGTCGTGATCCACCGTGGACCCAAGGGATCCTTCGGGAATGCCGTGGAGATCCGGCACCCCAACGGATTCGTTACCCGGTATGCCCATCTGAGCCGCTTCCGAACGGGGGTGAACCTCGGCACTCGGGTGCACCAGAGCGACATCGTCGGTTACGTGGGTATGACGGGCAGCGCGACCGGGAATCATCTCCATTATGAGATGCTGGGCAGAAACGGGAAGCAGATGGACCCGCTGTCGGTGGACCTTCCTGCGGGCGATCCCGTGCCAGCGGACGATCGGCAGGTGTGGTATTCCGCCATGACAAAAAGGGTCGCGCTTTTGGAGTCGATTCCGGGCTCTGGGCCTGTCCGCACCGTGGCTGTGGATACTGAGCCCAAGGAGTCTGCCCAAGACCGAGGGGGGGGCTCGTAACGGCTTTGCACCGGATCTGATGCGGATACTCTTGTTTCTCTCGCTCGCGGCCGCGGCTGCGAGTTATGCGCTTTGGGTCTATAGCCGCGTCGAACTGCCGGTAAAGGGCGCGCGTTGGATGGCGCTCGCCCGCGTTGCCGCGCTCGTGATCATTTTGACGCTCCTGTTCGACCCGAGACTGCCGGGAACCGGACAGTCTGGCGTCTCCGGCCGCTGGGTGGTCCTGGACGCCTCTCTCAGCATGATGGCCTCGAGCGGCGACCGTACGCCGTGGAATTTGGCGCAGGCGAGGGCCCAGGAACTGTCCCAGGACGGCTGGACCGTCGTGCGTATGGGTGAAGACCTCGATACGGAGACGACTCAAGCGGAGGGAGTGGAAAGCCAACTCGCTCCGGTTTTGGAGCGTGCGGCTGAGTCCGGGGCCCGAGACGTCGTTGTGTTGTCGGATCTCCGGCTCGCGGACGTCGCCGCGGTGCAAGCGGCGCTCGAGTCCTTACCCCTCAGCGTGACATTCGAAGAGGTAGGTGGTGCGGTCGCCAATGTGGGCGTCACGGCCTTCGATGTTCCCGATGCTCCGAGACCGGGGGGCACGGTCATGGCGGAAGTCGAGGTGCATGGTCACCTGAACGACAGCGCGACGGTGCGATTGTTCGCGGACGGCGCGTCCGTGGGTGTAGAGAAACTCAGCCTTCCAGCGCCAGGCCTGCGCCGAACGCACTTCATCGAAATTGCTGTTCCTGAGGCAGGCGGCCGGGTCCGCTACACCGCCCGCATCTCCGGGGCGGCTGACGCATTTCCGTCAGACGACGAGGCGGTGACGTATGCCTCCGTCGGTTACGCAGAAGGGGCGCTGGTCGTGGTGTCTCTTTTCCCGGATTGGGAGCCGCGGTTTCTCCTCCCGGTTCTGGAAGATGTTACCGGCCTTCCGGCGCTGGGCTACCTCCGAGTGGGTCCAGAACGGTTCATACCGATCGGCCGTGCGCTGGACCGAGCGCCGCCGATCGATTCATCGGTCGTGGGCCGCGCCGTGCGCGACGCGGCATTCGTGGTTGTGCATGGCCTCGACGCCGACTCCGACGCCTGGGCGCGCCGTCTGACCGCTCGCTCGGGCAGGCTTGTGATCATGCCGCGCGATGCGAACGGGGCGCAGTTCGCGGGTGTCGCGACCTCGGGCCCGCGGGGAGGTGAATGGTACGCCTCGGGTGATGTTCCGTCTTCGCCGATCTCAGGGGAACTGTCAGGGGCCACGCTGCTGGGGCTACCTCCCCTCACGAACGTTTTGGTGCCGACGACGCTGAGTGGGATTCTCTCGCCGCTGAACCTTCAGTTCCGGGGCACAGGGCGCCCTGAGGCCGCGTTACATCTTGAGGACGGCCCGAATGGACGAAGGGTGATCACCCTCGCTTCTGGCTTTTGGCGGTGGGCGATGCGGGACGGCGAGGGACGCGAAGCTTATCGTCGACTCTGGTCAGGGGTGGCGGGCTGGCTCCTCTCCGACGACGGGGTAGTCGCGCCAGAGCCACGGCCGACGGACTGGGTGTTCGAGCGGCGGGCCGCCGTGCGTTTCAGCATTCCAGGGGACAGCACGGGCTTTCGTCTGTTCTTGTCGCGTGGCGACACCGTCGTAGCCGACACACTCCTGACGAGTGGTGTCGCCTCTCTGGGCGCCATGCCTCCGGCCCAGTACGCCTACCGATTCGCGGACGCGGACGGTGAAACGGTCGTCGAGGGGAGCTTTGACGTGGCCGCGGCAACCGCGGAGCTATTGCCCCGAGCCGCTGAACTCAGTGCCAGCGAAGCCACGAGGGCTGGGCTGGCCCTGGCCGACCAAGGGCGCCCGCTGCGTACGTTCGCTTGGCCCTATCTGCTTGTGATCATGCTGCTCTGCGGTGAGTGGATTGCGCGGCGCCGGAGCGGCCTCAGGTGACCCGTCTCTTCAAGAACAAGATTGAGCGAAAGAAGGGGTTGTGGCGACGCGTGGTCGACTTGGCCCTCACCGATGTACGGGTGGCCGCGGGCGGCATGGACCACACCTCGCTCGAGGACCTAGAGGAGCGGCTTCTGGCCGCCGACTTCGGGGTTCCGGCGACCATGCGCTTGGTGGACCGGGCCGAAGAGGCGTTACGACGGGGCAAGACGCGCGGAGCTTCGGGCGTCGTGGATACGCTCCGCACCGAGATACGAGAGATCTTGGACGGACAGGACGACGCCTTCTTGAGAGCCGCCGACAGCGGCCCGACGGTCTACCTCATGGTCGGTGTGAATGGGGTCGGCAAGACGACTTCGGTTGCGAAGCTCGCCAATCATCTCATTCGTGAGGGCCAGACGGTCATGGTGGCCGCCGCCGACACCTTCCGAGCCGGTGCGGTCGAGCAACTGTCTATGTGGGCAGATCGGATTGGCGCCGACTTCCTGCGAGGGCAACAAGGCGGTGACCCCGCGGCGGTTGCGTTCGATGCGCTCGAGGCGGCTGAGGCACGTGGTACGGATGTGCTTCTCATTGATACCGCCGGTCGCCTGCACACCAACCGCAGTCTTATGCAAGAACTCGAAAAGATCGATCGAGTCGTCCGGCGCAGAATTTCTGGGGCCCCTCACGAGACGCTCATGGTGCTTGATGCCACGGTCGGACAAAACGCGGTCCGCCAACTCGAGGCCTTCAAGCGTTCTGTCGACGTGAGCGGAATTGTGCTCGCTAAGATGGACTCATCGGCGCGTGGCGGCATCGTCGTGGCGCTCAGACAAGAGTATGGTGTACCGGTGAAGTTGATCGGCACTGGAGAAGGATTGGACGATTTGGAGAGCTTCGACGCCACCGCGTTCGTGGAGGGAGTCTTCAGCTCGTGATGCGAGAATGAGTTTCTCGCAGCTCGAGCGCCCTGCACAGTTCCTCAAGGGAGTGGGGCCAAAGCGCTCCGACGCCCTGGCCCGCATGAGCATCATGTCCGCGCGAGACTTGCTCTATCACGTGCCACGCCGGTATGACGACGCGTCGACGGTCACCCCGATTGGCAAGCTTGAGGTCGGTGTCGACGCCACGGCTGTGGGGCGTGTGCGGAGTAAAGGAGTGATTCCGACTCGGCGCGGCCTCCGCATCTTCCAGGTTGTTCTTGAAGATGAATCCGGCATGCTCACCATTGCGTGGCCCGGGCAGCCCTGGCTCGAGCGCAAGATCCAAGAAGGTGATGTTCTGTTGGTCTCTGGGCCTGTGAAGTTTTTCCACGGGCGCCAGCTTCAACCCCGCGAATTCACGCTGCTCTCCCGAGGTGAGGGGACAGAGTCCAACACGGGGACGATCTTCGCCACCTACCCGGCTAGCGAGGAGGTCCCGCAGTGGATTCTGCGGAAGATCTTCGAAGGCAATCTCGACGCTCTTTTGGGTTGGGCCAACGACGACGAGTTCCTCACTCCGGAGCTTCTCGCACGCCTGAAGCTACCTGGGCTGCGCGAAGCCCTCACTGCGTTGCATCGGCCTCAGACGCTCGGCGACGCCGAGACGGGTCGGCGCCGCGTCGCCTTCGATGAGCTGTTCATGCTGCAACTCGTGCAGGCCCAGGCTCGCCGGCGTGCGATCGATGTCCAGCCAGGCATCGCTCACGTGCGCAACAATCAGCTCATTCGCCCACTGCACGACGCCCTGCCGTTTGCGCTCACGCGGGCTCAGTCCGCCGTACTACGCGAGATCACGCAGGACATGCGTTCCGGGCAACGTATGAACCGACTTCTTCAGGGTGATGTCGGATCGGGAAAAACAGTGGTGGCGCTCTTCGCGATGCTCCTGGCGGTCGAGGGGGGTCACCAAGCCGCGCTCATGGCGCCGACGGAGATCCTGGCTGAACAGCACGCGCGCAAGTTGGCTGAGCTTGTCGCGCCACTAGGGCTGAAGGTTGTCCTGCTTACCGGGAGTCTGTCCGCTCCAGACCGCCGCGCGGCGCTCGAGGCCATCGCGGGTGGCGCTCAAATCGTCATCGGCACGCATTCCTTAATCCAGGAAACGGTGGCCTTCGCCCGACTCGGCCTGGTCGTTGTGGACGAGCAGCATCGTTTTGGTGTTCGGCAGCGGATGGCGCTGGCGGAGCAGCACGGTGTGCGACCGGACGTGCTGGTCATGTCTGCGACGCCCATCCCGCGGTCGTTGGCCATGGCTCTGTATGGTGATCTCGACCTCAGCGTCCTCGACGAGCTCCCTGCTGGGCGCATTCCCGTAAAGACCACCCTCCGTTCGCCGGACAAGCGAGATGCGGTCTACGCTTTTGTGGCTGGGGAACTGGAGCAGGGGCGGCAGGCCTATATCGTCTATCCGCTAGTCAGTGAGTCGGACAAGGTCGATCTCTTATCGGCCACCGAGGAGTATCAGCGGCTTGAGCGGGAGGTCTTCCCAGGTCGCCGACTAGGCCTGTTGCACGGCCAGCTAAGACCTGCCGAGAAGGACTCGATCATGAGGGCGTTCTTGGCCGGTGAAATCGACCTTCTGGTGTCGACCACCGTGATTGAGGTGGGGATCGACGTGGCCAATGCCACGGTGATGGTGATCGAGCACGCCGAGCGCTTCGGGTTGTCCCAACTGCATCAGCTTCGGGGGCGTGTGGGACGAGGCGCCGTGGCGAGCCACTGCATTCTTATTGCGGAGCCTGGGGAGGGCTCGCAGGAGCGGCTCAAGGTCTTGTGCGACACGAATGACGGCTTTGAAATCGCCAGGGCGGATCTGCGCATTCGAGGGCAGGGGGACCTTTTCGGCAGCCAACAGCATGGGAAGGACCTTTTGCTTCGCTTTGCGGACCTGATGCTCGACGAGGATCTCTTGGTCGAGGCGCAGAGAATGGCTCGGGAGCTGGTTGAGCGAGATCCTGAGCTCCTCAAGCCCGAGCAATCGAGACTCCGGGACGTGTTGCAGTCGCGTTACCGCGATCGCCTTGAGATGTTCGGCGTCGGGTAGACTACTTCCCCACCCTGAATCCGCCACCGCCGCGCGACCGGGCACTAGACGCCCGCCCCGATCCACTGCTTTTTTCCTTCACACGTCCGCCGGAAAACTCGCGGACCCAACGAAGACTTCGGGCGAAGCCATGATCGATATCAAGCACCTCGGTGATCACGTCGGCGAAAGCGTTACCGTGCGTGGATGGGTAGAGGCAACACGTGGCCACGGTAAGGTGGCCTTCGTCGTCACACGGGACGGTACCGGGACCGTGCAGGGCGTCTTGGTGAAAAGCCAGGTGGACGAGGAAACGTGGGAGGTGCGTGGAACACTCACGCAGGAGTGTCTCGTTTCGGTGACCGGCTTGGTCAAAGAAGACGCACGGGCGCCGGGCGGCTACGAACTCGAACTCAGCGCCCTTGAGATGCTCTCGCCCTCCGATGAATACCCGATCCAGCCGAAAGAACACGGCGTCGACTTCCTGCTGGACCATCGGCACCTCTGGCTGCGGTCTTCCATGCAGCGCGCCGGCCTAAAGGTGCGAGCTGAGGTCTCCCAGGCGATTCACGACTACTTCTATCAGAACGACTTCGTGCGCATCGACAGCCCGATCCTGACCGGGGCGATCGGCGAACACGCGGGCACACTTTTCGCGACGGATTATTTCGGTGAAAACGCGTACTTGGCCCAGACCGGTCAGCTTTATGTTGAAGCCGCGTGCCCAGCCTTTAAGAAGGTGTACTGCTTCGGTCCCACGTTCCGCGCGGAGAAGTCAAAGACGCGTCGACACCTGACCGAGTTCTGGATGATTGAGCCCGAGGTGGCCTTCGCAGACTCTGACGACAACATGCGCCTTCAAGAGGACTTCGTGTCGTATATCGTGGGACGGGCGATTGAGAACTGTGCTGATGAGCTTCAGATATTAGAGCGAGACGTCAGCAAGCTGGAGAAAATCAAAGCTCCGTTCCCCCGCCTGAGCTATACCGAGGCGGTCGAGGTCTTGAACAAGAAGGGCTCCGACGTGGAGTGGGGCGCGGACTTGGGGGCGACGGACGAGGCGGCGCTGATGGAGGACTACGAACTGCCGCTTTTTGTCTACAACTATCCCAAGGGTGCGAAGGCGTTCTACATGAAGGAAAATCCAGACGATCCACGCACCGTCTTGTGTAATGACCTTCTGGCTCCGGAAGGGTATGGCGAGATCATTGGTGGTTCGCAGCGCGAGGACGACCTCGCGCGTTTGACGCACCGGATCCACGAAGAGGGTCTCCCGGAGGCCGCGTACTCATGGTACCTAGACCTGCGCCGCTTCGGCTCGTTCCCACATTCGGGCTTCGGACTGGGACTGGAACGCACCGTCGGCTGGATCACGGGCAGACATCATATTCGTGAGATGATCCCGTTCCCGCGTTTGATGAACCGGCTCTATCCGTAGCGGTTAGCGCTCAAGGGCCCTTTACGATCAAGGCGTTTCTTTATGCCCCTCGCCGTGCTTGACATGATGGACCGCCGGCCCATCTGGGCGATGCCGCCGTGGGTGCCCGTCGAAATCAGGAAGGCCCTGCCTGAACACTGGGATCTCCTCGTCATCGACGAAGAGACCGACGGCTCCGGCGACGGCGCCGCGCGGGTTTCGCCCCGTGTCATGGACGCGATCCCGCAAGCTGAGGTTTATTTCGGATATGGCGTGCCCGCGGCTCTTTTGGACGCCGGCCGTGCGCTACGATGGGTGCATTCTGGCGCGGCGGGAGTGGGCAGCTCCCTGACACCCTCCATGATCGGCCGCGATATCGTCTTCACGAATTCTGCGGGGGTTCACGCAGACCCTATGGCGGAGACGGTTCTTGGGATGTTGCTGTACTTCGGCCGTGGACTCGACCTAGCCGTTGCGAATCAACGGCATGGGGCTTGGGATACAGAGCCCTACTATAGGGCCGGGGCGCCACTCAGCGAATTATCCACGTCGACCGTCGGGATCGTCGGCTACGGAGGCATCGGTCGCGCAGTGGCCCGCCGATTGGCCAGTCTCGGCGCCCGAGTGATCGCGTTACGGCGTACCGAGCCTCGTGCGGGAGACGAGGGGCTGGAGACTCTCGTGGGCGGAGCCTCCCTCTCCTCTCACATTGAGCTTGTCTATGGCGAGGCGGGGCTAAGAAGCCTGCTTGAGCGAAGTGATGCGGTTGTGCTTGCAGCACCCGAAACCGATCAGACGCGGGGACTCATGGGTGCAGCCGAACTCGCTACCATGAAGCCCGGGGCGGTTTTGGTGAACGTGGCCCGAGGCAAGATCCTCGACGAAAGTGCACTGGTCCGGGCACTAGAGGAGGGCCGGCTCCGCGGCGCGGGGCTCGATGTCTTCTCGAGCGAACCACTGTCTTTAGAGAGCCCTCTGTGGCGGCTTCCGAACGTGCTGATCACCCCGCATGTGTCTGCCGTTACTCGGGGATTTTGGCGAAGGGAAACCGACCTCATGCTGCACAACTTGGCGTGTTGCCTGGGCAACGCCCCCCACATCGCGTGGCGGAATGTGGTGGATAAGCGGGCCGGTTACTGAACCTCGTCTGAGCGTTCAATCACTTTTAGTTCATCCCAAAGACCATCGAGGACCTGGAGTCCGGCCGTCGCGAGCGAGATGCCGCGTGTTCCGGCGAGTGCCTCGAGCCGCTCGAATCGATTCTGGAATTTTTGGTTCGCGCGCGCCAACGCGGTCGTGGGGTGAGGGCCAGCGAGGCGAGCAAGGTTCACCACCGCGAACAGGAGGTCTCCGATCTCTTCCTCCACGTGGACGGCGTCGTCCGCCTCAATCGCCTCGCGCACTTCTTCAAGCTCTTCAGCGACCTTGTCTAGGGGCCCCCGATAGTCGTCCCAGTCGAAACCGACTGCCGCGACGCGCTCTTGAATTCGAAACGACTTCGTCAGTGGGTCTAGCCCCTTGGCCAGTCCACTCAATACGCCCTCGGACTCGTCGCGCTCCGCGGCCTTCAGCGTCTCCCAATCCTGCTTGTCGCCGTCCCCAAATAGATGAGGATGGCGGTGAATCATTTTTTTCTCGAGGCGGCCGTATACCGAGTCCGCATTGAGCAACGCTCCCTCTTCAGCGACCACGATTTGGAAGGCCAAGTTCAGGAGGAGGTCCCCGAGTTCACCTTCTAGCTCATGAACAGACCCGTCGCGGATCGCATCCACGACCTCGTGCGTCTCCTCGAGGAGGTGCGGGATCAGCGATTCTGCCGTTTGTTCGCGAGCCCATGGGCAATGCTCCCGCAGATACCGCACCAGTCGAACCGCTCGGTCCAGAGCCCCCGGGCCTGGAAAATGGTGCTCAACTCCGTCGTCCTTCGTTCTTCCTTCAGTCATCGGCCTCTGGGTGAGTCGGGACACACTTCTTCACCAGCTACGTGGTTCTTGTCATCTTTATCCGCCCATGTCAACGCAACTCAAAGACCGAGCCTGGATCGAAGTCCGGGCAAACGCACTTCTGGCGAACGCCGAGGCCATTGTGGCTTCTGTGGGCGCCGAGGCTCTTCTCATCCCTATGGTCAAGGCTGATGCCTACGGCTTGGGCCTCGAGCAAGCGGTACGGCAGCTTGAGCGACTCAATCCATGGGGGTTCGGGGTCGCGACGGCTCAGGAGGGCGTGGACTTGCGCGCGTTGGGCGTGTCGCGACCCGTTGTGGTCGTGAGCCCGCTGTCTCCCACTGCCGTGGATCGAGCGGTCGCGGCGGATCTCCAGATCGGGGTGTCCAGCCTTGAGGGACTGGAGGCGGTGGTCAATGCTTCCTCACGAGGTAGCCGCAAGGTTGGCGTTCATGTGGAAATCGACACCGGTATGGGGCGCGCTGGCTTCGATTGGCGTTCCGCGGCCGAGTGGGGTCCGGCCCTGAAGCGTGTGTGCGAGACGGATGTCGACTGGGTCGGATGCTACACCCACCTCCATTCCGCCGATGAGGGCGCGGCAGCCTGTCATGACCAACAGGTGCGGTTCAGCCAGGCCCTAGATGCCCTCCAGCCTCCATCCGGCGTACTCCTTCACCTTTTGAATTCTGCCGGGTCCATGCGTCTCCCGGAATTCGGGGGTGGGGCCGTCCGCCCTGGGATCTTCCTGTACGGAGGCTCCGTTGGAAGCGGCCTTCCTAGGCCGGATGCCGTCGTATCGGTCCACGCGAGGGTCGTGCACATCCACGATGCAATGGTGAATGACACGGTGGGATACGGGGCCACGCACCGAGCGCAGGCGCCTTCGACCTGGGCCACCCTGAGTATCGGATACGGCGATGGACTGCCTCGGGCACTGGGGAATCGTGGTGCCGCGTTGGTCTCTGGGCGACGTGCCCCCATCGTCGGACGGATCTCCATGGACGTGACTGTGGTAGACATCACCGGCATTGGGGGAGTCTCCGTCGGTGACTTGGCAACGTTGATCGGAACGGATGGAGACAAATGCATCACCCTCGACGAGGTCGCCAGGCTGGCGGACACTATTAGTTACGAGGTACTCACGGGCTTCACGCCTCGACTTCCCAGGATTTGGACGGGTCTCGATGGATGTTGATCGGTTGGTTGCCGAGGCTCGTGAGGTCATGGAGCGGGCGTATGCCCCGTATTCAGAGTTTCACGTTGGGGCGGCGCTGCTGGCATCAGATGGATCAGTTCATGCGGCGTGCAACGTAGAGAACGCCTCGTACGGTCTCACCGTGTGTGCGGAGCGGGCGGCGGTGGCGAAGGCAGTAGCCGCAGGCGTGCGCGAATACAGCGTTGTGGCGATCGTTACGGACGGCGACAAGCCGGTGGCGCCGTGCGGCGCGTGTAGGCAGGTGTTGGCTGAGTTCGGACGAGGCCTGCGGGTTGTGTCTGAGGCAGGCGGTATACGCAGGGAATGGACATTGGATGAGCTCTTGCCCGAGCCCTTTGGGGGTCTTCCGGGTTGGACCGGCGGGATACAGGATTGAATTGATAAGACATATGGTGCATAGATTGCGGATCGTAGCCCTGCTTGCCCTCACAGCCGGGGTAGTGGGCGCGTGTGCAGAAGAAACTCCGACGTCGCTCGACGAGGAGTTGCTACCCCGAGAGCCGATCACCCTCGAATTGCGCTTTCCTTGGGCGGACTTCGGATCCAACCTTGCGGTTTTTGGTGGGTACGGGTCTCCGTCCGAGTTGGGCAGCGGGGTGTTGGCGAATACGTTTGCTGGGTCCCTCAATGCTCGAACGCTGGTCCGCTACGGGGCGTACCCCCGGGAGGTATCGGTCCGCGACACAACCGGCACGACTCGACCGGACACGTTGTTGACCTTCATTGGCGGGCGCGTCGTCGCGTTCCTCGACACAATCGCGAGCACGAATGACGGTCCCGTAACACTCGCTCTGGGAGCTACGCAGGAGTCTTGGGACGCCACAACGGTCACGTGGGCCACCGCCGTGGACACGATCAATGACAAGCGTGCATGGACCGTACCAGGCGGCGGCGGTGTGACGCCTCTGGCGACCTCCGTCTGGGATCCCGCCGAGGGAGATTCGGTTTGGTTCGAACTCGACTCTACCATGGTCGCGGCCTGGGCAGATACGACCAACGTGAATCGCGGCGCCATCATCGAGCTGCTCACGGTGGGCCCTCGGTTGGCAGTGCGGGGCACAGTTCTTCGCCTCAACACCCGACCGAGCTTGAATCCTGACTCGACGTTCTTCCTCGTGTCGCCGCAACAGACGATCAGCTTCGTGTACGATCCGTCGCCGGACCCACCACCAGATGGGATCAGAGTGGGTGGCGTGCCCGCCTGGCGTACGGTTCTGGACGTCACGATCCCGACCCAACTGACCGGTCCTGCCGAACTCTGTGCGGTGGTGACTTGCCCGGTGACGCTGGATCCCGTTGAACTCAACTTCGCAGCCATCGTCTTCCGAAGTCGCCAACCGGACCTCGCCTTCCAGCCGACAGATACAATCGGCATCGATGTGCGGACCGTCTTGAACCGGGCGATCCTGCCTAAAGCACCACTCGGAAGCACCCTTGTGGGTTCATTGGGCAAGCGGATCGGTCCGGAGTCTTTTGGCGTGGATGCAGGCAGCGAGGTGGAGATCCCGATCACCCTGTTCGCCCGAGACCTCGTTGCCGGCGAGGATGCATTAGGGCAGGTACCTACCAAGACTTTGGCTCTGCTTTCGGTGTTCGAGCCCGTGTCATTCAGCTACGCGTCGTTTTACGGGCCCGGCACTGATCAGGCTCCATTCCTTAAGCTGATCGTAACGATCGGCCGTGCGGTGAAGTTGCCATGAGACGCTTGATCTTTGCTGTTGCGTTGCTACTGATCGCGGCGCCGGTTGGCGCTCAGTCCATCTATAACGCTGCCGGCCTCGGATTCCCGTCCGAGCCGGTGGACGGCAGAGAGCGCGCATTGGGCTCGTTCGGTATCGGCCTGTGGGGAAGCTCCCTCCAGCCCAGAGATCCAGGCTCCACGGGCATGATGGTGATGCCGACGGCGATGTTTGTTGCCCAGCCGTCGTGGACCACGTTTGATCGTAAATCTGAAGAAACCGGCAGCTTTCAGGGGAATCGATTCCCCTTGATCGGGGTCACTTATCCGCTGCTGAACGGCATGTTCAGTCTGACCTTTGGGTCCTTTCTCGATCAGCACTTCGACAGCCAGCGAGATGCCTCCATTTCGTTGCCCGACACGGTGCTGGCCGCGACCGATTTCTTTGAACAGGAAGGCGCAGTCTCCCATCTGACAGTGGGTTACTCCCGGCGCGTGCTGCCTGGGGCTGCGGTGGGGATCAACGTAGGGAGGTACGCCGGATCGTTGGTGCGGCGCCTCAGCCGAGACTTTGGTCCCGTCACCGGCATTTCATCTATCGATCCCTATCAGGCTGGCGGCTTCTGGTCGTATGCAGGCACTTCGGTGACCGGTGGATTCGCCGCAGATCTGACTTCGGTCGCCCGCGTCGCTGGCAGCGTCACGTGGTCCAGCGCGCTCGACGCGAATGCGTCAGCGGACACTGAGGCTGAGAGTGGCAGTTTTGACCTTCCCATACAGTATCGGCTTGGCGCGAGTGCAGTACTCACTCCTGGCCTTCGTATTGCCGCGAGTATGGTGCGTGCGGATTGGTCCGGGATTGCCGACGACTTCACCAGCCCGACCACTGTGGGTGGCACGGGCGGCTTCGGGGTCGGCATTGAGTTGTCGCGCGCAAGTCTCTTGGGCAAAGATGCGCCCCTGCGTTTCGGGTACAAGAAGATCAATCTCCCGTTCGCCTTCGGCCCCACGGCCGCATCCGAGACGTCCTGGGCGGGAGGCTTCGGTCTGACCCTCAGCCAGAGCAACAACCTCGTCCTTGCTGCCGTTGATCTGGCGGTCGAGAGGGGCACCCGCTCTGACTCGTTGTTGAAGGAGTCCTTCTGGCGCGCCACTTTGTCCCTGCGGGTCTCCGGCTACTAGTGTACGCGAACACAGATACCGTGACGCACCTCGAATGCCACTGCTTTTATGTGCGGGTGCACTAAGCACTCTCCGCGGGAGGCGTCGTGCGGGTCTTTTTTCACACCTTTGGCTGCAAGGCCAACCAATACGACACTGAGCGCATGCGCCAAGAGGCAGAGGCGCGTGGGGCACGCACGACGTCGGATCGGTCCGGGGCGGATGTCGTCGTCGTGAATACGTGCACGGTGACCAACCAGGCAGACGCCGAGGCCAGACGTTTTATTCGCAGGGTCCATCGCGAGCGGCCAACCACACGCATCGTGGTGGCGGGCTGCTCTGCGGCGCTTAAGGCGGATGAGTACAGAGCGATGCTGGGTGTATCACAGGTGATCCCGGGGCACGATCCGCTTCAGGTGGCTGGCGCGCTCTCTCCCGCCGTTCCCGTCCAGATTGCGTTACGTGCGCCGCTGGACCGTATCGATAACGAGTCAATCGGTGGCGAACTCCTACGGGCCCGTCGCGGTGCGGCCCGAGGGTGGCTCAAGATCCAGGACGGGTGCGATCGGAAGTGTTCCTTCTGCGCCACTCGTTTGGCTCGGGGCGTGTCGAGGTCGAGGGACCCTGTTGCGGTGGTTGAGGAGGCACGACTTCTCGCGGAGCATCACGCAGAGCTGGTCGTGACCGGGATTCATATTGGCCACTACGGAGTCGACCTCGACCCCACCTGGACTCTTTCCCGTCTCGTCGAACTGCTTCTCGAACGGGTTCCGAACGTCCGCTTCCGACTCGGCAGCGTGGAGGCGACCGAGGTCGACGATCGCTTAGTCGAGCTCCTTGCCTCCTCGGAGGGGAGGCTCGCACCGCACCTACACATGCCGCTTCAGAGTGGCGCGGACCCGGTGCTGCGGCGCATGCGGAGGTGGCACAGCAGAGAAGAGTATCGGCGCCGCACGTTGGAAATTGCCGAGAGAGTCGCGCCTCTGGGGCTCGGCGCAGACGTCATCACGGGATTCCCTGGAGAAACCGAAGAGGACCACGCCGCTACCCGGGCACTCATAGAGGAGCTGCCGTTTACCTATTTGCACGTGTTTCCTTTTTCGCCCCGTTCAGACACGGTTGCCGCCGATCTGCCCAATTCAGTCCTGCAGAGAATCGCGGGCGATCGCAGCCGTGACCTTCGGGATCTCGCTCAGGCGAAGGGGAGGGACTACAAGTCGTCGCGCGTCGGTGGGCCGGCTGCCGTTGTCGTCGAGCGTGGTGGGACGGCCCTAACCGGAGACTATCTGCGGGTAACCGTTCCGCCAGGAGTGGAGCCGGAACCTCAGCCTCCCCGAAGGGGAGATGGAGCCCCAATGGCGGCGGTTCCCTTCACGCGGCAGTCCTTAAGGTCTGGCACGCTACGGGGCGATGGTGACGATCTGTATATTGCGTGGCCCATTGAATCCTCCGTGATTTCAGCATGACTGAGACCCGCAAGCCGAAGCGCGCCTACGTCGAGACGTACGGTTGCCAGATGAACATCAGTGATGGTGAGTTGATGCAGGGTGTCCTCGCGGACGGCGGATACACCATCGTCACGTCTCCCGAAGAGGCCGACGTGGTGCTGATCAACACGTGCGCGATCCGGGAGCACGCTGAGACGCGCGTGCTAGGGCGCGTGTCGCAATTGAACGGACTCAAGCGAGAGCGACCGGAAATGGTCATCGGCGTGACCGGTTGCATGGCTCAGCGGATGGGCGAGAAGTTGCTGGAAGACGCCCCTTATGTGGATCTAGTGATGGGGCCCGACGGCTACCGTGGGCTGGCCGACACCCTTTCTCAACTCGAGACGCGCCGCGCGGCCCCCGCTGCCAGAGCGGGGAAACGCGGCCCTCAGCTAGCGGTGCTTGATCTCAGCCTGGGAGAAAACTACCAGGGCATGGAACAACGGAGGGGAGATCAGCCCACCGCTTGGATTCCGATTCAGCGCGGCTGTGACCATCGCTGCACTTTTTGCATCGTTCCCTATGTGCGGGGGCCAGAGAAGAACCGGAGCGCCCTCGAAGTACTCGGCGAGGTGCGAGGACTCGCTGCCTCAGGGGTCACGGAGGTGACGCTGCTCGGTCAGACCGTGAACTCCTATATGTGGGATGACTGGACGTTCCCGCGCCTCTTGTCGGAAGTGGCTCGAGTCGACGGCATTCGGCGGGTTCGCTTCACCTCTCCACACCCGAACGACGTCTCGCCCGAACTCGTTGAAGTCATGGCGTTGGAACCGTCGGTGTGCGAGCAGCTTCATCTGCCGGCGCAGTCGGGCAACAACCGCACGCTCAAGCGGATGTCTCGCCGCTACACCGTCGAGAGCCTGCTCGAAAAGGTCGACCTCGTCCGGACTGCCGTCCCCGACATCGCGCTCTCGACCGACATCATCGTCGCGTTTCCGGGGGAAACAGACACGGAATTCCGAGACACACTGGATCTCATGCGCACCGTGCGTTTCGACGATGCCTTCACCTACAAGTACTCGCCCCGGGACGGCACACCCGCCACGCGCCTTCCTCAAGAGCAGTTCATCGACTCTGATGTGGCTCAGGCCCGCCTCGCCGAACTGATCGAGGTCAGCCGCGGTATTCAGGGAGAGATCAACGCCGCGGAAGTGGGTCGGCTCGAAGACGTGCTGATCGAGCGAGCAGGACGGCACCCGGGCCAGGTTTTGGGTCGGACACGCCGGAATAAGGTCGTCGTCTTTGACGGAGATGTGGCGCGGATCGGGCGGTATGCTCGCGTTGTGTTGGAATCCACGAGCGGTGCGACGTTTGCTGGAAGCGAGGTGGAGGTCCCGGCCATGTCGGGCAGCGCGTGAGCCGATTCCTTGGGGGAATAGGGGTACTCACTGTACTCGCTCTTTCGATGGGCTTCGCGTCGCTCAACGGTGGGCAGCGGGTAACGCTCAGACTTGGGATAGCCACATTCTACGGAGTGCCTCTCACTGTGGTGGCGTTCGCCGGGCTCGTCTCAGGCATGGTCATCATGTTGATTGCCGGTATCCACTCTGATCTCAAGGTTCGTCGAGTCCTGCGGGCGCGCCTCCTTGAAGAAGCGCGTGTGGAGCGGGGCGAGTTCGTGGATGATCGTCAGGCCGAGTTGTTTGAGGGGGGTAAGGAAGAGAGCTGATATCCAGGCAGGGCCGGAGGTCGTCACCCTAGGTGGGTGCGCTGCCGCCGGTCAGCAGAGCGGCGTTGGCCTTCGCGGTCGGCGTTGCTCTGAGTCGAATCGGTGCTTTGTGGTCCATCGCGCCGCTCCTGATTGCCGGACTCGCCCTCGCGCCCATTCGCCTATCCGTTAGGCGCCCCCACCCATGGCTCTGGGCGTTGATCTCCATCGCAGGCATTGTGGCAGGGGTGAGTTCCACTCGGTCAGACACCTGCCACCCTGTGGGGCTACTCATCACTGGGCGCTTCCTTGCCAGGCCGGCCGGAGGGGCAGCGCCCTTCCGGCTGGACGGCGGCGCTTGTGAGGCGCGTGTCGTGCTTTCCGGGGTCGTGGTCCGCCCGGGAGTCCGGGTCCAGGTGGAGGGGGAGTGGAGGGAGGGGCGCGGGGGCCCGTGGTTTCTCGGGCAGGGAGCGCAAGATCTGCCATCCACGGATTCCGGTTGGCGCTGGATCGGAGTGCGCTGGCGCGATTCCCTCGTCGAGCGACTGCGGCGTCAATATGGCGAACGCGCCCCGTTGGTGTCCGCTTTGATCCTGGCCCGGCGCGAGGGGCTCGATCCCGAAGTGCGTGAAGCGTTCGCACGCTCGGGCACCGCTCACCTTCTGGCTATCTCGGGATTCCACGTCGGTGTGGTGGCGGGTATTATGCTCACGCTGCTACGACTTGCCCGACTGTCTCGGAGACGCGCTGCCGTCGGCGCTGCAGGGATAACGTGGCTCTATGTGGCCCTCCTGGGCTTCCCCGACGCCGCGTGCCGAGCGGCCCTTATCATCGCGCTGGTGGCGGTCTCTCGGGCGCGTGGCCGGCCGCCTGCGCGTTGGGGTGCCCTCGGCGCCGCACTGCTGCTGCTCCTCGCGCAGGACGCGAGTCGGCTGTGGAGCCCGGGTTTTCAGCTCTCGTTTGGGGGCGCCGCTGGACTCGTCGCTTGGTCCAGGCCCATTCAGGCGTGGATCACGAAGTTGAGCCGAGGCCTCATGCCGGCCGCGATGAGTTCAGGGCTCGCGGCCGGTATAGCGGCCACAGCAGCCACACTGCCGATCGTCGCATGGCATTTTGAGCGGATATCTCTTGCGGGCATTCCCGCTACGTTGGCCGCGAGCCCGCTCGTTGGCCTGGCGGTTCCTGGAGCGATCTGCGCCTTGGCTCTGGACCTCGTCTCTGAGAGGGCTGGCGCCTTTGTCGCGGGGGGAGTGACGGTCGTGCTGGGGGCTCTCGAAGTGGGTACGTCTAGAATCGCTACTTACGAGCATGCCAGTGTCTGGGTATCCCATGCCACCGTGCAGCTTGCAGCGTGCGGTGTCGCGTTGGGCGTGCTCGTCGCGCGCAGGGAACGTCTTCGGGGAGCGCGGCGGCGAATGACGACGGCCGCGTGGGCGCTTATGGTGCTCGCTCTGTGGCCCGTACTTCTGTCTTGGAGCGGCAGGGGGACGGTGCAGCTCGTGTTCATCGACGTGGGGCAGGGGGACGCGATCGCGATTCGGACCCCGAAGTCACGCTGGCTCGTCGTGGACGCCGGACCGCCTTCCCATTCTCCTGGAGAGCCACATCCGGTCCTGCGAGAACTCCGGCGGCGAGGCGCGCAGAGAATTGAGGCCCTCGTGCTGACCCATCCGGACCTCGATCACATTGGAGGGGCTACTGCACTCCTCTCCTCCGTTCCCATAGGGGAGGTGGTCGACCCGGCCCGTCCCAGCCCAAAGCGGGCGTATATCGAGGTGCTTGAGGCTAGCGTCGCGGAGGGCGTTCCATGGAGGCGGGCCCAAGCCGGCGATCACTGGGAGATCGATGGCCTGGTCCTGGACGTTCTCGCTCCTGGGGAGCACATCCTGGAAGCTGATACCGATGCGAACGCGTCGTCGGTCGTGCTCAGGCTCCGATGGGGGGACTTTGACGCCTTGTTGATGGGTGACGCCCCTGCGGCGGTAGAGCAGGTCCTAGCGGGGGGCTTCGACGGGGGGATCGAGGTGCTCAAGGTCGGACACCATGGCAGCGACACTTCTTCGGACAGTGTTTTCTTGGCCCACACCCGGCCTGAGATTGCGATCGTGTCTGCGGGGCGGCGAAATCGCTTTGGCCACCCGTCGCCCAAAGTTCTTGGACGCCTCGACGATGTGGGCGCCCATATCCGGCGCACCGACCGAGAAGGCACCATCCGGATCACCGCCCGAGCGGACGGCACCTACGTTGTGGATGCTGAGCGGCCGCAAGCTGGCCTGCCCGCGCGCCCGCCGCCGCATGTGGCTGCCCGTGCGCCGACGCGCGAATAGAGCGACGTTGACCCAGGTGCCCTCGATTTCTATCGTCGGTGTCTTCCCACTCCCTTCGCACGAGTCGAAAACCCCCTCGATGACCAAGAGCCACGTTGTCACGATCTCTCGATTTCTCCTCGATCAACAACGGCGGGTGCCCGAGGCTTCGGGCAGCTTCACCGACCTTCTTCAGGATATCGCCCTCGCAGCCAAGATCATCGGCAAGCAGGTGAATAAAGCCGGGCTTGTGGATATTCTGGGTGATATCGGGGAGGAAAACGTGCATGGGGAGGTCCAACAGAAGCTCGATGTCTTCGCGGACCAGGTGATCTATCGCGCGCTCGACCACACGGGCTTGGTGGCCTGTATGGCTTCTGAGGAGAACGAGACCTTCCTCTCCATCCCCGACGAGTTTCCTACCGGGGACTACGTCGTGATCTTCGATCCATTGGACGGTTCCTCGAATATCGACGTCAATGTCTCAGTGGGGACAATCTTCAGCATTCACAAGAAGATCACGACCGGTGAGCGCGGCATGCTGGCGGATTGCCTCCAGCGTGGGAGCAGTCAGGTCGCGGCCGGATACGTGCTCTACGGGTCGTCGACCATGTTGGTTTACACGTCAGGGGCCGGCGTACACGGATTTACCTTGGATCCGTCGATTGGTGAGTTCGTCTTGAGCCATCCAAAAATGTGCTTCCCGGATCCACCCAAGAAGGTGTATTCAGTCAACGAGGCCTATTTTGCGCGATGGTCGCGTGGCCAGCAGCGGTTCGTGAGTCACCTAAAGACCGTCGGAGGCTTTGGATCGCGGTATATCGGGTCGCTCGTGGCCGATTTTCACCGCACGCTCCTACAGGGCGGAATCTTTATGTATCCCGCTGAGACGCAGAACCCCCACGGTAAGCTGCGGCTCTTGTACGAAGCGGCGCCCATGGCGATGATCGCAGAACAGGCTGGAGGCCGTGCAAGCACTGGTTTTCAGGCGATTATGGAGGTGGAACCAGAGGCCCTGCACCAGAGGATTCCGATCTACATCGGCTCCTCCGAGTTTGTCGAACTCGCAGAACACTTTTTGGGCTCAGACTCAGAAATCTGAGTGTCCTGTGTTTTTCGACCTCCATCATAAAGTTGGCGGTGGACGTTGATGAGTTGGAACGCGAGGGCACGGCGGCAGGCTCGGTCGAGGCGGTGCCAGCCGTACTTGGTGCCCAGACGCAGGAGCTTCTGGGCCTGGCGGATATGAGCCCAGGGGACGGTCCCTGAGAGGAGTTCGGTCATGAACGCCCCCAGGTGGGTGCCGTGCTCCTGGGCCTGACGGATCACGCGCGCGGGGTCGCGCAGGGCGTAGGCGGTGAGCTCCTTGGGGTAGTCCTCGTAGTCCGTGGACCGGGCTCCTGGGGGCCTGCGCGGATGTGTCTTGACTAGGGTCCCGTCCGCGTAAATGCGCACCAGGTTGGTGTCACCCCGCACCCATACGGTTCGGCCCAAGAAGGCGTGAGGGACGGAGTACAGCGCCCGCTGGAAGCTGACGTGATGATCAGGGTGGACCTTGTACTCGCCCCAATGGGGTGGATCGAAGCGCTCGCCCTCGAACGGCAACAGATGAGCGCGCTCCACGTTCTCGAACACGGCCAGCGGCCGCTGACGAGTCGTGCCGTGGATGCGCATCCCGGCGGTCTGGGCACACCAACGCAGGGCCTCGCGCTGAACGTGCGCCAGATCGAGCCAGGTCTCGCCGCGGAAGAAGCTCTCGCGCACATAGCGAACCTGGCGCTCCACGACAGGCTTGCCCTTCGGGTCCCGCGAGCGCGTCGGATCGATCACAAAGCCCCGGTAGCGGGCGTACTCCTCGAAGACCCGCTGGGCGACGGGCGCGTAGCGGTCCGCCTTCTTGATCGCGGCTTTTAGGTTGTCGACGACAACCCGGGAGGGGCACCCCGCCGAACCACCGCCAGGCATCCTCCAGACCGCCGAGGACGTCAGGCAGCTTCTGCCAGAACGTGACGTGGACGTAGTGGTGCCGGCTGTGGGCCAGGACCACCACCAGCGCCCGGGCCAACCGGCGGCGTCCCGTCTCGGGGTCGGGCACCAGGCCCAACCGTCCGAAGTCCACTTCGGCCAGCTCCCCGGGCGTGCACTCTGCCATCCGCACTGTCGTACGCTGGCTTCGGCCGAACCCGCAGTGCTTGACCGCGAACCGGCGCAGCGTGGTGTACGCAACGCGCACGCCCTGCCGCGCCAGCAGCTCCTGAGCCTTCGTGAGCCGCAGGCCCCGCTTATCCTCCGGGCGGAGGCTCCAGCCAGCCGCTGATCGTCTCCAGGTTGCCGAGGAGATCCGCCTCGACCGCCCCAGGACTCCCGTCCCCTGTGGGCCGGTGCCGCTCGAAGACGACAGCCGCCAGTTCCTCGCTCGGAGGTTCGCTACCGACCTCCCAGCCCAGGCTCCTGGCCGTCCGCACGTAGCCCCGAATCGTCTTCCTACCATGACCCGTCGTCCGGGCTACTGCCCCCTGGCTCTCACCACGACCGGATCCGCGCCCCTCCCAGTTCGGGTCATGCGCAAGATGGCTCGGGTGGCCCCGAGGGGGTCGGTCATGCTCGTGGTTATTTTCCGCTATACCTGGGTCATGCTCATGGTTTTTGACAGGCGAGACGCGTGCGGCGCTCGCTCCCTCCGAGAGCGTTGCGCTGGGCTGGGGTCTTTCCGGTGTTCCTCTACTTCCTTCCTTAGCTCCACTCCGGAGCGAAGCTCCGAGCCTCGGGGGGAGCGAGCTCCGCACCCACATCGCCCCGACCTTCGCTGGGGCACGTTGCCTAGGTGGTCTCCGAGCCAACGTGCCGCGCCCCATTCGAGTGCGCATGAATCCGCCGGGGACGGCGCTCCATTCGTGCTCACCGAACCCACGTGCCCAGCCACCCGGTCGGAGACCGAGGCGAGGGGCCAACAAGCGCGAGGCTCGGGGCTCCGCCCCGGAGCGGAGCGAGAGAAGAACTGGAAGAACCCCGGACAGACGGAACGAGCTCAGCGCCCTCGCGCGGTGGGACCCTCGCCTTGGTCTCCGAGAACGCCCACCCCTCGCGCGTTGGGACCCTCGTCTCGGTCTTCGAAAACTCCTTAAAGCCCCAAAACGTCCCGGTCAAACCCCGCCAGCAACTCCGCCTTCACCTCAAAATCCACATAAGCGCTCTCAAATCCCATCCGCGCGACGCGCACCAACCCATCCCGATCAAAGCCCAAATCGTCTCGCGCTCGCTCGAACTCCTCGGTCAACGTCACGCCGCTCATCAGCCGGTTATCGGTACAGATACAAACCGTCAGCCCCTCGTCGTAGTAGTGCTTGAGCGGATGCTCAGCGTGGGAGGGGGCGACGCGCGTCTGCACGTTGGATGTCTGACAGACTTCTAGGGCGATCCCAGCGTCGCGCACCTGCGCGAGCAGGGCGGGATCCTCGAGAAGACGCGTTCCGTGCCCAATTCGGCCGGCGCGTCCATCGTCGACGGCTTGGCGGATCGACGCTGCCCCGAAACCTTCTCCTGCGTGGATCGTGATGGGCAGGCCGGCGGCGTCTGCGGTGTGGAGGGCATCCAGATGGTTCTTGACCGGATTTCCAGCCTCAGCGCCGGCCACGTCGAAGGCGCAGACGCCTTTGTCTGCGTAAGCCACGGCGAGTTCGGCCATGTCCGTAGACACCGAGGCAGGCAGGCTCCGTAGCGCACAAACGATCACACCGGTTTGGATGGCAAAGTCTTGCTCCGCCCGCTTGAGCCCGGCTAACACGGCCTCGAGCGCTTCGTGGGCATCCAACTCGCCATCCGCGTTTAGAATCGGGCAGAACCTCGCCTCGACGTAGCGGACGTTTTCTCGGGCGTGGTCCTCAGCCAGTTCGTATGCGATCCGTTCGATAGCCGGCGCGTCCTGCATGATCGAGAGGGTCAGGTGGAACCGATCGAGATACTCCTCGAGGTTCCTCGCCTGGGACACGACCATGTAGTCGAAGAGGGCGGCCTCGTCGACGGCGGGCATGGCAACCCCGCGCTCGGCTCCAAGCTCGAGCATCGTCAACGGGCGCAGGCTTCCATCGAGATGTACGTGCAATTCCGCCTTCGGTAGGCGGAGCAAGAACTCTGACGAAGTGCCTAGCAAGCAGTGGGGCCTTCTGCCGAGACAAACCCCTTTTCGACGTCGACAAGCGGGGCGGGGTAGTTGCCCGAGAAGCACGCGTCGCAATAGGGTCCGCCGTCAGCAACTGCGTCGATCATCCCCTTGAGCGACAGGTAGCCAAGCGAGTCGACACCAAGTTGGGCGGCGATTTCCGGCACGTCCATGTTCGACGCGATCAGTTCTTTCCGGGTGGGCATATCGATTCCGTAGAAGCAGGGCCACTTCACGGGTGGGCTCCCGATACGGAGATGCACCTCAGTCGCCCCTGCCCGCCGGAGCATGCGAACGAGGCTGCGGCTGGTGGTCCCGCGTACGAGCGAGTCGTCCACAACAATGACCCGCTTGCCTTGAAGGACGTGCTGCACCGGGTTGTACTTCATGCGAGCGCCGAAGTCCCTGTCGGCCTGGGACGGCTTAATAAACGTGCGCCCGATGTAGTGGTGGCGCAGCATCCCCAACTCGAATGGGATCCCACTCTCTTCCGCATAGCCCAACGCAGCCGAATTCGCGCTATCCGGAACGGCGATGACCGCGTCGGCCTCGACGGGGTGCTCTGCAGCCAGGCGCTTGCCGAACACGCGCCGAGCCGCATCCACGCTCTGACCCCAAATCCTGGAGTCTGGGCGAGCAAAGTAGACAAGCTCAAAGATGCAGGGTGCCGGATGCTCGGCGGCCGGAAGGCTGCGGAGTGACGTGACCACGCCATCCTGGATCTTGATGACCTCTCCGGGAGCGAGGTCGCGGACGTATTCCGCCTCCAAAATGTCCAAAGCGCACGTCTCGCTGCACACGATGTGACCCGTGCCCTTCTTTCCGAGCACAAGCGGCCGGAAGCCCCTCGGGTCGCGGGCGGCGTAAATGGTGTCGTCGATCGAGATGACGATGCTGAACGCACCGTCTAGATGGGTGAGGGCATCGTCGACCTGAGCGTCGATGGTCTCGTGACGCGACTTCGCGATGAGATGGATGAGCGTCTCGGAGTCGGCGGAGCTGCGAAAAATTGCGCCCTCATCAACGAGCCGTTTCCTCAGATCGTAATGATTGGTGAGGTTGCCGTTGTGCGCCAAGGCGATGTGGCCCCTCGCATATCGCGCAGTAATCGGCTGAATGTTATCGAGGTCGTTGCCGCCGGCGGTCGAATAGCGGACGTGCCCGACCGCGGTCCGACCCGTCAGTTTCCGGACGGACCAGGTGGCGAAGACGTCGCCGACGAGTCCTTCACCCTTGAGCACGTGCGGGCCGTTGTCGTCGAAGGTGACTATGCCGGCCGCCTCCTGACCTCGGTGTTGGAGCGCGTACATCGCCAGGAATGCCTGCTCGGACGCCAAGTCGATGCCACTGATGCCCACAACGCCGCATTCGTCTCTTGGCCCGTCGTCGAAGCGGTCGAGCCGATCATCATCGGCGGTGACTACTGGGAGTTCCCGGGGAAGGTTTGGCACGGTCAAGCTCCTGAGGTCGCCGGGGCGTCCATGATCGCGGGTATTGCTCCGAAGAAGACCTCAGCCATCGCAGTGCTCGGGCAATTGATCGATCCCTGAGGCAGAGAGATCTGGAAGGAGCCGCCGACGGCACCTACCGTCCCGATTGTTTTTGCAGCGACACCGTGTTCGCCGGCGATCGCCAGCACGCGCTCCGTCTCAGCAGGAGCGCAGGATACCAGGATGCGGCCCTGCGATTCAGCGAACAGCAGCGCAACCGGGGGCAGGTCATCCGACAAGGACACCGAGGCACCGCGAGGCTCCTCGCCTTCCCCAAGGGCACACTCAGCCAGCGTGCAGGCCAACCCACCCTGGGAGCAGTCGTGCGCGGACTTGAGGTGACGTCCGCCGATCATCGCCAAAACGCTCTGCTGCAGCGCACGTTCGGCGAGGAGTGTCACCTGAGGAGGTGCCCCCGCGACGAGTCGAGCGGTCACATACAGATACTCAGATCCGCCCATTTCATCCGTGTTCTCACCGAGGAGCACGATATCGTCGCCCTCGGCTTGGAATGTTGACGGGGTGATTTTGGACACGTCTTCGATGACGCCCACCATGCCGATAACCGGCGTGGGGTAGATCGCTTTCCCGTCAGTCTCATTGTAGAAAGACACGTTGCCGCCCGTGACTGGGGTCTCAAACGCGGTGCATGCGTCGGACATGCCCAGGACTGCTTCCCTGAACTGATGATAAATGTGCGGCTTGAGCGGGTTACCAAAGTTCAGGTTGTTGGTGATCGCTGTAGGAAGGGCGCCGACGCATACGAGGTTCCGTGCGGCCTCGGCCATCGCGATCATCGCGCCTTGGCGTGGCTCCAGATAAACGAAGCGTCCATTACAATCGGTGGTCGCGGCCACGGCTCGGTTGGTGCCCCGGATGCGAATGACCCCTGAGGATCCCCCTGGGCGAACGACCGTCGCGGTCCTCACGGTCGTGTCGTACTGATGGTAGACCCACTGTTTTGAAGCGATGTTCGGCGAACCGAGAAGCTTGAGGAAGGTCTGCGTCATGTTACCACGGGGAAGCAGGTACTCACTCAGGTTCCGCGCGCGCAGCGCGATGACCTCCGGGCTTTCAACCCCGTCCCGTTCGTAGGTTGGGCAACCTTCGGTGAGCGGCAGCGCCGGGATATCCGCGACGGTGACGCCTCCCTCCATGACGCGGAAGCGCCCGTCAGACGTGACGTGCCCGATCACCTCCGCTTCCAGTTCCCATTTTTCGAGAATCCGTTGGACTTCGGACTCCTTGCCCTTCTCGGCAACGACCAGCATGCGCTCTTGGGACTCGGAGAGCAGGATCTCATAGGGGGTCATGCCGGACTCGCGAACGGGCACGAGTGCCATGTCAATCTCCACGCCGCTACCGCCGCGGCCAGCCATCTCTGACGCCGAGGAAGTAATACCCGCGGCACCCATGTCCTGAATACCGCTGATCGCCCCGCTGGCAATGAGCTCAAGACTGGCCTCAAGGAGGAGCTTCTCCGTAAATGGGTCGCCCACTTGAACGCGGGGCCGTGACGCCTCGTCGGCATCCTCACTGAGTTCGTCGCTAGCGAACGTGGCTCCGTGAATGCCGTCGCGGCCCGTGCGGGCGCCCACAGTCATGAGCGAGTTACCCTCACCGGAAGCAGAAGCGGTAATGAGTTCCTCTTTTTTCATGAGCCCGAGGCACATCGCGTTCACGATTGGGTTGCCCTCGTAGCCGCGGTCGAATACTACTTCGCCGCCAATATTGGGGATCCCCATGCAGTTGCCATAGTCGCCCACGCCGCTGACGACCCCCCCGAAGAGGTAGCGGACGCGGCCACTGGTTAGGTCTCCGAAGCGGAGCGAATCCAGAATCGCCACAGGGCGCGCACCCATCGTGAAGATGTCACGGAGAATGCCCCCGACCCCTGTCGCCGCTCCCTGGTAAGGCTCAACGGCCGACGGGTGATTATGGGACTCAATCTTGAAAGCGAGCGCGTACCCGTCTCCCACGTCGATCACCCCTGCGTTTTCACCAGGTCCTTGTATGACCCAGGGGGCTTCGGTCGGGAGCAGTCGCAGCAAGCGGCGGGAATTCTTATAGCCGCAGTGCTCGGACCACATCGCGCTGAAGACACCCAACTCAGTGTAGGTGGGTACCCGGCCCATCATCGTTTTGATTCGCTCGTACTCGTCCTCAGAGAGGCCATGGTCGGCCACGAGCTCAGCAGTGATTTCAGGGTCGCCCGGGCGTGGGGCGACGGCGGTGTCGGTGGGGTTTTCGTCGACCGTACTCACAGTTATGGCCATTCGTCCTAGTGAAGTGTTTTCGGGCTGGTTCAACTGGCCAGAGCGGAGAGGCTGGCGATAAGGGATGTGAATACGCCGATGCCATCTGTAGAACCCAAGAGGTCTTCCATGGCACGCTCGGGGTGGGGCATCATGCCGAGCACGTTCCCACCTTCATTCACCAAGCCTGCGATGCCATGCCACGAGCCGTTGGGATTGGCGTCGTCGGTCGTATCGCCGGCAGAATCGACATACCGGAAGACGACCTGGCCTCCCTCCTCGATACGTTCCAGCGTTTCTCGGTCCGCCTCGTAGTTCCCCTCTCCGTGCGCGATGGGGATTCGCAGGACCTGACCAGCGGTGTAGGAACTCGTAAAAATCGTGTTGTTTCGTTCGACCCGCAGGAGGACGTCTTTACTCGCGAACTTGAGGCCGGAATTGCGGACGAGCGCTCCGGGTAGGAGTCCCGCTTCGCAGAGGATCTGAAAACCGTTGCAGATCCCCAGGACAGGCCCGCCCTTGGTGGCGTAGGCGATCACGTCTTCCATGACGGGACTCATGCGTGCGATGGCGCCGGCGCGCAGGTAGTCACCGTAGGAGAACCCACCCGGGAGCAAGACCGCATCGTACCCATCTAGGCCTCGCTCACGGTGCCAAATGAAGGTTGGCTCCGCCCCGACCTGTTGGGCCGCCTTGTAGAGATCGTAGTCACAATTTGAACCGGGGAAGGTGACGACGGCGACCTTCATGCTCCTGCCCCCTCCAGTTCAGAAATTCCAGAGACCTCGTAGTCCTCGGTGACGGGGTTCGCCAGAAGTTTTCGGCACATCGCGTCGGCGACCTCGAGGGCGGCTTGCTGTGACTCAGCCGCCACGTCGATGTAAATCGCTTTTCCGACGCGGACATCCGCCACGCCATCCCAGCCGAGCGAGTTCAGCGCGTGATGAATCGCCTTGCCTTGCGGGTCGAGAAGGCCCGGTCGGGGCTTCACCCTTATCTCCAGTCGAAAATGACTCAAGCTTGATCCTCCAAAATGTTGTCTGATATGGAATGGGGGTCGATTGCTCCGGCGCCGGTCGGACCGAAATCTTGGTAGTCGAGGGGACGGATTTCCGCACGTTCGTCCTGACCGTCTTCCTCTTCGTCAAGCAGCGGGTCACCGTGGGGCAGCCGATCCAGCAGCCCCATGAGGACCGACTTCACTAGGCCCCACGAGATATAGAGGAGAAAGGCCGAAAAGAAGAAGTACCTCGGTACCGAGACCGCAGTGAAGATGCAGGTGAGGACGAATGCGGTATTCGCCAGGCCCCGTGCGGAACGCAGGCCGATCTTGGGGACCTTGCCGTAGGGCACGTGGCTGACCATCAGGATGCTGAGCAGCACCATGGCGATTCCCATGAGCTGTGCCCAGGGCAAATCGCCGAGATAGGTCTCGAAAAACGGGGTTTGGCTGAACGGATAGAATGACGCCAAGGTCATTCCTGCTGCAGGGGAGGGGAGCCCGTGGAAGTAGCGCTTGGCCTCGCCTCCCTGTTCAATGTTGTAGCGCGCGAGTCGAACGACCACCGCCGTCACGTAGACGAACGAGAGAGTCCAACTCCATTGCGCGTCAACAAAGAACAACTGGTAAATGATGATGCCGGGAGCGACACCGAACGAGATCGCGTCTACGAGCGAATCCAACTCCGCGCCGAATTTCGACCCGGTGCGTGTGAGGCGGGCGACGCTGCCATCGAGCATGTCCAACGTGCCAGCGAACATGATGAACCACCCCGCCCAAATCATGTCGCCACGCCCAGCCGCGACGATGGCGTACATCCCGAAGAAAAGGTTTCCCAGGGTAAACGCCGACGGGAGGATGATGATCCCCCGTTGAAGGGTCTCTCTGCGCGGTGTGCGCGGCGTTCTCATGCGTCAGTATCCACCGGGTGGCGAGCCAGCACCGTCGAACCTACCCGAACGCGGTCTCCGACGGAACAGACAACCTCCCATTCCAGCGGGATAAAGAGGTCCACGCGCGAGCCGAATCGTATGAGCCCGATCCTAGCCCCGCGTTCGACTGAATCCCCCTCTGAATGGTCTGTGACGATTCTGCGCGCGATCAACCCCGCGATCTGGCGCACCAAGACGGGGCCTGCGCCTGTGGATATGCCGAGCGATGACTGCTCGTTGTCCTGGGACGCCTTCTCAGCCCAGGCGACCAAGTATTTCCCTGGCTTGTAAACGCGGTGTACCACTGTGCCGCTGACGGGCGCTCGCTGCACGTGAACGTCGAAGACGCTGAGAAAAATGGTGATCCGCCGTGCGCGGCCGCCCATGAAGGTGGGCTCGTCTTCCTCTGTGATGCTGATGACCTTGCCCTGGCCGGGCGCGACCACCAGGCCCGCTTCGCTCGGCGTCCCCGGAGCTGGGTCTCGGAAAAACCAAACCGTGAAAAAAGTGAGGACGGTGAACACGACCGCGAACCCCTTGAGCCACCATCCGCCGTATTCGGTCGTTACGCCAGCCCATGCCGCTCCCGCCAAGAGTAGACCCACTCCGATGAACGGGTACCCTTCGCGGGCAAAACTCAAGTGCCGTCTCCGAATTGTGGTGGTTCGAAGTCGGCCAGGGCGGTATGCGTGAGCCGTTGGAACACATCCTTGTAGCGGTCGCTGGCCGCCTGAACGACCCCAGTGGGCAGGTCGGGTGCGGGAGGGCTTTTGTCCCATCCCTGCAAGGCGTCGAGCCAGTCGCGCACAGGCTGTTTGTCCAACGACGGCTGTCCTCGCCCCACACCGTAGCTTTCCTTGGGCCAGAATCGAGAGGAGTCGGGCGTGAGGACCTCGTCGATGAGCAGGAGTTCACCTTTGGCGTCGAATCCGAACTCGAACTTGGTGTCGGCGAGGATGATGCCGCGAGTCTCCGCCACGCCCCGTCCGTATTCGTAGATCTCGAGCGACAGTTCTCTCAGCCGCACGGCGAGTTCTTCGCCGAGGACCTCAATCGTCTGCCCAAACGTGATGTTCTCGTCATGCTCGCCGACCGCCGCTTTGGTCGCCGGCGAAAAAATGGGCGGATCCAACCGCTCTGATTCCTGCAGCCCTGCGGGAAGGCGTTCGTTCGCGAGGGTGCCGCTGCTCTGGTACTCCTTCCAAGCGGAGCCGGTGATATATCCGCGAACGACACATTCCACGAGCACGGGTTGTGTGCGTCTCACGAGCATCGCACGCCCTGCCCATTTATCGCGCGACGGCGCCAGCCCGGGGTGGCGGGCGATTATCACCTCTGGATCGACGGAGATCAGGTGATGGGGAACCCGATCCTCGAGTTGTTTGAGCCACCAGGCGGTGACCTGGGTGAGTACTTCGCCCTTGTGCGGGACCGGCTGCGGCAGGATCACATCGAACGCGCTGATGCGGTCGCTGGCGATCATGAGCAGGGTCTCGTCGTCCACTGCGTAGACGTCGCGGACCTTTCCTCGGTGGAGCAGGGGAAGGTCGATCTCAGCGTTGAACACAGTTTCGTTTTCAGACATGAATCTCTGGATCCTTTAAGCGTTCTGCCTCAGCCCCGAGCCGAGTCAAGACGGGCGCAACGGCCTCGTCTAAGAACCTGGCGACCTGTTCAGGTGCTCTGCCCACGAAACGCGCGGGATCGATCAGGTCGTCCAGCTCGCCGTCGGCGAGTCCGAACCCCTCGTCCTGCGCGATGCGCTCCAACAAGTCGGCATCAGCACCATCTTCTTTCATGCGTCGTGCCGCGGCCATGGAGTGCAGCCGGATTCTCTCGTGGAGCTCCTGGCGGTCCCCTCCCCGCGACACGGCGTGCATCAAGATCGTCTCCGTGGCCATGAAGGGAAGATGCTCCGCGAGATTGCGTCGGACGACCTCACGATTCACGATCAGACCACGGGATACGTTTTCGACGAGGACCAAGCATCCGTCTAGTGCCAGGAAGGCGTCGGGCGCAGATACGCGTCGATTCGCAGAGTCATCCAGCGTTCGCTCTAGCCATTGCGTGGCAGCCGTGAACGCGGGGTCCTGAGCGAGCACGATGACGTGCCGCGCGAGTGCGCAAATGCGCTCGGCTCTCATCGGATTCCGCTTGTACGGCATCGCGGACGAACCGATCTGCTCCGATTCGAACGGCTCTTCGACCTCCCGAAGATGCGCGAGGAGGCGCCAGTCGTGACCCATCTTCGATACCGACGCGGCCACTCCTGCCAAGGAGGCCTGCACCGCGTAGTCGACCTTGCGTGGATAGGTCTGGCCGCTGACCGCATAGTTGCTTTCGAACCCCATGCGTTTGCCGACGGCGACATCCAATGCGTCGACCTTGGCATGCTCGCCGTGAAATAGCTCGAGGAACGAGGCCTGTGTTCCGGTTGTGCCCCGTACTCCTCGAAAGCGCAGGCAGCCGATCCGGTGATCGAGTTCTTCGATGTCCAACAGAAGGTCCTGAATCCACAGTGTAGCGCGCTTACCCACGGTGGTGGGCTGGGCGGGCTGGAAGTGCGTGTAGCCCAGCGTGGGGAGCGACGCGTATTCGCGCGCGAATTCTGAAAGGGCCGCGACACAGCGGACTAACCGTGCCCGGATGAGCTGCAACCCATCGCGGTGCAAAATCAGGTCCGTGTTGTCCCCGATGAAGGCACTCGTGGCACCGAGGTGAATAATGCCGCGAGCGTCGGGGGCGTCATCTCCGAAAAGGTGAACGTGGGCCATGACGTCGTGACGGAAGCGCTTCTCATATTCTGCCGCGCGCTCTAGGTCGAACGTGTCCAACGCGGCTCGCATTTGCTCTAAGGCGTCATCTGAAATATCCAGGCCCAGTTCGGCCTCTGATTCGGCCAGGGCGAGCCACAGCCGACGCCAAATTCCGAATCGTTTTCGCGGCGAAAAGATTTTCTGCATCTCGGGCGACGCATATCGATCCGAAAGCGGGTGTACATATCGATCAGGGGCAGTCACTGGTCATCGTCTCCAATAGAATTCGCGCACGTATTGGCCGCCGTTTCGTTCGTACCAAAGAGGAACGCGGCCGGTCCCGCGCAGGGCCTCAAACACCAGTGCGACGTCTTCCGCCGTCCCGATGCCACTCCGGTTGATCCGTAAGATCACGTCTCCAACGGTTAGCCCCAACGCGCCGGACAACTGTTCGGAAATCGCTGTCACCAGGGCGCCTGTCTCACTAGCGAGGCGGCGCTCGGCCCGGACCTGTGGCGTGACCGTAATCACCTGCATGTCCCTCAGTACCGTCACACGTTCGGCCGTCACAGTCGGAAACGCCCCTGCCGTGAGCCTTACGGGTCGCGGTTGCCCTTCGACCTCCAGGAGAAGTTCGTCCCCGGAGCGCAGATCGAGAAGTACGCCCTCAAAATCGAGCGTCCCCGCGAGCGCCCGCCCGTTGGCGGTGAGGAGCCGGTCACCCCTCTTGAGCGCCACACCGGCGCCAGGGGAGTCCGGGACAACCCTGGCGACACGAACGCCCCGGGTGCGGCCCCACGGGTCGGCTTCCACCGGCTCGACGTCTAAGCCAACCCAAGCCCGTGGCACCTCGCCGGTGCGCACAAGATCGTCGGCGATACGCAGGGCACGGTCGATAGGGATCGCGAAGCCCAGCCCTTCACTTCCCCCACTTCGGGTGACAATGGAGGCGTTGATACCGATCACCTCGCCGGCCGCGTTTACGAGCGCCCCGCCCGAATTGCCAGGGTTGATCGAGGCGTCCGTCTGGATCATTCCCAGGTAGAAGCCCTCCCCCTCCGACGTCGGCTGGATATTGCGATTCACCGCGGATACAACGCCCGCCGTAACGGTGGGCTCCGTGTCCGCGACATAGTTGCCGAGAGGATTGCCGATCGCCAACGCCCATTCGCCGATCATGAGCCCACGTACCGTCCCGACGGGCGCCACGGGGAGATTATCCCCGCGAATGCGCAATACGGCGATGTCTGAGCGCGCGTCCGTGCCGATCAACTCGGCATCGAAGTCCCGGCCATCGGGCAGCGTCACTCTGATCTGCTCGGCGTCCTCGATCACGTGATCGTTCGTAAGCACGATGCCGTCTTCGCGCACGATCACGCCTGAGCCGAATCCGGCGGTGCGTTGGCGTGTGCCGGGAGCCATGAAGCGGCTCTCGTAAGCGGATCGCGGTCGGACCAACTGACTGCGGATGACCGAAATGGAGACCACGGCTGGCGCGACTCGCTCGGCGGCGCGAACGATGGCCGTGATACGGCCCTCATCGATCTGAAAAGAGGTCGCGCTTGCGGCTTCCTGCACGATGCCGGATGGGCCCTCGCCACTCTGGGGACGTACGCCGACGGCGCTCGCTGACGGTGGTTGGGTGTGATTCGCGCTCGGGTTGGCTTCCCCGGTCTCTGGGCTGCAACCCGTCACGACCACGACCACGACCGCCAGCCAGCCGCGTGACCACCATGCCCCGAAGAGCATCATCCGCCCAGCCCCCATTGCTCTCTCCTAGCTCACCGCGTCAAAGTTCTGCGCCCAGCGTGGCCCAGTCCGCCATGAAGCCTTCTAGCCCCTTGTCGGTGAGCGGGTGCTTGCTGAGCTGCCACAAGACCTTGGGCGGCAGTGTACAGCAGTCGGCACCGAGCATCATGCACTCGACGACGTGCAACGGGTGTCGTAGGGAGGCTGCCAATATCTGGGTCTTGAAACCGTAATTGTCGTACACCTGCCGGATCTGATGGATCAACTCCATGCCCTCGCCAGAGATGTCATCGATTCGCCCTACGAAGGGGGACACGTACGTAGCACCCGCTTTCGCGGCCAGAAGCGCCTGAGACACTGAAAAGCAAAGCGTGACGTTCGTGCGAAATCCCTCGGCCGTGAGGTCCCGACAGGCCTTGAGGCCGTCCTCCGTCAAAGGGAGTTTTACGACCGCGTTTTCGTGGATTGCCCCCAGCTTTCGCCCTTCGGCGACCATCGTGTCGCGATCGAGTCCCACGACCTCGAGGGAGATCGGTCCGTCCACGATCTCGCAGATCTCTCGATAGATCTCCTTCGGGTCACGGTCGCCCGCGACCTTGGCAATCAGCGAGGGATTCGTTGTGATTCCGTCGATGAGGCCTGCGTCGGCGGCGCGACGGATTTCATCTAGGTTCGCTGTATCGAGGAAGATCTTCATGCGGTGGCGGTGCTCCGAGAGGTTGGCGCTGGCGATTCCTCCGCCAGCAAGACGTGGGGAGGATACTCCACACGTGCGAGGAAGAGACCACAGGCTGGGGCCGGTGGCGACGTGGTGATCGTTTCGTCACCGGTGAGAAGTGACCCCATGTCCAACTGGGGGCGGCGTCCGCGGGCGATGTCGACCATCGTCCCAACCAGATACCGCACCATGTGATGCAGATAACGGTCGGCTGTAATGTCCAACTGAACTCCGAGGGCCCACTCAGACCAGACCGCCGCCGCGACGCAACAGTCGTACCCACGCTCGGGCTGTCCAGCCTTCGCAAAGGACTCGAACGAATGCGGGCCGACAACATTTTGCGCAGCCTGATTCAATAAGGAGAGGTCGACTCCCTGACACAGAGCCCAACACGAACCCCGATGAAAAGGGGAGGCTGCAGCCGCGGCGAGTCCAACCCTGTACGTGTAGGTCCGAGCTACCGCGTCGTAGCGCGGATGGAACTCTGGGATCGCCGTCTGCGCTGAAGCGACCCAGATGTCATTGGGTAAAATGGCGTTCAGCGACTTGGCGAGCCGTGATGAAGTCCAATGGGCAGGCATGTCGACCGCCGCGACCTGCCCTAGGGCGTGCACACCTGTGTCGGTCCGGCCGGATCCGATTACCGTTCGCGGTGAATCGGCGAGTTGGCTGAGCGCGAGTTGGAGGTCGCCCTGAACGGTCCGCTGGTCTGGCTGAAACTGCCAGCCATGGAAATTAGACCCGTCATAATGAAGGGTCAGGAACATTCGGATCTTCGCAGGGGCTTCCACGGCGAAAAGGTAGGTGGAGAGGGGTGGATGTCAAGCGAAGTTGCCGCGTCGGGATTGCCCAAAAAACCCTGCAACGCTTAGGATTTCAGATCATTATCCTTCATCTGTATAGAGGAAATCAAATGTGGCAGAGACCTTCATGTACCTGAACCTTGGTCAGCTCATCGAGCAGGTCGTTGAAGGCGGGGACCTCACCGCGCAAGAGTCCGAGGCCGCCTTCGACGCCTTCATGGCTGGCACGGCTTCTGAGGAAGAGATGGCCGGGTTGCTCACGGCACTGCGGCTGAAGGGCGTCAGCGCCGGCGAAGTGGCCGGCGGCGTGCGCGCCTTACGAAAGGCCATGGTGCCGGTGTCTGCGTCGGACCCAGGGCGTCTCGTGGATACAGCGGGCACGGGCGGAGGAACCGTTACCACCTTTAACATATCGACGGCGGCGGCGTTGGTGGCGGCCGGGGCCGGTGTGAAGATCGCTAAGCACGGGAATCGTTCGTTCACGTCACGAAGCGGCAGTGCGGACGTACTGGAGGCACTCGGCGTCGTGATCGATCTCACACCAGAGCGCATGTCAGCAGTTCTTGAAGAAGCGGGAATCGTCTTCATGTTCGCACCCTTGTTGCACCCGGCTATGCGACACGTCGCCCCAGTGCGTCAACGTCTCGGCGTGACGACCGTCATGAACCTACTTGGGCCGCTCACGAACCCCGCCGGTGCCCAGCGCCAAGTCATCGGGGTCTCGGATCCGACCCAACTAGACCTTGTGGCTGAGTCTCTTCGTGAACTCGGGCACTTGCGAGCGCTCGTAGTTCACGGGGCACCAGGAATGGACGAGGTCAGCCCCTCGGGCCCGACGGAGGTCGCGGAAGTGTCTGAGTCGGGGTTGCGTCGCTATCAGGTTAGCCCCGAAGAGTTCGGGCTTGAGCCTGCATCCCTCTTGTCGCTGGCAGGCGGGGAGCCGGAGGAAAATGCCGAGGTGATCCGGGCCGTGCTAAATGGAGCCCGCGGCGGGCCTCGAACCGCTGTCGTCCTCAATGCGGCAGCCGCAATCTGGGTCAGCGGCCGCGTCGAATCACTATCTGAGGGCGTGGTGATCGCCGAGCGTAGCATCGACGAGGGAGCGGCAGGCGAGTCGCTGGAGCGCCTGAGGGCCGCCACCCACGCCTAAACTATCGGCGGCCGTTCGGACGGGGATGTAGCGCCCTCGATGGCTAGCAGCCTAGGCTGGATACGCTAGTACTTCCGAATCACGCCTACGACGATTCCCTGAATTTTGACGCTGAGCGCATCAACGATGATGGGTTCCATCGTTGGATTTGCCGGCTGGAGCCTGATCTTCCCGCCCTTCTCGCGGTAGAGCTTTTTCACCGTAGCCGCATCGCCATCGACGAGAGCTACGACCATTTGGCCGTCCTCGGCGGATTCCTGGGCCTGCACGACGATGTAGTCGCCGTCTCGGATCTGCTCCTCGATCATCGAGTTGCCCTCGACGCGCAAGACGTAATTGTCTTTTTGGCGCCGAACCATATCTGGCGGGACTGCGATCGTTTCCGTTTGTTCTATGGCCTCGATCGGGAGTCCTGCGGCCACTGCGCCAAGCAGGGGGAGCTCGACAGATGGTTGCCCCTGGCCCTGCCTCACCAATTCAATGGATCGGCTCTCGTTGTAGGACTTTCTTATGTATCCTTTGCGCTCCAGATTGCTCAGGTGCTCATGCACCGTAGCCAACGATGAGTATCCGAAGGACTCCGCGATCTCTTCGAAGCTTGGGGCGTAACCCTGATCGACGATGAAACAGCCGATGTAGTCGAGAATTTCTTTCTGGCGCTTGGTCAGGGGCATCGAAGCCCTCCATCGTGAGAACCCGAACAGGAACCGAAATAAGGATACCCGAAGGTTGCCCGAAACGCAAGGATCTAAAACCCTTCCTGGGGTGCTGGCTTCGATCGTCCAGACGAAGCGTGCTGAATTGTCCGGGTTAGCCTCGCGCAAGCAGGCGCTCGAGGCCGCGATTGCGACCGCTCCCCGGATCCAAGGGTTCGCGAGAGCGTTATCGGCTCCGGGCCGTGTCGCCCTCATTGCGGAGTGCAAGAGACGATCTCCTGGAGCCGGGGCGATTCGCCCGGATCTGGACCCGGTGCGGCTCACGCGCTCCTACGAGGAAGCCGGGGCCGCCGCGCTGAGCGTGCTCACAGATGCGACATACTTCGGGGGCTCGAACGACGATCTGGTGGCGATAAGGGCCGCAGCTTCGATTCCTGTGTTGCGGAAAGATTTCACGCTAGATCTGCTTCACGTGTTAGAGGCCAGGGCAATCGGCGCCGACGCGGTTCTCCTGATCGTTCGCATTCTGTCGGATTCTGAGTTGCGGACGCTGCACGGGGAGGCCGTGGCGCTTGGCATGGACGTCCTCGTCGAGACCCACGATGCGCAAGAAGTGCGAAGGGCTCTGGACCTCGGGGCTCGAGTCATCGGAATCAACAACCGGGACCTCTCCACCTTTACGACAGACCTCGACACCACGCTCAGGTTGCTCGAACAAATTCCACACGACGTCGTCGTTGTTTCTGAAAGTGGCATTCGGAGCGCCTCAGACGTCGCAGTGCTCGGAGCCCAGGGAGTCGATGCCGTGCTCGTGGGGGAGACACTCCTCAGAGCTCATGATCCTGCCGCAGAGGCCAGCTCGATGGCCCGGATCGCATGCGTGGCGAGGCACAGTGTCTGACGGGCCGCTGATCAAGATCTGTGGCCTCCAGCGCCGGGAGGACGTTTTGCTGGCAGACCTGCTGGGGGCTGACTTCGTAGGGGTCATCCTTTCCACGGGATTCGGACGCAGCGTGGATCAGTCCGTCGCGGCGGCTCTATTGGAAGGCGTCGCAGCACGGAAGGTTGCAGTTGTCGTTGACGAGTCGGTGGAGAGCATGGTGGATCTTGCGTCGTCGATTGACGCCGATGTCATCCAGTTGCACGGAGGCGAGTCCCCCGACGACGTGGCCGAGCTTCGCACGCGTGGTCCGTGGAGGGTCTGGAAGGGGCTTCGCTGTGCGACCCTTGGGGAAATTGAACAGGCTGTGACCGTCTACCAGGGGAGCGTGGACGGATTTCTGGTGGAGGGCCGGCGAGACGGCGTCATCGGAGGGGGAGGAGCGGTGCTCGGTATCGAACCTGAGGGGGTGCGTGGGGCACTTCCTTCGAGTAGAGTTTTTGTGTTGGCTGGTGGGTTGACCGCAGATATCGTTGGGGGCATGGTGACTCAGTTTTGCCCTGATGTCGTCGATGTCTCGTCCGGGGTTGAAAGTCACCCGGGCGGAAAGGACCCGGACCTGCTTCGAAGTTTTTTCGCCGCTGTTGGCCGCGCGCCATTATCGCCAAGGGGACACTAAGTCGTGAGTGCAGGGACCTCGCCCCAAGCGGGCCGATTCGGCGCTTTTGGAGGCCGCTATGTGCCAGAGACGCTCATCCGAGCGCTCGATGAACTCGGCGTTGCCTATGAGCGAGCCACCCTCGACCCCGAATTTCAGTCCGAGCTCCAGGGGCTTCTCACGCATTTCGTGGGTCGAGCGACGCCACTCTATCACGCCAAGCGCCTCGGAGATGAGGCCGGCCATCCGTCTGTCTACCTGAAGCGAGAGGACCTCAACCACACCGGCGCCCACAAGATCAACAACACGATCGCGCAGGCTCTTCTCGCACGTCGCATGGGGAAGCGCAGGATCATCGCCGAGACGGGTGCCGGCCAGCACGGTGTCGCGACCGCCACAGCGTGTGCCTTGTTCGATCTCGAATGCATCGTCTATATGGGCGAGGAAGACGTCGACCGGCAGGCGCTCAACGTGTACCGCATGGAGTTACTCGGTGCGGAAGTTCGACCGGTCTCGTCTGGGACGAGAACCCTCAAGGACGCGACGAATGAGGCCATTCGTGACTGGGTGACGAATGTGGATTCCACCCACTACATCATTGGTTCTGTCGTGGGCCCTGACCCGTTCCCACGGATGGTCCGAGACTTCCAATCCGTCATCGGACGCGAGGCGCGGGAGCAGATTCTCCAGGTCGAGGGGCGGCTGCCGGGCACGGTGGTGGCCTGCGTAGGAGGGGGATCCAACGCCATGGGGATGTTCCACGCTTTTGTTCCTGACGAGGGTGTTGCGCTCGTGGGCGTGGAGGCCGCCGGGAGTGGTATCGACACTGGGGAACACTCAGCCTCGTTGAGTGCCGGTCGCCCGGGTGTCCTGCATGGTTCGCTCAGCTATCTTCTGCAGGACGATGACGGACAAGTCTCGCCTGCCCATTCTATTTCGGCTGGCCTCGACTATCCGGGAGTCGGGCCGGAGCACTCCTACTTGAAGGATGCTGGCAGGGCGCGTTACACTGCCGTGACCGACGACGAGGCGTTGGCTGCGTTTCACAAGCTCTCGTTGCTGGAGGGAATCATTCCTGCGTTGGAGTCTTCGCACGCGATCGCGCATGTGCTGAGCGAAGGTGCTGGATACAGGGACTCGGGTCCCGTTTTGGTCTGCCTTTCGGGGCGTGGTGACAAGGATGTTGCATACGTAGCCCGCGTGGAGGGACGCGGGTCGATTCTCTAGGAGAACTCGTTGAGCGATGCGTTGACTGGACTGGCTGGCGAATCCGCCGGGGGAGACTGGGGGGATGACCTACCGGTCGCCGAAGTCCAGTCTCTGTTCGTCACGCTAGGGAAGGCCTTCCGTGCCTTTCAGCTTTACGACCGGAACAATCCGGTCCGGCAGCGTTTTGTCGAAAGCCTCAGGGCCGAATTCACGGCGCTTTGGACCCAGATCGATAAGCTCCCGCTGCGGGTTGCCGAGGACAACATCTACCTCGCCGATGCGACCGTATATGGTGCAGAGTCGCGCGCGGATTCGTTGGCTTTTCTCTTTTTCAGAGACGGCGTCCGGGAGATCATCTTCCTGCCGGGCATCGAGGGCGACGAGCTGGAGCGCTTCTTGGGTGTGCTGCAGAAGGCCCGCAAACTTGTTCCTGAGGGTGAAGATCTCCTCACCGTTCTGTGGGAGGAAGATCTCCAGTATTTCGTCCATATCTTTGTAGACCTGCTCGCCGAAGGTGTTGAGCTTCCGGAACCGGGAGCGGGGAGCGATCAGAAGCAGATGAAGGCGGCCTTACAGGCGCTGGCCGAAGGATGCAGAGGAGGCCCCCCCGAGTCGGGCCAGGGAGCCGCACCTCCAGAAGAAAAAGAGGGGCCCGCTACCGTCTCGAAGGACGACTTCAATCCGACGTTGTATGCGTTGGATCCGCGCGAGATGGAGATTTTGGCCGGGGAACTCAGATCGGCACACTCGTCATCCTCGACTCTCACGAACTTGGGATCGTGGCTAAGGTGAATGAGGACCCGGACTTGCTTCACCGTCCCACTGGTAGGGTGATCTCGGACGCCATGGGTGTTCCGTTGATCCAGCCGAGGACGCTCGACCTAGCTGCGGTTGACCCGGCCACCGGCACGCGTCCCCACCAGATCATCAAGACGACGGACCCTCAAAAGTATGGGATCCGCGTGAGCGACTACTTGATCGCGTGATTTCCGAAGCATTTCGGGCACGCAGGGCTGAGGGTCAGGCTGCTCTCGTGCCTTACGTCACCGCAGGCTACCCGGGTCGTGATGCGACCGTCCCGGTACTTGAAGCCCTGGCCGCGGCGGGCGCCGACGTTATCGAGTTGGGAATCCCTTTTTCGGACCCTCTGGCGGATGGCCCCACGATCCAAAAGTCGTCGTTCGACTCTCTCTCCAACGGCACGACCGTCGCTTCAGTGCTCCGAGATGTGGCGGTCTTCCGGGCAGCGCACGCGACGCCGGTAGTGCTCTTTACCTATTTGAATCCGCTCCTGCGATACGGCCTCAGCGCGTTTATTGAGGATGCCGTGCAAGCGGGGGCGAACGGCCTACTGGTCACGGACCTTCCCACGGGCGCCGATCTTGCTCTTGAGAGTCAAGTCGTTGGGTCGCCGTTGGATCTTATTCGATTGATCGCGCCTACGACCGAGCAGGCCCGTTTGACTCAAGTTGCCCAGGGTGGCTCGGGGTTCATTTACTACATCTCAAGGACCGGCGTCACGGGAGCTCAGAGCGAACTGCGCTCGTCCCTTGCCGAGGAGGTGCGGGCTGTGAAGACCGCGGTGTCGCTCCCGGTCGCCGTTGGCTTCGGGGTCTCCACTCCCGCTCAGGCAGGGACTGTCGCTAGGTTGGCCGACGGCGTTGTAGTAGGCAGCGCGCTCGTTCGGATTCTTGGCGACGCGGGAATATCCGCAGCCGCGGATTTCCTGGCTAGCCTGCGCGCCGGGATGGACCAGGCGCCCGAGTAACGCGCACGAGCGCACCCGAACACAAGTCCGCCGGCGTTCCAGTGGCATTCCAGCGGCGCTGCATCGCGCGCACCAAGCGTCAGTCTTGGAGGAGCGCGTCCGCGACTTCGGAGTCCGGCACCACAAACAGTGTGGCCACTCGATCCGGCACGACCGAACCCGGCGGGGATCCCCGCGGTTTGCGTACGTACTTTCGCAGCGTCCAATCGACCGGCGCGCTGCTGGAGGTGCGGGCCTTGGAATGAAGCGCTGCCAGGATCGCTGCCTCCTCAAGGTCCCGCGCAGGTGGCTTTCCGGGGCCAGCCCAGCGGAGTATCACATGCGCGCCAGCGGAATGCCTAGCGTGCAGCCAGACATCGTTCGGGGCGGAGTGTCGAAACGTGAGGTCGTCGTTGTGCCGAGCGCCCCGACCCACACGAATCTCAAGCCCGCCGGAGCTCCTGTACCGACGAAATGGCAGCACAACGTCCGGGCCTGACTGAGACGCGACCCGAGCCCGTTCCGGTAAGGCGGAGTCGATGTCTTCGCGGGTGGCCTGGCCCGCACGTGCCTTGGTCGCGAGAGCTTGCAAGCTGACCGCGAATACCCGGGCTCGCGCGATCAGGTCGGGCAGGCGGCGCTGGGCACGTTCTGACTTGGCTGCACGTTCGTAGTAGCGGGCGGCGTTGGCGTGCGGTGGTGCTCCAGCTTCCAACTCGACGACGACGGGGTTCCCGTCAAAGTCTTCTAAGGTGGCCTCACTCGCTCCAGCCGGCACCTCGCGATACCTGGCTAGAATGAGATCGCCGACGGCCCGCAGTTGCCCTGGCGCCTCAAGCCCTTCGAGTTCAGCGACGAGACTTGTGATCCGTCGCCCAGCGAGGTCGAGTTCCCGCTCGACTCGGCGGAGTAGCGCAGGATCGATGAGGGCATCCCGAGATTCCACTTCCTGCCCAAGCGCGACCGTGTCAAGACTCGCGAAGCCCTCCAAGAGGGAGCTGATCGGTTCCTTCGAAGCGTTGAACAGGGGCCAGGGATAGGGCTGGCTTCCTGCCGGGAGTGACAGCATTACCGGCTGGGTTTCACTCGTGCGAGACGCGAAGTGTAACCACTGCGAGTAACCCACGGCCGGCTCGGCGGACTCTGCTGGTGACGGCCCAGGGAGTAACGCGGCGGCGTTCAGGGTCGATGTCCACGCGATTTGTGACACCAGGGCTTGGGGGCGATCTCCCTTGGGGGCGGCGAGAACCACCTCATCCCAACGACCCCGAGTCAACGCTCCGTCCACTCCTTCTCGAGGCATTGCCACCGGGCACTCATACGTCTGCCCAACCCGCAGGGTTCGCTTACCGACCCGCGTATGGAGGACGTGTCGCAGAATTCGATCCTCCCCCTCAGTGACCAGGCAATTCCACTGGTTGCCGAGGAGTTCCACCACGACGTCGGTGGCCTTTCGTAGGCCCCGCAGAGGGAGGAGTTCGATGACCAGAAGGCGTTCGTCGGGGGGGGCGTACACCCGACGAACACGAGATGCGAGCGAAAAGGCGTTCCGGCCTGGCTCCTGCGGGGGGTGGAGCGTTGGTGCACCGCGTTGGGGATGGAGACGCCAGACGAGCGTCAGTTCACGAAAGAACAGCACGGCGTCTCGACTGTGGCCGTCGAAGCGAATGGCACGTAACCGGGCGCGCGACAATCGTGCGTCGAGTTCGCGTGCGACTTCGCGCACGAGCAATGCATCCCAGCGGATTCCCATGTGCGGAAGCTAATCCGACCCGAACGTATCGTCGTCCGAGAAGGCTGTTGAAGAAGTACAGTGGCCCGCGCGCAGGGGTCTCGCCAGACCAAGAGTAGGAACGACGACGAGTCGTAGTTGTTCTACGGCGAGGAGGAGAGACGACCTCATGGGCGGCGACCCCCCTGCGCCCAAACATATAGGCAACATGACCTTACGGGTCGGAGGGTTACGGTGGCACGGCCCCATTCCCGTCGTTGGAGCTCCTAACCGTAGCGGTGCTATGCCTTCGTCGCTCCGCCTAGGGCCTGGGGCCGTGGCACCGTAACGCGGGCCGCTGTACTTCTTCAACAGCCTTCTAGCGGTCGAGCGCGACCCAAACGCTCTTCACTTGAGTGTATTTCTCAAGAGCGGACTCGGAGCCAAGGTCGCGGCCGAAGCCGCTCTGCTTGAATCCTCCAAACGGTGATGCTGCATCGTATTGATTGTAGGTGTTCACCCACACCGTGCCGGCCTTGATCTCAGCCGCCATACGATGCGCCTTGCCGATGTCACGCGTCCAGACGCCTGCCGCGAGGCCGTAGATCGTCTGGTTGGCTTTCTTGATGGCGTCGTCCATGTCGTCGAACGGGATCACCGCCGCGACAGGCCCAAAGATCTCCTCTTGGGCGATCTTCATGTCCACGTCGACGTCTGCGAAGACGGTGGCGGTGACAAAGTTGCCCTTGCCGTCCACGGTGGTGCGCTCGCCGCCGGTAACGAGGCGGGCCCCTTCGGCCTTACCCGCCTCCACGTATCCCATGACGCGATCGAGCTGTTTCTCACTGACTATGGCCCCGATGCGTGTCCCTTTATCCATGGGGTCACCGACCACCATGCGCTCCGCGCTGCGCGCGAATGCGTCAACGAACTCGTCGTAGATAGAACGTTCGACGAGGACTCGGGACCCTGCGGCGCACACCTCCCCCTTGCCGTAGAAGATCCCGCCGGTGGCACCCTTCACGGCCGCCTTGAGGTCGGCGTCGGCGAATACCACGTTCGGAGATTTGCCGCCCAACTCGAGCGAGACCTTCTTGAGCGTCTCTGCCGCGTCCCGCATCACGGTCTTGCCCACTTCGGTGGAACCGGTGAACGCGATCGCGTCAACGCCGGGGTGACGCACGAGCGCCGCGCCCGCCGTCTGGCCAAAGCCAGGAACGACGTTGAGCACACCCTCCGGGAAACCGACTTCAGCAGCGAGCTCACCAAGCCGGAGCGCCGTCAGCGGGGTCTGTTCTGCGGGCTTCAGGACGACCGCGTTCCCCATCGCCAGGGCGGGGGCCACTTTCCAACTCGCCATCGACAGCGGGAAGTTCCACGGGGTGATGCAGCCGACTACGCCAACCGGCTCGCGTAGCGTGTAGTTCAGGAACGCCCCCTTCACCGGTATCGTCGCGCCATGGACCTTGTCGGCGAGGCCCGCGAAATAGCGGTACACCTCGACCACCAGGCCGAGGTCGGCGTACTTCGACTCAAAGAACGGCTTGCCGTTGTCCTGGGTCTCGAGCCGAGCCAACTCATCGACGTTGGCCTCGATGGCATCGGCGAGCTTCCACAGAAGCTGCGCGCGTTTGTGGGGGCTGATGGCCTTCCAGTCAGGGTTGGCCAGCGCAGCGCGGGCTGCGTCAACCGCCCTGTCAATGTCGGGTGCATCACCCTCCGCCACCGTTGTGATCGTCTCACCCGTGGCGGGGTTGATGGTCTCGAAGGTGGCCCCAGACGCAGCGTCAGCCCAGGCGTTACCGATCCACAGGCGATTTCGAATGTCTTGGCTCATCTCGCACGTCGTTTCAAGAAAGAAGAAACGGGGCCCGGCACATGTCCGGACCCCGCTTGTCTACAACCGGGCTTGATGCAACACCACACCAGCCGCCCGCGGTACATCTGCAGGCGCAGGGCTACTTGCCCTCGAAGTTAGGCGGCCGCTTTTCGATGTATGCGTTCAGGCCTTCCTTGGCGTCGCTGCTACCGAAGAGCTGTGCCTGAAGCTCACGTTCCAGCGCCAGCGCAAGTTCGAACGGCATCTCAGACCCTGTCTGCACTGAGCGCTTGATTAGGCCGACCGCCTTGGTCGCCTTGCCCGGCGTGCAGAACTTGCCAGCGTACTCAAGCACCGCGGCCACAAACGAGTCACGGTCTTCGTTGTCGTAGATCTCGTTCACTAGGCCGAGCTCAAGGGCCTTCTCGAACCCAAAAACGGATCCCTCAGCCATGAGCTGAATCGCCTTGGACTTACCGACGATACGCACCAAGCGCTGGGTGCCGCCCGTTCCGGGGAGGACTCCGAGAGCCACCTCGGGCAGACCGCACTTACCCGAGTCCTTCCGGGCGATGCGGATGTCGGCAGCCATCGCGATCTCCAACCCACCACCGACCGTGTGGCCGTTAAGGGCGGCGATTACGAGCTTCGGCGTGTGCTCGAGGCGGTTGAGTGTCTCGTTGGCGTGCAGGCAGAAGCAGTATTTCCAGTCGGGGTCGGCTTCGGAAAGCATGCCGATGTTCGCGCCGGCGCAGAAGAACTTCTCACCTTTTCCCGTGATGACGATGACTTCGACTTCCTTGTCAAAACGTGCCTTTACGATGCCCACATCCAGCTGGGCCATCATTTCATGCGTGTAGGTGTTCGCAGGCGGATCGTCGAGTGTGAGGATCGCGATCTTGTTCTGCACTTCGTAGTGGACCAGTACCTTCTCGGACATCAGAGCTTCCTCGAAATATTGAGATCGTGTCACGGCCTGCGAAGAGGCCGTCCCGTATACCCGCGGGTCGCCGGGAGTTCCGCTCCAAAACGGCTCAGGGGATGGCCTGAGACCGCTGGAGAGGGAAAAGTTACCCGAGCGCGACATCCGCGGTCAAGCAAGGGTGGCGGCGGCGGGGGATGGTGAGCGAAGTTCCTCCCATGACCTCCCGACGATTCATGCAGCCCCGGCGCCGGAGTACCTCCGCAGCGGCCTTTGTGGCTGCTGTCTCCGTGGTCTTCGTGGGGTGCGATGACGCGACCACCGATCCGCTCGCTCGGCTGGTGGCGGAAGAGACTGCCGGTGCACTCGCGATTGGTGTCGAGCTGCCCGATCCTGGCAGTTGGGATGTGCCTACTGACATCGCGCCGGAGGACGCTGACGCGTTGGCGCGTTGGGCGATGTCGTGGGAGGGCCCCGCGTCGCTCGCTCGTGAGACTCGTGAGACCGCCTATTCCCGCTTGGCGGCTCTCTTCGCGGCCCGCCTTGGGCGGGGTGGAATCGCCGAGCAGGCGGCGCGCCTCGGTGAGGGTGTGCACCGGGCGGCAGAACTGCCTCAGGACGCCTTGCCGGACCGTATCCTGACCAGCATCACAGAAGCGAGCCGGGAGCACACCCGCGCGGTGATGGCGCTGCGCATGGATCGAGCAGAGGCCGCGCTCGAGTACGTGATGAGGGGCTCAGATGCGCTCCGCGAGGTCGGGCCCGAGGCGATCGCCCGCACCCTGGTCAATGAGGTAGATGAAGGTTTTGGAAGGATTTCGCCGGGCGATGCGTACTCTGAACAGGATCTGGAGCGCCTGAAGCGACTCGTCCGGGGTGGACAGGAAGCCCTGCGTGAGCAGGATTGGGTGCTCGCGATCCGGCGCGCTTTTAATGCGCGCGGGCTGCTCAGAGTAGGCGACTCGGGAGCCAGCGATCTTTAGCCAGAAGGGCTTACTCATGAACCTCCGTCGGTGCGTTTTCGGCCTGGTCTTCGCTGTTGTCGTCGGTCCGTTCGCAGCCCCGATTTTGGCTCAGGATCAGGCCACTGTATATCGCGTTCCGGTGACAGGGGTGATTGAGCTCGGCATGGCCCCGTACATTGAACGCAGCATCGAGGAAGCCCTTCAAGCGGGCGCAGTCGCCTTGATCTTGGACATCGACACACCCGGAGGGCGGGTTGACGCCGCCGAGCGGATTTCGGACGCCCTCAGGGACGCGGGGCTTCCGGTGTACGCGATGGTGAACCGGCGGGCCTTCTCGGCCGGGGCGCTCATCGCGCTGTCCACGCTAAGGGTCTATATGCGCCCGGGTTCGGTGATGGGCGCGGTGACTCCGGTCGACGGGGCGGGGCAAAAGGCCCCAGAAAAGATTGTCTCCGCCATGCGCAGTGAAATGAGGGCGCTGGCCGAGGCTCGGGGTCTTGATCCGTCAGTGGCCGCGGCCATGGTGGATGAGGATGTCGCCATCGAGGGGATCGTGGAAGCCGGCAAGTTGCTCACGCTGACGACCGAAGAGGCCGTCGCGATTGGATACGCTGTGGAAATCTCGGAGCTTGATGCGCTGCTCGCCGACCTCGGCCACGCCAACGCGACCGTGGTTACCACAGAGGTGAACTGGGCCGAGCGGATCGTACGCTTCTTGTCACATCCCGCTGTGGCGCCCTTCCTTTTGTCGCTGGGCTTCCTTGGCTTGATTGCCGAAATTAAGACTCCGTCCTTCGGGATGGCGGGGGCGGCAGGCGTTCTCTCTCTCAGCCTCTTCTTTGGTTCCCACTTGATCGTGGGCTTGGCTGGGCTCGAGGACGTGCTCATGTTCGGTGCGGGCATATTATTGCTGGGTGTGGAGGTCCTCGTGATCCCCGGCTTCGGCCTGTTCGGAATCGCGGGTATTCTGGCGGTCCTGGGTGGACTCTACATGAGCCTTCTCGGCTCGTATCCGACCATGCCCGACTTCACACAGGCGGGTATGGTACTCACGACTTCAGCACTCCTGGTCCTTGTTTCTGTCTGGGTCCTAATGCGAACGCTTCCTCGGAGCGCTCGCCTGGCCCGGAGTGGGATCTTCCTGAAACAGAGAACCGACCGAGCGATTGGCTACGAGTCGGCTGAAGTGCGGACCGATCTGGTGGGTCACGAGGGCACGGCCATCACCCACCTCCGTCCCTCTGGCACTGCACTTTTTGGGGACCAGCGGATCGACGTGGTTTCGGAGTCTGAGTGGATCGCGGAGGGCACGGCCGTCCGTGTGATCAGTGCAGAAGGGTATCGCCACATCGTACGGGCGGTCCTGAAGGTTGGGGCCGAGAAGCACGCCGCCGGCGAAGACAGCTAACTATCTATCTTAGGAACGTTCATGGGCAACGAAAGCGTACTCGCGTTTGAAGCATTCTTGGTTCTGGTCGGCTTCGTCGCCATCGGGACGGTACTGTGGGCGATTCCGGTCCGGTTGTGGGTTGAGGCGACCTTCTCGGGCGTAAGCGTGGGGATCGGCACACTGGTGGGTATGCGGCTCCGGAAGGTGTCGCCCGCCGAGATCGTGCGGCCGCTCATCGCAGCGACGAAGGCGGGCCTAGACCTAGACATCAACGCGCTTGAGGCGCATTACCTCGCAGGTGGCCGTGTGGGCCGGGTCGTCGGTGCGCTGATTTCCGCCGACAAGGCGTCGATCGAACTCGCGTTCAAACAGGCGGCGGCCATCGATCTGGCCGGCCGAGATGTTTTCGAGGCCGTGCAGGTTTCGGTAAACCCGAAGGTGATCAACACGCCGCGAGTGGCGGCGATGGCGAAGGATGGTATTCAACTCATCGCGATCGCGCGGGTCACTGTCCGTGCAAACATCAACCGCTTGGTCGGTGGTGCGGGCGAAGAGACGATCCTGGCCCGGGTTGGCGAAGGAATCGTATCGACCATCGGCTCTGCCTCCTCCCACAAGGCGGTGTTGGAGAACCCCGATGCGATATCCAAGACGGTGCTCGCCAAGGGGTTAGATGCGGGGACGGCGTTCGAGATCCTGTCGATCGATATCGCTGACGTCGACGTCGGCAAGAACATCGGCGCAGAACTCCAAACCGACCAGGCTGAGGCGGACAAGAGGGTGGCTCAGGCACGGGCAGAGGAACGCCGAGCTATGGCGGTGGCGCAGGAGCAGGAAATGAAGGCGCTGGTCGGCCAAATGCGCGCTGAAGTCGTGAAGGCGGAGGCGCAGATCCCACTGGCGATCGCCGATGCGCTCCGATCCGGTAATCTGGGTGTGATGGACTACATGAAGTACCGCAATGTCCAGGCCGACACCGCTATGCGCCGCGCGATTGCTGGCCCCGACGAGTCAGACGTTGATTCGGGCCTCGAGTAGGCGCTCTGGTCATGGAGCAATTGGTCTTCGTTGGCATCATCGTCGCTTTTTCGATCTTGGATGCTGTCCTAAGAGGCAAAAAGAAAGGGGCTGAGGGCAGCGACGGCCTACCGGTTCCCCCGCCGAAGGAAGAGTGGGCCGAGGCTGACTGGGAAGGCGACGAGCCCACCTACGATGCCGATGCTCCGTACGATGATGGCCCTTCTTATGACGACGGGGCCACACAAGAGGACCGAGTGCCGCGGGAAATCCCGGTGCGGTCGGGGCCCCAGCCCAGCGGGTCGATGCCCGCCAAACAACTCTGGGAGGAGATTGCGGAGTTGTCGGCGCCGCGACGCACGCCACAACCGACGCCACCCGCGCTCACGCGCAAGGCTGAGGTGGCTTCCCAGGTGCCCCTGCCAAAGACGAAAGTCGGGACAATCGAGGAGCACAGCATCCATCGCTCGCACGCAGGCTACGGGACGGATCCGTCCACGAGGGCGCGTTCGGCAGAAGACGGTCTTGACCCGCTCGCTCAGCACCTTGGGAAGGATGCGGCGCTTGCTCGCCTGTTGCTCTCCAGTGGCAATGCCCACTCGCTGCGCCAGGCCGTCATCTTACAGGAACTGTTGGGGCCACCCGCGGCGTACCGCGAATAGCCCCAACACGCCGTTTCTACATTTCGCCGCGTGCCATTTTTCTTAGCACCGTCTGCAAGATGCCGCCGTTGACGTAGTACTCGACGTCTACGTCCGAGTCGAGGCGGGCCTTCGCCTCAAAGCGCGTCTCGGTGCCGTCTTCGGCTGCCGCAACAACATGAACGCTGCACCCCGGTTCTAGGCCTTCCTCGACCCCGGTGATCGTAAATGTCTCGCGGCCACTGAGCCCCAGTGATTTGGCGGTCGCTCCCTCCAAGAATTCGAGCGGAAGCACGCCCATCCCCACCAAGTTGCTACGGTGGATGCGCTCGAAGCTCTCCGCGATGACTGCTTTGACGCCCAGTAAGATCGTGCCCTTCGCCGCCCAATCGCGGGAGGAGCCCGTCCCATACTCTTGACCCGCCAGGATCACGAGCGAGGTCCCTTCTTTCTGGTAACGCATGGAGGCGTCGTAGATCGGGATGACCTCATCGCTTGGGAAGTGAAGCGTGTAGCCTCCTTCCTTTCCGTCCAAGAGAAGGTTCTTCATGCGGATGTTGCCGAAGGTCCCGCGCATCATGACCTCATGATTTCCGCGGCGAGCGCCGAACGTGTTGAAGTCCTTTACCTCGACGCCGTGCTCGCGCAGATACATTCCGGCCGGCTCCTCTTTCGGAATCGCACCGGCTGGCGAGATGTGGTCCGTCGTGACCGATTGGCCGAGCATCGCCAAGACCCGGGCACCGTGGATGTCACTGGGCTTCGGAACATCCAGGGTCATCCCTTCGAAGAAGGGCGGGTTGCGGACGTACGTCGACTCTGCGTCCCAGTCATAGAGGCTGCTCTCCGTGGGGAGCGGAAGCGCCTGCCAGTTTTCGTCACCCGTCGAAACCATGTCATACCGGGCGGTGAACATCTCTGGCTTGAGGGCCGACGCGACCGTCTCACGAACCTCCTGCGGGGACGGCCAGATGTCCGCGAGAAAGACCGGCTTGCCGTCTGTGTCGTGGCCGAGGGGTTCGTTGTAGAGGTCGATATCAATGCGCCCAGCGATCGCGTAGGCGACGACCAATCCGGGGGAGGCCAGATAATTCGCTCGCACCATCGGATGAATGCGGGCCTCGAAATTTCGATTACCCGACAACACCGAAGCGACCACCAAGCCGTTGTCTGCCACCGCCTTGTGAACCGCTTCCGGTAGCGGCCCGCTGTTGCCGATACAAGTCATGCAGCCGTACCCGACAACGTGGAATCGCAGCGCCTCGAGGTAGGGCAGAAGGCCTGCCTCAGTGAGGTAGTCGGTCACGACGCCACTGCCGGGAGCCAGCGCCGTCTTCACCCAAGGTTTGACGTCGAGCCCTCGCTCCACGGCCCGCTTGGCCAGCAATCCAGCACCCACCATCACCGATGGGTTCGAGGTGTTGGTGCAACTCGTAATCGAGGCGATGACGATGGTGCCGTCCCCGATCTCGTAGCTCTGGCCGTCGGCCTCGACGGTGACGCTCCGCCGCTGCTCTGTTGCCACGGCCGTACCGCCTTCACTTGCGTCGAGCGAGAAGCCCGATGGCACCAGCCCAGCCAGGTCCTTCGAGAAGGACTTGTGCATGTCTCCCATGCGGATTCGGTCCTGGGGGCGTTTCGGCCCCGCGAGGCTCGGCTCGACAGAGGCCAGATCGAGTTCGATTGTGGAGGTGAACTCGGGATCAGGGGTTTCGTCGGTGCGGAACAGGCCCAGTTCCTTGGAGATCCTCTCGACCCTCTGGACCATGTCCTCGGAGCGCCCTGTGCCGCGGAGATAGGCGAGAGACGACGCGTCGACCGGGAAAAAGCCGATGGTCGCTCCGTACTCCGGTGACATGTTGGCGAGTGTCGCCTTGTCGGGCAGCGTCAGGTTGCTGAGTCCGGCCCCGTAATATTCCACGAAGCGGCCGACCACGCCGTGTGAACGCAGCATTTCAGTGACCCGAAGCACCAGGTCAGTGGCCGTGGCCCCTTCTGGCAGCGTGCCCGTCAGCTTCATGCCCACCACTTCGGGCAGCAGCATGTAGTAGGGCTGGCCGAGTACCACAGCTTCGGCCTCGATGCCGCCCACGCCCCATCCCACAACGCCTAGACCGTTGATCATCGTCGTGTGTGAGTCGGTCCCGACGAGGGTGTCCGGATAGGCAAGGAAAGTCCCATGGTGCTCGCGTCGGTGAATCACCGAGGCGAGATATTCGAGGTTGACCTGGTGGACGATTCCGGTGCCCGGCGGCACAACCGAAAAATTATGGAAGGCTTCCTGCGCCCAACGGAGCAGGGCGTAACGCTCGTAGTTTCGCTCGAACTCACGCTCCACGTTGAGGCGGAAGGCGTCTGCGAAACCGAAGTGATCCACCTGTACCGAGTGATCGATGACAAGGTCAGCCGGGACGACCGGGTTGATGCGTTGGGGGTCGCCGCCGAGTGCCTTGATGCCGTCTCGCATTGCGGCCAGGTCGACGACAGCCGGCACGCCCGTGAAGTCCTGGAGGACGACGCGTGTGGGCATGAACGGCAGGTCAGCGCCCGCGTTGGTGGGGCTCCATTGGGTTACGGCCTTCACATGCTCCTGGGACACGTAGCTCCCGCCGGCGTGGCGAAGCGCGTTCTCGAGAAGGATGCGGATCGAAAAGGGAAGGCGATCCAGAGAGTCGACGAGGCCGTCGTCCTGTAGCTTTCCGATGCGATAGAAGGACGTCGGTCCCTCTGGAAGGTCGACCGTGGTGAGGGCGCCGAATGGGTCGAGTCTGGGGTCCGCCAAAGTGACTCCTGGTATTCGTGACAGCAAAATGGACTCTAATGATGGTTGATCAGAACGACGGTGTCAGGGGCTAGAAGGCTGTTGAAGAAGTACAGCGGCCCGCGTTACGGTGCCACGGCCCCAGGCCCTAGGCGGAGCGACGAAGGCATAGCACCGCTACGGTTAGGAGCTCCAACGACGGGAATGGGGCCGTGCCACCGTAACCCTCAGGCTCGTAAGATGATATTCACCATATGGTTGGGCGCAGGGGGGTCGCCGCCCATGAGGTCGTCTCTCCTCGCTCGCCGTAGAACAACTACGACTTGTCGTTGTTCCTATTCTTGGTCTGGCGAGACCCCTGCGCGCGGACCACTGTACTTCTTCAACAGTCTTCTACCCGTTGAGTGTTGGGCCAAGGGTTTGTTAGCTTCCTGCCCTTCGCTTGCGGTCCGAGTTCGGACCGTGCCTTGCCGGGGTGGCGGAACGGTAGACGCGGCGGCCTCAAAAGCCGCTGTCCGAAAGGGCATGCGGGTTCGATTCCCGCCCCCGGTACTTCTAGGATATTTCGAGGCGTGCAGTCGTTGATGGGCGAGACGCCGACCCGACTCTTACGCAGGAGCGGGGACCCAACAGGGTATCCGACCCCCGCTGTCAGCCTGTGAAGCGTTTCCGTTCGTCGAGCACGCGGCGGACCGTAAAGGTCAGTACCTCGGGCGAGAACGGCTTCTCCAGGATCGTGGCGGACTCAGAAATTCTCAGCGACGTCACGCCATCTAGGTACCCACTGATGAAGACCGTGACCAGGTTCGGGAGCCGGCGCAGCGCGCGGGCCTTAAGTTCAAACCCGGACAAATCCGGCAGCACGAGGTCGGAGATCAGAAGCTCGACCCTTTCGTTGCGACGCTCCAAAATCGCTAGAGCTTCTGCGGCGGTACCGGCCTCCAGCACCCGAAAACCGCTCTCTTGGAGCACGCGGGCAACTGTCTTGCGGAGCGCCTCGTAGTCATCAACCAAGAGAATGGTCTCCCGACCTCGGGGTGGTGCTTGGGCTTCGGGTCGGGGCGTTGCTACGGGCTCCCCACGAGCCTTCGGCAGATAGACCTCAAAGACCGCTCCGCCGCTCATCGCGTCTGAGAGCCGCACGAACCCGTGTCCCCTGCCGAGCAACGCCGTACACGATTGAGAGACCGAGCCCGGTCCCGAGATCCTGCTCCTTCGTCGTAAAGAACGGATCAAACACCAGATGGCGGACTTCGGGGGGCATACCGGTACCGGAGTCCGTAACCCGAAGCAGGGTGTACTCTCCTCCCCTCGTGCCTCCGTTGATCACCGCAAAATGGTCATCGATGTCGACCACCTCAGTGTAGATGCGCAAGGAGCCGCCGTTGGGCATCGCGTCTCTCGCGTTCACGACCAGGTTCAGGATTATTTGCTCCAGGTGTGCTCGGTCCGCGTGCACGACGGGAAGCCCCCGCTCTCCGGTCGAGAACTGGACATCGACCGAGTCCGGGAGCACGCGCTCCAGCAGGGGCTGTAGTTCACCGATGATGGCGTCGAGGTTATGGGCCTCTGCTGCGGAAGGGAGGCGCCTCCCCAGAGTCAGAAGATGCGCCACCAAAGACTGCCCGCGTCGAGATGCCTCCACGATTTCGCGCACATCAGGGACGCCCTCGTCCATCACCTGATTCGTCATCATCAGGAGTTCGGCCCTTCCACGAATCACCGAGAGGATGTTGGCAAAATCGTGCGCCACCCCAGTGGCTAGCCGGCCGACCGCCTCCATTCGCTGCGAGATGTGAAGCTGATCGGAAACGAGCTGTCGGTCCGCCTCCAGCGAGCTGGCCAACTGACGCATGACAAGCTGGTGCCGGAGCAGGAGGCTGCCGAGCGCCCCGACGATGAAGATCAGTAGCAATTCCCGCACGCCGTCGGCCCCCGGTTCTCTCATGCCCGCAGCGCCTAATATGAGGTGGACGGTGGGAAGGGCGAGAGCTAAACCCGCGAGCCCGGTGCGCGCAGGAAGAAGGGCGTCGAGTCTCTCTTCAGAGATGGCGAATTCGTCCTCTCGTTCAGCGGGGATGGGCCAGGTCCGACACTGGATCGCGATCAGGATGCACAGAATCGGGAGGTGCCAGAGCAGATCCAGTGGCGTTCCCGCATCGATCTGAGGGACCGCATCAAGGAGCAACAGGCCCTCCGCAATGTCCGCGAAGAACCAAAGTCCGTACGCGGCTGCGAGGGCCCTATACGTCCAGCGCCAGTCCGGGCCAATTCGGCTTCTCAGCACGGCGATCAACCGTAGCGCGATGTAGGCGTCCAGAACCACGTACATCGCCAGCGAAGGAACCCAAGACCCGTACGACTCCGGCACGAAGATGCTTGGGAGAACGATGAAGTACCCGAGGAGCCCGAACACGAACACGAGACCACCCAGAAGCTCGATCTGCTGGAGACGCCCGCGGTGCCCGCGAGCCGCTACTCAATCTGGGCGACGCTCCAGGGCGAACGCGACAATGAGGTAGCCAGGGACATAGAAAGCGTCTTGAGTCAGGTCGAACCACTGCGTTTCGGTTGCCCGCAGGGGGAGAACGAAGTACATCGCCCGGACGACCAAGAACATGAACACGCTGGCGGCGAGGAGGGCCCAAAAGCCTCGTGCACGGCCAGTTTCGCCTGATCTCCACGCGAGGATAGCCGCAACAAAAGCGACCAGCAGGCTCGGCGCGTCGGAGTACAAACTCGCCAAGACGAACGTAAGGTTGGTGTCGAGGACCGGGAAAAAGGACGGTAGTAGCGACGCGACCCAGACGATCACGCCTGCGGTCAATATTCGATCACGCAACAGGAAATGACGTCCGTCTGGCGCGGAGTCAGAGGCGGGTGGTGCTTCGGTAGCTTGTGCGGGGGCGCCGTGCAACTTGTCTCTGATTCCGTACGAGGGGAAAGAATCCTCAGTGGCCCGAAGATCTTCGTACTAATTCACAGTACTCCGCACGAACTCCGGATTCAAGCAGGGTGTATGCTTGATAGCCAATCTCGTGACTTCATCGTTATTGCCCTTGGGACGCTTGAGTCCCGTCGGTATACTAGATAGTTGTTAAACCAAGGACGACGAGTAACGCTCGGCCCCGCTGGAGATACCATGGCAGAAACCGGAAACGAGAGCAAAAACACTCTCTCGATCCGCGACAACCGTACCGGACGCGACTATGAGGTGGACATCCATGATGGCGAAGTAATTCGCGCCATGGATCTTAGGCAGATCAAGGTCAACGAGTCTGACTTCGGGATGATGGCGTACGATCCGGCGTTTTCGAACACGGCATCGACGCGTAGCGAAGTGACGTTCATTGACGGCGAGAAGGGCATTCTCCGTTACCGCGGCATTCCGATCGAACAGCTGGCAGAGCGCAGTTCGCATCTCGAAGTGTCGTATCTCCTGCTGAAAGGAGAGCTACCCACCGAGAGTCAGCTCAACGCGTTCGTGCACGACGTGACGTTCCATACCTACGTGCACGAGAACATCACCGATCTTTTCGAGGGCTTCCGGTACGATGCCCACACCATGGGGATGGTCATCAGCGGTGTGAGCGCGCTGTCGACCTTCTACCCCGAGGCCAAAGAAGTAGGGGATGCAGACACCCGCTGGGAACAGATTGTGCGGCTCGTAGCCAAGATGCCGACGCTGGCTGCGTATGCGTACCGTCATCACCGCGGGCTGCCCTACGTGTACCCCGAAAACGAGCTCTCCTACTCGGCCAATTTCCTGAACATGCTGTTCAGGATCGGGACCCGTGACTACAAGCCGAGCCCGGTGCTTGAGCGGGCGCTGGACGTGTTGTTCATTCTTCATGCGGATCACGAGCAGAACTGCTCGACGACCGCCATGAGGGTGATCGGTTCGTCCCAGGCCGATCCGTACTCTGCCTTGGCGGGCTCCATGGCTGCGCTTTACGGGCCACTGCACGGAGGCGCCAACGAAGCGGTTTTGCGTATGCTCAACCGGATCGGCAGCGTAGATAACATCCCTGCGTTCATGGAGGGTGTAAAGAAGCGCGAAGAGCGCCTCATGGGCTTCGGACACCGTGTGTACAAAGCCTACGATCCACGTGCGAGCATCATCAAACGCACAGCTGATGAAGTGTTTGAGGTGACGGGACGTAATCCGTTACTGGACATTGCATTAGAGCTCGAGCGCATCGCCCTGAACGAAGACTTTTTCGTTGAGCGTAATCTGTACCCCAACGTCGATTTCTACTCGGGTATTATATACCAGGCGATGGGATTCCCGGTCGAGATGTTCCCCGTCCTGTTCGCGATTCCACGCACGGTTGGGTGGCTGGCGCAGTGGCAGGAGATGCTGATGGATCCGGAACAGCGCATCGCCCGCCCGCGACAGGTTTACGTGGGCGCGGGCGAACGTGATTTCGTGCCGATCGGTGAGCGTGGCTGACCGAACGCTGTAGTGCGATTTGCGAGGGGGCGTCCGAGTGCGGACGCCCCCTTTTGCGTCTTATTACGAGAGGGGAACGACGATGAATGAGTCCGCTTGTATTGATTTGATGCACTTGGGGCTGGACGGCGCGATCGCCTGTTATTTGGTGGATACCCACGAACCGACCATCGTCGACCCGGGACCGACCACGTGCCTTGATGTGCTGGTGAGGGCACTGGCGGAGCGTGGCCTGGGGCCCCGCGACCTCAGGCACGTGCTTCTGACCCATGTCCACCTGGATCATGCCGGCGCCACAGGACACCTTTTGGAGTTGTTTCCGAAGGCGACCGTGCACGTCCACGTCGATGGCGCGTCCTACATGGTGGACCCCGAACGGCTCGTAGCGAGCACGCGTCGCACGTTCGGGGAGGCCCACGATCGACTTTGGGGAGAAATGAGACCTGTCCCAGCCGACAGAATCGAGGCATGGAGTCCCGGTGACCCCGGCCCTTGGCCTGGTGTGCGGACGGTCTCGACCCCCGGACATATTGCACACCATCTGGCGTATTTGGACGAGCGTGACGGCACGTTGTTCGCGGGGGACGCCATGGGGATTGTGTTGTCAGGTGGGCCATCACACCCGCCGACTCCTCCCCCTGCGGTCGACTTGCGGGCCTGGGCCAAAACGTTGAACGAAGTAGGGGCGATCGGACCCGAAAGGTTCGGGGCGACCCATTTTGGTATTCACGAGGGCATCGAGGAGCGACGCGTGGCCCTGCAGACGCGCCTCGATGCACTGGAGGCACGGGTGCGGATCGCGTTGGAGCGTGAAGACGGGGCGGATGCTGACCGCTTTAACGACGAGGTGATGGAAGAGTTGGGGCCCTACATGGGGGAGGATCGCGTAAAGCGGTACTTCGACATGTTCTCGGCGGCGACCGACTGGGCTGGAGTGGCGTTTTACGTGAAGCGGAATCCCTGAGGTTCGTTCGAGCGGTAGCGGGCAGAGCCAAAATTGAGAGCGGAGAGCGGTTGATGCGAAGAGAAGACTTCCTGACGTCGAAGATCATGAGTGGATGCGCCCTCGTTGCGATGTTGGCGGTTTCGACGCCGGCCGACCTCGCTGGTCAGGCACAATCCGCAGCCAGCCCTCGACGCCCCGTACCCGCGCCGGTGGTGCTTCCTCCGTTCTATCAGAGGTCGCTCGATCGGGGGTGGCGCAGCGCGGACGGGAGTCCGGGACACGCCTATTGGCAGCAGGGCTCGTCTTACGAGCTGACCGCCAAGCTCGACCCTGAGACGTCCCTCCTCGTGGGCTCCGTGCGGATCTTGTATGCGCAAAATGCGCCGGCCACGCTTCCTGGGGTCTGGTTGCAGCTGTCTCAGAACCTGCACAAAGAGGGGTCGCCCAGGCAGGCGACTCAGGAAATTACCGGCGGTGTGACCCTGACCAGTGTTCTCGTTGACGGAGAGCCGCTAGAAGAGAGTGAACTCGAGGACGGGCCCGGCTACGAGGTGGACGGCACCCTCATGCAGATCAGGCCGGCTCTGCCAGTGGAGAAGGGAGACACATTGGAGCTTGAGATCGGCTTTGAGTTCACTGTGCCCCAAAACGGGTCCGGTCGAATGGGTCATTCGGATAAGGAGATGTATTTCATCGCCTATTGGTTCCCAAAAATGGCCGTTTTTGACGACCTGAGGCTCTGGGATGCGCAGCCCTACCTAGGCAACGCAGAGTTCTATGATGGCTTCGCCAACTACTCCGCTGAGATCAGCGTCCCAGCCGGATGGAGTGTGATGGCGACGGGTGAACTCCAGAACCCGAATGAGGTCTTCACGCCGCTGACGTTGGAACGCCTGGCAGAAGCGGCCACGTCGGACGCACTCGTGACGATCGCGGCCCAAGGCGAGCGCGACGCGGAGACGGTAACCACGCTCGGCGATGACGGTTGGCTGACCTACCGCTTCACCGCCGAAAACGTTCGTGATTTTACATGGACCACTTCGAACGTGCAGCATTGGAACGCGACGTCCGCTCTTGTGCCAGACCGGGATGAGGACGGCGAGGAAGATCGAGTCATGATCCACTCGTTTTGGCGCCCGGAGCGGGCTCCGCTGTGGGCCGATCAGTGGCTCTACGGCAAGCAGTCGATCGAATACCACTCGGTCTACACTGGCTTTCCGTACCCGTGGTCACACATGACCTCGGTAGAGGGTGCGGATATCATCGACGGTGGAATGGAGTTCCCCATGCTGACCTTGATCGGCCCCTATGAGGGTCAGGACGCGCAGGCGCTCTTCAATGTCACGTCCCATGAACTCGCGCACATGTGGATCCCGATGATCGTGGGCTCGAACGAAAAACGGCACGCGTGGATGGATGAAGGCTCTACGACGTTCTTGGAAGACCAGAGCCGTATGGAGTACTGGCCTGGCGTGGATCACCATAGGGTCGAGGGAAGGAGCTATCTCCAGGTCGCTGGCGCGCAGTTGGAGCAGAGCATGATGCGCCATGGGGACTGGTACGAACCCGGTCCAGGCTACGGAAACGCGTCTTATTCCAAACCCGCCACGCTCATGGTTGCTCTGCGCGAGTTGATGGGTCGGGAGAAGTGGGAAGAGGCGTATCGAGCCTTTATATCCGAGTGGGCCTACAAGCATCCCACGCCGTGGGACTTCTTCGCGACGTTCGAGCGCTTCGCGGAACAGGACCTCGATTGGTTCTGGACGTCGTTCTACTTCGAGACATGGACGTTAGATCATTCTGTGGGCGCCGTGGTGGCGAAGATCGGCGGTGGAGCCACCGTGACCATCGAGGATCGCGGTTTCGCCCCGTTTCCCGCCAAGGTCTCTATTCGCACCACGGCCGGCGGGGTGATTGAGCACGAAATCCCGGCTGAGCATTGGCTAGACGGGAATACGACGTACCAGATCGATGTGCCGGCCTCGGCAGGCACCGTCCGGCGCGTGGAAATCGACCCGTCAGGCCTGGCCCCAGACGTGGATCGTTCCAACAACATCTGGCCGCGGGGGTAGGCGGAGGGGCGCCTCGTGCCTCGGATCAGAGCTTGGTTGGTGCCCGACGGAGTCCGGGCACTTGCTAAACGCCCCCTGGACGGCCCGCGAGACCCAATGCGCGCGGAAGCCGTCCGGCGGGGTCGCTCCCTATGAAGACGGTATCGAAGCTACGCTTCGCATAGCGCAGTCGCGGGAAGGAAGAAGATGACCGCCAACAGTAACGATTGGACCCCAAGATGTTTTCCCGCGCAAGCGACCTCTTCAAAAGGAGCGACCCCGCAGGGCGGCTTCCGCCTTCTACTCAGAGCCCTCGATCTTCGCCGCCAACCCCACAAGCGTTCCACAAGGCGCCCGAACGAAGATTTCGTCCATGCCGTAGAACGTCTGCCGCCGCGCCACGACGACTTCTCTCTCTCCCAGAGCGGCAATCGTTGCGTCGAGGTCGTCCACCTCGACGAACAGCGTAGACGTCCCGTGTGCGAGTTCGGCTCCCAGTCCGGCAGGGGCCCCAGATTCGCCCAAATCGGCATCAATGCTGGCTCGACTCTGGTACATCAGCTCGATATCGCCCTGGTGGAGCATCGCGAAGCCCATCGCGTCTTCATGGGGCACCGTGACCGTGACGGTGAGGCCCAGTGTGGTCCAGAAGTCCAGGCAGGGTTCGATTGCGTCGACGGTGATGATGGGTGTGGCTTTCTTCATGACTTTCAGGGCTGAGCGTGGGATGACTAGCCGGGATGGTCCGCTTCTGAGACCAAGAACGCAAGGAATCGAGTGGCAGAGTTGGGTTACCCCCAGCTCTTGATCCCAGGCGGACTTTGCCTGAGTGCCGTGAGATAACTGAACGGGCTCGGACCCTTGTGATCCGGATCGGCCAAAGATTCCAATGCGGAGGGCAGGGCGCCTGGTCGCTCCTCGATGTCCTGAGAGGCCTTGTCGTGGACCATCATGAGGCCGTTTTCGGGGGCCGCCGCACCGGTGAGGCTGCCGTCGGGGCGCCCGGCGCGCACGACCGGTTCGAAGTCAGTTCCAGCGGCCTCACCGTCTCCGTAGGTCTTCGAAAGCCCACGCCTCCGAATCGGGGCTCCGGGGACCCTTAGTGCCTCCACTTCGTAGGCGATCACGTTCAGAGTGTCTCCGTCTTTTTGGAGCTTTCCACGCACCGTGAGGAAAGGCTCTAGGCGCACCTGATTACGGTCCCGTTTGTAGATATCAGGCTTAACAATCACGTTTATGGGACCGTACTCATCTTCCATCAGGACAAAGACATAGCCCTTTGCAGTTCCAGGCCTTTGGCGCGTGGTTACGAGCCCCGCGACCCGCACGGTGCTCCCCTGCGCCAGTTGTGGAAGTCGCTCGGATGAGACGGTCCCGTCGGGGAGCGAACCCTTCAAAAGCGTGAGCGGATGGAGTTCAGCCGAAAAGCGTAACATTCGGTATTCGGCCACCATCTGGTCCGACGCATCGAGGTCCGGGAATGCCAGGCCTGCATAGGGGTCGGCGAGCGCCATTTCGGTCTGGGCATGGTCATCGCGGCCCCCTGTGCGCCCGTTGTCGGTCTCCGGGCCGAGCCAAAGACCGGCCTGCCAGAGCAATTCCCGTCGCGTCAGTCCGAAGTCACCGAATCCGCCCACCCAGATCATGTTCTCAATGGCTGGGCGCTTGAGGGCAGCCGGTGTACGGCGCAAAAAGTCGATCAGAGACGTGTATGGGCCACGTTTTTCGCGTTCGTCGACGATTCTCTGGGCGATTTCGGTGCCCCAGCCCCGCACGAAGCCCAACCCGATGCGCAGGTCGTTTCCCTCGGGGGTGCAGATGACCTGGCTGTAGTTGAGGCTGGGCAGGAGCGTCTTGATACCGTTCCGACGCGCATCTCGACCCAGGGCGTCCAGCGAATAGAACCCCATGGGCTGGTTATTAAAGAGACCGACGTAGAACTCGATGGGGTAATAATGGCGTAACCACGCGGATTGATAGGCCAATAGGCCGAAGGCCGCCGCGTGGGACTTGGGGAAGCCGAACTCCGAAAAGGCCGTGACTTGCTGGAAAATTTCTCGGGCCGTGACTTCTTCGACCCCGTTGGCGAGCGCGCCTGTCCGAAACTCCTCCCAGTGGGCGACTAGGGCTTCTTTTGAGCGCTTCCGGCTCATCGCTCGCCTGAGGGACTCGGCTTGACCGTCCGAAAAGCCCGCCAATGCTTGGCAAACGGTCAAAACTTGGTCTTGGAAGATGATCACGCCCAAGGTTTCCGCGAGCGGGCCCTCAAGAAGCGGGTGCGGGTAGGGGATCTCGTAGCCCGGGTTCTCCCGCAGCATCTCTCGACGACGTACATACGGGTTCACCGCGCCGCCCACGATGGGGCCGGGGCGCACGATGGCCACCTGCACGGCGAGATCTTCAAGATTACGAGGCCTGGTGCGGCGTAACATCTGAATTTGGGCCCGGCTTTCGACCTGAAAGAGCCCCACGGTGTCCCCGGAGCACACCCGATCGTAGATCGCCTCGTCCTCGAAGTCGATTCGGGACAGGTCAGGGGCTTCGCCGTGGCGTTCCGAGATCAGGTCGATGCTCTCTTCGACCAGAGACAGCATGCCGAGCGCGAGGAAGTCGATCTTGATAAAACCCGCGTCCTCACAGGAGTCTTTGTCCCATTGGCACAGTACGCGGCCCTCCCAGGCGGCGGGCTCGAGCGGGACGATTTCGACGAGCGGGCGGCTTGAAATGATCATGCCACCCACGTGCTGCGAGATATGGCGAGGCAGGCCCGCCACATCTTCTGCCAATTCGCCCAAAAGCTTCCAAAGTTGAGCGTCTGCGCGGTCTTTGAACTCCGGCAACGAGGCGATTTCTTCGGCTAGGCCCGATGCAGAGCGGTGTTCAGACAGCTTGGAGAGCTTTTCGAGCTCGCCCATGGGCAGTTCGAGCGCCTTTCCGATCTCACGAACTGCCGATTTGAGGCGATATGTGGGAAATGTGCACACCAAAGCCGTGTGCTCGTGACCGTATTTCTTGTAGACCCGCAAAATGAGCTGTTCCCTGATGTCCCTAGGGAAATCGAGGTCGATATCCGGCACGCTACGAAGGGCTTCGTTGAGGAAACGGCCCAAGAAGAGGTTGTTCTTGACCGGGTCGATGTGGGAAAGTCCGATCAGGTAACAAATGATGGATGACACAGAAGAACCACGCCCCCGTCCGGGTGGGAGCCCGGAATGCCCGCGCGGGGCTTCTCCGCGCACTTCGCGCGCCACCTGGGTCGCTAACTCCATGATGTCGCGATACACGAGGAAGAAGCCCCCGAGGCCGTGCAGATCTACGAGTTGCAGTTCGGTCTGCAGCCGGTCCTCGGCGTCGCGTTCTTGCTGGCTTCCTGGCTTATACAGCGTCCCGATCTTCGCCCGGCACATTGCAGCGAGCGACTCGATGTCCCCACCACGCTCTGATCCCTCGAAATTGGGAAATTCGTAGCCCAAATCCTCGGTTAAGTCGAAGGCGGCGCAACGTTCGGCGATAAGCAGAGTGTTGGTGATGGCCTCAGGCCGGGTTTCGAAGCGGTGATGCATCTCCCAGGGCTCGGCGAGGTGGAAAAGCCGGTTGGCCCGCCTGGCTCCATGCGCCGCGTCCAGCGTCGCGCGGTTTTTGATGGAAACGAGCACATCCTGGAGCCGATGACGTTCCGGACGGTGATAGTGCACGTTACCGGTCGCCACTACGCCAAGCCCCATGTGACCTGCGTGTCGTGCAAGCGCCTTGTTTCGGGCTGTATCTCCTTTCACTGCATTGTCTTGCAGCTCTACGAAGACACTTCCCGGGCCGAAGGCGCTCACCAGTTGTCGAGTAAGACCCTCTGCGTCGCTTACAGAAGAGTTAAGTGCAGCCGTGAGCGGGCCTTTGGGGCATCCAGTGAGGAGGATCAGTCCTTCTGACAGTGCGAGCAGGGAGGGTAGGGCAAGCCGGGTATCGCCTCGCTCGGAGCCCATGTGGGCCTCAGTGATGAGCCGGCACAGGTTGGCGTAGCCTTGAGGTGTTTCGGCCAGGAGCGTGACGTGATGGCCGTCCTCGGGCTCGTCGACGCCAGGAAAGCAGTCCCGGAGGGTGACTTCGGCGCCTGTGATGGGCTGGAGGTTCACCCGACTTGCCGCGTGCGCGAACTCCATGGAGCCATAGAGGCCGTTGTGGTCCGTAAGCGCGAGTGCCGGATAGCCCAATTCGACCGCACGCATCGCCAGTTCTTCTGGATGCGATGCGCCATCCAGGAACGAATATCCTGAGTGACAGTGCAGTTCGACGTAGGGGATGGGCACTTCGATCCGACCTCGGAGCAACACGTCCTGAAACGGACGCTAGTCATCGCGCGAGCCAGCCCGCGGCCTCTTATTTCCATCGCTGGGGACGAAACCGAAAATAAACCGAAAGTCAGGGGAGCGCAAGAAAACCAATGCTCGCGCGCGGGAGAACCGGACCACATGTTGTTCGCACAACTTGAAGCTTGCTGGAGCTTTACCCTATGACCAACCCAGGGCCACACCGGGCGTCTCGAAGCCGCGATCGCGGGCCGCTACAACATCGACCGACTCCTCCGCGAGGGCGGCATGGCCACTGGAGCGGACTACCCGGTCGGGAGTAGTGTCTCGAGGTGCTGCTCCTGCGCATCCATCACGGCACTGAGCCGCACCCCACGGTCGAACGGAGGGTGACTTTCTACCCTCCGCCCTCTGTCCTCTGTCGCTGCCTCCCTCGTGGGCCTAAGATCGCCCTTCACCCTCACCGATAGGAGCGACATGGCCGACGTCGTCTACACCGCCGATATCAAGATCGAGCGGATTAAGGGGCCTCACCGCCACGCGTGGATTCCCGCCAACGATCAGCCCGTCGAGTTCGGCGTGCACAGCGCGATCGCAGCGCACTACGGGGTTGAGCCCGAACGTCAAATCTCGACCACCCTCGACTACATGATGGCCGCTGCGGGTGGCTGACTAACGGGGACCTTCGGAGGCGCGCTGGAGGCGCGCGGGATTGATGCGAGTGCGGGTGCCCTAGTCGGACAGGTTCGGGGCGAGGTCGAAAAAGAGGATGACGGGGTCATCGTGGTGAAGCGCATCCACGTCACCTACCACCTGAAGGCGGGTGAGGAACACCGGGAGACGGTGGAGCGTGTGCACGACTTCCACGCGAACAAATGTCCCGTATATCGATCGATTTACACGTCGATTGATATCACGACGGAATTTGTGCTGGAGAGCTAGTTCCCTAGCCGAGCCCGCACCTCTTCCATCCAGTTCTGGACGAGAATGAATTCGTTCGGGATGGTCTCGTCACCCCCGGCGCCGAACTGAATCATGAGGAAAGACTGGTCGTCTAGACCCACGTCCCAGCTCGTGTAGTTCGGCTCGGAATCGAGGCCAAGTTCGGATACGTTGAAGAGCGGGCGTCGGTCCGTGACTTCGAACGCACCGTTCTGGGTGCGGATTCCGGCCACCACCATCTCGCCCGCACTATTCACGAAGAAGAGTTCACGGCCGCTTCGAGCCCATTTCGGGTTGCTGGCCTCAGACGTCGAGATCTGCCATTTGCCATCCTGCGAATTGGGGAAAGGACGCACGTAAATTTCGTCTCGACCCGTCTCCGTGGACTCGTATGCGATCCACTTTCCGTCCGGCGACAGAGCCATACCTTTCTCATCGTAGGGTTCGGCTGCGACGGCCCTCGGCTCCGTCTCGCCGACTCGGAGGCTGACGAGATCGCGCACGCCGAACACGTTGCTAAGACCGCCCACGCGCAGCGCCCATGTGGAGCCGTCCGGAGTCAGTTCTGCCTCGAGAATCGAGCCGTCGAGGTCCAAGAGCACCTCAGGTGAGCCTGTTCCGTCGGCCGCTTGGGTCCAGAGATCGTACGTCCCCGCATCACTCGCTCGATCCGAGGTGAAAATGATGTTGCGCCCATCCTTGGACCACCGGGGACGGCGGTCGAGTCCCGGGTCGAACCTAAGCCGCGACAGCGGACCGTCCGGGAGCTGTTTCACCCAGATATCGTCACCCTGGTCACCGGTGATTTTCACGGCGAGCCGTTCGCCGTCCGGTGACAGATCCACCGCGACCTCCGGCGTGCCCGGATTGAACATCCAATTCGGGTCCACAGGCGTCACGTTGCCCTGACGGTCGACGCGCACCACACGGCCGTTGGCGCCCGCCGTGGAAGCGCCGGTCCAGTAGAGAAGGGTACCGTTCCTAGCCACTTGGTAATACGGCAAGTCATCCCCATCGACCCTCAGCCCATCGACCAACGGAATCGCTGGACCGTCGAGCGCCATCGTTTCGTAATTGAAACGCCCCGGCAATATCTGTCCCTCGACGGCGGCGAAGATCAGGTAACCGTCGTCTGTGAGAAACGGTTTGACCCCCGGTGTCACGACGCGGCGCTCGCCGGTGGAGAGCCGAACAGCCTCAACTCGATAGGGTGATCCCCACACAGTGAAGACAGCCACGTCATGCTCCGCATCGACCTCGTAGTCCCCGTGTTGCTCGCCGGCAACGGTCTCTGTTACAGACTCGGAGGGACCGCCTGCAGCCGAGACACGCGAGATGCTGGCACGTTGGTTCAGAAAGTAGATGAATCCGTCTCGACCCCACCTCATACAGCATGTCGCCGAGTCCGCGACGGTTCGCACAACGCCGCCCGCGATGAGGGCCACCTTCAACGTGGAGCCAACATTGAATGCAACCTCGGTGCCGTCGGGCGAAATGACGGGAGAGAGGCCCTGCTCGGTGCCGGAGATCTCAGTGGCCGTCAGCGCCCCGAGTCGCCGGACGGCAAGCTTAGACACACCACCCTCCGTGATCGTGAGCACGATGGCGGTCCCGTCGTCGGAAATGTCGAACTCGTAGTTCGTCGCCTGACCCTCCAAGGGACGTAGCGAGAATCGCTCGACGCCGAGTGGTGCTGGCGGCTGTAGCATTGTGAACGCTGCGATACCCGCAAAGGCGGCGGCAACGGAAGACGCCCCGATCGCGATGCCCTTCCACTTTCCGCTTGCTGCCGGGCCGGTCTCTAGGGGACTCTCTCCGTGTCTGTACGAAGGATCCGCGAGCGCCTTGGCGAACGCCTGTGCACCTGTGAATCGGTCGGCTGGGAGCTTCTCTAGGGCCTTCCGGATGGCCGCGTCGACGTTGAAGGGAATCGACTTGCGTACAGCTGTTGCCGATACCGGAACCCCCTGGTGATCTTCCCAAGGACGGCCTGCGCAGTGCTGCCGGGGTAGGGTGGTTCCCCGACCAACATCTCGTAGAGCACGCACGCCAGCGCGAACGTGTCGCTGGCCGGCCCGATGACCTGATCTCCCGTCGCCTGCTCGGGGCTCATTTAGAAGGGCGTCCCCACGCTGAGGCCCGTTTCCGTCAGTCGACGATCACTCGCGGAGCCCACAGCGAGGGCGATGCCGAAGTCCGCGACAAGCGGCTCGCCGCGGCTGAGCAGGATGTTGGCTGGCTTGATGTCGCGGTGGACGACTCCGGCCTCGTGCGCGGTCTCGAGCGCGTTGGCGATCGCGGTCGCGATACCGAGCGCTTCATCAATGGGGAGCTGACGGTCCCGGTCGAGCCGGTCCTTGAGGGTCTTGCCCTCAATGAACGGCATCACATAGAAGAGGAATCCGTCCGCCTCACCCGAATCGAAGAGAGGTAGGATGTGCGGGTGCTGGAGGTTTGCTGTGGTCTTGATCTCCGCCAGGAACCGCTCCGCGCCGACCACTGCAGCCAAGTCCGGCTTAAGGACCTTCAGCGCGACCTTTCGCTAGTGCTTGAGGTCATCCGCCAGGTACACCGTGGCCATCCCGCCTTGACCGATTTCCTTCTCGACGAGGTACCGGCCTAGAAGGGCCGCGTTTAGGCGCTCGATGGGGCTTGCAGTCATACCATGTCCGTTTTGTAGGCCCGGTCATTGGGACCAGGTGGCTCGGCGGATGGGAGGAGGCCGCGAGCGGGGGGATGCGTTTTCCAACCGGCGGACGGTAGGCCTTGCACCCCAGAGGGGCAAGCACGGCTGAGGGTTGAAGTCGCCTACGCTCAGGGGTGCGGGGCGATCGGTCCGTTCCAGGATCGCCCCTCAAAGGGGCGCGCCCTAGCCCGGGCTAGACCTGCCCGAAGAGCGTCTTGCCCTCGCTGAGCAGGTCGGAGCATGCGACCGCTGTCCGCTCTGCCATCGACTGCTCCGCCTTCTTCAGATACGTGCGGGGGTCGTACAGTTTCTTGTTGCCGATTTCGCCATCGATCTTGAGCACAGCGTCGTAGTTCTTCATGACGTGGTCGACGATCGGGCGGGTGAAGGCGTACTGAGCGTCGGTATCGACGTTCATCTTCACGACACCGTATCCAAGCGTCTCCCGGATTTCGGAAAGCAGTGAGCCGCTGCCTCCGTGGAAGACCAGGTCCATCTCTGCGGCGGCGCCGTGCTTGGCCATCACCGCGGCTTGGCCCTCCCGGAGGATCTCAGGGCGGAGTTTTACGGCGCCTGGCTTGTAATGCCCGTGCACGTTGCCGAAGGTTGCCGCGAAGGTGAAGCGTCCCAGGTCGTGCAGAGCCTCATAGACGGCCACCATGTCCTCCGGCGTCGTGTAGAGGTGCTCCTCCGGCGTATCATCGCTTCCGGCAGAACCGTCTTCTTCGCCGCCAACCACGCCGGCCTCAACCTCTAGAATGATCTCATTCTCGGCACAGAGAGTCAGATATTCCTTGGAGATGGCCAGATTCTGGTCCAAGGGAAGGGCCGAAGCATCCAACATGTGGTTCTGGAAGAGATTTCCGTCGCCCTTTGCCCGCCTCGCCGCCGTGGCCTCGATGAGCGGCTTGAGGAAGCTCGCGGCCTTCTCGGGCTGACAGTGGTCGGTATTGAGGGCGACCAATACGTCGTATTGCTCGGCAAGACGGTGCGCAGCCTCAGCGAGGACAATGCACCCGTAGGCCGCATCGGAATTAGCGAGGCCAGAGGCGAATTGGCCGGCCCCCGTCGAAAATTGGATGATTCCGTCTGACTTGGACTCGGCGAAACCCTTCATCGCCGCGTTCAACGTGATGATCGACGTGACGTTGATGGCGGGGTAGGCGTAGTCGCCCTGCTGGGCGGCATCGAGCATCTGAGCGAATTGGGCTGGGCTGGCGATGGGCATGGCAGGTCGGGTTGAAGGACGTTTGACAAAATGTAGGCTGTTTGGCGACGGACGGGAGTAGGGGGAAGTCCCTTGCTTCTCCAGTTTGGAGCCGAGCACGACCTCCTATCTTAGAAACACGCGGGTGCAGTCCCTGGGCGCCCGGGGTGCCTACATCCCGGGTGGCGTAAAGCGCCCGTCGATTGCCGAGCTGCCTGTACATCCCGAAGATATTCGCGATGCCGGACCGACCTACCCCGGAATTCAACAGCTGATACGCCACCAGCTCGTCTCCTGCTGCGGCGATGGGGTCACGTCCAACATCAGTGTGAGAGACTCCCTGATCCCGACTGTATCGACGTTGGATGCCTCCGGGAGCTTCGCGAATGCTGCGCCGAGGGCGACCAGCGTGGCGGCCCTTGAGGTCTCGAAGCCTGAGGCGTCGGTCAGCGCTCCCGCGACGAGGCCGCGAAACAAGTGAACGTTGGCGTCTGGGCCGGGGTTGCCGACGCGGATCGTCCGGTAGGCCGCACGAAGATCCTCGGTAGATGCCGACCCCTCGTGAAAGAGCTGCAGCGTCAGGCCGGCGATCTGGGTCCGCCCTGAGGGGGTCGAGTCGCCCACCATCAGGCCCCTCAATTCGTTGAAGCGCCCCCGGGCTCGATACAGATCCCCTAGGCGACTGAGCGGGCTGCCCTGGTGCGCTGCACGTAGAGGCTCAAGCTGCTCCAGGTGCTCATCCACCAGGCCGATGGCCCCTTGATCCAACGCGATGATGTCTCTGTTGGGGAGACCCTCAAGGGAGGAGGCCGCCGCTGATCTCGCGGTCTCGTCGCCGAAGACGAGGTCCCACCGATGTTGAAACCGGTCGGCGCGCCCCAACTCGAAGTCGGCAGCACGCTCGTCCGCCATGAGATCGTCGAAGCGGGCCCTCCTGTCCCTTAGACGCGACCCATGTGATGGCGTGGACGTGATAGGGTCCGAAGGTGGGGTCCAATTCGATGGCCTTCAGGAGCGCCTGCTCCACCTCCGCGTCCGTCACACCCGTCGGAGCGTACGCGTGCAGTCCGACCTCGCCGAGCATGTACCATCCGTCCGGGTCGTCAGGATACCGAGCCAAATAACTCCGAAGGTCGGTCACGATGTCGAGGGCCCGGTTGTTTGCGACCGCAGATCCCACGCGCAGGAGGGCGGCCTCGCGCGCGGGCAGACGATCACCGTATCGCTCTGCTTTTTGCTTCGCTTCACGTCCCTCGGGCGCCCCGATTCCGTCTGTCCAGCCGATCGTCTCCCCCAGCCGCCAGTACGCCAACGCGAACGTGGAGTCCTCCCGAATCGCCTCTTCTAGGAACTCGCGTGCTTCGGCGAAGCGTCCCCGTCGGAAGGCGGCGTCTCCTTCCAAATAGTCCCTCAATGCCGGTACTCAGCCGGTGAGCAGGCTCGCCAGGCGGAAGCTTTGGGCGCTGGAGCCCGCGTCTGTGGCATCCAGCAGGGACCGCATGACCTCGACCGTCAACGCATCCACCAGCTCTAAGATCTCGTCCGGCGAGCCTTCGACCCTGCCGCCGTCACCCACCTGAGATCCGTCCGAAAGGTCGTATACGTCTGCTGTGAATCGCACCTGGCCACCGACCTCGACGCCACTGCCCACGACGGCGTAGCGCGCACCCGTGCTGGCTGCCACCCGAAGCGCGTCAGCGAGTTCCGCGTCCGCAGTTTCCCCAATGTCTCGATTCCACCGTGCCAGCACCGTGCGCGCGTCGATGGTGCGGAAGTCGGAGAGCCCATCCAGATTGGCGGACACGAGATCCACCATGCCCTCGCGGTACACGTCTAGGTCGGGTCCCGTGACGTGGAAGGGCAGAACCGCGATGCCGCTGGTCGATGCTGCCGCACCCGCCTCCTGGGGGCCTAGTAGTGACGTCGGGCCGTTGATGAGCACGAAGATGCCTGAGGCACCGAAAAGGAGCGACATGGCGACCACGCCGCCCAGAATCGCCCGGCCGCAGGTGAGATGCGGCAGTTTGCCCGCCTTGAGGCTCGCGATCACGTCGGCGGGGGCGACTTCCCAATCCGTCGGGACCTCACCAGCCTTCTCTGCGGCGGTCGTCTGCGGCAGCGACTGCACCCAGGACGTCGCCAGAACGACGATGAGGCCGACGAACAGCAGCAGGAGCGCCACGGGGCCAACCCAATCGGGCAAGGTCAAGAGGCCCGTGACCGTCTCGATGATTTGGAGTACGGCCCAAGACGCACCGAGGTAAACGATCAAGACCTGGACAACGCGGGCGCGCTTGAGGTGCTCCCAGAGTGGGGGCTGAGTCATGCTGGCCAAGGTAGGGTCGCGAGCGTAGTTAGGGAACGCATAGAGGGCGGATGGCAGTCGGCCCTACTGACTGGCGCGCGATGGCCGTCTCAGGAGCCAAACAAGCCCGAATGCCGCAGCCGAAGCCATAATCCCCAGCAACGTCGGATCCAACAGCCGGTTCGTCGCGGAGAGGCCGAACAGCCGCACAGCGAAGAGGACAGCGATGCCCGCGGCGATTCCCGTTAGCGCCTCGGGTACTCCTGGGCGCCTTGAGTGCAAGCCGGCGACAATCGGCACGAAGAGGCTGACGGCCATCACCGAATAAAAGACCGTGAGCTGTCCGATGACGGTGGGGTTCAGGACAGCCAGGATCACGCCGAGGATCCCCCCCGAGACCGCGGCGAGTCGTGCCACCCGCAGCAGGTCCGAATCCGATGCGTCTGGGCGAATGTATCGCTTATAGAGGTCCTTGGAGAGTGACGTCGACAGCATGAAGAGGACAGCGTCGGCAGAGCTGACCTCGGCGGAGAAGACAGCCGCCAGGCCAATCGCCCCGAGCAAGGGCGGCAATCCCTGAGTCAACACGATCGGGACAGCCAATTCGAAGTCGGCGCCCAGGTCCGGGTTGTAGACGCGCGCGATCATCCCGAGCAGCGCCGGCACGAAGGCGAAGGCCATCAGGACGAGTCCTTGCAGGCCGATGCCGAGGCGGAGCGAGCGTTCGTCCCGGGCACCGTATGCCTTTTGCAGCAGGCCAGGGGATACCATGAATGCGGGCACCAGGAGTGCGACGAGAATGAAGCCTGAATTGGGCCCCGTGAGAAAATTGCCCCACTCGGCCTGTGCGGGTGCCGCGGCCTGAACAGCCGCCCAACCCCCCGCGTTGGAGAGCGCCACCGGGACAGCGATCGCCATGCCCACGAACAAGACGACCAACTGAACCATGTTCACCCAGGCGGTCGTCAGCAGCCCGCCTGCCGCGAAGTAGGCGGTCATGACCACACCACCGATCACGGCGCCAACCCAACGAGGTGTGCCCAGCACCAACTCGAAGATCTGCGCCATGGCGATCAGTTGGGCAGACAGCACGGCCAACGTGGCCACCCACAGCAAAATCGCGATAGTTGCGCGTACTGCGCTGCCGTACCGGTGTTCTAGGTAATCGCCAGCCGTATACAGACCGTTCTGGGTCGCGACACGCCAAATGCGCGGACCGATCCACATGGCCAACAGTAGCGAACCGATTCCCGCTGACCCGATCCACCACCAGGCAGAGATGCCATCGCGGTAGCCGATTCCAGACGCCCCGATGATGGATCCTGCGCCGATGTTGGCTGCTAGAAAAGTCGAGAACGTCAGCCCTGGCCCGAGCTTGCGGTCCGCCACGAAGAAGGAGCCCGCGCCTTCGACCCTCCGAGAGATCCACAGACCCAACACCACGAGGCCTACCGAGTAGACAAGCAGTACCCCGAGCTGCAGGCTTGCGGCGGGGTTGGGGTCAGGGTTCACAATGGGGCCTCGAAGTGGGTCGGAGGTTGGTGAACACCATACTAGGCCCTAATACGATTTCATAGCACCAGGCGACCGGATCTAACCCTACGTGGCCGGAAGGGTGGAGGGGTGTCCGCCGGTGACAGGACGATAGCCCTACGCTCCACCCGGGTGCAATATACGGCCGGCGAGCAGATAGGCTTCACGCAACTCACGAACCCAGGGGTCTTCCCGAGCGCTCTAGCGGATGTCAAATCGCATCTTGAGTCCCGCCGAGCACTCGTGCTTCAGTTCTTGTCAGGAGCTCACTAGGGCGGAGTACCTGGGCGTGACGGCATCAGATCTTCCACGCTCGGAATCCCCGCGGGCTACCGTCTCAGGTCCTTCACGCTCGGAATCCCCGGCAGCCCCTCGGCCATACGCACGGCCCTGAGGATCGCTTCGGCCATCACCTCGGCTGCCAAGGCCCCGATCACCGTGACGTTCGCGGGGCCGTCCAGCACCCCCGTCGCAAGCGAAAACACAGTGTCTCCATCGCCCATCGTGTGAGCCGGGTAGATGGTCCGGGCTAAGCCGTCCTGAGCCATCTGAGCGACCTTGGTCGCCTGCGCCTTCGTGAGCGTCGCGTTGGTGGCGACCAGGCCAATGGTGGTGTTCTGGCCGGCTTCTACCTGGGGTTCCTGACCAGGTCCGCCCGAGTTCCGCAGGAGGATGCGCGCGTCGGCGAGCCCTTTGCCGTCTTCTGTGCGGACTCCTGCTACGACCTGGCCGGTGGACGGGTCGATGATGTCGCCAACGGCGTTGACGGCCACGGCCGCCGCGACCACAAGTCCGTTATTGAGCGTGATCGACGCGGTTCCAAATCCGCCCTTCATCGACCTCCCCCCCCCGCCCATCTTGCCGACCGTGGCACCTGCGCCTGCGCCAACGGAGCCCTCTGGGGCGGCATCGGTTGAGGCCGACTCGGCCGCCGTGTACCCACACTCTGGGCCTGGTCGCACCTTCTGATTGCCCTCTTCCAGCCCGAGGTCGAAAAGGATCGCGCTCACGACGATGGGCACCACTTTGCCGCGCCCAACCGGCCAGCCAATGTCCCGCTCCTCCAGGTATCGCATGACGCCTGAGGCGGCGTCGAGGCCGAACGCGCTACCGCCAGACAACACGACCGCATGCACACGGTCCACCATGTTCACGGGGTCAAGAAGCGCGATCTCACGTGTGCCCGGAGCGCTGCCTCGGACATCGACGCCGCCCACGGCGCCAGCCCGCGCGAGGATCACGGTGCAGCCGGTGGGTCGCTCTGACAGGGTATGGTGGCCGAGCTCGAGGCCCGGCACCGCGGTGATGCCCCACTCGGCCATGCCCGGTCCATCCTGAGCCTGAACGGCAATCGGAGCCCCCGCTAGGAGGGCTCCGATCACGAGGATCTTTGTCTTCACCTGCACATCAGTTCCCTGGCAACCTCAGCGCCGCATACGAACCCGGGAGGTCACCGCCGCCGACCGACACGAGGACGTATTGTACACCCTCATGCATGAACGACATCGGGGCGGTAAGCGTGGGTGCGGGAAGTTGAATCGTACCCAGATGCATCCCGGTGAGCTTGTCCACGGCGTGCATCACAGGAGCTTGGCCGCGACCCTCACCGTACATGAGCAGCGACTTCGTCACGATGGCCGTGGCGTGTCCGCTGCTGCCTGTGTTGCCGATATCGACACCGGCTAGGGCAGGGTGGTTCTTGATGCGGTCAGGTGTGAAGCCGTTCGGAATTGACCACAGCGTCTCGCCCGTGTTCATGTCGATGGCCGTGATACTGGCGTAGGGTGGCTTCATGATGGGCAGGCCCTGCGGGCCGCGCACACCGCCAGGTCCGACGGTCACCCAGTCGACGTTGGAGTCCGGGTCGACGGTAGTGCCCGGCTGAAGCTGGGGTGCGCTACAGCCGCGTTGCGAAGCGGTATACAAAATCCCCGAAACCGGGTCCACCACGGTCCCGCCTGGGATGTTCGTACCGCCGTTGGCCCCGGGGCAGTGGATCGAGGCACCGTCGCCATTCGCGTCCATCAATGCGGGTGGGTTAAAGAGCGGCCCGAGACGATAGTGCGATGTGATCTCGAGTGCTTCGGCCCTGAGCGCGGGCGTGAAGTCGATGAGGTCGTCCACGCTGAGGCCCTGCATCTCGTACGGCGCGGGCTTAGTCGGGAACGGCTGGGTGGGGGACGTCCACTCTCCCGGGACGTCGGTCTGCGGCACCGCGCGCTCCTCGATGGGCCAGATCGGCTCTCCGGTCACCCGGTCGAGGACGTAGACGAAGCTCTGCTTGGTGGTCTGGGCGACGATCTTCCTCGGGACGCCATCGATCGTGACGTCAATCAGCGCCGGCTGGGCAGGGTTGTCGTAGTTCCAGATGTCGTGATGGACCGTTTGGAAGTGCCAGCGGCGCTCGCCGGTCTCCGCGTCCAGCGCGAGCATGGTCGTCGAGAATAGATTCGATCCGGGATGAAAACCGCCGTAATAATCGATGGTCGGCGGGTCGGTCGAGACATAGACGAGACCCAACTCCGGGTCGGCAGACATCGGCGCCCACGCTGACACGTTCCCGGTCCACTTCCAAGCGTCGTTCAACCAAGTGTCGTTGCCGAACTCGCCTTCCTGCGGGATGACGTTGAACGTCCACTTGTGGGCACCGGTCTTCGTATCGAAGCCCATGACGTTGCCTGGGACATTCTCCTGCATGTACTCGTAATAGCCCTGCTCGTGCGAATTGCCGACGACGATCGTCCCGTTGACGATCATGGGCGGCGTAGAGTTCGTGATGTAGCCGATCTTGTGATCAAGGCCGAGGTCGTGGTCATGCTCCCAATCACCGAGGTATGTGAGCAGGTCGACCTCGCCGTCCACCCCGAAGTCGGAGATGGGGATGCCGGTCTCAGCATCCAGCGCCCAAAGGAAGAAGCCTGGCGTGATCACGTAGATGCGGCCACGACCGTCAACGATGTCGTAAGCGACGCCCTTTCCGTAGTTCTTCCGCATCGAGTCTTCCCATCGCTTCGTGGGCGGCTCACGGAAAGTCCACAGGGTTTCACCAGTGGCGGGGTCGATCGACACCACCGTGCGGCGCGATCCGGCGACGGAGTAGAGCTTTCCATCCACGTAAATGGGGGTCGAGCGAAGAAGCGGATCGGGGCCTTCCGGGCTGTAGTTGTCGCCACGCCAGAGCCACGCCACTTCCAGCTGTTCGAAGTTGCTGGCATTGATCTGGTCGAGCGGGGAGTAGCGGGTCGTGTAGTTGTCCGCACCCCAACTACGCCATTCGCCGACCGGAGTCCCGCGCTCGACCTGAGCGGTCGCCGCAGTCGCGGAAATCGCGAGGCCGGTAAGCGCAATCAAGAACCGTTTCATGAATGGTCCTCCGGGCGCGCCGCCGGTTGTGGTGCCGAGTTGCCATCGACTGCGAAACAAAAATAGAAGCCGTTGCCGCCTGACGATTGCAGGTTCTCTTGCGAGCAGCCGCGGGAGTTGTGAGCCGAGTTCCACGATTCGGGGTTCTCGCCACCGCCTTGGCGGTCATGGTGTCCAAGGCGCGTGGAGCCTTCGCCGTTGCTCGTCCAGTTGTCGCACGCCGTATAGGTGTCGTCACCGACGTAGACTGTTCCGTCTAGGTTCGAACCCGTCATGAGGTCGTGCATGTTGGGTGTGTCGCCACGGCCATTCACGATCGATCCCTTTTCGGTCAGGATCGTCTCCTTTGTCAGGTTGGCGTTCTCGGAATGGAGATCCGTGACGTCGCGCGCGATCATGTCGCCGCCGTAGTTGTACCACGGGCCGGCACCGATCCGGTCGCGTGCGTTCACGGCCATGGTGCCGTTGCTGGCCAACGTGCTCAGGTAGGCGTGCCAGGTTAGGTCTCCGAACCCAGCGGCGTAGGCGAGATCCTCACAGCGCTGATCCGCGCCTACGAGGCCGCCCAGGTTCGCGCCATCACCAGAGCCGGCGCTGGTGATGAAAAAATTCATATCAGCGTCCTGAGCCGATGCGGGTGCAACGCTGCAAAGGGCTAGTGCAGCGAAAATGGCGATCGTGTTCTTCAAGGTGAAGCTCCTGCTGAGGTGATCGGCGCGTCAGCGTTCACCGGACGTGCCTCCCAAATGGTATCCGGCCAATGTCCGACTCGGACCCTGAACGGGCAAGGAGGGCGGAGGTGGCTGGGGAGGCGCTGGAGGCCCGCGCTCGGCCGATCGGGCGAAGATTGACCTCTCCTGGTCGGGTCCTGAGCGTAGGTTAGCCAACAAGTATCCTCGCCCTGTCGCGCCCGGTGCCGCCCGGTGCTCCTGTTCGCTTCAGCCCGTCGCCCCTCCATGATTCCTCACCAAGCCGCCGATCGCGTCCTCGCCGAGGTCTCCGCAGCCACTGACGAGATCGTGGCGTTGACCGGCGACTTGATTCGGCTTCCGACGGTGAACCCCCCGGGCGCCGGATACCGGGAGTGCGCCCGGTTGATCGGGGCCCGACTCGGCGTGATGGGCATGGACGTGGCCTATGTGGACGATGTAGGTCGTCCTGAGCACTCCGAGCGTCATCCGCGTGTCAACGTCATTGGTCTGCTCGAAGGCACCCAGTCGCGTCCCTGTGTTCACCTCAGCGGCCACTTCGACGTCGTGCCGCCGAGAGAGGACTGGACCGAAGATCCGTTTGGGGGGCTCGTCCGTGACGGTCGCATCTACGGAAGGGGTGCATCGGACATGAAGTCGGGCATCGCCGCAGCGGTGATCGCGGTCGACGCTATCCGGCGGGCCGGCGTGTCGCTCCGGGGGACTGTGGAGATCAGTGGGACCGTCGACGAGGAGAGCGGTGGTTTCGCCGGGGTCGCTTATTTGTGTGAGCAGGGGCACATCGCCGCGGATCGCACCGACTACGTGATCATTCCCGAACCGTTTGGACCGGACCGCATTTGTGTGGGCCACCGCGGCGTCTACTGGTTCTACGTCATCGCGCATGGGTATGCGGCGCACGGAAGCATGCCACACCTGGGGCGTAGTGCCATCGATGATATGGCTGAGCTTCTTATGGCGATGAGGGCGGAGCTGGATCCCGTGATGGCCCAGCGGCTTTCGACCATGTCCATCGTGCCAGAAGCGTCCGGCCGCCCCTCGTTGAATGTCAACGCGGTAAGCGGGGGGCAGGCTGGAGAGCTGCAGCAGTCGCCGTGCGTCGCCGACACGTGTCGCGCCACTTTCGACCGGCGCTTCATTCCCGAGGAGTCTCTGGAAGATGTCCGGGCCGAGATCGCTCAGATCGTGAGCGCCCTCGAGGCCAAAGGCAACGGTTGTCGCTTCACGATCGAGGATCGCATGATTGTGCACCCCACGCGCACGCCCGAAGAGTCACCGCTCGTGAGGGCTCTTTCGTCCGCGGTGTCTGCGGTGCGGGGCAGCCCGCCACAGCTGGTCGGCAGCCCCGGGACCTACGATCAAAAGCATGTCGCCCGCATCGGTGGCGTGGTGCACTGTGTCGCTTACGGACCTTGTCCTCTCACGGAGGCCCACCAGCCTGACGAGTCGTGTGCGATTGAGGACTTGGTGGCGAGCGCTCAGGTGATGGCTTTGACCGTGCTGGAACTGGTCGGGTAGGCTAGGCCCCCGGGTTTGGCGTCGCCCCATCGGGCGGAGCACATCGAAGCGTGGCCCACACTCGACCGGTTACGCCTCGGGGGGGGGCGCTCGGCCCGGTTCCATATTGAAGGATCGGTGTATGCTCCGCCTGTAGCGCGGGCGATGCACCTCCGCGCATCTTCCGCGTATGAAAGCCATCACCTTCCAAGAAATTGAGTTCCTCGAGTACGAGGACGTCCCGGACCCCCACTTGGTCGAGCCGACGGACGTGATCGTACGCGTAACCGTGGCCGGACTTTGCGGATCCGACCTCCATCCATACCTTGGCAACGAGCGCGGGATCGAGGCTGGAACTGTGATGGGCCACGAGTTCGTAGGCTCGATCGTAGAGGTGGGGTCGGCCGTCCGGGACTTCGCCGCAGGTGACCGCGTGGTAGCGCCGTTCACGACGAATTGTGGTGCGTGCTTCTACTGTCTTAGCGGGCTGACCGCCCGTTGCGAGCGTGGCCAGCTATTCGGATGGATTGAAAACGGTCGCGGTCTACATGGCGCACAGGCAGAATTCGTCCGGGTTCCTTTTGCGGATGCCACTTTGGTGCGGGTGCCCGAGGGATTGGATGAGGCGGTGGCCCTGCTTGCGGGCGACATCCTCTCCACTGCGACATACGGCGCAGACCTGGCTGGCGTCGGTGAGGGAGACGTGGTCGTAGTCGTAGGCTGCGGGCCGGTGGGCCTCCTCGCGATTCGTGCCTCACTGGAGCGCGGGGCCAAGGCGGTCGTAGCCGTCGACCGAATCGCTTCTCGGTTGGCCGTCGCAGAGACCTTCGGGGCAGCGCCCGCCAACTTCGACACGGACGAGCTGGTGGATGTGGTGCGCGGTCTCACTGAAGGGCGGGGGGCCGATGCGGCGATCGAAGCCGTCGGTACGCCGTCCGCTACGCGCACTGCCGCCAACCTCCTGAGGTTCGGAGGTCGCATCGGCGCGGTCGGGGTCCATAGTGAAGCGCACCTCGCGTTGTCTCCCGGCGAGATCTACGACCGAAATCTCAGCTATGCGGGTGGTCGCTGTCCGGCTCGGCATTACATGCCGGCGTCTTTAGCGTTGGCGGCTCGAGATGAGAAGCTCATCGCAGGACTGATCTCCCATCGCCTGCCGTTAGCCGATGGCGTCGACGCGTATGTCAGCTTCGCGGCGCGCGAGGCGGGTTGGAATAAGGTCGTGCTGCTGCCCTAGTCGTGCGGGTGCTCCGAGGAACACTAGGGCCTGGCCCACCAGTCCCGTTTGCCGCCGGATCCTTCGACGCGCTTGAACCCGTGCTCCTTCAGGTCTGCGCTAAGCGCCTTGGTCAATCGCTCGCCTTCCTGGGCCTCAAAGGTGCCGCGGATCAACAACACCCGATCGCCGTCGCCGCCGATCGTGACTTCCACCTCGCGGGGCGGTGAACTCAGCTCTCGGATCTGTTTTTCGAGGTCCTTCGCGTAAGCTCTGCGGTCATCTTTGCTGGGGACCCAATCCCGTTTCTTACTTTTGGCAGCTGCCTTGGCGCGCTCGTCGTTCCAGCCCAGGATGACGGCCGGCAGGGCGAGGGGGAGTCCCATCGCGAGTCCGAAGGCTAGGAGGCTTGAAGGCTCGGGAAAGGTGAGGGCACCCTCTGTGGTATCGAGCACACGACGGGCGATCCAGTAGACCGCGCCGCCGCCGATACCCACCGCGATCACCGCCGCAGCCGCCATGCCAACGGGGACGCAAGGCCGCCAGCCGCGCGCGCCCGGGAACGGACCTCGCAAGCAGCGTCAAGCCGATCGTCGGCGTGAGGCCACCCACGAGCATGGCGAGGATGTGTGGCAGGAAGTCCTTGAGTTCTTGGCTCATGTGTCAAAAGTAGCCAACCGACGCGGGCATCGGGACCGGGCTCGGACGACAATTAGGATGCCCGGCTCGCGCCCGGGGCAACGCAGCCTCAGTTTCTCGATCGATTCCACTAAGGAGATTGCCATGGCTCGCTCAACTGTTGCCTTATGCCTGTCCCTTCTCGCGTTGCTCCTTCCTGCCTGCGGCGACGGCAGTGCACCTGGGAATAGGTCGATCACCCAATCGCAGCTCTCGGCGGATCTGCACACCCTGGCGCACGACTCCATGGGAGGACGCCTCGTCGGCTCCGAGGGACTGAATAAAGCGTCCTCGTGGATCTCCGAGCGCTTCGAGTCTCTGGGGCTGGAGCCCGCCGGGGACGCGGGGACGTACTTCCAGTCGTTCGATCTCGCATGGTTCAGTCTCGGAGCGGACAACCAACTGACCGTGTCCGGTGCGGGTGGGGCGCGGGCTCCCGGGCACGGGTGGACGCCGTCCAACGCCGGTGCAACGGGAGCTGCAGCGGGCAGGGTGGTCTTCGCCGGATACGGAATCGTGGAGCCCAGGCTGGATTACGATGACTACGGCGATGAGAGCGTCCGTGGCCGTGTCGTCCTGATGTTCGAGCGCGAGCCGGGCGTAGCCGATCCGGCGAGTCCGTTCGACGGCGTAGTGACGACCGAAGCGTCTAGGGAGTGGCGGAAGGTCTTGGTGGCCCAAGAACGCGGCGCGGCAGCGGTGCTCTTCGTGCGCGATGTGCACGCTCGACCCGACGTCGACGACTGGGCGGCAGCCCACGAGAATGCCTGGCCGGCCGAGCCCCGCCGAATCGAGAGGTTCACGCTGGGTGCCTGGAGCGACAAGATCACGATCCCGGCGGCCTGGATCTCAGCGGAACTCGCTGAGACGCTCGTACGAGGGTCAGGCCGCACCCTGGAAGAACTCGGTATCGAAGCGGAGCGAGCGACCAACGGGTTAGGCGTCATCGATCTTGGTGCGGCCGCAGTAGATCTGAGCGTCGCAATCGACCGGCACACGACGCCCGGTACGAATGTTCTCGCGATGATCGAAGGGAGCGACCCGGAGTTGCGTGACGAGGTCGTCATTATTGGCGCCCATCACGACCACAATGGCACGGACGGTGAGGACGTATACAACGGTGCGGACGACGACGGCTCTGGCACCGTGGGCGTCATGGCGGCCGCACAGGCGTACTCACGAGCGGCGGCCGCGGGCGACCTCCCGCGTCGCACCGTCATGTTCGCTATCTGGGACGCGGAAGAGCGGGGCCTTCTTGGCGCCTGGTACTACACGCTCCGACCACTCTTCAGGCTCGAGGGCACGGTCGCGAATCTCAACATGGACATGATCGGGCGGCACGAAGAGGTCCCGCCGGAGGGGGGCGGCCGCTTTCGGGGCTTAGAGGTTCAGAGTGCCGAGTCGAACGCCAACGCGACGAACATCCTCGGCTACAGTTACACCCCGGAGCTCGCCCAGACCGTGCAGGACGCGAACCGATTCGATTTGGAACTGCATCTCCGCTACGACAACAACGAGTCGAACCTCCTCAGGCGCTCCGACCATTGGCCGTTCCTGCAAAATGGTGTGCCCGCAGTGTGGTTCCACAATGGGCTACATCCCGACTATCACACGCCTAATGACACCCCGGACCGGATCGAGTACGAGAAGATGACCCGCATCGTGCGGCTGGTTCATGAGGCGAGCTGGACCCTGGCCAATGCCGATGGCCGGCCGACGCTGGCGGGCTTCGGGCCGAAGCCTCGGTCATGAATACGCGTCGAATTCGGTCACGGCCTCGTCGTCGGGGCGTCGGCCTCCTGGTCACGTCGGCAGCCGTGCTGTCCCTTGGCGCGGAAGAAGTCCGAAGTCAGGTCGACTCCCAGGTCGACCCAGCGGTGCTCGATACTTGGCAGTGGCGTGCGCTCGGCCCAAACCTCGGGGGTCGCTCAGTCGCAGTCGCCGGCAGCGTGTCTCGACCACTCGAGTACTATTTCGGCGCGGTCGGCGGAGGGTTATGGAAGACGACGGACGCGGGCAACAGTTGGGGGCCAGTCAGCGACGGGTGGTTCAAGAGTGCGTCGGTCGGGTCGGTCGGCGTTTGTGAGGCAGACCCCGATGTCGTCTATGTCGGCATGGGCGAGGGCCAGTTCAGAGGCACGATGTCGTCGGGGGACGGTGCGTATGTGACCCGAGATGGCGGCGAGACGTGGTCATTCATCGGGCTGGCCTCGAGCACAGGACAGACTATGATTCCACGCATGCGCGTGGACCCGACGAACTGCGACCTGGTCTACGCGGCCGTACTGGGAGACCCCTACGGCCCGAATGAAGAGCGGGGTGTGTTCCGATCGCTGGACGGTGGTATGACGTGGGATCGTGTTCTGTACCGGAGCGCGTTGGCAGGTGCATCGGACCTGGTCGTTGATGCCGCGAATCCGAGCACGCTGTACGCGACGATCTGGGACGTCCAGCGGCCACCCTGGGGCGGACGGACCAGCGGCACCAGCGGGATCTTCAAGTCGACCGACTCGGGCGACTCGTGGTCTGAGCTCACCCAGAACCCCGGCATGCCCGACACCATCGTTGGGAAGGTCGCGATTTCCGTCTCCGGAGCCGATCCGGATCGCGTCTATGCTGTGATCGAAGCTGCTCCGGATCACGGTGGGGTCTTCCGTTCGGACGACGCTGGGGCCACGTGGCAGAAGACGAACGGCAACAACGCGCTTTTTCACAGAGCTGAGTATTACACGCGGGTCACAGCGGACACGCAGGACCCGGATCGCGTATACGTCTTGAACAAGAATTTTTTCAGGTCTGATGACGGGGGGGAGACGTTCGAATTGGTGCGTGTGCCCCACGGCGACAATCACGACTTGTGGATCGCCCCCGATGACAATCGACGGATGGTGCAAGCCAACGATGGTGGCGGGACCGTGACATGGAATGCTGGTAACACGTGGACGGACATCGATTTTCCGACCGCGCAGATGTACCACGCTTTCGTGACCAATGACTTCCCCTACCAGGTGTGCGGGGCCCAACAGGACAACACATCCAAGTGTGTCCCTTCGGACAGCGATGGCTCGTTTTGGTATCAGGGCCCTGGGGGAGAGCAGGGCTACGTAGCCGTCGACCCGACGCGGACGACGCTCGGGTACGGTGGGTCGCAACGTGGTGGCATCACGCGATTTGACCGCACCACCGGGCAGCGCCAGAACGTCCAGGTGTGGCCCCGCCAATCCGATGGCTTCCCGGCCGGTGACCTTCGAGAGCGCTTCCAGTGGACATTCCCCATCGTGATGTCTTTGCACGACCCGACCGTGATTTACGCGGCCAGCCAGCACGTGTGGCGGACCGAAGACGCTGGGGAGACTTGGGCGCGCATCAGCCCCGATCTCACTCGCGCCGACCCGGAAACGCTGACCGGCTCCGAACAGCCGATCAAGGACCACAACAGCCAAGACTACTACGCGACGATCTTCACCCTCGCGGTTTCTCCGCACGACGCTCAGACGTTATGGGCGGGCTCGGATGATGGACTTGTTCACGTCACCCGCGACGGCGGGGAAAGCTGGCAGAACGTGACGCCCGTGGGCCTTCCGTTCCAAGCCAAGGCCAGCTTGATCGAAGTGTCGCCGCATGCGCCGGGCAAGGCCTACCTCGCGGCCGAGAAGTACAAGCTCCAAGACTTGAGCCCCTACATCTTCAAGACCGAGGATTACGGCGAAACGTGGGACCTCATCGTGGCCGGCATCGGAGCAGATCACTTCGTTCGCGCGGTCAAGGAAGACCCAGAGCGGTCAGGGCTCCTGTTTGCAGGCACCGAGCACGCGCCCTACGTCTCCTTCGACGACGGATCGCATTGGCAGTCCATCGCGCTCGACCTGCCGGATCTGCAAATCTCGGATGTCGAGGTCGCCGGCAACGACTTGGTGGTCTCCACCTACGGTCGCGGCTTCTACCTGCTTGAAGGCATCGACAGTTGGCGACAGATGCGTCCCGACGTGCTTGAGTCGGCGCTTCACCTGTACGCCCCGGCCGACGCGATCCGCACGAGCGCGGGTCCAGCATCTGGTGTCGACAGGGCTGTGTACGGCCGTGGGCGGATTCCTGGGACGAACAGCGTGGAGGTTTACTATGACCTCGGCGCTCCGGCCCGGAGCGTCGTCATCGACATCCTGACGGCACAAGGGGATCTCGTGCGTAGCTTCGTGGGGGCCCCTGACATGGAGCGTTCGCGACCGGTCCGAAACTCGGTCGGACACATCATCACTGGCCCGTCGTGGGGCGGCGCAACGCCCGCGCCGATACCCAGCCCCGAGGCTGGATTTCACCGCTTCACTTGGGACACGCGGTACCCGCCCGCCACGGACTTCGTGGGGATGCGCCTGCGCGGGGCGAATGCAAATGGTCCCCAGGCACCACCCGGTACGTATCAGGTGCGGCTCACCGTGGACGGCGTCACCAAAAGCCAACCCTTCCAATTGCTGAAGGACCCGCGCCTGACCGAGGTCACGCAAGCCGACTTTGCGGCTCAGTTCGCGTTGGCGATGTCAGTACACGCGCGCTTCAACGATGCCACGAGCGCAGTGGTTCTCATTCGGGCGCTCAGGGACGAGGTGGGCGACCGGATTCGTCGCGCGGCTGACTCGGAGGTCACGGATGCGGGTGGGGTGCTGTCGACCATCCTGGGAAGCGTCGAAGCAGACCTCTACGAGGGGGGTGCTGAGGCTCAGAGCGATCTCAAACACTTCGGAACCCGGATCGCCAATCATCTCTCCTACCTGAAGGACGTGGTGATGAGTGCTGACGCACGACCGACCCGTCAATCATTCGAAGTTCTCAGCGAAATTTCGATGGAACTGGACGCTCAATTGGAGAGGCTCCAGTTGATCCTGGATGGGGAGTTGGAGCGCTTTAATGATCTGTTGAGAGAGAAGGGCCTTCCACCGATCGGGAGGCTGATCGCGTAGTATCGGACGTGTAGTAGATCTCCGATCGTCAGCGCGCCCATAGGATCTCAGCCCACCCACATCACCGCGTGTTTCGTAGCGGCTTTTTCGACGCAGGCAGGCCCTTCGAAGAGCCCGATGTCGCCGACGTCGAGGAAGTCCTCTCGTACGATGCCGATGGCCCCGCTTTGACCGACCACTGCGGCCATCGAGTCGGCAACGACGTATACAGATCCGCCTTCATCTCGTACACACGCCAAGTCGATGCTCAGGGTCGTATACCCGCCTAAGGTGAGCCGGAAGTCCCCGACTGATGGCTCCATGGCCACATCAAGATCATCGATGGCGAGTTCTTCGAATTCACGCTGTGGAACACCTTGGATGAGGGGCTCGGAAGGAGAGTCTCCAGGAAGTGGAATGCGCCAGTGGCCGCTGCTCACCGAGATATGCGCGTTCAGCAGGTTCTGGGCACGGTCCCGAAAGTCCCTCAGCACGTAGATCCGTTGCTCGGCACGAGACACATAGGCCACGACCTCACCAGACTCGACCTGCGGCAGGATCTGAATGTTTCCGTCCTGGCGCTGTCTGACGGTGGGCGGCGCCACGTTGGATGCTGCAGGAGGCGTCCCGTCACGGCCATCACACCCCCACGCCAAAGCCGCGACAAAGACGACAATTAGGACAGCCGGGCGCCCCCTCATGAGTGACTCAAAGGGAGGGCTATGCCTCCCCTTGAGCCTCCATATATGCCTTGACCCCCTCGTACTGTCCGTCGCCGTCCAGGCCGGCCTCGTGCATCACAACTTCACCCGTGCCTGAGCCGAGGTAGTGGCCCTTCATGAACGGATGCATCGTATGTGCCCGTCCCGACATCGACGTGATCCATCGATACATCGTGGGCAACGTGAACCCGGTGATGCCCATGGCACGCCTACCGACTTCGTCGTTGAAGACTACCGCCTTTTCGTCGTCGGGCAACCGGTCGAATAGCTCCGGACTCGTGACATAAATGGCCTCCACGTCGACGCCGTCCCCAAGGAGCCGGGGCAGGGCGTCCTGAACGAACGCGATCGCCACCCCCGAACCCTGCAAGATGACGGTCACGTCCGGATCGCCCTGAGCAGCCCGCAGCGTGTAGACCCCCTTTGCTGCGGCCTCGGCCGGCGCGAGTCCAAGGCCCACTCGGTCTAGGACTGGCTCACCCGGTCGCGTCACGAACGGAATGATGACCGCCGGCTGAGCTTTGAACGCAGCGGCCACAGCAGGCCACACCTCCTGCGGTTCCCACGGGGTGAGTGTGATCGCCATCCCGGGGACATAGTTCTCGACGTGAAGCTGGTATGCCTGCGGGTCTGCGTGCGTGGGGCCGTCTTCGCCGGTCTTCATGCCGGCGTGTCCGCATTGCAGCACGAAGGGCCGGAAAGGCCCGGGATCGATCTCCTGACGCATTTGCTGGCTGATCGCGTGCACCCGTGCAGGGATGTGCCCAAGGGGTGAAATGAACGCCCCGTACGATGCGCCGATCCCCACGTGGCGTCCGAAGCCGGAGATCCCGGACAGGATACAGGCGAGCCCGTCTTCACAGATCCCGCCCACGCTCAGGGAGCGCGCGCCGAGGTTCGTCTGGTAGTGCCAGAACCCGGCCGGGAAACCCTTCGCGCCTGCCGAGACCGCCGTCGAGTCCAGGAGGTCCGCCGCGCCGAGAAGGATGCCACCGCCTGACGCCTTGTTAAGGTAACCCATGACGGCCCCGAGCTGCGTACGCAAAGGAGCTTTGGAGCCGATTTTCAGCCTCAGCGACTCAGGCGTGACCTCAGGCGTCGCGACGTGGAGAATGCCCTCGACGTTTGGCGCACCCGGGCGAGGCCCACGACCGAGGGCATTCAGTCGGTCACGGGAGGTCGCCAACCGGGCAGACATCTCACCACAAAGGTCGGCCTCCCCCTCCAGGATCCCCCGTATCTGGGAAAGCGTCTCCCAATAACACGCCTCCACCTCTTCTAGGTTCGACGTGTCCTTGGGGTTAGGAAGATCCGCAGCCGCGCTCCCGAAGAGAGGCTTCATGGCTTCGCGCCAGGCATCGCTACCCATCTTGTGCCCACCCCCGTGCGACTTCTTGCCGGTGATGCCGTAATTCCAACCTTTTTCGGTCCGGTACACCACCGCCGTCGGCTGGCCGTTGTCGAGTTCCATCGCACGCTTTTGGCCGGTCAACACCTGGCCCATATCGAAGCCGTCCTTCACATGCACGACGTTCCAGTCATGGATGTAGAAGAACTCCATGGGGTCCCACTGTACGTACTCCCCGACCTCGGTGCCCTCTCGGGTCACCTGGTCCGAGTCGATCGACGCCTGGTTCCAGTCCACATGGCAGATCGCGTTCGACAGTCCAGAGGCGCTCGCGGAAGCGACGACCTCGTAGACGCGCCCCGGTGTAAGACCTCCCTCGCCCTCAATCATGTGCACTTTGGGCGCGTTGTCGCCGTAGTAATCTGCGGCACCATATGCGAGGCCAATCGAACTGCCCATGCCGACCCCGGAGGGGCCCGTGGCGAGGCGCACGAAAGGAGTCATCGGCGTCGGATGGCCGTCGAGTGCCTTCGCCTTGAATGCCTTGAAGAGGGGCGCCGGGTGGGTCGGGTTCTTTCGAAAGCCGAGCAGATCTTCCAGCCTTAGCCGGAGGTGATTCTGCGTGGGGAGAAGGTCGTTGCGTCCGATCCGCGTCACCTCGTCGCGGAGCGCCCACATCCCGTAGAGCCCGGTGGCCTTGTGCCCCGCGGCAAACGAAATGAGGTCCGCGTCGTGCCGGTTCGGGTCGCCGATATCATAGTCCATCGTGCCGAAAAGAAGACCGGTCAGGATATGTCCGACCGAGACCGAACCTCCCGGGTGCCCCGATTGATGGAAATTGAACTGCGTTGCGACAATCGATCGATATACCAGGTCGAGTCGGGTCAAACGCGCGAGCGCCTCGCCTGATGCGATGCCATCGTCAGCGGAGTCGACCTCTAACCAAACGGCCCGGCGGGGCCCGAAGGCTCGGCTCATGATTTTCTCAGTGGAGTGTGGTGGACTCGAAAAGGCTTGAACTAAAGCGCCGGAACTAAAGCGCCCGAACTACAGCGTCAGGGGCCGCCCGGGCGTTACGAAGCGTTCAAAACCGGTGGCGTCCTTGGTCGCCGCTTCGATCTGCCTCACCGACTCAACCAGTTCTGCATCGGCGTTGGCGGTCGAGATGCGCAGAAAGTGTTGCCCCTCGCTGCCGAGGGTGCTGAACGACCGGCGATCCATGGTCGCGACCTTGTATTCGTGAAGCAGAAACAGCTGAAAGAGCGTAGCGGGACTCGAGTTCGCCCTTGTTTCATGAGGGAGTCTGTCGAACGCGTCTAAAACGCCCATGGCATTCAGCGCTCCTCCCACGTTGGGGAATGCGTAGAATGCGCGTCACCCCGGCGATGGCGTTCAGGCCTGAGACCACCACGTCACGACGCCGCTGAAAGGCGTCAACCATTTCCTTGATCGCGGGGGCGCTGAGGGGAGACTCAATCGCCTCGATCGCACCCCATTGATTGTAGAGGGGAATCGAAGCGAAGTAGTTGATCGCGAGTCGCCGCGCGGCCTGGGCCTCTAGTCGCGTGGGGTAAACGGCCCACCCGACGCGGCCTCCGGTCCAGGGGTACGTCTTGCTGCACCCTGAGGCGATGATGGTCCTCGCTTCCATGCCTGGCATGGAAGCGATCGAAATGTGCTCGTCACCATCAAAGGTGATGGCCTCGTACGATTCGTCAGAATAAACGCGGACGTTGGACGTCGTCTTTTCCAGGATCAATTCGGAGAGATCCTTGAGTTGTTCCCGGGTCGCCACCCCGCCGGTTGGGTTCGACGGGAAGTTGAGGAAAATCAGGCCCGTCTTGTCACTCAAGAGCGGCGCGAGCACCTCTCGCGTGAGCCCGCAGCCGTCATCTTCTCGTAGGATTGCCGGTACCGGGATGCATCGAAACAGCGGAATGAACGATTCGAAGAGGGGGTAGCCCGGGGACGGGTAGATCACCTCTTCGTCGGCATCGCTGTACGCCATGTGCGCAAAGCCGATCGGTGGCCGTCCGTCTGGGTAGATCACAACCCGGGAAGGATCGATATCAAGCCCGTGTTTCTGCGACAAAGAGCGCGCTACGGAGGCACGGAGTTCTGGAATCCCCTGCGGATCACAGTACGTGGTCAAACCATCGTCGATCGCGCGCTTGACCGCGTCCTTGATGTGCTGAGGCAGCGGAAAGTCCGGCTGTCCCAGATTGCATCGAATGACCCGTTCGCCCTCGGCCTCGACCTGAGCGATGAGTCCCCCGAGCGCGAACGCGGCCTCGGTTCCGATGCCGTATACGCGATCGGCAAATAGGCGCTTTGGGGGTGCGGCTGTCGTCATGCGCTCAGAGTCTCAGGCGAAGTGACTGGTGAAAGATATACGTGACTAGGGCCAGCCTCAGGTAGGGCAGAGGCCGAGACAATCGTGGGGGGATTCCCGTCTAGAAGGCTGTTGAAGAAGTACAGTGGCCCGCGCGCAGGGGTCTCGCCAGACCAGAAGTAGGAACGACGACGAGTCGTAGTTGTTCTACGGCAAGGA
>ERZ890510.10-NODE-10-length-156940-cov-9.436549_pt1 | contig 156940 bp, 149 predicted proteins | sample MGYA00521265_ERZ890510 | MGnify/ENA primary metagenome ERZ890510 (study PRJEB32303, sample SAMEA104408624) | aquatic metagenome | biome: Brackish water; feature: Chemocline; material: water | place: Baltic Sea | collected 2014-10-26T21:54:00 | depth 110 m ... | reverse complement strand
CATTGCGGCTGGATCGAAATTTCGTAACTGATCAGCATTGAAGCCACCCATAGCTGATGGATCAAAGTTCGCGATCTGATCGGCACCAAAACCGCGGACGGCATTCGGGTCGAAGTTCGAAAATTCGTCATGTCCAAAAGCGCCGACCATTGTTGGGTCGAAATTCGCTACCTGAGTTATGTCGTACTCACTTCCCGGTGGAGGTGGTGGCCCGTTGGGGTCGAAATTCGGACCCTCTTCTCCATTTGGAGGTGGTGGCTGATCACCAAAGTTGTCACCCGTAGGCGGTTGCTGGTTGGGGTCGAAATTCGGATCCCCTCCTCCTGGAGGTGGTGGTTGATCGCCGAAGTTGTCACCCGGAGGCGGTTGCTGGTTGGGGTCGAAATTCGGATCCCCTCCTCCTGGAGGTGGTGCATCTGTCGGCGCCAAAGGTGGTGGTGCATCCTGACTGAAATCATCGCCACCGGGTGGTGGCGGAGGTGGTGCCTCGCTATCTCCTGGAGGTGGTGGTGGTGGACCTTCATCAGCGAACGCCGGCACAACCGGTGAGAATACTAAGAACAGAACTGCGGCAAGTGCGACAATCCGGCTCATTACGATCTTTGGGAACATATGGTTTACTGCAATTCTATTAACTTGTTGCACAGCTAAATCCTGAAATTAGTCGGTCGAATCTGATCTGCAGAGCAGTCGAGTCCGGCCCAGTAGCAGTCATCGATAATTGCGTACCAGAATCGGCACACGTCCATGCTCCAATAAGCCCTCCGTTTGCGTTTCCACCAGAGGAATTGGTGCTCAGAAAACCTGTGTACCTGCCATCGCTGCCATCGACGGTGATGTCACCGGCGTTAAGTGATGCGAAAGACAGATCGGGATTGCCCAACTGTTGAAGCTGGTAGGTCAAATCAATCGTTTCTTGTGGAGTTGCATTATCTTGCGGCTGCCAGAAAAGAACGATTTCTGCACCGTTGTAGTTGAACGTCATCAATCCTTGATAACTGTCGGCAGCGGTGTCCGACCAACCACCAATGTTCAGGTTCGATGTTGCGAATGTTGCGTCCTGGTCTAATTCGACCGTAAATCCGTAGATGTCGTAAATATTCGTAAGCGGTACCGGTGTTGAAGTCGGCACTGATGTGGCAGTAGGTTGCGGCGTGGATGTCGCAACTGGAGCAACAGTGGGGACAGGAACAACAGTTGGAAGCGGCACGCTTGTGGGCTCAACCGTTGGAATCGGCACCTCGGTAGGAATTATCGATTCTGTCTCGGAATTGACAGGGGCTGTTGTCGCCGTTGGGTCGGCTCTTTCTGATGTGGGAGCAGGCGAAGTCTCTGCCGCAGATGTTGGCGCAGTCGAGATCGTTCCTCCTGCTGCACATCCAATCGCAGCAACTATCAGTAGTAATAACGCTAAACCAAGAAATATTTGTCTTCGCGGCGATTTCAGTCGTAAACCTGTCAACACGTTCACCTTCTTCACTAAATTGCCAATCGATACCTAGCGAAATGCATCGCCCGATACCGAACTTAAAATGGTCTTAAATTCAGGCTAAGCAGCATCAGCGTGTGTTCGTAATGAGAAATTTCACAATGCTTATAGGCAATTCACCGATTCGAGATGACCTCATTGGCTCGGTGAAAACACGCATTGATAACGAAATGAAGCCGATTACGACTCTGATGAACAGTTCGAGGCAAATTTCGGTCTGATTGAAACATTTCCAATGCGAATCAAAATTGGTCTACTGTGTATGTGTGTTCAGGAAAACATTGATGCTCGGTCGCCTTTTCCTGACAAATACAGCAACTAGTAAAAGACTTCACATGCCAATTCCAACTACCAATCCCATCGTTGTCGCTCCTAGTCCTACACCGTTCAAGGTTGATGACTCTGTCGATCACGCAGCCATCGAACGCAACGTTGAGAAGTGGCTGAAAACTCCCCTTTCGGGATTTGTGTTGAATTCTGAAAATGGTGAGGAACAGCTCCTTTCAGAAGCCGAACGACTCGATATCGTTCGAACAGTAAATAGTGCGCGAAACGGTGAGAAATTCATCGTTGGCGGGGTCGATAGTCCATCGGTAACCGACTCGATTCGATTGGCTGAAGATCTGGTAGAAGCTGGTGCCGAGATGATCCGCATCAGGATTCCTCGATTAACAAAAAATGTCACTGGCTACTTCGAACAGGTCGTACCTCGGGTGCCTGCGCCAGTAGTGATCATTCATCAAATGGCCCCTGGCAGTTTCCTCGGCGGAGAAGCTCCAATTGGTGCACCAGCCGAGGTGATCGGTGACATGGTCGACCTCGACAATGTTTGGGGCTACATCGCCTCGGGCAACGTGCGGTTCGAGGCAAGGGTTCGCAATTACGTAACGACCGATAAACCGTTTTGGCTCGGGAACGGACTGCTTCTACTTGCGATGAGCGTGATCGGAGCCAACGGTGCATGCCTGATGTTCGGAAACGTTGCACCAGCTGAGTGTCATCAGATTATTTCAAGCGTGATGAATGGTGATCTTGCAACAGCGCAGGAAATCCAGACTCGAATAATCGAGGCCGACAAGCAAATACTGGATCGTGGAGCAGCCGGAATCAAAGCAGCTCTCGACATTCTCGGTTACGACGGCGGGGCACCACGCCTGCCAAATCCGACGGCATCAGTCTCCGATCGCGAGATTATCCGAACAGCAATGCAGCAAGCGCAGTTGATTAAGTAGTCTGTTGGACGGCACTGTCGAATTGGTAAGCCGCCGAATTAAATCCGCATGCAACGATTTCTTGTTTGCTCTCCGGAATACTACGATTCAACGTTCATGTTCAACCCATGGATGAACTATAACGAGTCGGTCGATTTTGATCTGGCTCGAGCGCAGTGGGATCGCGCTATCGAAGCACTGACCGAAGCAGGAGCAGAGGTCGAGTATCTGGCCCCGTCACCGTACTCGCCAGCACAAGTATTTACCGCTGATGGCGCTGTCGTTCTCGATAATAGACATGCCCTTCTTTTAAGAAACGATGGACCCCGTGGCACTTTGGAACCTCGATATTTTGCAGAATGGCTTCGTTCCGATGGATTTACAGTGGAATCGATACCACCTAACAGAAGCATCGATGGTGGCAATGTATTGCGCTTGCACGACGGATCTTTAGCTTGTGGTTTGAAACCGGGTTCTGACGGTTCAAGTGAGAAATACCTCGAAAGAATTCTGGAACTTACGGAAGGAGCCAAGCTGTATCGATTCCAGCTAGTCGACCGTAAATTTCTGCATCTCGATATGGCGCTCGGGAAGATCGGCAACGACGCTTATCTGGTATTCGAGCCTGCATTTGAAGATGGGTTAATTTCACTCAAATCAACGCCAGCAATGAAAAAGCCTATTATCACCGTGAGTCAGAACGACGCAGAGCAATTTGCGTGCAATGGAGTAACGGTCGGAAACACGTTCTTCACCGGCATGGTTTCTCAATCTCTGATTGACTCTATCGAGGGACTCGGATACCGTGCTGTAACTCTGGATATGAGTGAATTCCATAAAGCGGGGGGCGGACTAAAATGCCTCACACTTCCGCTCAACTAAGTTGTACATCTACGAAGGGTGACCGTGACACAACGCATCAATTCTGCAGTCAAGGCTTTGTTTGCCGACGATTCTCTCCTTGCTATGTTCAGGAAGAATCCCGACAAAGCGATGCGGCGGTTCGAACTGCTGGACTGTGAACTCGATGCAATCAAGCTCGGGGATCAGGAAGCACTGCTCGCCCACGGCTTAGATGAAAATCTTATTACCGCACCGGTTATGGCACCCCACTGGTTCACCGGATTGCTCGGTACCGTGGCAAGACGGATGGCAGCACCAGCGGTTATCGCTGTGTTGCTTGCTCTTAGCATCCACGCCGCGGACATATCGACTGCCAGTGCTGCCCGAGCCAACGTAAGAGCTCGTCAACGAATAGGTAGAATCCGTGCCCAAGGTCCATTAGGTCTTAGGCGTATATCGCTCCGTGCGCGAAAACGAACTAATATACGAGCAGTTCGCGCCAGAGTACTTACGAGGCACTCGTACCGTGTCGGACTCGACACGGCATATGCTCAAACTTGCCCGAGATGCTCAGCAGATGGCAGTAAATAGCTACGCCTTGCACGGACTGACTATGCAAGCTCGACTAGAACTAATCTACCCATGCGTTGCAAGCCGTCGCCAAACAGAAAAAGTTCCATTGGCACCTACCAGATCGACCAGCCGCCATCTATGCGAAATTCTTGACCTGTGATCCATGCTCCGGCATCGGAGGCGAGTAATGCGACGGTTCCCTTTAGGTCTTGAGAAAGCCCGGTGCGCTGTAGCGGGATCATCTTTCGGAATGTTTCGACCTGATCCGCGTTTGAATCGGTTCGGGGGATCTGGCCGGGACTAATACAGTTCACCGTGATGCTGTATTCGCCAAATTCGGAAGCCATTGCACGCGTCAGGTTCAGCACACCGCCTTTGGCAGCGATATACGGTGGACCGGAGCGCTTGAACTCTGAGTTGTAGATACGGGTATCCATAGCAAGAGTCGCACCGATCGAACCTAGCGTGATAATTGATCCACGTTTTGCAGGAATCATCGCCCTGCCAGCCGATTGTGAAGTGATGAATGTGCCAGTCAGATTTACATCCAGCGTTCGTCTGAACTCGTCTACGTCGCCATCGGGTGGATAGCTCGTGGTGAACGAACCGCCCGCGTTGCACACAGCAATATCGAGCCTGCCGTTGTCGTTCATCACACGATCCACTAACGCATCGACTTGAGACTCGTCGGTGACATCACAACCCATCGCCACAACGTCCATGCCTCGACCGCGAAGCCTTTCTGCGACGTCTTCGCAAAGCTCGGCTCTGCGAGAGGCGATGTAAACCTTCGCACCGAGATCACATAAAGCTTCGGTAAACGCCGTTCCTAGATGCGTTCCACCACCTGTGACTATTGCAGTTCGCCCTGTGAGATCGAATAGGTCTTGAATTGATTTCGGCATGTATATATCTCAGGTAATGAATCGGTTGATTACGACCACGTTCTGTACTAGCGATGACACACCTATTGAGCCTCGAAGTTGTGGCGTAACTTGATGGTTCGTTCAGAAGGTGCGTACCAACCCTGCTCGGCGTATTGATCGGTATGTAGGTAACACTGCACGCGTACTTCGTTCGATCCTTCGGTGAACGTGAAAAGTCTGCTCATTGGAATCGAATTTCGCTGACCGTGGTAACGAGTCACCGCCGAAACATTCACGAAATTCGCTCCCCATTTCTGCTCGATATGAGATCGACCACCCGTGGTGTCGTCGGGATGTGTATGCGTATGTGCTCCGAGCCAGAGGTCGATCGCCGGTTGATTTTTTTCTAAGAAGTTCTCGATACGACCCGAGTCTTTTTGTCCACCCACCCAGTAGATGAATGAAGAACCTGGTGCGCCACCGTCGGGCATTCGACCGTGATAACCCTGATCACAACCCTCGTTCAACCCCGATGCGACGGTAGTTTCTTTAATCATGTGGTGGTGGGCAGAGATGACTATCTTGCCTTTGTTTTCAGCAACCTTTTGAGTCCACCACTGGAACGTTTCTTCTGAAATTGCTCCGGCGGGATAACCTCCAAATTCACCTCGACCTATCGGTGCACCACCGTCGTTTCGATCTGCCAGCATCAGGAAGACAATATTGCCGACCTCGAACGAATAGTTCTCCCAAGTGCCGCTTGTTGGATATGGGCGTTTGGAATTGTCTATTCCGGAAAATTCGGTGCTCTCGCCTGTGGGATCGATCCATTTCTGGAACCACCACTGTGTCGGTTCGTCGGCACCGGAAGCATCGTGATTTCCGATCACATCGTAGAAATGCTGACGACCGTGATGCTTTGCTGAGGCGTACTGCGATACGACCAGTTCGCCTTCTTCGTCGTCCGGCGGTAACTGCGATCCAGAGAAGTCGCCCAAGTTCACGGCGATATCGAATCCGCCAGACTGTTCAGGGCCGTTCGGCCACGACTCTGCATGCTGAATCACTTCTTCGAGTGAACGACGACCAAACTTGATTTCAGTTCCGACGTGCGTATCCGAAAGCGCCCAAAGGCGCAGAGTTCGAGCCAAATTTACTTGCTCCTCTCGGAGTAACTGTTCTTGACCTGTTGAACGGTTTGCATCAGTTCTGAGATATCGGCTTCATATCCAAGTGAACCGATTTTCAACGAGCTACTTTTATCTTTCTTCAAAATTCCTCCAAAACTCGCCAGTGATCTAGGGTTTTTAATGCTCGCCTGATTATTACCCATACCAGCCAAGTATTGTGCCCTATGTTCAAAAACATCTCGAATAGATTTGAGTTCGGAACTGGAATATTTACCTCGATAAGCGCTGGCAGCCGCCAACATGTTTCCTTCAATTTGGGGTAACAGGTAACCCAAATACTCGTTTATGTGGCGAAGATATACCGCTAAAAAATGAACTTCCCCCATTGCCAACTGCATCCTAGGAATTTCCGGGTCTGGTGGTTGGTCTTTGCCGATGGAGATCATAGATTTTTTCGCCTCTCCAAGACGCCGTTGCAAGTACAACGCGATCCCGCACCAATCGATAACGCCGCTGATGAACGAACCGATTTGGTCGATATTCAATTCAGCCTGTTCTCTACCGTCAGACAAGATCATTATTCCCATTGATAGCGTATTCATTAGCCAGAGCGACCGCATCATAGCTGTAACAGATTCCACAGTGTCGAGTCATCCAGTAGATTCGCTTGAACGATTCAAAGTGCAAAATCTTGCGTCAACCGGCGTATACTCCCGCCGCGAGCGTTGCATTCGGACGCTTGTTGACGATTGATATCCGACACCAAATACGAGCAGAGTAGCAATGCCAGCGATCACCAGCGTCGAATTTAGACGGTTTACAGCGAACCACCACAACGCACAGCGTAACTGGCTGCTAGTGAAGTTAAATACCGATGACCCAACTGTTTTCGGCCTTGGCGACGCTTCTCCGATGGAGAACGATGATCTAGTCATGGGGATGATCGAGTCAATGGTGCAGAAGCACCTGATCGGCAAAGATCCTCTCGAATCTGAGGTCCATTGGACAACTCTGTATCAGGACTTTCAGGTACGTGGTGGTCGAATTGCCTCAACTGCCCTCTCAGGTATCGATATCGCACTATGGGATCTCAAGGGCAAGATTCTCGACCAACCAGTGTGGAGATTACTCGGTGGTGCGCATCGCAGGAGTATTCGGGTTTACGCGAACGGTTGGTACACGAACCCGGGGACACCTGAGCAGAACGCTGAAGAGGCCAAAGTTGTGGTCGATATGGGCTACACCGCCCTCAAGTTCGATCCGTTCGGACAGCATAACTATTACAAGCTTTCGCTGAAGGAAGCTCAGTTGGCCGAAGACCGTGTCGCTTCAGTTCGGCAAGCAGTTGGCCCGTACGTCGACATTCTTGTCGAAGCGCACGCAAAATTCGATGTTATGAATGCCATTCAGATCGGTAAACGACTCGAAGAGTATCGACCATTGTTCTATGAAGAGCCGGTTTCACAAGAGCGAGTCTCGGAATTGCTAGAAGTACGAAACAAAGTTAACATCCCGATTGCAACCGGTGAACGGCTGTATACAAAATTCCCATTTGCGGAGATTGTCGACCGACACGCTGCCGATGTGCTGCAGCCCGATATCGCCAACGCTGGTGGAATCACCGAGCTAAAGAAGATTGCGATTATCGCGGAAGCGAAACATATAACGATTGCACCGCATAACGTTTGCTCGCCTGTTGGTGCAATGGCGGAAATTCACCTCGATGCCTCGATACTAAACTTCGAGATTCAGGAGTACCACGCCGAGTTCTACACGGAACACTACTTCACGGTTCTCAACGGGTTCACACGCCAGAAAGACGGCTACGTAGAGCTTTCTGATGCACCCGGTCTTGGTCTCGAATTAAACGAAGCCGAAATAGCGGCCCATCCGCCCCTGACTAAGGTCACTTCTGCAGGAGGCACAGTCCGAGGAATTTAGGTACTACCGGCATGCTTTGTTGAGAGAGCAAGGTTATTCTCCGCGGAAGTTGAAGAACTGCACCGAGAACTATGTGATCTCAAACGATATTAATTAGTAACGACACAACCCATCTGGTTTCAAAATAATTGCTCAACCGGGCACTAGGAGATTTTAGGAATGATTGAAAATTCAATTCTTGTTGCAAACAAGGCAGGTCGTAAGGCCACTGTTTTCGCTCTGGCACATCCAGCGCTGTACATGATCGAAATGGCCGCACACGTTGGATTTGACGCCATAACCATTGATGGCGAGCATGGCGGCTTTCCAGAAGAAGCCATCGACGACATCTGCCGCACCGCAAACGGCTTTGGAATGTCTGTGATCGCCCGAGTACCAGACAATGCTGCTTACCAGATTAATCTCTATCTGGATCGAGGGATTCAGGGCGTTACTGGTCCGCACATCAACTCCGGCGCTGAAGCGCAGGCACTCGCCGACGCGTGTCTATTCCCAGTTGAGGGCAAACGATCTTGGGGTGGCGGTCGCGGAACCGAATTTAATGACCAGACGGTTCTCGACGAAAAGTACGGCGGCAAACTCGGGTTCGCAAAATGGTCGAACGCGAACATGCTTGTAGTTGCGCAGATCGAAGATAAGAAAGCATGGGATGACCTCGACGCCATTCTAGCTGTTCCAGGGCTCACGGGCGTAACCGGCGGGCCTCACGATTTCGCACAGTCGCTCGGGCACCCAGGCGAGCCGAATCATCCTGACCGAATTGCGGCGACCTTAGATGTGGAAGCTCGCGCGCGGGCTGCGGGTAAGACAGCCGGTGGTGATCTAACGACCGGCATTGGCATAGCTGAGTTAATGCTTGGCGAAGCTCGAGCATTTGTTGCTGCGCATAAGAATGACAAACTGGGTTCGTAGTTCGGAGTAGCGATGTCGTAACCTACTTGCCATTGGCTGTACCGGTGGCACACTTCTATCGTTGAAGAACAGGTTGCGTTTTGATGAATACGGTTCTCGATTATCGAATGCCGACGGCGTACAAATTACGTCCGTCGGCATTTGTCGTTAGAGAATCTCCCCGTAAATACGGGAGCTCGAAAAAGCCGCTTGGACCAGAAGCGATTCTTCACATGGCGTGGAGACAAGCTGGTCTAGAAAGGGCGCATGTCCGAGGGCGAGACGGTCATTTATACAAGATCGTTTATGGTGGCAAACCCGGCGGGTCACTTGGACCAGATTTCACTGATGCCGTGGTTGAGCGCGATGATCGAGTTGTGTTTCGTGGTGACGTTGAAATTCACGTCAGAGAATCGGACTGGGGATCTCACGGTCATCACACCGACCCTCGTTACAACGGAGTAGTTCTCCACGTCATAGCCTCTGAATCAAACGGCAGTACGACACTGGCGGTCACAAAGATTGGCGCTGCAATTCCGCTCTTGGCGCTGAACTGGAAAAACACAGAGCCAAATTCATCATTGGAAGCAGGCCCGACATATTCCTGCGCTGCAGTTGGCACAGAATTTATAGTGCCGCCGGTGCCAAAACAGTTGTTGGATATTAATACAGCAGGACTAGAGCGATTTCACTCTCAGGCTGCTGGAATAGCTTTAGACGTTGAGGTGTTTGGAGCGGATCAGGCACTCTGGCTGGGCATCCTGGGTGCGCTCGGCTATCCACGAAACAAACGGGCTTTTCGAGTTGTCGGTGGGCGCGTCGATTGGCAAACGGCTTTAATATGTAAAACCTCGTCCGAACTGGAGCAGCTCCTTCTTCAGGCATCGGGATTTTCTGACGAAACCACCTCGGGGCCTATCTTTCGATTGCCGTTGCGAGGTTCAATCCCCAGATGGGTTCAACCATGGGGGCGCCCTGCTAACGCTCCGCAACTTCGCATCAAGGCAATATCTGAACTGGCGGCCTGGTGGTTCACTCTTGGAGGAATTGCCAGGGCTGTTGAACAAAAAGTGCTTGACTGTAAGAACTCCGTTGATTTATCGAGCATGTTGAGGCCAAGCGGTTTTGTCGAAAACGATCATGTAACTGTGCTCGGAGCGGCCCGTGCATCTGAGATTGTGGTGAACGTCTTACTGCCAGCTGCATTTGCGATATCAACGCGTCAAAATGTTGGGCAAGTGGGCAGTAAACGAATCAAAAATCGAGCACTTGAACTGTATTCATCTCACCCAAAACTCGTAGAAAATTCCATCACAAAAGAGGCCAAAGTAGCACTCAGCATCGACTATGAAATACCAGAAATTACCACGGCTCGAGATCAACAGGGGCTGATCACCCTTTACCGAGAGATGTATCGGCATGGAATCCAAGCTCGCCAGCCAAGGCTTCCTGGCGTGCAAAGCACGGTGTGCAAAACAAGACTGTGAGGAGGAATGTTGAGATACACACATCCAAACACATCAGGAACCCGTTACGATTACACACATGTCAGTTGAAACCAGTAGAGAACGCGTTCGTACAGTCGATCTTCCTAGCGTTGGCAGCATCGGCATTTCTCGGAACAACACCGGACTTTTGCCGGGCGAGCGAGTAGTTTCCGAACTTGCCCCTGGAGATGGCGACAATTTTAAACTCACTCACGCACGTGTGATATTTCGGGGTGGTCCGGAATCTAGTACCGTCCATGCTTCAGCGCAACTGAAAGACATTAGCTCGATTCAGATTTCACGACGACCGCGTGCGCGCCGAAGTGCTGGTTGGGGGATGGTCGGTTTATTCGCGGCGATTGGCGTGTGGCAAGTGACGCCCTCTTCTAATGTCGGAATAATTGCCGCCGTCGCCGTGGCGGCGATATCGCTGGTACTAATGGGCGACTACTGGATTCGCCCTTCCGGAGTTCATTTGGAGTTCCACATTTCAGGAGGCAGTACCATCGGCGGAGAAGTAGGCGGAAAAACTACTCTCGCAATGGAGTTCGCCCGCGATGTGGAAGACGCGAAACGTAGATTGGTTCCAAACCGACTTAGCGCCCCTTTTCGCAACTACCCATCGGGGTGATTAACCTGGCTGAGTTCCCACTCTTGCCGATTCCACATACATAAAAGGCCGGTCGATCAAATCGTCGTGGTAGAAATTTGCGTTAAACCAGTGAACTGGTTCCAATTCGCAAGCTTGGAATCACGTCGAGGTCCCAATCGTCCCGTCGACCATTCCGGTAGTTCACAAGTCCGCTCATAGCGATCATCGCCCCATTGTCGGTGCAGAGCTTCAACGGCGGAATTGCCACGGGAAGCGGCGACTTACTCAGCAGTGATTCGCGTAGTGCTCGGTTTGCTGCAACTCCGCCCACAAGTACGATGCCTGCGCAATTTTCTCGTTTTGCTGCAGCAATGGACTTGGTTACCAATACATCCACAACTGAATCCTGAAATGCCTTTGCCAATCCGGCGATTATTTGAGAATCAGCGCGTTCTTCGGTTACATTTGGTGGATAGATACCAAGAGCCCTTGCTCGATTCAAAACTGCTGTTTTCAGTCCGCTAAATGAAAATTCATCTGTTCCATTCATCCATGCACGTGGTAAAGCCTCGGTTTCAGGGGCACCTTCAGCAACACGTTGAATTTCTGGACCTCCTGGATAACGCAGACCCAGTACTCGTGCCACCTTGTCGAAGGCCTCTCCCGCCGCATCGTCGCGGGTCTCACCCAACAGTCGAAACTTACCGTGAGCTTCGAGTAGAACCAGTTCGGTGTGCCCGCCTGAAACTACCAGACACATTATTGGTTGTTCGCCGACAAGTTCCTGAAACGGCTCAATATCATGATCTTCCGTTCTGGCCCATGCTCCGTACACGTGGCCATCCATATGGTTCACGCCGACCAACGGGACACCTAGTGCGGCTGAAAGTCCCTTGGCAAAATTCAGTCCAACAATCAGAGAACCAGCCAAACCCGGACCGTGTGTTGCTGCCACAGCATCAATATCACCCCACTCGATCCCAGCTTCTTCGACCGCCTGTTCGCACACAGGCCGAATGTCGAGTACATGCTGACGCGACGCGACCTCAGGAACAATTCCACCGTAGCGAGCATGGATATCTACTTGGGTGGCAATAACGTTTGCGAGAACACGCCCTTCACCATCGACTATCCCTACGGATGTTTCGTCACAGCTAGTTTCTATTCCTAAAATATTCATGTTTATGTGTTCAATGTAACGCCCAAGCCCGTGAATTTACCTATGTTCGGGCAGCACTATCCTTCATCATCGAGTCTAGACACATCGTCTTCATCTGAATTATTTTTTTTGCATTCAGCCGAAAAACTGCACGATGCGTTCCTAATAAATGTCCAACCAGAGAGAGTAAACGTGGCGGATACTAGTAGTTGGCCTGAGTGTATGAACTGCGAAGAAGGTCGATTGGTTCCTCTGTCTGATTTCGGTGCTCAGGGTGCATCAGTTCATTACAAAGCATGGGTATGCACCAATCCTGAATGCGAATTCAACTTGAAGATCTGAAACGGTGAAATCCACGTCAACGAGCCGATCATTCAAGGTGCTCGAGTAAGATAGCATTAGCCATTCAATCCGTACCGGCAATAAAGTCGTACATGAATATACATGGCTGATTCACATCGCTCCTCTGCCGATAAACGGCAAAACGTAGGGGCGGACAAAATAAGGTTTACGTTATCCTCGTTCGTCGCTTACTCGACGGCTATTATCGGTATCGTACTTATTGCCGTTTCGGTCATGTACATTTACTCCCGATCACGCTCAGGCTCCGATGCTGTCAAATACGCCTACTCAATATCCGATGAAACATTGGGCAGCCATCTGGGTAAAGGTGCCACCACCCCTACACAGAAAGCACCTTCGAGTGGCGAGCAGCCAATTCCACTTCAACTGAAATCACCTGATGTGGCGCGGTTTGCCAGTCTCTACCCTGGCGATTTTCTCAATCCAAAATACTGGTCGGAGCCAGAATGGGCGGGCTCTGATCCCTTCGGCGGCCCATCAATACCTGATGAGTTTATACCTGTTCTTTCTACTGATCTGTTTCGAGATTTCGACCCGACGGTGAGTGCCACTCGAATAAAGATCCCAGCAATCAACGTCGATTCAACGGTTACAGACCTTGAAATAGTCGATCTCGGGAATCAAAAGTCGTACGAGACTCCAGACAATACTGTTGGACACATTCCAGAGACTTCGCTTCCCGGTCAACAGGGCAGCGGGTGGTTCTTCGCCCATCTAGAAAGCTTCGCAGCGAGAGAAGGCAATATTTTCCGACATCTTCCTGAAATTACTGAGTTAATAAAACAGGACCCTGTCGATGTTTATCTCGAAACTCCTCTGGCTGAATACATTTACAGGGTCACTAGTACTAACCAGATTCACCAAAGCGAACTCCTCCTGAGTAACTCGAGTGACGCACAAATAACTCTCGTAACCTGCTGGCCTCCACGAGTTTACGATCAACGAGTATTGGTCAACGCTACTCTAATTGCCTACCGCCCGCTCTAACAGTCGTCAACATTTCTCAGTGACAAAACATGGAATCACGAGCCAGACTCCACCCGCGAACTGCCATTTTTTGCGCGATCATTATTTGTGGCTGATCACAGAGCCTGTTCCGACTGCCGATTGTCGGCCTAAAAACGGCCCGCCATTCCCGAAAATTGAAACTGGATGACAATGGAATCGTCTGACCGCCCGCCTCACGAGAACGTAAAACAAGCTGCAATATGGAAAGACAAGTTGCTACTCATCTTGCTCTCGATCTCGATCATCGGTGTAATTCTGCAGATTACGCTCGGCGGCGTCGTGAGAGTCACTGGATCAGGCGATGGATGCCCTGATTGGCCTACCTGTTTCGGACGGGCATTCCCTCCGCTCGATCAGGCAACCATTGACCAACTGTATGACGGTCCTAAACTGACGACCCCGCGGCCGCACAATGTGCTTCTCGAATACAGCCACCGTTCAGTCGGATCATTGCTCGGATTGGTGATCATTGCTGCAGTTATTCGTGTGTGGGTGCGCCATCGAGCGAACAAAGTTGTTGCGTGGCTTGCAACGGCCGAATTAGGCATGATTTTCATAGTCGGAATGCTTGGTGGAGCTGTGGTTCTAAACGACCTCGATCCGGCGATTCGAACCGTCCACCTGTTCCTAGCCGAGATCGTGGCTTTATTGGCAGTCATGGCTCTCGTTGCAGCTTCATACGGAAGATCAAGTTCAATCTCAGGAAGCTCGCCCTGGTTGTGGGGCAGAGTGAGCGATGAGCATCGAACTGCCATCAATTTGGCAGCGGCTGCGGGAGTATTTGTGCTGGTTGCTCTGTTATCTGGTTCTTACGCAGTTTGGAAAGAAGCCGGCGCAGTTTGTGCATCATGGCCATTGTGTGGCGGCGATTTTATCCCCCAATCAACTTTCGCGTGGATACACATGGCCCACCGAGTGCTCTCGTTCGTGTCGATCGTGATGGTACTTCTCGCTGGCCATAGAGTGTGGCGACTGCCGAATATTTCAGGAGCACTGCGATTCGCCGCTCTCGGGTCGGCAATAATCATTTTTGCGCAGATGCTCATGGGAGCAGCTAACCCATGGACAACTTTCGCTGAGTGGGCCCAGGCAGGGCATCTCACTCTGGCTACCCTCGTTTGGGGCAACATGGTGCTAATAGTGGCGCTCATTCTTAGACCAATCCCTGGTCGAGAACTTTCAGAATCAGATGGCGAAGAAGCGAACTAAATTCAGACCGGCTAACATTCACTTATGACTACCAATGAAACGGTCGAGCGTGGTTCGGCGATGACTTTGATGGGCGATTTCATCGCCTTAACGAAGCCGCGTGTCATGTCGCTGTTACTTGTGTCCGCCATCGCTGGTGCATTTTTAGGTACTGGATCAACACCTACTCTCGAAGTTGTCATCGCTGTACTGATTGGCGGGGCTCTCGCCTCCGGTGGAGCGGCATCCCTCAACATGGCGTACGAGAAAGATCTCGACCGACGCATGGGTCGAACCAAGAATAGACCTGTAGCAGAGGGTCGAATTTCGGCATTCGCTGCGATTGTTTTCGGTGTCAGCCTGAACGTCGTTTCGTTCGTCATTCTCGCGCTTATGACCAACGTTCTTGCCGCATCACTCGCTATTGCCGGAACAATTCTCTATTTCGGACTGTATACCGTGCTTTTAAAGCGGACAACTACTCAGAACATTGTTCTAGGTGGAGCGGCCGGTGCAGTGCCACCTCTCGTAGGCTACGCTGCTGCCACGGGCACGATTGATCTTGCAGCTTGGTATTTATTCATCATCGTTTTCTTTTGGACCCCGCCTCACTTCTGGGCGCTCGCGATCATGATCAAAGACGACTACGCTAGGGCCAACATCCCTATGTTGCCGGTAGTACGTGGTGTAGAGCACACGACTATTCAGATCATGCTTTACACCGTGATTCTCTCCGTTCTGACTATAATTTTTGGCGTGGTTTCCGAGTCACTCGGTTTGATATACATGGTTGGTGCCTTAGCCCTTTGTCTCGCGTTTTTCTGGTACGCGTACAAACTGACTAAATATCCTGACCGCCCAGCAGCGAGTAGGCTATACAAATATTCGCTGCTGTTTCTCGCACTATTCTTCGTCCTTGTAATGGTCGATTCTGTGGTGGCTTAGCTCCGCTGTCATCAGAACCGCTAACCGGGGCCAGATTTCGATTTCGATCGGGTTCATGACGCTAAACAACATACCTGTTAGACGTTAAGATGTTGATGTGGGATTCCTTAAAACTACATTCACATTGATTGGCCTTGCTGGGGGCAGCGACGTTGGTGTGTCATCAGCGATGGCGGCAAGCCTTACAAGAACTGCGCGAATTCGATCAGAGCAAACTCCCAAATCAGTAAGTGTTGAGTACAGCGATGTCAGGTTCACCAGCCGCGGGGGTGACGCAAAACTGTCCGGATGGATAATCACCCCAGAATCCGATTCGCCTCACGCAACTGTTCGAGAGACATCGTGGGTTGTCATGGTTAATGGTGATAACGCCAACAGGAGCGACCCCAAGACAGGCACCCTAGGTATTGCCCGTGAACTGGTCAGGCATGGGTTCGGTGTCTTCATGTTCGACCTGCGCGGTCGGGGAGATTCACCGGCAGCATTGTCGTCGGCAGGCTATTTTGAGCGACTCGATCTGCAAGGAGCGTCCGACTATCTTGTTAGCAAAGGTGCGAATAGAAGCAGAATCGGCGTACTGGGATTCTCGCTCGGTGGTGCTGTTGCACTTATTGCAGGATCGAACCCAAATAATTTCGGAGCTGTCGTTTCCGATAGCTCATTCGCCGATTTCACTCTTGTGGTAAAGAGCTCTATGACTGGAATCAAACGACCGTTGAGACTCATACTCACCGGAATGGAATTTATGGCAAGATCGATCTACGGGATAGATATCAAGGACATATCTCCGGCACGTTCGGTAGCACGCTCCGATACACCGGTTCTAGTAATACACGGTGAAGACGACCAAGTAATCCCAGTAGAACATGCGCGCCTTCTCGGTCGGGCAATAGGTGCCAGCTTCGACGAAATCGAAGATAACGCTGAAACAGTTTGGATCGTACCGGGTGCAGGCCATACTGGTTCGTTTCGAACTCAACCGAAGGCCTACGTTGAAAAGTTGGTTAAATTCTACGAGGCGCACCTTGGTGCGCCTCGTATTTCACATTTGTCCATAAATCCTGCAGCCAAGACATCTGGCGAACCAGAAGTCTCTACCGACTAGCCGGACTAAACAGGCAGTGCTGCCCGTGCTGTCTTTACAACTTCGGTGAATCCATCCGGCTCACGGATTGCCAATTCAGCGAGTGACTTACGGTCGAGCTCGATGCCGGCCAATATCAGCCCATGAATCAGGCTTCCATAATTGATCCCAAGCGCACGAGCTGCGGCGTTGATTCGTACGATCTGGAGTGATCGGTTCGTACGCTTCTTCAGACGGCGATGAGCCGTTGAATATGCTAGGGCGTGAGTTAGAGACTCACGAGCGACACGGTATCGTCGGCTACGCGATGCCCTATGCCCGCTTGTTGCCTTTAGAACGGCCTTATGCCGCCTTCTCGTCGTTTTTCCGGCTTTGATCCTAGCCAACTTACTTCTCCTCGATCAGACAATTACTGAACCAGCAATTGGGCTCAGCAATGCATGCAAATAATTACGTAGAAATTTCTAGCGAAGTGCGCTAAGAGCCTGTTTGATGGTTCTTGAGAACGTGGTTGAGTCAAGGGCAACTTTACCGCCAAGCAAACGCTTCATGCGCGCAGATTTACGTCGGCGGAAGTGACTCTTCGGACCCTTTGATCGCAGCAACTTCCCAGTACCACTAATGTGGAACCGGTGTTTGGCGCCCTTATGGGTCTTCATCTTCGGCATATCAGGTAGTTTCCGTTCTCAGTTCTTTTTTCAGATCCGTTGTTCAGGCAATCGTGACCTGAATCTATTCTTCTTCTGCAATGCCCACATCAGCGGGGGCACTTCTTACTGCCGGGGCAGTAACAGCAACCAAGGTCGCCTTTTCCTGTCGAATCCGCTCTTTGGCTATAGGCGATGGCGCAAGCAAGATGCTCAACACTCGACCTTCCATTCCTGGCGGTTTCTCCAACTTCGCGACGGTAGCGACACCTTCCGCGACTTTTCTCAATACTTTCATTGCGATTTCGGGGTGGGCAAACTGTCGTCCACGAAACCGCACAAACACTCTGACTTTCGCACCTTCTTCAAGAAGGTGTTTAGTCATTTTAATTTTCGTTTCGATGTCGTTGTCCGACATCACAGGGCTGAGCCTTACTTCTTTTTGCTTGCTCGCACTACGAGAGACTTTTCTAGCTTCTCTTTGTTTCTTCCCTTGAATAAATTTGAAACGACCATAATCAAGCAGGCGACACACAGGTGGAGTTTGGTTAGGGCCAACCTCAACAAGATCGAGGCCTTCTTCCTCAGCCATCTCCAGTGCATCACGAATATTCATCACTGTCGAGACAGAAGCATCCTCGCCACGAATCACCCGAACTTCTTCAGCTCGAATTCGGCGATTCACCCTAAATTCTTTTGCTATGTTCGCACTCCTAGTGACATCGAATGGGTGATTCCCACCGAAATGCACGTCTAAAAACTAGATCGCTGGCGCGCACTTCTTGCCAATGTCGAATTGGTCAGACTTTCAATATACCAATCATACAGCCGATTCTCAATTGAATACCCGTACGAATCTTTACACACTTCTTATACGTAACACTGTCCACTCTGGCGCGGCGCGAGTGGGCCGCTATGTTACGATTACAACACTTTGGTAAAGCAAAACGTTCTCCAATATTGGCTCTAGAACATCGGTTGCATCGTAGTAACTAGGTTTTCATCGTATTAGACAGATGAATTCCGATTGAACAGATTTAGTAGTAGCGATAGGACGGCCAAGACAAATGAGTAACCGCTGGATGCGGAATAGCCTCGTCTATCTCGTGATCATCGTCGCAGTGATCACCGTTTTCTTCATGTTTGTCGATCAGCCGCTGAGCGGCTCACACGAAATCGGCATTAACGAAGTTGTTGAGTTGGCGAAAAACAGTACTGGATCTTCCAGGCTTGAGATAGTAGTCAAAGGCGATTCGCTAACTATCACAGATGGATTGACTACCTTCACGTCTGTAAAAGAAGAAGGTTCCAGTGTCGCCGAACTCCTCAGCAATGCCGAAGTCCCAATCTCGAACTACTCGCTTAAAGTCGATCAGGGCGGCGGGTTCGGAAGCATATTCGGAATCCTACTCGGCTTCCTGCCTCTCATCTTGTTTGGAGGACTCCTACTGTTCATGATGCGTCAAGCACAGGGCAGCAGTAATCAGCAAATGGGCTTTGGCAAGAGCAAGGCGCGAATGTTCATCGGCACCAAGGCGACAGTCACATTCTTCGATGTGGCGGGTGTACCTGAAGCCAAAGAAGAACTCGAAGAAGTTGTTGAATTTCTCAAGTTCCCTGAACGATTCCAAGCTCTGGGCGCAAAAATCCCCGCGGGCGTGCTCTTAGTTGGCCCTCCAGGCACAGGTAAAACGCTTCTAGCTCGAGCCGTCGCCGGTGAAGCCAGTGTGCCGTTTTTCTCTATTTCAGGTTCTGAATTCGTAGAAATGTTTGTTGGTGTGGGTGCATCTCGCGTGCGAGATCTATTTGCACAGGCTCGGCGTCACGCACCATGCATCATCTTCGTCGACGAAATCGACGCTGTTGGTCGACACCGCGGTGCTGGTCTAGGTGGTGGTCACGATGAACGTGAGCAGACGCTGAACCAGATGCTAGTTGAGATGGACGGTTTCGACTCAACAACGAACGTTATTGTCATAGCAGCAACAAACCGCCCTGACATTCTCGACCCTGCATTGCTACGACCTGGTCGTTTCGACCGGCGGGTAATCCTAGACAACCCTGACATTCGTGGTCGCACTGCGATTCTCGACGTGCACATAAAAGGAAAGCCTGTCGAAAAAGGTGTTGATCTAGCGAACATCGCAAAGCAGACACCTGGCTTCTCTGGTGCTGATCTTGCGAACCTGATCAATGAAGCTGCGCTGCTCGCTGCAAGAAATAATCAGAAACTTATCAACTACGACAACCTTACAGAGGCTATCGACCGGGTTTCGATGGGACCGGCACGCAAGAGCAAAGTGATTAGCCCGAAGGATCGCAAGATCACTGCTTATCACGAGGCTGGTCACGCCCTGGTCGCCCATTTGATGCCAGGAGGATCACCAATCGGCAAGATATCGATCATTGCTCGTGGTCAGGCCGGTGGATTCACTCGATGGCAACAGGAAGACAAGTCTTACGCTTCGAAGGAGCAACTAGAAGCCCAGATCGCAGCTGCGATGGGTGGACGAGCCGCTGAAGTGTTGAAAGTCGGCGATGTCACAACTGGTGCTTCGAATGACTTTGAGCAGGCAACCGCAATCGCACGTGAAATGGTTATGCGCCTTGGGATGAGCGACAAACTATCGAAGAGATCCTTCGGCAAGAGACAGGGTGGCGCTGTGTTCTTGGGTCGAGAGATGTCGGAGGAGCGTGACTACTCGCTCAAGACCGAAAGCATCATCGACGACGAAATCAATAGACTGCTGCGTGAGGGTGAAGATCGAGCTATTCAACTCCTTACTGAGCATAATAAAGAACTTGAAGGCATTGCTGAGTTCCTGTTGGAGCACGAGACGATCGACTCCGAACAATTCATTGCAATCATCGAAGGAAAGGACCCTCTGCTCGCTAGCCCGTTGGCGACCGACGTACCGGTAGTTCCGACCGAACCTCAAGAACCGATTGGTGAAATTGACCAAGAAGTTGGCGATGGTGCCGATCCTGAACTACAGTCGACATAGCTCAGGTTTGACACTTAACAGCTTTCGAACATCAACAAAATAGGACTATTGAAACGGCGCTTTTAGCGCCGTTTCTGCTTAGTAAATCATCGATTACGAATTGAAACGGCGAAAAATAAAATGAGCATCGTCTTCACAGGCAAATTCTGGTCAATTCAAAGATTCGTGTCTGGATACTCAAATAACGCGTTCCTGATCACTTGTGCTAGAACGAACAACTCAGTCGTCGTCGACACACCAGCAAATCCGATTGAACTAATCCAAGCCCGAAAGAAAACCAATCCAACGTTCATCTTGATTACCCATGGGCACCAAGATCACATCGAAGGTTTAAATGATGTCAACGGTGATTCAGATTCACTAGTTGGAATTGGGCAAGACGATAGACCTTCCCTCCCAATTCCAAATACTTTTGGAATTGATGTTTCAACGAACCAGAATCTGAATATTGGCGATATTTCAATTAGAGCGATGGCGACACCGGGGCACACACCCGGTTCGACCTGCTACATTCTCGAATCCACGGAATCGATAGCGGCTGGCGAGCCCTCGCACGTTTTCACTGGCGACACACTGTTTCCGGGTGGACCAGGCAAATCGTCATCCCACAAAGCTTTGAAGAAGATTTTTGAATCGCTCGAAACGCACATATTCACACTGCCAGAATCGACTGTTGTACTCCCTGGACACGGGGAATTCACGACAATCGCTAAATCTAATCGTGAGTATGCTGCGTTCACCTCTAGGCCACTTGATCCAACTTTATCTGGCGACGTAACGTGGGCGTAGAAATTGCCTCTCAAATGAAAATTGCGAGCCACTAATCATTTGAACCCTCCACAACCTCCGACAAATACGCCATGGAATGTCGTCACCGTAAATGATGTGAAATGGGGCGTGTGGGATGTAATTGTCGCTGCAATGGTGACGATGCTCGTAGTGATTGCCATTTTGAGCGTTGGGGGCGCGTTCGGTACGAATGCAGGTTACGACACCACTGTGACGTCCCCTCTCGGATACTATGTCGGCCTTCTCTCAGCCGGGCTAACTCTTGTGCTGCTACGGCTATTTCGGTCGCCCATCTGGCCGATGGCCCTCGCTCTTTCAACAGGGATTGGCATAACGGTAGCCAGCTACCAATTCGGTAACGATTCTGGCGATGGGACCGCAGAGTTTTTAGGTGTCCCGGTCGGCATCATTGCAGCCACCGCTATGTCAGGTGTTTTCGCTGCAACCGGGTTCGCTTTCGCAATGGTTCGTTATCGCGAACCTCTTTCCTCGCTCGGATTCGTTAAAACTATCGGCATCAAGCCATATTTACTCGCCGTAGCGATGTGGATCATCGGACTCAGTGTGTTGATGTTCTGGGTTCAGGCTCTGGTGTGGCTCGGTGTTGACTCACTTGTGCCGCCAGACACAGCGAAGAAAGCCCTCGATGAAGCCGGTGGGAGCATCGTCGCCACAATTGTTCTCGTGGGTATTCTCGGCCCTATCGCCGAAGAGATTTTCTTCCGAGGTTTCGTGCTTCCGGGTCTGGTCAAGCGGTTCGGTATCGGGCGATCTTTTTTGATTTCATCATTTATTTTTGGACTGTTTCATATCGATCCGGGTGCCATAATTCCAACTTTTGCATTGGGATTAGGCCTCGGCTGGGTGTACCTTAAAACCGGTTCGATTTGGCCAGCAATATTCGCTCATGGGCTGCACAATACGGTTGCCGTCCTCATTGCAAAGTACGTCACGTTCAACTGATCGCACTGACACTTCCACCGTTTTGTGGCAACCAAATTACATCCCACAAACTAATAAGGCGCAAACCAGCTAGATGGCAACTGACAGAATTAAAGAAGCGTTCGAAAAGGCAAAAGCAGAAGGCCGAATCGCTCTTATACCATATATCACGGTCGGGTTTCCAGAGCTGGCGTTCACAACCGATATCGTTCGATCAGTGGTTGAAGCGGGAGCCGATATTATTGAACTGGGCGTTCCTTTCAGCGATCCGCTCGGAGATGGCCCCACTGTTCAGGCTTCAGGTCACAGGGCACTCGAAAACGGTGTGACCCCGATAACGTGCATCGAAGCAGTGAAAGAGATCCGAGCCGCGGGTATTAAAGTCCCGATCATTTTCATGGGCTACTACAACACCATATTTAGCATGGGGCTCGACAAGTACTGCAAGTCAGTTGCGAGCGTAGGCGTTGATGGTCTGATTGTCCCTGATCTTCCTTCCGCTGAGGCGGGGCCGCTTCATGATGCTTGTGACAGGTTTGGATTGTCCCTAATCCCACTGGTAGCGCTCACATCAACCGATCATTCAATCGAGCACGCGTGCACGCGCGCTGGCGGTTTCATTTACTGCGTTTCGGTTCTGGGTGTAACCGGCGCAAGAGCAACTGTATCATCGCGAGTTGAAGGCCTCGCCAACAAGATTCGCGGATTCACCGACATTCCTGTTGCTATCGGATTCGGGATTTCGACCGCTGCCCACGTGGCCGAGGTTGCTAAATTTGCCGACGGAGCAATTGTTGGAAGTGCCCTCATCAACACACTTACCGATGGTGAAGCATCCGGTGCAGCGAAACGTGCAGGAACGTATATAAAGTCTCTTACACTCGGCACGCCTCGAAAAGTCGTGGCAAACTAGGTCGCCTGAATTGCTGGATCAGGTATGATCCGCCAAACATTAACCCGCACCCAGAATGAGTTACAGATTGGCCACGAAGGTTCGAGGCGTCAAAGGCGCGACAACCACCAACGGTACGTCGGCTGAAGACGTACTAGCGGCAACTGCACAGCTGCTATCGATCTTGATTGATGCGAATGGCATTGATCAAGACGATGTCGCAGCGGTGCAATTCACCACCAGTCCAGATCTTGTCGCTGAATTTCCTGCCGTTGTTGCACGAGAGCAATTCGGATGGAACGATGTTCCTCTCATGTGCGGTCATGAGATGGCTCGACCGGGTGCATTAGCCCAATGCATACGTATACTTATTTTCTGGAATACTGACAAAGCTCAGAACGAAATCAGGCACGCGTACTTGAACGATGCTGCTAAACTTCGCCCTGATCTTTCAACGGCAAATTCATAACGATATGTCAGAGCGCAACCTACAGACGAATTCAAACTCAAGCCGAAGCGATTCACAATCGTTTGGTTTCGCCTTTCCGCGTTCATCCACGTATAGCTTCTTCTATGCTGGCTATACCGGCGGGCTGTTTACGTATGGACGTTCATATCGCAGCTAGTACTGCCTGATCGTCCCGCAGCCCCTTGGATTCACTAAGCTCTCCCTCCCGCAGCATGCAACTGTGCCGGTCTGACCGAATGAATCATGACATCTGTAATTTCATTCATTCAACAGCTCAATAGAAACCTGATCCGATCATGTCAACATCAAATGTCCGAGTTACCGAAATACAACCGCTCGACTCCCCTCGATCGTTCATCGATTCACAACCAATTACTCCTGAACTAGCGAAAGTCGTTCTCGATGCCCGTGCGGCCATAGAGAATATCGAACAAGGAACCGACGACCGTATGGTCATGCTTGTTGGGCCATGTTCGATTCACGATGAAAAAGCAGGGCTCGAATATGCAAAGAAACTCGCTGTCATCGCGGATGAAGTAAAAGACAAGATTCTTGTTGTAATGCGGGTCTATTTCGAAAAACCTCGTACCACCGTCGGTTGGAAGGGTCTTATCAACGACCCCAACCTCGACGGCACATTCGATATGAAAACCGGTCTCAAACGTGCCCGGGCGTTCCTGCTTGAAGTGTTGGGGCTCGGCCTCGCAGCAGGAACTGAATTCCTCGACCCGTTCACTCCGCAGTACCTCGCAGATTTGATCTCGTGGGGCGCAATTGGCGCACGAACAACCGAAAGCCAAACTCACCGCCAGATGGCGAGTGGCCTTTCAATGCCAATCGGCTACAAAAACGGAACCGGTGGCAGTCTCCAGATCGCGGTCGACGCAATGATGGCTGCTCGGTCGCCACATGCATTTCTCGGCATCGATCTCGATGGTCGAGCTTCTGTGGTCCACACGGCAGGTAACAAAGCGCAACATCTCATCCTTCGTGGTGGCTCAGCAGGCCCCAACTACGATGAAGAATGGGTGGCAAAAGCCTCCCACCTTCTCCAAGCCGCTGGATTGAAGCCAAACGTTGTTATCGACTGCTCGCATGCGAACAGCAATAAAGATCACAATCGCCAACCCATCGTATTCCGCGATGCCATCCGGCAACGAATCGCTGGTAATAACGGTGTGATTGGTCTGATGTTGGAAAGTCATCTAAACGAGGGGAACCAGTCACTGGGCGATCCCGCCAATTTGAAGTACGGTGTCTCCATCACCGATGCATGCATCAACTGGGAGACCACCGAAGTATTACTCCGCGAGGCGCACGCAACCCTGAGCTAGAAAGCTGAGAACCGTGGTTCACTTACATCGAGCCGCATATTCCAGCAACCGACGATCATGTCGATAACCGATCTGTTCGCTTCAATAGATGCCATGACTGGCCCGACGGTCGCCACCGTCGGCACGTTTGATGGTGTTCATCTTGGCCACCAGTCGCTACTGCGGCGGGTGCAGGACGAAGCGTCTGCTCGCGGTGCGAAATCGGTAGTTTTTGTGTTCAAAGAGCAGCCGCGTGCGTTCATCAAACCAGGCTCACAAGTTTCATACCTAAGCGGTTTCGAAGAGCGCCGAAGTATCCTCCGTGGATCCGGGATCGACAGAATTGTCGAACTTGAGTTTGGAACGACTATTCAGCAGTTGTCGTCTGTCGAATTCATCAATGCTCTACGCGACCACGTAGGGCTGAACGCCTTAGTTCTAGGACCGGGGGCAATGATTGGATCAGACCGATCAAATGTAGAACAGCTTTCGAACACTGATGAACTCAGCGGCATCGATTTCATCAGTGTTCCAGCCGCTGTTGTTGATGAGCAAGCTGTTTCCAGCTCTGCAATTCGCAATGCGATTACCGCGGGTGATTGCGACACTGCCGCCAAAATGCTGGGGCGAAACTACTCAATTTCGGGGGTTGTAGCAAATGGTGAAAAACGTGGGCGCGAATTGGGCTTTCCAACTGCAAACATCGAGCCTGATTTTTCATCAACTGTTCCTAAAAATGGGATTTACGCAACCCTAGTCGACGTAGACGGCATCGCTCATAATGCGGCGACCAGCATCGGCGTACGACCAACTTTCGAAACCGATGGGGGTCGTACTATCGAAGCGTTCCTCCTAGACTTTGACGGTGATCTGTATACAAAGCGGCTTCGCCTAGAGTTCGTGAAACGACTCAGGCCAGAGGTCGCATTCGAATCTGTGGAACAACTAATCGAGCAAATGAATAAAGACGTCGAGCAAACCCGCCAAATTCTGGCAATCAACTAATTCGACTTCGTATCCGATCTCAAAGGCCGGAGAACCGGCTGAACTCAGGACACTCAGATGACTACCGACACTGAATTTCAAAACGTAGCTGAAGACCTCGAATGGAGAGGTGCACTCTTCGACGCCACCCCTGGTGCAACTCACACACTCGCCACTGAAAAAGTCACTTGCTACAACGGTTTCGACCCTACGGCGAGCAGTCTTCATATTGGCAATCTGGTTCCGGTTATGGGACTTGTTCGACTTCAACGTTACGGTCACACACCCGTAGCGCTTGTCGGCGGCGGTACAGGCATGATCGGTGATCCTTCGGGTCGCGCTGATGAGCGAACGTTAATGTCGATCGCTGAAATCGACGATAACGTCGAAGCAATTCGCCTGCAACTCGAACCGTTTTTGGATTTCAAAGCAAAATCCAATCCAGCGCGTATGGTCAACAACGCCGACTGGCTTCGAACAACAGAATTGCTTCCGTTCCTAAGAGATGTTGGTAAACACTTCACTGTTAATTCGATGATGGGGCGCGAGTCCGTAAAAGGTCGATTCGATCGAGACAGCGGAATATCGTTCACAGAGTTCAGCTACCAGTTGCTTCAGGCATATGATTTTCTGACGCTCTACGAGCAAGACCATGTTGGCTTTCAGGCCGGCGGTAGCGACCAGTGGGGCAACATTCTGGGTGGCGTCGACTTGATTCGAAGGATTCATGGAGCCGACTCCGAAGGTCGGCCACGGGCCCATGGAATCGCTTACCCCTTGGTGAGTAGCTCGACTGGAGAGAAGTTCGGGAAGTCGATTGGTGGTGCGCCAACGCTCGATCCCAAGCAAACATCACCTTACAAGCTGTATCAATTCTTTTTGAACGTTGCAGACGCTGACGCAGTGCCTTACGTGAAGCTGTTCACTATGCTGAATCAGGTTCAGGTGGGTGGCTTGGCGGAAGCTGTGAGCATCGAGCCACAGAAGCGTGAAGCTCAGCAAGCACTTGCCGAAGAAGTAACGCGAACGATTCACGGTCATGGCGGACTCGATCAGGCTTTGAAAGTGACTCGTGCGTTCTTTGGTGGCGATATATCCGGACTATCTGCTGACGAACTGGAAGACGTGCTCGAAGGTTCTTCGGTTACCGATGTAAATCGAGATCAGCTATCCGGCGAAGGCATTCGATTCGTGGATCTCGCTGTTTCGGCCGGAGCAGGAAAATCAGGTGGCGACGTACGACGCACCATCGAACAGGGCGGCATGTACCTCAACGGTGAGCAGATAGTCGACGCAGGTCGTTCGGTCGGTGTCGATGATCTCGTCGAAGATCGTCTCCTCGTTATCAGGCGAGGTCGCAAAAACTACTCGCTAGTGAAGCTAGCGGAGTAGGCAATTAGAGAGTTCCAGCATGTTCACACTTCCATGCTGTAACCGAAATAAATCGCGAAGATTGTCAAGACGATTCCGCCTACTAGACCCAGTCCACCAAAAAAAAGTTACGAACATTCGGGAAGCCCAAGTATCCGGCAAGGCTACTAACGCTTGCCACTCGGGACGGGTTTGTGCTTGCATAAGGCGTTCATTTGGTCCAGACACTATCAAGCTAGGCAGAAAGCATCCGTCGAATCGAATTGGTGAATTGCTAGTAAAGCCAGGGGATCGATTCGTATGCCGTGCCAGCCCAAGTGACTCGATTGAGAGCGGGTGGGATTCAGCAAGTCGAGGTAGTCTACTCTGAGACCAGTGGACTAACACCAAATACTTCCTGCGCTTCAGAACTCCAATCCCTAGACAAAAAAACGGGGTGGTAGTTATCAACAGAATAGCTGTTACAGACATTCCGGGAATTGTCATTCACTGATACTCCGTATTTTGTTAGTTCGGCCCCGCATTGGAATCGTCTAATCAGACCGCAGCCATAGTAACTCCGTTATGTTGACTTGATGTTGATCAGATATAAAGATCTTTGATATTCAGATCGAGGGCTTTGTTGAGAATCGGTAATACCCCTCACTAACTCCTCGCACTGAATTTACAGCCGTTTTACATGGTGAGAGTTAGAATTCTTGACGGTCGTCCATTGATCGATTGCAAAAGCAATCATGGCAACGGTCGAAACTTTACATAATTTAGTAGTCACATTCCGTATGAACGGAGCACTCCGGTGAGCAGCCAGAACCAGCCAAACCTTCGAATCCCAGGACCAGTACCACTACCCGACGATGTCCTCAAACTCGCCGGGTCGCAGATGATCAATCATCGGGGCCCTGAGTACGCCGACATGCTTGATCGCATGACGAGAAATTTGAAGACGGTGTTCATGACCCAGAACGATGTGTACTTCATCACGTCGTCGGGAACTGGAGCGATGGAAACCGCAGTGGTGAACACCCTTTCACCTGGCGATAAAGTTCTATCGATCATCATCGGTGCGTTCGGTGAAAGATTCGCAGAAATTGCCGAGGCATACCGCGCAGATGTCAATCGCCTTTCATTCGATCTCGGGCAGGCTGCCGATCTCGATAAAGTCCGTGAGACTCTCAAGGGCATGTCGAATGTGAAGGCAGTGATCTTCACTCACAACGAAAGTTCGACCGGTGTTTCTAACCCACTTGAAGACCTTTGCAAAGTCATTCACGAGGAGTCAGACGCCCTGATCCTTGTCGACGCTGTATCCAGCGCCGGTGGCGTTCCTATCGCTGTCGACGCTTGGGGCATCGACGTTGTTGCTACCGCATCGCAGAAGAGTTGGATTTCGCCTCCCGGTATTTCCATGGTCACGTTCTCAGAAGAGGCGTGGAAGGCTTACGGCGAGTCGACCACTCCGAAGTACTATCTCGACATCCAACAATACGAAGACTACCGCAAGATCGGCCAACCGCCGTTCACGCCGTGCCTGCCAGCTATATTCACTCTTGAATTCGCACTACAATCGATGGTCGATGAAGGCATTGAAAACGTCTTTGCACGTCACCACGAAATCGCGCAGCACACCCGAGACGGAGCGAAGGCTCTTGGTCTCGAACTACTGCCCGACCCAAAATTTGCTTCCAACACCGTTACCGCAATCAAATTGCCGGAGGGTCTCGACGGCAAAGCATTCTTGGCGCAGGTCACCAAGAATTACAACGTGATTCTTGGCGGTGGTCAAAAGTCACTAGCTGGAAAAATATTCCGAGTTGGTCACATGGGGTGGGTCGAAAAATCGCACATCGATGAAGCTTTGAAGGCAGCAGAGGAAACCCTCAAGTCGATGACTTCGTAAATTAAGCTGTGATCGTTTTTCTGGCGGTCACATCTAATCGAGCGAACTATGAATAGGCGCAGTCGAAGTCGACTGTGCCTTTCTACATGGCGATGTACTTGTTTGGACGAACTGCTCTGATGAGCTTAGATATGACACGAAGCGACCGAATGACAATCACGATTTTGTTGATTGTCGGATTGTTCGTTTTGACTACAGCATGTGGGGCCGCCGAATCTGACGCTCCGGCTTCAGATCCGGTCGAGTCATTACCGGCCGCAGCAGCCGAGCGATCGCCAACCGCAACTACAGCAGGTTCTGAATTAACACAGCCGACTTCGACAATCGACGCTATTCCGACGCCAACCGAGCCGCCATTAGTCAACACTCCGGGCCCAGCATCGAAACTCGCCCCAGATTTCACGTTACCGTCTATCCAGGGTACCGAGTACACACTTTCACAGTTCCGAGGCGACAAACCGGTGGCAGTGGTGTTCTACCGAGCCTATTGGTGAACGTTCTGCAGAAGGCAACTCGGGAAGTTGCAACGATCTCAGGCTGAACTCGATGCCGCTGGAGTTCAGATTCTGGCCATAAGCACCGACAATCTTGATGGCCCCGCTGCTCTGGCTGCCGCACAAGGTTACGAATTTCCTATTCTATTTACATCACTCGATCCGGAAATACCGAAACAGTACGGGGTGTTCAATCTTTTTGGCGACGGACTAGCTTCTGCTTCGGTATTCCTTATCGACACAAACGGTGAGATCGTTTGGCAAAACGTTGGCCTAAACTACACCCATCAAGTCGAAGCAGAAGAAATAATCGAACAAATCGAAAAGCTCGGCTAGACTCATACGTATGAATCTCCGCGCTGTCTCGATTATCCCCTTCATCGTAATGCTGTTCTTCTCCACGGCATGTGCGAGCCCTTCGGAGGCCGACTCACACCCAAGCCCGGCCTCCGAAGGGCTCGTCATTACGGTAGAAACGTCCGAGAAAGCAGTTACGCCAACGTCTGTGGTTCAGAAAGAGCCATCAGCGTCACTCGCCCCTGTTTTCTCAGTTACAACAGTGGCTGGAGAAAATATTCGACTCGAAGACCTGCTAGGGAGTGTACCCATCTATCTTTTGTTCATACCGAGTTCGACCGACGAATTGGATATATCGCAGATGCGCGACGTTCAGGTGAAGATCAACGAGTTCGAAAATTTGGGGGCCGAGGTGGTGGTTATCGTGTCCGATCTGCCTAATCGAGTGATCGACATGCGCGATGAATTTGGCCTCGATTTTTCACTCATCGCCGATCCACTCAATATAGTGGCGAACGATTGGCGGGTTTTCGATTTAGACAACAATGGTCAGCCAAATCCCGCCAGCTTCATTTTCAACGCTCACGGCAGCCTAATTGCGAGGCTAGTGGCAGCCGAACCGAGCGATCGACCGTCTGTCGATGAAGTGCTCTCCATAATCGAAGAGTCGCTTAGCACTGGCGCAGCCTAGAGCTGGTCACCAAATCTTTGAATAACTGCCCCTGCGGGTGGCTTCGGGTAAAAATTCGTTGCCTTGGCTGGTAATCGCCAACCGCGGGTTACTATCGCAACGAACTCTCTGAGCGGCACTGGTCGCATGATGAACGCCATTCGAGCAGCACCGCTTTCGATCTGGCGGGCGATTAGCCCGGCATCATGGTGAGGGCTAATAACCTGTTCTTCCCGTTCCGCTGGGATTGCCGGCCGAATGATGTGCGAGTGCAGTTGAGAATACTCAGAGTTGTCGAGGGCATTCTCAGCTGGAGGGGGGGATTTCATTCGAGCGATATGGAACTTACCCGGCTCCTTTGAAAACAGGCCAAAAGTAACTTCATCACCTTGTCGTTCACCCAGAGCCACTGAAAATTCTTCAATTTGGTCAGCCGTCGATAGACCTCGGTCAGGGGTCCACTCTTCCAGATCGCAAGTAGTTTCTATCGACTTCACGATCGCTGCGAATTCGACCTCAGTAGGCGATTCGATGAGCCGATGATAGCCACGAGTGATCAGACCCGGCTCATCGAACGAAACCATAAGCATCATCCGGAAGTTGATCGATTCGTCATGACCTACTTCACGCTCAGCCCGCACACTCCCCCGATAGCGGAGCGCTGCCTCATAACGATGGTGCCCGTCAGCAATGAATATTTCGGAGTTCTTCAAAGCATCTTGAAGTACATGGATCGTTCCGGGGTCAGATACCCGCCAGAGTCGCAACTGTGGCATGTCGGGAGGAGTGAATACAGCTGTGGGTTTACCACCCGCTATCGCCCGAACTAAATTGCCTACGCTCGATATCAGATCATCTCGATAAATCACAAGTAACGGGCTATAATTCGACTGCGCCACGCCCATCAGTTTCACACGATCGGCAACCCATTCGGAACGAGTACCTTCGTGCGGGAGAATGACTTTTTTGTCGTAGTCCTCGAGCCTTACCGCTGCGACAAATCCGCGTCTTAACAGTTTCTGACCTTGATATTCGAACTCCTCTTCGGTCACATAAATCGAAGGAGCTTCTTCATGCTTAAGCACACCCGATTCGGTCCAAACCTGAGCAGTTTCAGCTGCTAGTTCGTATGGATCAGATGAGAGCCCACGTCGTGCCAGTTCCAGCCGGACGATGTTGTAGGGTGAACGGTCATATAACTCTTGCTGCAGCTGTGGCGTGATCACGTCGAACGGCGGGCAAATGTGAAGACTCACATCGCCTGCTACATCTGGGTTGTAACGTACTGCCCTGAAAGGCTGAATTTCTGCCATATCGATTACGAGATTAGTGTATTACTACGTATTATCCGGTGCGAATAGACGAACGAGTATAGACCTAGTATTACCGGCTATCTGTTCGCTCAGTGCAGTCATTCTAAACATTAGTTCAGAATATTCTGGGCGAGTTGAATTTATGTGACGTTGTTATACTCGGCACACCACTTTTCGAGCATGAATTTCAATAAGTGATTATGGGTTTAGAATCCCATGTTGGTAGCCAATATTCCCTCTCGTGCCAGATAACGAATTACCTCTCCAAATGCAGTTTGACTCCGACTCGTCAATTCCAGACGCTGCGATAGTTCGCGCTATCCAATTACGGGGCGAGATCAACCGGGCAAACAGACTTTACTATGTGGAGAATGCTCCCGAATTCGGTGATGCCGAATGGGATGCACGTATGCAAGAATTGCTGGCGCTTGAGCAGGCTCACCCCGAACTCAAAACACCGGATTCACCGACCCAGAGAGTCGGAGCGCCACCTGCTGCAGGGTTCAACGAAGTCGTTCATCCAGTGCCTATGCTGAGTCTCGGGAACGTGTTCGATGAAGACGGCGTTCGTGCTTGGTATAAACGAGCACTCGATTTTCTAGAACTCGAAAGTGCTCCAATGGTTTGCGAGTTGAAAATAGACGGACTTGCGCTAGCAATCACCTACCGAAACGGCGTGATGGAGCGTGCAGCGACGCGTGGAGATGGCGAGCGAGGCGAAGACGTAACCGCAAACGTCCGAACAATCCGCAGCGTGCCTCTCAAGCTTGATGGTCAAGCTGACGATATTCCACCTGTCATCGAACTTCGTGGCGAAGTATTTCTCCCCAACTCTCGATTCGCAACTTTGAATGCCGAGCGAGAGAAAACAGGTCTACCAGCGTATGTAAATCCACGCAACTCAGCTTCAGGATCGCTGAGACAACTCGATTCGACTGAAACGGCGAAACGTCCACTCGATATGTTCTTCTATGCCCTCGGTTACATCGAGGGTACGGACGTTCCGTCGAGCCATTGGGACACTCTTCAGGTCATAAACAAGTGGGGTGGACGAACGAACGACTGGACTCGTAAAGCCAACAGTGTCGAAGAGGTTATGGCGGCTATTGCCAACGCCGGTGAAGTGAGGGAATCGCTCGACTACGGAATCGACGGTGTTGTAATAAAGATCGACTCGTTGTCGCTACAAAGTCGGCTCGGTTTTGTAGGTCGCGATCCCAGATGGGCAATCGCATATAAATTCCCTGCTGAGCAGGCAGAAACGACTCTCAAAGCGATTCACGTAAATGTGGGGCGTACGGGTGCGTTAACGCCGTGGGCAGAGCTCGAGCCTGTGATGGTAGGCGGCGTGACTATTGGCCGTGCAACGCTCCACAACAAAGATGAAATCGCAAGAAAAGACTTCCGTGAAGGCGATCGAGTCATAATCCAGAGGGCAGGAGATGTTATTCCACAGGTCGTGGAAGTTACGTCGAAAAACATACGACCTGCGGATTCACAGCCTTATCAATTTCCTGATGCATGCCCATCATGCGGAGCTCCAACAGTCCACAGTGAAGATGAGGCGGTTACCCGTTGCGTGAACACTGCATGCCCCGCACAGTTCGAGCGTCTATTGGAACATTTCGCGTCACGCGGAGCCATGGATATCGAAGGACTTGGCGAGCGGGTATCACAGGTCTTACCAAGGCTTGGATTCGTTTCGAATATCGCCGATATTTATCGACTGCATGATCGAAGAGAAGACCTTCTTGAACTCGACAAGATGGGCGAAACCCGGGTCGACAATCTACTCAACGCAATCGAAGCATCTCGTACGCAGCCGTTATCGAAATTATTGTTTGCTCTGGGAATTTCCAGCATTGGATCTGAAAGTGCCGAATGGCTTTCACATCGATTTCACAGTTTGACCGGTCTAAAAGAAGCGACTGAGGAAGAACTACGTGCCATCGACGGAATCGGACCAGTGGTCGCATCAACTTTGGTCGACTACTTTACGGTCGAGCAAAACCACCAACTTATCGACGATCTGATCGAGCTCGGCGTCAATCCAATTGACGACACCCCAGAGCCGTCAGCCGATCACCCGGCCAACGGTATGACATTCGTAGTTACAGGTCGACTGGAAGCTATGTCACGATCTGAAGCTCAAAATCGAATCAAGGCGCTGGGTGGAAAAGCCACAGGCTCCGTCACTAAGAAGACGAACTTCCTTGTGGCAGGTGCTGAGGCTGGCTCGAAGCTTGACAAGGCTCAAAGGCTCGATGTTCACGTAATCAACGAATCCGAGTTCATTAAGTTTATGGACGATGGCATAACGCCGACTCGACCAGAGTCAGATGTGTAGAGCCGATAACGTTGAGTCCATCGGCGACCTCAAATGCTGTTGGATATCTTCGTATTGGTTTCGTTCGCAAATCCGTCAACACAGGTCAATTCTGTGCGATTTTCGTTCGCCTCAGACCTCGCTGGAAAGCCTCAGCCCGTCTAAATTGTGGCGGTGGGCTCGGGCAGCCACCCAATCACACCGACGTCACCGATATCATTCCCACGATAGATCGACGATTCAATGGATATCGTGATCGATTGGCGTCAATTGTCGCTACATTGGTGATGGAATCGCAAAAATACCGACAAGCTCATGAGTCTATTCAGGCTCAATTCCGCTGGAGATTTGTCTGACCTCGCGAACGTTTTCGACGATAAGGTCATATCCTTTCTAAACGAATTGTTTGGCAGGCCAAGTGGATCAAACGGAAATATAAACGATTGGACGTCTCCTCACTTTTAGACAAGCTGTTTCCTAGCGGCAATGGCGGTGGATCGGAAGGTTCACCGTGGATCGTTGTCGGACTCGGCAACCCAGGTGCCGAGTACAAAAACACGCGCCACAACGTCGGTTGGTGGTGCATGGACGAACTGGTCAAACGCACAGATGCAGAACTAAACCGCAAACGTAAAGAACTACGATTTGCTGAAGTTGAATTAGGAGGATCGCCAACAGTTCTCGCCTACCCTCGCACTTTCATGAACCATTCGGGGATGGCACTCAGTTATCTAACCAATCGATTCAAAACCACTCCTGAGAAAATCCTTGTTGTCACCGACGACATAAACCTCAAACCCGGCTCCTTACGTATCAGAAAACAGGGTGGTCCCGGCGGGCACAACGGACTCAAATCGATAATCACGTCGTTGGGCACCAACGAATTCCCTCGAGTGAGAATCGGGGTCGGAATTCCTGACACATCTGCCGACCAAGTCGATCACGTACTAGGAACATTCGATCCTGAATCCCGAGACCTCGTGAGATCGGCTGCAAATATGGCGGCCGACGCAATAACGATGATAGTCAGCGGTGATTTTGATAACGCTATGAATATGTTTAACGCCAAGGGCAGTGGTGAAGCACAAAACCCAAATTGATGCCTCGATCCATTTTATCAAATCAACTATCTGGAATCCCAGTTGCACTAATCAGGTCTGTTGCTTTGGCTATTTTAGGGAGCCTTGCACTACTCTCTATTGCATGCCAGCAGACCGACCATCCGGCTGATGGTCAACAAGATCCTTCCCCGCAATCTTCACCGTCTGTTCAACCTGCTCAGGTGACGCCAACTACTTTCGATGCCGAAGGATCACCAACACCTCAGGGTTCTGATCCGACCGCGACACCCCCCACCGTATCGCCAGTTCCGGCCCCAACATCATCACCGATCGAAACCGAAGTTGCCGTTCCTACTCAATTTGGGACGGCGCTCGCTGAAACTCCCACGCTTGCAAAGCAAACAAACCCCACAGCAACAACAAAACCCACTTTCACACCCGCACTCGCTGAGCCTGAAATTCCAACACCACCCGACCGTGATCTTCAGGAGCTTGGGAGAAGATTAGTCGCTGGCTACTCCGAGCACACAACCATTCTTCCATTGGAACCTCTCACGCTCGGTAAGCAGGTGGATTTCTGGGTATCACGAGACGGTGGAAACATCCTTGCGAGTGGGGAAGTTTCACACATTTCCGATCACGTTTACTGGGTGTTCGAACACGGATATGAACCGGAACCAGCCGACATTGAGACAGTGGCAAATAATTTCGAAACAAATGTTTGGCCAGCAGTCACCAGTGTATTCGGATTGCCAATAACGCCTGGAATCGACGGCGACGACCGGATGGTAGTCTACACCAGCGTCCTCCGCACGGGTGTTGCCGGATACTTCTCCGCGGCAGACTCGTACCCAAGCAAAATTCGCCCACACTCAAACCAGCGTGAAGCCCTGTACATGTCGGCCAATCGAGTCGGTCTCACCAGCACTGAATATCTGAGCGTGATCGCCCACGAATTACAACACGCCACACACTTTGCGACCGACAGCAGCGAAGATTCCTGGGTCAACGAAGGTCTATCGGAAGTTTCAGCCGAAATTGCCGGCTTCGCTAGATCGGCGGCATCGGCTTTTGTTCGCGCCCCCGCGACTTCTCTCACAGCGTGGGCTCAAGACATCACAGTATCAGCAGCAAATTACGGCGCCGCAAATCTGTTTTTCGCATTCATAGCTGCACATTACGGCGGCAACGAAATGCTGTCTGCAATTGCGCAAAACCAAGAGGACGGTATTGAGTCGATCGATAGCACCCTCACTGAACGGGGTTTCGATGTCACGGCAGATGATGTGTTTGCCGATTGGCTAGTCGCTAACTATTTGAGTACTAGTGAGGGACCGTACTCTTACAAAGACCAATACGTACCTCCGGTAAGAAATATCTATAAAAGAGCGCCAGATTCACTCTCAGGAGCAGTTAAGTCGTTTGGTGCCGACTATGTTGTGACCTCTAGTGGGTCAGGTCGAATGACCATTGATTTTCGAGGAGAACCAGAGACGTCTCTCCTGAACGCAGCACCGCACTCAGGCGATAACTGTTGGTGGTCGAATCACGGCGATTCGATAGATTCGACCCTCACGCGTATTGTCGATCTCCGTTCGATTAGTTCTGCAACGTTGAAGTACTGGGTGAACTACGAAATCGAAAAGTTTTGGGATTATGGGTACGCCATGGTCTCAACTGACGATGGCGAAACTTGGGACATTCTCGATACTGAGCGGGCTATCAACGACAATCCAAACGGAAATTCCTATGGCGCAGGACTGACAGGAACTAGCCTCGGTTGGGTTCAGGATTCCGCAGATCTATCGCAGTACGCCGGTCGACAGATCCTACTACGGTTTGAGTACATCACTGACGATGCTGTGTTCTCAAAAGGTGCTTGCTTCGACGATTTTGAAATCCCTGAGCTCGATTGGACGGACGATACTTCATCATCGGGTGACTGGGTTATGAACGGTTTCGTTCGAGTAGAAGAGACCATCCCCACGCAGTACCTCGTCCAAGTCATTCATGAAAAAGATGCTGGTGATCCGGTTATATACAAAATTCCAATTGGAACCGATGCAGTGGGAAGCCTAACCGTTGAGGGCGTAGGCGACGATGATTTGATCGTCGTAGTGATTAGCGCAGTCACCCGTCAATCTACTTTGCCTACGGACTACACTTTAAGCATCTATCCTTAGATGCTGAATTCCTAGTCTTGTCAGTTTATTTAAATCTGGAGCAATCACGATTAGCAAGTTATTTAGTCCTCTCACAATCCGAGGTGAGACTATTCCGAACCGCGTATTCGTTTCACCCATGTGCCAGTATTCGAGCAAGACCGATGGGCTTGCTACCGATTGGCACATGGTTCATCTTGGTTCTAGGGCTTCCGGTGGTGCAGGTATGGTCATGGCAGAAGCAACCGCTGTCCGGCCCGAAGGCAGGATTTCACAGTGGGATCAGGGTATTTGGTCAGATGCTCACGTAGATGCGCTCCGACCTATAACCGCGTTCATTTCCTCGCAGGGCTCTGTTCCAGCTGTTCAATTAGCTCATGCAGGTCGAAAGGCAGCGCACGCTGCTCCGTGGATTGGAACCGGTTATCTCGGTGAAGATGGCGAGGGATGGATTCCAGTTGCTCCGAGCGCGCTTCCGTACGATGAAAAATCAGGAATGCCTGAAGAGCTTTCAAAAGAAGAAATCTCCGACATCGTGAGTGCATTTACTGACTCTGCGGTACGGTCTGTTGATGCCGGGTACAGAGTTCTTGAACTTCATCTAGCTCACGGTTATCTAGGATGCGAATTCTTGTCGCCTCTTTCTAATCGTAGGACAGACGAGTACGGCGGATCGCTCGAAAACCGAGCTAAATTTTCGTTGGACATAATCAAATCGGTGCGGGGTGCCATACCGGATTCGGTACCCTTGTTTGCTCGGATTTCTGCTACCGAATACGTCGAAGGCGGCTGGGACATCGAACAGTCGATCCAATTGACCAAATGGATGAAAGACGCCGGGGTTGATTTGGTCGACTGCTCGTCAGGTGGCAACTCCCCTGCACAGCAAATGACTGCAGAGCCCAATTACCAAGTTTCGTTCGCTGCGGAAATTCGCGAAAGAACTGGAATTCTCACTGGGGCTGTGGGGTTAATTACCGAAGCCGAACAGGCGGAGGCAATTCTCGTCGACGAGCAAGCTGACGCCATTTTCGTTGGGCGCGAACTACTCAGGAATCCATACTGGCCACTGTATGCTCAGGCACATCTCGATGGCGCAGCAACGGGCTGGCAGGACCAATACATACGATCAACGTTCGACGGAACGTACAAAGGTCCGATTGCGTAAGAAAGCCCCCAATGATCAGCTGATGCCGAAATTAGCATCGGCTAGATCGTCGAGTTCGCTCAGAAGAGCATCAGGCAAGGACCCCATCTCGGCGGCTCTGATCGCCAGTTCGAGATGTTCTAGCTCCGCCATTCCGACCTCAACACCAGATACTCCTGGGTTACGGAGCGCGTACCGAACTGCCACCTGAGAACGTGCACCATGCTCTGGTTTAAGTAACGGCAGGACCTTTTTCATTCGCTGAACATCGGACTCGACATCGTTATTGAGTGCAACACCACCCTCACGCCCTGTCCTGACATCGGTGGCAATGACGCCAGCTGCAAGAACCCGAATCACCAGCACTCCAATTTGATTATTTGCACACGCAGCAATGATGTTCTTGTGGTCATACGCCGACCAGTTGTGTCGCATAACTCTGCCCGCTGAAGGGTTCAACAGGTTGTAGTAAATCTGAGCGCAAGAAAATCGCTGGCTTGCGATTACCTCGTGCAGCGGTTCGGCTTCGCCGGTCGATGTGAACCCGACATGCCGAGTTAAACCCTTGTCGACCATCGCCTGCATGGCATCAGCGATCCCGCCTGAATGGAGTAGATCGTCCGGAGTTATACCGTTAGTGATCGTATCGGGCGAAGCGGCAATTCTATTGTGAATCTGATAGAGATCGATGCTGTCCATCTGTAGACGTTCGAGGCTCGCGGTGAGTGCCTTCTCAGCCTGCCCGACGTAATCACCCGCAGCACGGTCAAACGCTGTTTTTGTTGAGATATAAGGACGATCATTTTCCGGCAATTCTTTCATCAACCAGCCGATAGCGGTCTCAGAAAGCCCGTTGCCATAACTTGCGGCTGTGTCGATCCAATTGATCCCAGCGTTCAACGCTATCCGCACAGCTTTACGTCGAGTGTCATCATCTGCGTCGATTAAAATTCCGCCGACGGCACCACCGCCGAAAATAATTTCGGAAATGTCTAGTCCCGTATTGCCCAGTTTTCGATAATTCATACGTCGCCCTGTGAATAGCTATCGATGTTTTCGGAAATGAATGCAGATTGGCATATCCAAGCATGCACCGTTCGGTTTTCGATACCAGTAATACGTCACTATCTTGCTAACGAATCGATGATCCACCGGTGTTAAGAAGCCTCGATGCGGTTCCAGCCGGTGTATGGCACTAGAACATCAGGAATGATCACTGAACCATCTTCTTGGAGGCCATTCTCGATCACCGCAATCCAAATACGAGGCAGAGCCAGTCCCGATCCATTCAGCGTATGTGGGAGCCTAGTTGAAGCACCAACCTCTGGTCGGTATCGAGTGCCGTTACGACGTGTTTGAAAGTCTGTGCAAGTTGAAATCGAACTAACTTCTAGCCACTCGGCACAACCTGGTGACCAAACCTCAATGTCGTACGTTTTGGCAGACTGAAATCCAATATCGCCAGCACACAGCTTCAGTACTCGGTAGATCAATCCCAGTCGCTGACAGAGCGTTTCCGCCTCAGCGACCATTTCTTCAAGTGCCTCAACTGAAGTATCCGGTTCTACGTAGCGGAACATCTCGACTTTTTCAAACTGGTGAACTCGCTTGATCCCACGAACATCGCGACCCGCCGATGTGTGCTCTTTTCGAAAGCTCGGAGTTTGCGCGACGTACTTCATTGGCAGAACACCAGCATCGATGATCTGACCTTGATGCAAACCGTTCAGCGCTACTTCAGCTGTCGGCACCAACCACAAATCTGATTCACTGTCTCTGTACAGATTGTCTTTGAACTTTGGCAGGTTGCCTGAACCGGTCATCGTTTCTCCACGGACCAACAGTGGCGGGTCAATTTCGGTGTACCCATGTTCATCGGTCTGAACATCTAGCATCCAGGCGGCAAGTGCACGTTGGAGTCGCGCACCTTTGCCTTTCAACACGAAAAATCGAGCACCGGCGATGCTTGCACCCGCTTCTAAATCGAGAATTCCGAGTTTTGTAGCAACGTCCCAGTGGGCATTACCGTGCTCTGACGTTTCACCTTCAGAAGTGCGGATTACAACGTTAGAAGTTTCGTCGAGTCCATCCGGAACATCTTCCAAAGGCGTGTTAGGAATTGGGAGCAGGATTGCATCTAGCTCTTCAAGTACAGCTGACAGTTCAGCTTCAACCCCTTTGATGCGGTCGCCGGTCTCTCGCATCTCCGTAATCTCATCGGGCGTCGGCTTTCGCTTTTCATCACCGATCGCCTTACTAACTTTGTTGCGGTTAGCACGATCAATGTCGGCGTTTTGGATCAACTGTTTTCTTCGAGAATCTAGCTCCAAAATCCTTTCAATTGGGGGGGCTTCACCGCGACGAACCAGGGCGGCTCGGAATTTCTCAGGATCTCGGACTATCTGTTCCAGTGAAAGCATTTTTAACTCTGAACTACGTTGTTACAGCGACTTAGTTTGAATTCGATTAGATCATGTATTACGCATCGCCGGGAATAGCAGGATTTCGCGAATCGAGGACTCACCAGCGATCAACATCGTAAGCCTATCAATCCCGAGTCCTAGCCCGCCAGTCGGCGGCATTCCGTGCTCGATGGCGATCAAGAAATCTTCATCAAGTCGATCGGCTTCATCATCGTTGAATTGCTCACGCATTCGCTCTTGCTGCTCAAATCTCTCGCGTTGATCGACCGGATCGTTAAGTTCGGTGAAAGCGTTCGCTAGTTCTGTTCCCATCACAAATGCCTCGAAGCGTTCGACTATCTCATCTGAGTCGGGTTTACGCTTGGCAAGTGGCGACATTTCGACCGGGTAGTCGACCAGAAAATGCGGCTGAATGAGGTGAGGTTCAATTTCGGATGAGATGACTTTATCGAGCAAACGTCCCCAAGCAGAACCTACTTCAACGTGAATTCCTCGTTCGTGCATTGCAACAGCAAGTGACTCAGTATCACGTGTATCGACAAAATCGATTCCTGTTCGGGTCTTTATTTCTTGGCGAAGATCAAGTCGTGGCCACGGCGGTGTGAGATTGATCTCGGGTCGAATGCCTTCAACCTCCGGCAGGATCATAGAGCCGGTCGTTTCCTTCGCTATCTGCGCCACCATGTTCTCGACCATCTCCATCACATCGTTGTAGTCGGCGTAAGCCTGATAACTCTCTATGGTCGTGAACTCTGGATTATGGTCATGATCGAGTCCCTCATTCCGGAACAGTCGACCGATTTCGAAAACTCGCTCTATGCCGCCCACGATCAGCTTTTTCAAATAAAGCTCAGTGGCAATTCGCAGATACAAATCACGATCGAGCTGATTGTGATGGGTCTGAAACGGAGTCGCCTGAGCGCCGGCGGCAACAGGGACCAGAATCGGCGTTTCGACCTCTATAAACCCTCGACCGTGCATGAACGATCGCATCGACTGGACTATTTTCGACCGGAGCAAGGCATTACTCATTGCCTTGTCGTTCGAAATCAGATCTAGATAACGCTGTCGGAATCGAATCTCCTGATCCTGCAAACCGTGCCATTTGTCTGGCAAGGGGCGAATCGCCTTGGTCAGCACCGTCACTTTGGCAGCTTCCACACTGATCTCGCCACGCCGGGTACGAATTACCTGACCTTCGACACCAATGATGTCGCCAATATCCAGTAAGTTCACGATCTCGTACGCTTCGTCGCCCATCGTGTTCTGTCGTGCGAACGCTTGAATCCTGCCGTAACCATCTTTCAGGTCGATAAATGCAGCCTTACCCATTCCACGCCGAGCCATCACACGTCCTGCGACTCGGATGGTTTCTGTACGTGGATGTTCAGCAGCTTCACCACCAACGTTGCTTGCCATAATCTCGGCGTACTCAAACAGCTTTGTCGCCTCATCTGAAGTGTGAGTGCGATCGTATCGAGGCGGATATGGGTCTATTCCCTTAGCCCGAATCTGCGCTGTTTTGGTAAGACGATCTTCAATGAGCTTTTGTTCGCCCACTGCCGTTTCTTTTTGATTCGGCTGTTCTTGTTGATCTTGGTCGGTCATATTTATCGGCGCAGAAAGATCCTGCTGTCACTCGTATCTGGCGTATCTAGCCGCAACCCTCTACGGCTCTGCATTGATTTTGACTCAGTGAAGCAATCACTCGCGAAACACCATTGCAGCGTCTCATTCTAAGCCAGCTACTGAACAGCCTGTGAATACGTAGGCAACAGAAAGCCCACAGATTCACCGAGTGGTTGCCACAGCTTCCGTGTAAAACGATGAAAACCGGTAACAACTCACGATGGTCAAGAACGCGTCATTACGGGAATAATCGCTTCCATCCCATCGGTTGTCAGGGGAAATCAGGGGTTTCAAGTGCGGATCGAAAGTGCGATGAACAATAGGCGCAGCGGATCGTCATCATTCCGGCGATCACCCGGTTCAAGTGGAAGCGATCTTCGCCCAACCACATCCAAAGTGAGATCTGCGATTTTTTCTATGCTCGGACCGGCCGGAGCCAGTGGTCTTCGGGTGCTCGACATCTATGCGGGTACCGGGGCGCTTGGGATCGAGGCTCTACAACGTGGTGCGACAACTGCCACGTTTATCGAACAAAACAGTCGCCGTTGCGACGAGATTAAAAAGGCTCTGGAACGACACAGATTGGCAATGCAAGGATCAGTTAAAAGAGGAAGCGCACTGAACGCAGTCGGAAGACTGAAGGGTGAGTTTGATTTGATTTTTGCCGACCCACCATACGAACTAATCGAGTTCGAGGCACTGTTCCAACGGGTAAACGAGGCCGGTTTGATCGCACCGAACGCTATTGTATTTCTTGAACATTCGAAGATGACCGATCTTCCCGAATCTCTACCCGGGCTCAGGTTGTCGACTCATCGACTCTACGGCGATACAGCAGTTTCGGTCTATAAATCTCAGCCTACTTCAGGTTCACCGACTCAATCATTGGGAGGGGGCGAATAGATGGCGCGAGCGATCTATCCCGGAACCTTTGATCCGGTGACAAACGGGCACGTAGATATTGTCGAAAGAGCATCACATACCGTCGATCATCTGACGGTTGGGGTGGTAGAAGTTTCGTCGAAACGAACCATGTTCAACGTCGACGAGCGGATAAAAATGTTCACCGAAGCAGTGGCGCACCTGCCAAATGTATCGGTGGAATCGTACTCAGGCCTAACAGTCACCGCAGCCCGAAAAATCGGCGCAACAGTGATTGTTCGTGGTCTACGAATCACAAGCGATTTCGAGTATGAGAGTGAAATGGCACTAATGAACCGCAGGATGGCTGAAGATGTCGAAACGATTTGTCTTTTCAGCGCTCTGGAATTTCAGATTCTGAGTTCATCAAGAGTGAAGGAAGTAGCGGCACTCGGCGCCGATGTGTCCGATTTAGTTCCAAAAAACGTTTGGAAGCTTCTGGTTGAGAGGCTTGAAGCCAAACGAAATGATGAGAAAAGTAAGCAACACAGTTAGTTAGCACGCGTCAGTCGACACGCATGGAGGCAGAAATGACACTTATGTCACAGCTAGAAGACCTAGAGGCGATGATCGTCAAAGGTCGAGTACCCGGAACCGCACGAACGCTCGTAAACCTGGAAAAAATCATAGCCGTCATCGAAGAGATGAAGGGTGAGATGCCTAATCAGTTGAATGAAGCAGAGGGTGTTGTTCGTCAGAAGGATGCGATCATCAAGCAGGCTGAACTCGAAGCCCGCCGAATTCGCGCCTACGCTGACGAGGAAGCCACCACCATCCGCAATTTGGCGGAAGAGCAGGCAAACACGCTGCTCACAACTTCACAAGCAGAAGCCCACAAGATGATTCAGGATACTGAGATCACTCGAATGGCTAACGAGAACGCAACTGTAATCGAAGCCGATGCACAGAAGCGTGCTGGCAAGATTATCGATGATGCAGAGAGCCAAGTGAACGGAATTTTGAACGAGGCAGAGACTTCAGCAAGCCAACGACGCACGGGCGCAGACAACTACGCTCGTGAGGTGTTGTTCACGCTGGAAGAACGAATCGCCGACACGCTTGGTCAGGTCCGAGGTGGTATTGATCTCCTCGACGCCCGCCCAACAGCATACGTCGCCGACTAGTTCTGGTTTGCTGAAACACCTGCACATAGGAACCAAAAGCCAACAATGATTTCCCGAGCGAAGTCATCGAAGCCGAGGGATCTAGTGCGGGGTCGCGTAACGCCTCCAGTTCGACAACTGGCTTATTGCCAGATAATTCGCAAAGTGCCCAAGTACAAATGAACGACCGGCGCGTAACGAAATAGAATCAACCACTCAGCCCTGTGCTCGCTCACGTTCGATCAACGAACCAAGCGACGCAGGGCTGCGTTGTTTGTGTTTCCTTACGGATGCAATATCACTTTGGTGTAGCCGTCTTCGCGGCGGTCGAATTTCTCATAAGCGGCAGGTGCATCGTCTAGCGACACTTCATGCGAAACAACAAAACTCGGCTTCGCTCGACCCGCAATGATCAAATCACGCAATTGAGCGTTGTACTGCTTCACATTGCACTGTCCGGTACCGAGCCGAAGCCCCTTCTCGAACAGTTGGCCGAAATTGATGGAGAGGGCACCGTGTTTGGCATGCTCATCTACTCCGCCGGGATCTGATGGCACATACAGGCCAGGGATTCCAAGAGCACCTGTAGGCGCCACAACATCGATTAGCTGGTTGAGAACGATATTCGGCACCTCATCCTGCTCACCGCCGACCGCTGATGAACCAGCTGCGGTTGCCTGATAACCGACTGCATCAATGCCCTTATCGACCCCTGCACCACCTAGATGTGCTTTGATCTGTTCTACAGGATTTGCTACGTCGTAATTGATTGGAATTGCTCCAATTTCGGCTGCTTTATCGAGTCGCTCCTGAACATGATCAACAGCGAAGACCATAGAGGCACCACGGAGAATCGCGCTGTATGAAGCCATCAGACCCACTGGGCCGCAACCAAATACGGCAACACTCTCACCCGGTTTCACGCCAGCAAGTTCCGTCCCGTGATAACCCGTCGGGAAGATATCGGCAAGAAGCGCAAAATCTGCTTCATGATCTGTGCCATCTGGGAGAAGCAGACAGTTGAAATCAGCAAACGGAACCTGCATTAGTTCTGCTTGACCACCAACCCATGGCCCCATCGAAACGTATCCGTAGGCTCCACCGGCAAAGCCGGGATTTACAGTTGTGCAGAATCCGGTATAACCACCCAAGCAGTTCTTACAGAAGCCACACGCCACATTGAACGGCATTACGACTCTGTCGCCAACCTTGCGGTTTTTGACGGCGGAACCTACTTCAACGATCATGCCCATGTTCTCATGACCAAACACGATGCCGGGTTCGGCTGAAGTACGACCTTCGTACATGTGGAGATCGGACCCACAGATACAGGACGAAGTGATTTTCACGATGGCGTCGTTCGGGTGAAGGATTTGCGGATCCGAAACCGTTTCAACAGCAACCTTAAATGGCTCTTTGAATACGACCGCTTTCAATACGACATCTCCTATTTGTTAGTTTTCTAGCCTAATTATCTCGTTGGGCACACTATGATTGCCGATTCATAGTTTGTCTAGAGATCGGATGACCGGGTGTTCGAGGATAAAGAATTGACCACACAGCCATGGCATCACAAATATTCTGTGCAACAAAACGACATAGGACTGTTTTATCCATACAGTCAATTCCAGCCATCACCCTGAGGGAGAACGATGACTCTCAGTCAACCGTATTTGGAATCTGTACTGCCTCAGCGGAGCGATCAGTATTCTGAATCAAGTTTAGGATTATGGTGTGGACGTTTCGATCGTGGTGGGTTCGATCGCGGCGGTAGTAAATGAATAATAGAATAAAGTTGCACCGTCCCTAAACCAGACCGTCTGCCCAGTCACCACTCAGCACGGTTTCGAACATGGCGGCGTGTTCGTCGTTCCAGCCGAATCGGTTGACTAGATTCAGGCGGTAGATCAGTTCCAACGTACTCAGCCGAGCCGCCAAAGCGTCATTGCTTAAGTCACCCTGGCAAAGCTCGACGAACGGCTTCATGAGCTCGATATCAAGCGGATCGTTGTAAACCGCCTCTAGCTGTTCGGGCACAAAATTCCACGGGTATCGCCAGAACCGCAACAGCATGTCGAGCTCGTAGTCGGCTGGTGCCAAAGCCATTCGATCGAAATCGAGTATTCCCGCTAAGGCACCCTCGTTATTGACCAGAATATTTCCAAGCCACAAGTCACCGTGGCACAGCACTCGAGGTCGTTCGTCAAGTGCCTCTGCCCACTGAGCAAACGCACCCTGCGACGATGTGAGCACACGTCCTGGTACTACCGCGTCGACAGCTCTAAGAGCACGGTTGAACGACTTTCGAATGTGTAGCGCCCAGTCCTTGGTTTCGGCATGAAGCAATCCTTCGTCGGGGACAAACTGCTGCATATGCCCAAGTGCGGTCGCTAGTTGAGTTGTGAGATTAGTGCGACCATCTTGATCTAGCCCCGGCCAAACGTTGTACCCGCTCGATCCTTGCAGTCGGTTTAGAATCACCCACGCCCTGCCCTCGAGGGCACCAGTCTCTAGTACATGGGGCGTTGCGACACCCGGGATCTCTAACTGGCTGGCTGCGAGTTCATGACTGAATCGCTCAGATCGCCCAACTTCGGGGTCGATCTTGATTACCGTCTCGGTGCCAATGAATACCCATGTGCCGTAGCCGAAACCGTAGTCGACGTTGCTGCCGAGTTTGTTGGCGGCCCATTCACGAACTCGGCCAAGCGCGGCATGATCGTCTTTTTCATAGTTTCGAACCCAGGGATTAATCAACATGGTGAATTACAAGTGTACGGGTACGCCAGAGTACGAAAGGAGGAGGGAGAAGGAAACGATGTTTCCAATCGTGAAAATTACTCTACTTAGCGGGCTTGTGCGCCCTTAGAGTGAGGTTTACAACCGATGAACTCCACTCTTCATTCCCTCTCGTACTCGCTCGTTCCTCAAGAATTTCAACATCGACAAACCCGGCAGTTTCGATCATGGTCAGATAACTGCGCTTCACGGCAGCCCCACCGACGCCTTCAACCCACCTAGCGGTCGAATCCCGAACGCTGTCGGGAAGCGGTTCAGTAGTAATAATGTCGGAAATAACGAAGCGGCCACCTGCTTTCAGAATTCTAAAAATCTCTGAAAAGACCAAGTGCTTCCACTCAGACTGTGAGATTGACCCGTTTGAAATAACAAGATCCACCGTGGTTTCGTCCTGTGGAATCTGCTCGATGTGACCCCTCTTGAACACCACGTTAGATGCATTCAATTTCTTCGCGTTGTTACGTGCGAGACTGATCATCCGTGGGGTCATGTCGACGCCGATTACCCGACCAGTATTTCCAACGCTTTTGGCTGCGAGGAAGCAATCAATACCACCACCACACCCAAGATCAAGTACTGTTTCTCCCGTTTTGACATCGGCAACTTTAACCGGGTTTCCACATCCAGTCGAAGCTCCAGCAGCTTCGTCAGTTAAAGCCAAACGTTGATCTTCCGAGTAGAACTGATCTGATGCTTTGTTGTCGGATGCCTTAAGTCCGCGTTTACCAGCTCGTTCCGCAAGGGCACCGTAGCGCTGCTTCACCGCATTCGTGATGTCTTTCGCGTTTCCAGAAAGCACCACGGCTTCAAAATCGCAGCAGCCGGAACCACAACAACCGTTTTCGGTAATCGAACTGCCGTAATCAGGCGATAAAAATACGAACTTCCGGGCTTCCACTTCTGAATCTCCAAAGATGCTGGATTCTATTCATATCGTACTGCAATACGCAGTCTCAATGCTTCATTTGAGTGTTTTGAGAAAACATCAGTCCCGCCAAAACATTTTAGAGTCCGATCTCTCAGCCGAATACAAAAGTGTTTGACGCTTACGATGCTGGCTTGAATGCCCGTAGAGTCAGGTTGATCATCAACGAGCGCCAGTCGTCAGAATCAGGGTAACTCGGGACACTTTTGATCACATCGACATTACCGAAGCCAGCGTCGTTTACCATCTCAAGGTATTCACTCATGACCGCTGCACCACCGACACAGGCAACCCATTCAGTTGCCGACGCTTGTACATCAGCTGGTAGCGCATGTGAAGTGACCATGTCGGAAATCACGAACCGTCCGCCGGGCTTCAAGATTCTGTGTATCTCAGAAAACACTCGATCCTTTTGCTCAGAAAGTGCTATGACACAGTTCGAAATTACAAGATCGACCGTGTTGTCAGGCTGAGGGATCGACTCGATGTGCCCCAACTTGAATACAACATTTTCGGTACCAAGGCTGGCAGCGTTCTTTTGCGCCAGTTCGATCATGCGTGGCGTCATGTCGATGCCGATCACATGTCCTCCTGGACCGACCTCTTTAGCAGCAAGGAAACAATCGATTCCACCGCCTGAACCGAGATCGAGAACAGTTTCGCCGGGCAGTGCATCGGCAATTCCGACCGGATTTCCGCAACCAGCTGATGCCCCTGCCGCCTCATCTGGCAAAACACTACGCTGTTCATCTGAATAGAACTTGTCCGTCGCTTTTACTATCGAGCCGTCCGTCGCCCTAACAGCGGCATTCGTCGCCAATGCTCCGTACTGGTGCTGTACAGCAGCTGTGATCGAATCAAGTTGAGCATTAGTAATTTCTGCGTCATTTGCGCCACTGCAACAGGCTGCATCGGCACTGATCGGCGTCAATATCCCAAATGGACTCTTTTCCATATTCCTAATCTCCTAAAATACTGGAATCAATGACCATCGTTGTACAGCAAGCAGGTTCAACCCCCGCTTCTTTGACCGCTGACTCCAGTTGTGGTAACACGGTAGACCACGCCTGAGCCGATGCCCTGTATGCCTCTATACCCAGTTCGGAGAGAGCGTATATTTTGCGTTCACGACCATTGATTACGGCCACCTCCAACTCTACGTAACCGCCAATTTCCAGCTCCTTGAGCATCGGGTAAATCATGGCATCGGTAGGTCGCGTGTCACAACAGAGTGCAATCCGGGTGCCGATCTCATAACCGTGCATCGGTCTCTGGCTTAACTGCTGCAACATGAAAAACCTCAGAAGGCTTTTTCGATTCAACGTTTGCCAGTAGCTAATGCTGGCTAGATCATTCAAAGGCTTAGTGGTCGTTGTCACATGCTCTCACAGTGCTGCTTTAACTCGAGTAGCATAATACCTATCCGAACGATACATTGGCTCGCTAGGCATGTCAATCTTGTGATGACGAGTACGTTACTGCTGGCTTCTGAAGCTATAATCCGCTCACCGCCTGCTTCGACATCACCTAGTGTCACGTTTATTTCGCCTATCCATCGCCGACCTCATTGAGTCATGACAACTTCTAAAGCAAATTCTGACGACCAACTGTTCCTGCTAATCGATGGTCACGCAATCGTGTTCCGGGCGTGGTTTGCCATGCGGGATCACTTGATCACGGCGTCTGGACAGAACACAACTGGCGCAAGTGGCTTCATGACGATGTTTCTAAAGACGATTAGAGAGCAGAAGCCAACTCACATAGCAGTTACGTTCGACACAAAAGCTCCAACTTTCCGAAAGGAGATGTTCCCGGAATATAAGGCACATCGACAGGAAGTTGATCCAGCCCTACATGAGCAGATTCCGATCCTAAAAGAAATTCTCGGACCGATGGGTGTTCCGGTTTTCGAGTACGACGGATTTGAAGCCGATGATCTAATTGGTACTCTCTCAAAACAGGCGGTCGAGCAAGGAATCAAGACATTGATTCTTACCGGCGATGCTGACCAGCTACAGTTGGTCGACGAACATACATCGCTCCTTATGTACACCGGATTCGGCGACATGCGCACGTATGATCCTGCAGGAGTCGCTGAGAAATACGATGGGCTCGGACCTGAGTATGTCGCCGAGATCAAAGCACTTGAAGGCGATTCTTCCGACAATATTCCTGGTGTACCGGGAGTTGGTAAGAAATCCGCCCGTACGGTGCTCACGAAACTGGGCCACTTCGACACGCTGTTTCAGAAGCTCGACGAAGTTGAAAACATTGAAGGATTGCGTGGCGCAAAGCGCACGATGAATCTGCTTGAGGAACATCGCGAAACTGCTGCCATGGCCCTCGTACTCACCACTATCGTCCGTGACGTACCCGTTGAATTTGACGAGGCAAAATCTAGATTCGGAGATTTCGACCGCGAAGCTGTAATCAAGACGTTGATGAATTATGAAATGCGTCTTGTTGCGAACAGGCTCCCGAAGTTGGGAATCGAGCCACAAGGAGGATCAGTCGCCACCCTATCAACGAAGGTAGAAACCGCTCCTGGATGGGAACCAAATGAGGCACCATCAATAACCGCGAGCGGACAGATGGACATGATGGGGGAGGCTCCACCGACCGAGGCTCTAATCAGTCAAGACCAGCTAAAGCCGCTTGGCATTTACGAAGTTGTGACCAGTATGACCGATCTGAAAGTCATGATAGAAACACTACGAGCCAAGGGCGAATTTGCGTTCGATACCGAAACGACCGGACTCAACTCGATGACGTCCAATCTCGTTGGGCTGTCGTTCTCGATCAAATCTCAGCATGCTTGGTACGTCGCTATTGGACACAACGAAGGTGACCAGGTGCCATTCGCCGAAGGCCTAGCCGCGCTAAGGCCACTATTTGAAGATGAGTCGATCAAAAAAATCGCCCACAACGCTAACTTCGACCTGATGGTCCTCGCTACTGCCGGAATCGCTGTGAAGAATATTTCATTCGATACCATGATCGCTGCAGCCCTCTGCGGTCGTCGTGCTATCGGACTAAAGCAGCTTGCTCTCGAGCTATTTCAGGCGGAAATGACTGAGATCAAGACCCTCATCGGTGTTGGTCAAAAACAGGTCACGATGGCGACCGTGCCAATCGATATTGCGGGTCCTTACGCCGCAGCCGACGCCGATTTCACGTGGCGACTTTATGAGTATTTCGAGCCCGAAATCGACGTACACGAAGCTCGGTATGTGAACGAAAAGATCGAGCTACCGCTGCTACCAGTCATCATCGAAATGCAGCGCAACGGCATGATGATCGACAAAGCAGCACTCACAGAAATGTCGGAGCAACTCGGGGCAGATGTCGAGCTGATCAAACAGGCAGCCACAGCAGTAATTGGTGGTCGCGAAATGAATCTCGCGTCGAATCAGCAAGTAGCGGCTCTCTTGATAGATGAACTAGGTGCGCCAAAGACTCGTAAAACCAAAACCGGCTACTCGATGGATGCTGAAGCTCTTGAGAAAATCAACGAAACTAGCGGGCTTGACGACCGTGTGTACCAAATCGCCGACGCTGTTCTGAAATTCCGAGAACTCAGCAAGCTCAAGTCGACTTACGTCGACGCTCTGCCACTTTTGGTGAACCCACAAACGCAACGAGTTCACACTAGCTTCAACCAAGTCGGTTCGGCGACGGGGCGACTCTCCAGTAATGATCCCAACGTGCAGAACATTCCTGTACGTACCGAACTTGGTCGACGGGTGCGTAAAGCATTTATTGCAGATACAGCCAACGGCTGGCAATTCCTTGCCGCAGACTACTCGCAGATCGAACTTCGGATTCTTGCCCACCTGTCACAAGAACCCGGACTGCTTGAGGCATTTCACAAAGGCGAAGACATCCACGCTGCCACAGCTCAGGCGATGTATGGCGTTGAAGAAGTTTCGCCGGATCAACGCCGAATTGCCAAGATACTGAACTTTGGAGTCATTTACGGTCTGGGCCCTGTCGGCGTTGCTCGCCAGACTGATCTCACTCGACAGCAGGGACAGGAGTTCATAGATCTGTACTTCGGCAAGTACCCGGGAATTCGTGATTACATCGAGCAGGTGAAGCAATCAGCCCGTGAAACTGGCTATGCGCAGACGATCACAGGTCGCAGGCGTTATTTGTCTGACATCAATGCCGGTCATCCGGGTCACCGAGCCGCCGCCGAACGAGTGTCGGTAAACATGCCGATTCAAGGCACTGCTGCTGACGTTATCAAGCTTGCAATGATCAACATTTCAAACGAGATGAAAAACCAAAAGATGCGGTCGAAAATGTCTATCCAAGTTCACGACGAATTGATTTTCGAGATCGCTCCCGGAGAACTCATGGAGATGCAGATGATGGTAACAACCATGATGCCTGCCGCAATGGATCTCTCCGTACCGCTATTGGTCGAAGCCAAAACCGGCCCAACATGGGGCGATATGGATTCGGTGGGTTAGCGTGGCGTGCACGGTATTAGCCTTCAAGCGCCGCCTTTCACCCTGCAATATCGTCTTTAGTCTTCTATAAAAGCCCTCTCATGCCCGAACTTCCTGAAGTCGAATCGCTACGTCGATACCTCATTCGAGAGGATGTTGTTGGCAAGAAATTCGTAAAAGTTCAACTTGAAGACAAGCCGGAAAGTGCGAACCGCACTGGGACCATTGCTTACGCTCGTCAAGTGATCGATCGAACGGTCACAAGCATCGAGCGTAAAGGCAAACAGCTGTCGTTGGTACTCGACGATTTCGTGCTGGGCTTTCACATGGGAATGACCGGGCAAGTACATGTACTTGCGCCCGACGAAGCTCCGCCAAGATTCACTCGGGTTGAGTTCACCCTCGAAAAAAATCATCGAGTTACTCTAATAGACCCGCGCCGTTGGGCGAAGATCCAGCGTTTCGAATCACTCGATCACGCCTTTGCCGGACTAGGACCAGATGCTCTTGATCCGAACTTCGCAGCCAGTGAATTCGTCAGTATCATGGAAGGTCGAACCGCACAGGTAAAACCACTACTTTTAAATCAGTCAGTAGTCGCGGGTATCGGCAATATCTACGCCGACGAAGCTCTTCACCGAGTCAGCATCTCACCCGCAAGACACCTGAACACTATTCCGAAAACCGTCCTTGTGTCGCTGTTTGAAGCCATACGAGCATCGCTCGAACATGCTCTCGAATTTATCTTGAGTCATCCCGACGAACTTGGTCGACCGTACATCGTCGATGCCTATGACGAGCGAATGCTGTTACGTCGAAAACCGGGAACTTTCTGCCCACGATGCGAAATCCCGATTTCGACATTGAAATTTGGTGGCAGGACTGCCTATTACTGCTCGAACTGCCAGAGCTAAACCTGACGAAACCTAGTTGAACCCGACGTCGTCAAGATCATCGGTCTTTCGGGCGCGTAATCTGTCACGAAGGGCTACCCAGAAAAGTATGAGAATTCCAATTATGGTCACTGCGTATCCGCTCGCGTACAAAATCCAGGATTCTTCAGTGACTATCAGAACTATGATTCCGACCGCTGCGATCAAAACACCGGCGACTATGACCCACGTGCCTGACCATTCAGCAAGCTGTTTCATGATCACTCCTTACGAGCGCTTCAAGTCTTCAGTCGAATATTTTCAGCAAATATCAGCGAGGTTTACGCTCTTTAAACACAGTATGTTCTCGTTGAAAACGTCTATCGCATCGGATCACTGAGGAATTTGTAGCGTTTCACCGCTTCTGATTGTCACTAATTGCTATTAGAATTACCTTCTGTGCGGTTTCATACTGAAACCTCGGCACCTCTGCGGAGGGGTGGCAGAGCGGTTGAATGCGCTTGTCTTGAAAACAAGTATGTCGGTAACGGCATCGCAGGTTCGAATCCTGTCCCCTCCGCCACATTTTTATCCCGGCTAGCGTGGTCAGTCTCGCTCCCGGCCCGTCGACGATAATTGCACGCGGTCCCATCTCTTCGGCTAATATGCCGGTCGCGGACATTTTGCTCCGATCAACACTCGGCCTTCGCTGGAACAACAATCGTGACTATTAAGACAAACCTTAAGCACCGCATTCGCAACGGAGTATTGTGGTTTCAAATAGAATCACTAAGCGCCGGTACTCGTGCAAAGTCATTCGCACTGCCTAGAGTTGATTGCCTGTCATTGGGGCCTTCTGATCTTTCGTTTAACAGGGAAACGAACCCCGAGCATCCACTAAAAACTGAGGATGACTGCATTGAACATGTTGTGAAGCTACTGACAGACACCGATACAAAGCTTTGCATTCGCAACTATCAGTCGGAACTCCGCAATAAGTACCTCGATATGGGAGTGACTGTATTAATTGAAATCCCAAGCGTGTGATGTAGTCTGTAGCTTGTCATTACCATATGAAATAACGGCATCCGCCAAAATCTTCGATACGCGCCACAACTTCATCTAACGTATCCGTACGCATTGGTCGTCAGTTAAGCAGCTAATATATGGCCCTGTTTGAAACGTCATCTTTCGTCGCATCCGCAACATTTGTTGCGGCATTGATAGCGCTCATCATGACGGCGTTCATGTGGAACCGGCGTCAGGCACCCGGCGCCGCTGGGGTAGCATGGTTGATGATCGCAGCGGCCATATGGTCGGGCGGATATGGCATTGAGGTTCTACTCGAAAATCTCGATGACAAGCTACTCCTAGTACCACTCGAATACGTCGGGATCACAACGGTCCCAGTTTTCTTTTTCATAACGGCAGCCCATTTAACGGGTCGAATTCGCACTGTGTCACTGCGATTTCTGATTACCGTTCTCGTGATTCCCGCTATCACCGTAGTGCTAACCGCTACGAACAGTTCTCATAACTTGATGTGGCATGACGCGCACGTCGTTGGAGAGCCAGGCAACATCTCAATCATTTTTGATCGTGGAGCATGGTTCTGGATATCTTGGGTTTATTCGTATGCTGCCTTCTTTAGCGGTTTCGGCTTCCTTCTGTACAGGGCGTTCACCGAAACTTCTTTGTTCCGTAGCCAGATGATTGCGGCCATCGCTGCAGGAACGATTCCACTGGCAGCAAATCTGCTGTTTCTAACGGATATGAACCCACTTGGTGATTTTGATCCGACTCCGATGTCATTCGCCTTTTCAGGTGTAATCGTTGCTTACGGTTACGCTCGATTTAAGTTGTTCGATCTTGTTCCGATCGCTCTAGATGTACTCGTTGAGCGCATACCTGATGCAATGTTTGTTCTCGAATCGTCTGGATACATAATCGATGTGAATCCAGCTGCAGAGCGTCTAGTTATGCCCGTCGAAGGCCATTTGATCGGAAGGCATCTCTGCGATGTGCTTCCCGGCTACGTAGCCGACCACGAGTTGTGTTCGGGTGTGCCTACTGCCGTTACCAATGACGTCGTATTAACAAGTGAGTCGGAGCTCGAATCACTAATATATTCACCGACAGTCACCGAGCTCTCGGACGGCGCCACTAAACGCGGTTCAACTGGCCGTCTGGTAATTCTCAGAGATGTGACCGAGCAACGAAGAGCATCAGAAGCGCTGAGGCGCTTGGCCAGAATCACCACGCTCAACGCGATAACGACGGCTGTTTTTGAGATGCACGATGTCGAATCTATCATGGCGGTGGCCACATCACGACTTGCCAAATTACTACCTGCCGACCACACGGTAGGGCTAGGGTTCGACTCAACCAGTGGTGAGTTCACTGTGACCAACACGTCAGGAGCATACTCACCAGATCCTATTCCGGTCAATTCAATAATCTCCGACTCGACGTTCCTCAATTCCGGTGATGAAGACGGAGTTCACAACCTAGCGGACAGCCGCGGATATCTCGACGATTCAGCCTATCGATTCGCTGCCGCTGGCCTAAATTCAGTGGTCGCACACACTTTGACTGCCAATGGTGAAATATACGGGGCAATCATCATTGCGCGGAAGCAGTCAGATGCACTGGGGACAGCTGAAGTTGAACTAATAAACGCGGTTGGTGCGGCTGTAGCGCAAGCCATTTACGGCGCACGACTCGTTGATGATCTGCGGCTGCTGAACGTAGAACTCGTTGAAACTCAGCAACAGGCAATGAAGCAGGAACGATTGAGAGCACTCGGACAGATGGCGAGTGGAATAACGCATGACATCAACAACGCTCTATCGCCGGTCATTGGCTTCTCGGACATGCTTTTGCAAGATTCCGGAAAACTTGATGATCATTCCAGGAAACTTCTCCAACTCATCCGACTTGCGGCACTCGATATCTCACGCATCGTCGAAAGAATGCGCCAGCTCTATCAAGATCGAGAAGCCGATGGGTTGACCTTCGAGTTGGTAGACCTCCGACAAATGGTTCGAGAAACAATCGAACTTACCCGCCCAAAGTGGCGAGATGAAACAGGGAACGGTGTTGAGATAAGAATTTCAACCAATTTTGCCCGTGTGCTTCCTCAGGTTCCTGGGATCGACACTGAAATTCGTGAAGCGTTGACGAACCTTGTGCTGAACGCCGTAGATGCGATGCCAGGCGGTGGAAGAATTGTAATTTCCGGACACGTAGAACCAGAACCAACGGACAATGGCAGAACAATTGATCCTGAGAGTGTAATCATTGAGGTCGCCGATGAAGGTTCTGGGATGAACAGTGAAACAGCACTAAGAGCATTGGAACCGTTCTTCACAACAAAAGGCGACCGTGGCACTGGTCTTGGCCTTCCGATGGTTCAACAGGTAATGCAACGCCATTCCGGTACTGTTTCCATTCTTCCGGGCAGGGAAAAGGGAACGACCGTCCGACTAGTATTTCCTGTAGAGGGTTCTATATCAACCAGTAAACCAAAAGCTGCCGAAGAGCGCGCTCAAATTCGACTAAAGGTGTTAGTAGTCGATGATGAGCCGATGCTCAGGATGGTGGTTGAAGAAATGATCGCATCCGAAGGCCATACAGTCGAGGTGGCATCTGGTGGTCCTGAAGCTTCGAAAATCGTTGCAGAAAGATACAAAGCAGGTGAACCGTTCGATGTTGTTTTGTCCGATATCGAGATGCCGATCTTAAATGGGCGAATGCTTGCCGAGTTCATCGAGGTTGAATCGCCCAATACAGAAGTAATACTCATGACAGGTTGGGCCGACCGCCAGCTTGATGTTGATACGATCTCCGCCCGTATTGTCGGAATTCTCATTAAGCCGCCCAGACTTGCCGATATCACCGCATTGATGGCAGTGGTCGCAAGAAACATTGCCCCTGTCACACAAGTCGAAGGTTCGACAGAATAAAACTGCCGAAGCGGACTCTCCTCAGCCGATATCTACATGAAGCGGTGGCACATAGGCTCAGAGCACATACATTCCAATGTGCCTACTAGGTACTTTTACTGATGTGGCAGAATCTAAGCACCCGTAGATTGAACAACATTGAACGGGGCGAAGGTGATGCATTCACCTAACTTCGTCTGACGCTTGGTCCGAATGGGGCTGGCAAAGTAAATCTATAACAAGGTTAAGGTTCTGACTCATGCGGCAAGAGTTTGTTAACCCATTCCTAGGTCCCGCCCAGATGGTGTGGCTAAAGGAATTTGGTGTACCGCTAGAAATCGCAAGCGCAGAGGCTGTGTCGTACCAGTACACAACCGACGACATCACAGCGATCATCGGCGTAAGTGGAAAACTTCAAGGTAACGTTCTTTACGGCTTCAGTGACCAAGTGTCGTCTGAAGTAGTCAAGCGAATGATCGGTGAAGATATGGATGCCCGTGACCCGATGGCTCTTTCAGCCCTCGGTGAAATCGCAAACGTAATTACCGGTAACGCAGCCACAGCGCTGGCAGCAAATGGTTTCACCTGTGACATCAGCCCTCCGGTGATCATTGAACCTCGTGGCTCGACTCTGACTTCGACTGTTCCAAAGCAGATCCTCGTCACGTTCAAGAGCGAACTCGGTACTCTTACCGCCAGAATTGGTCTCTCAGAGAACGCTCGCTACGTAGAAAAAGCTGCGTAGCAATTCAGTTTTTCTGAGTAATTCTCAAAATTCGTATAACTTCAAAGCTTGCCCGCATTTTTGCGGGTTTGCTCTGTTTAATCCTAATATCGGTTTCTTCGGCATCAGCGGGTAACGATGTATTGCGTAGACACTGACCATCACCCTCGGTACGATGGTTCGCGGTTTAGAAAACTAAAGCACACCCGCTCTGCCCTATTTAGGCAATGTTCGCGGGATCGTAAATAATTAGAACCGAGTAATCGTTCGTGAATATCCACGAGTATCAGGCGAAAGCAATCCTCGATAAATTCGGTGTCCCGACACCAAGGGCCGAGGTTGCATCCACTCCCGCAGAAGCAAAAGAAATTGCTTCACGTATCGGCGGACGAGTAGTAGTGAAAGCACAAGTTCACGCAGGCGGTAGAGGAAAAGCCGGCGGTGTAAAACTTGTCGACTCTCCAGCGATGGCTGAAGAAGTAACCGCTTCTCTCCTCGGCACACGACTCGTTACCAAACAGACCGGTGCAGCAGGCGTACCCATAGAAAAAGTGATGATCGCAGAAGCCCTCGACATCAAAGACGAGTTGTACATTTCAATCGTAGTTGACGGTGATATCGGTGCTCCGGTCGTAATGGCCAGCACTGAGGGTGGCATGGATATTGAAGAGGTTGCGGAATCAACTCCTGAGAAAATTTTCCGAGTCGCTGGAGATCCACTCATAGGGCTAACCACATATCGCGCTCGCGACATTGCTCTTGCTCTTGGAGTGCCCGACAAATCAGTAAGAGCCACAACCAAACTCATCACTGATCTCTATCAGGTATTTGTCGAGAACGACTGCTCTCTTGTGGAGATTAATCCACTCGTCATCACCGAAGACGATCAGGTATTCGCACTCGACGTCAAGATAAATCTCGAAGACGACGCACTATTTCGCCACCCCGAACTTGCTGGCTTGCGTGACTCAAATCAGCAAGACCCCCTTGAACAACGGGCCGACAAAGCCGGCCTCGCTTACGTAAAGCTTGATGGCGGACGCGTTGGCTGCATGGTCAACGGCGCGGGTCTCGCTATGGCAACGATGGATATTACGAAAGCAGCCGGTGCCGACCCCGCTAACTTCCTCGACATCGGAGGTTCCGCCGATCAGGCGCGAATCGAAGAGGCATTCAAGATCATCGTCGACGATACCGATGTCGAAATAATTCTTATAAACCTATTTGCGGGAATTGCACGCTCCGACGTAGTAGCGCAAGGCATAGTCTCGGCGGCAAAAGAAACAAAAACTGCAGTACCAATGGTCGTGGCAATGCGAGGAACGAACGCCGCAGAAGGAATTCAAATTCTTGCTGATTCAGGCTTGAACATTACCGGTGTCCCCGACCTTGCTGGAGCCGCTGTTGTGTTGAAAGCGAAATTACTAGAACTCGGAGGTTCCAACTAATGGCGATACTCGTTGGATCCGACACTCGACTCCTGATTCAGGGTCTCGGGCGAGACGGTAGTTTTCAGGCGAACCGAACACGTGCATACGGCACAAACATGGTCGCCGCTGTTCACCCGGGTCGTGACGGTCAGAAATTTGAAGACGAAGTTCCTTACTTCTCTACAGTAGCGAAAGCTGTTGAAGAGACCGGAGCAAACACCGGTCTAATCTTCGTCCCAGCACCGTTCGCAATGGACGCCATCATTGAGCAAGTCGACGCAGGACTCGAGCTCGTAGTCTGCGTCACCGAAGGCGTACCGGTTCTCGACATGGTCAAGGTGATGGCGTACATCAAAGACAAGCCCACTCGGCTAATCGGATCGAACTGCCCGGGTGTTCTCAGCCCAGCATCCAAGGCGAAAGTCGGCATCATTCCTGGCAATATCGTTCAACCCGGAAACGTTGGAGTTGTCTCACGCTCTGGTACGCTCACGTACGAGGCTATCGCCCAGCTCGTCCAGTACGGAATGGGTCAATCAACATGTGTAGGTATCGGTGGCGACCCAGTTCACGGCACCACTTTTACCGATGTTCTCGAACTGTTCCAAGCAGATGACGAAACGGAAGCAATTGTCTTAATCGGCGAAATCGGTGGAATTAGAGAGCAGCTCGCAGCCGATTACATCAAACAACATGTCACGAAGCCTGTTGTTGCTGCCATCGCTGGCAATTCCGCTCCTGCCGGCAAACGCATGGGTCATGCTGGTGCGATCATCACCGGTAAGGCAGCACTTGCTTCCGAGAAGAACAAAGCACTCGCAGAAGCGGGAGTACACGTCGTTGAATCCCCCACGTTGATCGGTGCCAAGATGAAGGAAGTACTCGGCTCTTAGGCTGGGCAGTTCTCATCCATGACCTTTACACAACGCTACGTTCACACCGGAAAAATTGCACTGAACGTAACGGAATGGGAAGCTCCGTCGCCTGACTCACCTACGATGGTGTTAATTCATGGATATGGATCGAACTCGAACACTTGGGGTCGAGTGGTAGACAAACTGGCGTTAGAATTTCACCTGTTCACGCTCGATCTACGAGGAATGGGGCGATCAGGACGCTACGGTGTGGCGTCAACGCGGCAAACATGGGCAGACGATGTAGCCGACATCATTCCAGCACTCAGCAACCAAGCGGTGTTTTTGGTTGGACATTCGCTGGGTGGTTGGGTCACAGCAGCAGTCACATCTAAGTATCCTACTCTCGTGTCGAAAGCGGTGCTTGTCGAACCTTATTCCGGGGCAAATTCAGAGGTCCGTAAACAAATACGGGAGCGTCCGCCAGAACGGCGTAGTGCTAGGGCTCAGCAAATTCGATTGGCCACCACGCCCAAAGATCTGATCTCCGCAGTTTCCGATCAATACTATGGTGCTTCTGATGACAGCATCCAGCGAATCGCTAACATGTGGTTCCAGATGGACCCGGTGCTGGAAGAGGGTCCGATTAGTCGATCTGAGGACTCTGAGACCTTTGACGGTCTTTTCTCGGCAATCAATTGTCCGACGTTGGTGATAATTGGAGCCGCTGACAAGGGTGGAATTCTTTCTGAAGAAGAAGCCAAGCGAGTCGTTGGATTAATTCCCGATGCTCGACTTATCTCATGGCCGAAAGTCGGGCACTCACCACACATCGCCCGTCACCACGACTTCATCCGAGCCGTAGCACGTTTTTGGCGAGAGTAAGTTTCAATCGTGAACTAAGTACATCACAAACAGTAATTGCGAGTGATTCACACGGTCTGCTAACCTCCCCACACAGATATTTCTATGATCATTTATCCAGAAAAGAAATTTTCATCCAGTTCGATCGAAGTGAACTACGCGGAAGGTCCAGATAACGGACCTCCAATGGTGTTGATTCACGGTATAGGCGGTCGCTGGGCAAATTGGTCAGCCGTAATTGATGAATTCTCTGAGAATTGGCACATTTACGCCATAGATCTTCGAGGGCACGGTGATTCCGGTAGAACTCCCGGTGCTTACCGGTTCATCGATTACCCAATTGAAGTCGTTGAGTTCCTGCGAAATGTGGTTGGGCAACCTGCATACCTCGTAGGTCACTCACTAGGTGCAGTGACGGCGAGCGGCGTGTGTGCTGTCACTCCAGACCTCGTGGCTGCGGCAGTACTGGAAGACCCTCCGTTATATGTTGAGCAAACTTCTCAATTTCAGGCGTCCCTCGATATTCGCAACAAGAATCTCAGCGTAAAAAACACCGCCACTGAGCTGCGAAAAACGGATGAAAAATCAACGGATGAGGTAATTCTCAGAAGGGCGATTTCAATTACCAAAGTCGACCCAGAGGTCTGGGTATTCCCTGGCGAAGGGCGCATAGCGGAGTCTTGGGCTCCAGACGCAGTATTGAACGAAATAGAGTTGCCGGTGCTTCTCATGCAGGCAAACCCAGACAAGGGCGCTGCGCTAACCGATGTCGACGCCACACGAGCGAGCGACCTACTTGCACTTGGTCGGTACGTGAAATGGGACGATGTGGGCCACGGGATGCACGATGCCCAACCAGAACGGTTCGTTATGTTAGTCAATACGTTCTTCGGGCAAGTACTTAAAATGCGTTCCAGCGGTTAAGTGAAGAAAATCAGCCGAATCGCATTCAGTATCACAGCACCGATAATCCCAGCGGCGATATCGTCGAACATGATACCCCACCCGCCGGGCCACGCCTCGATTCTTCTCACACCGAGGGGTTTGAAGATGTCCAACGCTCGAAATATGAAGAATCCAGCGATCATCCACGGCAAGGTCACGGGTAAAAACAACACCGTTACCCAAACACCAACCCACTCGTCGATAACGCCTCGTTTCGGATCGTGATCGTCTGTTGAGTCGATGTAATCAGTCGACCAAATCCCCGCTGCAGTCACAGCTATGATCAGCGAAAAGAACCAAATCGAATCACCTTCACCGCCAAACACTCCAACATCTAGTAGCCAGTATGCAATCAAAGCAGCGAACGTTCCAACAGTGGCGGGAGCCACGAAAGGCCAACGCCCAGAACCAAGTCCGGTGGCGATGGTCTCGGCGATAAAAGAAACAGCAGAATTCTTCTGGTGTTGTGCGTTTTGGGAGTTCGACATCTTGGCTAACCTGTGTTTTTCAGACCGGCGGCGACACCGTTGATTGAAAGCAGCAATGCTCGTTCCACAGACGGATCGTCGCCGTCTGTGGAACGATGTCGTGCCAGAAGCGAAACTTGTAGGTAGTTAAGTGGATCGACGTAATACTCGCGAACAGCGAGAGTCCGTTTCAATACTGGCTGATTATCGAGCAAATTCTCCTGTCCAGTAATCTTCAGAAGTTCTTGAACGGCTTTATTCCGTTCTTCTTTGATACCTTCAAAGATGTGATGGAGGCTCGGATGGACCAGCGTATAGACATACCGACTAGCGATCTCCATGCTCGACTTAACAAGGGTCATTTCGACGTTCGATATGAACGTGCTGAAGAATGGCCATTCCCTAAACATCTCGGCAAGTACATTTTCCATCCCAGCTTCCCGGGCCTCATGCAAAGCTTGACCAACCCCAAAGTATCCCGGAACGATTTGACGACTCTGCATCCACCCGAACACCCACGGAATTGCCCGAAGGCCGTCGATACTTCGTTGGCCGTCGGCAGGAGACCGTCGTGATGGCCTCGAACCGATGTTCATTCCAGCAAGTTCTTCGACGGGAGTCGAATCCATGAAATAGTCGACGAATCCTTCGGTATCGATCAAACTTCGATACTTCGCGTATGCCTTGTCTGATATCCAATCCATTGCAGCGAACCACTCTTCTAACTTTTCTTCGGAGTGAGCCGGTTCTGCATGAAGTAGCGAGGCTTCGATAACGGCGGCAACCGACAATTCCAGGTGATTACGAGCCAGTTCAGGCAAGCCATACTTGTCGGAAATCACTTCACCCTGTTCGGTAATTTTTATACGCCCATCAACCGTCGCATATGGTTGAGCGATGATCGCATCTCTTGTTGGACCACCACCCCGGCCAACCGTTCCCCCTCGACCGTGGAACAGTCGAATCGAAACCCCATGTTTCTCACCAACGGTACGGAGTTCTCGTTGCGCTTTATAAAGCTCCCATTGAGAAGTAGTAACTCCGCCGTCTTTGTTCGAATCTGAATAACCGAGCATAACCTCAACAATCCCGCCTGACGCCACCACCAATGATTTGACCTCAGGTATCGACAGGTAACGATCCATCACTTCATGGCTGCGTCGTAGGTCTTCAATTTCTTCAAATAGTGGAACGACCGATATTCGTGAAATACCTTCATAAGGCACTACAAGCCCAGCTTCCTTCGCCAGAACCAGCACTGCAAGAAGGTCATCAGTATCGCGCGTCATTGCTACGACCCAACTCTCTATCACCTGATCTCCATAGTCCTTCTGCGCCTGTCGAATGGTCTCGACTAGGTCGAGTATTTCAGTCGTTTGTGTCGAGAACGATGCTGTTCTGGAACTAAGAACTCGTTTCGAATTCAGTTCTTTTACCAATCGAGCTGATCTCTCGCCCATCGACAGACCGCCGAACCCGCCATCGATCGATTCCACTCTGTCAATTAGTTCGTTCACAGCTTCTCCAGTAACACTGGCGTGCTGTCGAATGTCCATTGTTGCAAGTGTCATTCCGAAAGCCGAAATCCGTTGCATCACGCGTCGAACTTCACCGCTAGCGGCTGCCTTACTCTGGTTTACTTCGAGAGAATCCAACATCAATTGAAGATCCGCAAGCAACGATTCAACATCCGAATATGATGGCTTGTCACGCTGGGAACCCTCAGCCGCTGCGATGGCATTGAGAAGCCGTTCGTAGATATATGCGCACTTCAGACGGTATGGTTCATCCGCGTCAAGATTCCAAAACAGATCCCACACGGAGGGTAGCTCGGCACGGTCTTTTTCGAGAGATTTTTCGAGTTCATCGCTGATTTTTACAATCCGTGTCGATTGACTCAACGTTTGGGCAAGTTTTGCTATCGCAGGCGCGAATATTTTCAGAGCCCGCTCATACTGCAGATCGAGAATCTCCCGAGTTAGCTCATGTGTAACGTTCGGGTTTCCGTCGCGATCCCCACCGACCCAGGTTCCAAATCGCATCGAACGAGTAGTTGGCGATCTTGATATACCGAACGTTTCAAGCTGGTCATCCAGTGCTTCCTCAACTTCAGCAATCGCAGAACCGAACATATCCTCCATGTAGAACATGATGTTTCGGGCTTCATCAGCGGGTGACGGTCGCTGGTGCCGTAGCTCGTCAGTTTGGAGAATTTCTTCGACTACTTCAGACATTCGACGATCGATGCGTCGAGTTTCCGAATCAAGCAAAAATGGGTTCGAACGTTCGTTGAGTAGCTCGCCAACACGGCGCAGTTTATTCAGAATCGAACGTCGCGCCGCCTCGGTTGGGTGAGCCGTATAGACAGGTCGTACTTCCAACCGATTTATGAGATTGCTTATTTCGTCAACAGGAATATTTGCTCCACGGATACGCTCAAATGCCTCTTCCAGCCATTCCCTACGAGCCCCAGCGACGCCTTTGAACTCTATTCGGTGGTGCTGTTCGGCAACATTTGCAAGGTGAAAGTAACTGGTGAAGGCTCTCACCGTTCGAATAACCAACCACAGTGACGATTCATCGAGTTTCTTTAGCAACTCTTCACGAAGTGCTGAATTCGGTGACTCGCGCAGCGTGCGGGTTGAAGCACGAACGTACTCGACCATTTCGAATAACTCTTCACCCCAAAGATTCCGCAGAGTCTCGCCGAGAATGTCGCCCATTCTGCGAATATCTGCGCGCAAGTCAGCATCTTCGCTATCGAATGGGGTGATGTCTTGAGTGCTCATACTGTCAGGCGACCTCAGGAGTGGTTGAATGTCAAAAATACGGCTAAAGCCAGGCCGATGCCCAGCCAAGAGATTGCTCGGTATTGCCGGTAGGACCGTATTCACAGCCGATCCAGCCTTCATATCCGATTTCATCAAGATATGGGAGTAGATGGTTGTAGTTGATTTCGCCGGTGCCTGGTTCGTTACGACCCGGATTGTCGGCGATCTGAATATGCTTGATAGACGAAAGATTCTCTTTCACTGTCATAGCAAGATCGCCTTCCATAATCTGCATATGATAGAAATCGTACAGCAACGCTAGATTAGGATGATTCGCTTCTGCTATGACGGCGAGTGCTTGCTTCGAGGTGTTAACAAAGAACCCTGGCTGATCTCGGGTATTTATAGGCTCTACGAGCGCAATGACTCCAACTTTGCCAAGTTCTTCGGCGGCATGGTAGATGTTAGCAATGTACGTCTCGTGCGCCTCGTCAGGATCGATGTCATCGATCGGGCCGCACCCGATGTTGACGCCAATACAGCCTAGACCAGATGCGTATTTCGCCGCCTGAGCGGTTCGTTCCTTGTAGAGATCTTTACGATCTGCACGAAGCCCGACGTTGCCCTTGCCGGTGTCAGGATCACTTACGGGTGAGTTGATGATGACGTGCTTAAGGTTGTTTTTTTCGAGGCGCTCAACGATCTGTTGAACTTCCAGAGAATACGGAGCCTGTAGCTCGACACCTTTGAAGCCTGCGCGAGCAGCTGCGTCGTACCGATCAATCAGATCGTACTCATTAAACATCCACTGCAAATTAGCTTCAAGCCTCGGCATTTATGGTCCCTTTGCAAACAAGCGTCACATCGATACACACACTCGTTAATAAATTTTCCGCAAAAATTTTCACACAGAGCGGCAAATAGAATAATTTATGAACTACAAGTACTTCGCTGCCCAACCAAGTCCAGCAACTGTGTCTCCGGCAGGAACGTATTCGCAACCGACCCAGCCGTCGTAGCCTTTGGAATCGATGTGCGGGAGTAAGAAGTCATAATTAATCTCGCCTGTTCCCGGCTCGTGGCGCCCGGGGTTGTCAGCAAGTTGAAAGTGCCCAATTACATCAAGGTTGGCGTCGATCGATCGCGTCACGTCGCCTTCCATGATCTGCATGTGGTAAATGTCGTACTGCACCTTCACATTGTTAGCACCAGTTGCCTCAACAGCGGCTCGACTCTGGTTCGTTCGGAACACCGAGTAACCCGGGATATCAATTATGTTGATCGCCTCCAACAAAATTATGATGCCAGTCCCGGCGACAGCACTTGAAGCAAACTTCATATTGTCGATCAGCGTTTCTTGCATCTTCATCGCACTTACGCCTGATGTGGCCTTACCAGCAAGGACGGTCAGTCGATCGCAGCCAAGAACCTTGGCGTATTCGACAGCCTTACCGACGCCATCCTGAAACTCACCGACTCGATCAGGGAACGAGGCACAGCCACGATCACCAGCCGCCCAATCCCCGGCGGGGAAGTCGAACAGAACCTGAGTTAGGTTGTTTTGTTCGAGTTTTTCTTTGATCTCATCTGCAGGGAAGTCATACGGGAACAGATACTCGACCCCCTTGAAACCGGCTTTTGCGGCCGCTTCGAATCGGTCGAGGAAATCCACCTCAGTGAACATCATTGAAAGGTTGGCGGCAAGCTTGGTCATTTGGCGGAATTCTCCGTGCGGCTCATTATTGAATCTTGATCATCTACTTCAGGTACGGAGATCAAAATCCCAGTACTGGAGACACACAATCATACTTGCTGATTCACTATCGCAAATGCCCGTCAACCAAGCCCAGAATCTGGAGCATACCTATGCCAATGTTAAAAACAACGATGTTCTAATAGTAGATCGCTGTTCCTACACCACCGCCAGCTGCAATTCCGTCGCCATTAATGGCGATCGATAGTGGCGATGCCAATATGGCGACTACGTATGCAATGTCGGCTGCTTCAATTATCGTTCGTGAAGAATTTCCTTGAGCCAATTTTCTCTCGATCTCTTCTTCGCTCACGCCTTCGTCAGCAGCACGCTTGGCGATGACACCATCAGTTGCTTCAGTGCGAGTCATACCGGGGTGAATCACAGTCACATTGATGCCGTGGGGTCCCAATTCGTCGGCCAGATTCTTCGTCATCGCAGTGACGGCAACGTTGCGCATTGACCCGACTACCGTTCCGGTACTTCGGGATGCCAGCCCAGAGATATTGATAATCCTACCCCAGCCCTGCTCGGTCATTATCGGCGCGACTTCACGAGCACATCTCAGATAGCCCATGACTTTTACGTTCATATGATCGTTGAACTCTTCGGTGGTAACACTTGCAAGCGTCGGCACCGTGCTTTGTCCGCCCGGACGAGCGGCACAATTCACGAGGATATCGATACCTCCCATGACGGATTTGGCTTCGACAATCAGGTTCCTGACACTATCGTCTGAACCGGTATCGGCGACGATCGCGATTACAGTTGACCCAGTTTCGTTCGTCAGCTCCTCGGCAGCTGCATCAAGTGCTTCAACCCCACGTGCCGAGATCACTACCGAAACGCCCTCTTCGGCCAGCATGCGAGCAATTGCCTTACCGATTCCTCTGCTTCCGCCTGTAACCAATGCCCGTTTGCCAAGAAGTTTGAGATTCATGATATTGCCCTCTGATTCGAAATCACGTTATCTGACCACGCTCGGGCGCTGTTTCCAAAAATTGGTTTCACTCTCAAATGCGCTCGCCAACTGCAATAGCCCCATCTCGCCGCGAGGTCGACCTACTAGTTGTAAACCGACCGGTAGGCCGTCTTTTGTAAATCCAGCCGGAACTGACATTGCGGGCAGGCCGGTCACTGAGATCGTGTAACACGGCCACATCCAGTCGAGATATGTCTCTGGCACTACGCCGTTGATATCGTTCGGGTACTCCAGATCAATCGAGAACGGTGGAACGGACGTAACCGGCATGGCTAGGAATGCGTGCTTGTCGAAGAACCTCAAAAGCTGTTCCCACAATCGGGTTCGAAGTCGTTCTGCGTGAGCAACGTCGATCGCCGATTGCTTCAACCCCTGTTCTGCGTTCCATCGAACCGTTTCTTTCAGCTTTTCGGGATGATCTCGAAGGTGAGTCTCGTGCTTGATCGCAAAGCTGTAAGCCCGCAACACTTGGAAAATCTCGTCAGTCGTTGAAAAGTCTGGCTCGTCATCTTCGACGATCAAGCCCAGATCATCGAACACATGCTTCACCGACTCTGTGACCCGACTGTTTTCTGCGTCGATAGGTCGACCGCCAAGGTCTTTGCTCCAAGCAATTCGAACGTCTTTAAAATCTCGTTCTAATGATCCAGCGTATTGCGCTCCCGACTCCCGCAGCGACAGTGGCGATCGAGGATCATCACCAGCCATTACGCTCAGTTGCAGTGCAACGTCGTCGACAGTGCGCCCCATCGGACCATCCGTAGAAAGATTTAGCCAACCCAAGTCACCACCAACCGAAGGAACTCGCCCCGGACTAGGTCGAATGCCAACGACATTAGACCAGGCCGCGGGATTTCTTAGCGAGCCGCCTAAGTCAGAACCCGTAGCAATCGACACCATACCTGTAGCCAGAGCCACACCAGCACCACCCGAACTACCACCGCAAGTTTTGCTCACGTCATATGGATTCTTGGTCGAGCCAAACACGGCGTTGAATGTTTGCGATCCCGCCCCAAATTCCGGGGTGTTCGATTTACCAATAACTATCGCGCCTGCATTTTTCACGCGTTGCACTATCAGCGCATCGGTAGCTGGGACATGGTCTTTGTAAATGGGCGATCCCTGGGTCGTGAGAATTCCTGCCGTGTCCTGCAAGTCCTTGATTGCAATTGGTAGCCCATGCAGTGCACCGAGTTTCACGCCTGAACTACGAGCTTTATCAGCTTCCCGAGCCTGTTCCAGAGACGAATCTACGACCAGTGTCACCATCGCATTTACGGCAGGGTTCACTCGTGCGATCTGAGCAAGGTGCGCACTCACCAATTCCTCCGACGATATATCACCACTGGCGACCAAGTGAGCTTGCTCACGCGCTCCCTTAAACACAAGCTCTGATTTTTCAGCTGCACTCAAAGAACTATCTGACAATTACTCTGACCTCATGAAACGGTACCATTGGCACCCAGAAAACGAGCCAACGGCTCCTCACAAAACGACCCCCAGCCGAAAAGCGATTGGGGGTCGTGATAGTAACGCTATTTCATCCGTTCAGGCTGCTACCACCAAGTTTTACCTTCGATTTCCGACTGTTTGAATTTGAAATCTTCGCCGTAAATACCGGTTGACAGATACTTCCAGCCGCCATCAGCAAACATCGCTACAATTTTGCCCTCGCGCCCCTCTTTGGACCACTTTTGAGCGATTTTTCGAGCAGTAGCGAAAGTTGCGCCCGATGAAACACCAACGAAGTACCCGGCATCCGTGAGCAATCGACGTGTCCAGTAGAAGGCCTCTTCGCCGTCCACGAGAATTCGCCCATCGAGTTTGTCGAGATCAAGGATCGGCGGGATGAAGCCATGTTCAATGGAACGCAACCCCTGCACCTTGTCGTCTGGATGCGGTGCCGTTGCAATTATCTGGATGTTCGGGTTGTGCTCACGAAGAGCCTTACCTACTCCCATCAAAGTACCACCTGTTCCAAGGCCAGCGACAAAAGTATCGATATCTGGTAAATCTCTTGCGATCTCTGGCCCCGTCGTGGTGTAGTGGGCATTCGGATTCGCTGGATTTCCATATTGGAACGGCATGTAGTACGAAGGGTTATCTTCAGCGATCTGCTTCGCCATGAGAATCGATTCGTTCGTGCCTTTGTCTTTATGCGACAGAATGACTTCTGCTCCAAATGCTTGGAGAAGGTGAACACGTTCTGGCGGAACGCTTGCAGGCATAACAACCTTCACGTTGTAGCCTTTGATTCGCCCGATCATCGCCAAGCCGAGTCCCGTATTGCCAGACGTAGGTTCTAGGATGGTATCGCCCGGTTTGATCCGCCCCTCTTTTTCAGCCGTCTCAATTAAAGACCGAGCAGCTCTATCTTTAACTGAACCCGTAGGATTGACCGACTCTAGTTTGCCGTAGATTTTTATCTTAGGATCTGGACTCAGAATCGACACATCTACCAACGGCGTGTTGCCTATGGCGTGGAGTGAGTCTGATTTCACCGCTGTAAACGGCGCGACAAAAGTTGATGCCAAGAAAATTTCTTTCGTGAGTTGTTAATCTCTAAGTGGTTGCGGCCTGATCGAGAGATGAAATTTTAGCCGATCACCCGGCGGCACAGTGCCGACCGACTAATCTGCCGACACCATCTGTCCTTCTATCGGGGCAGGAGGCAGAATGCCACAGAAAATCTCGTAGTCGATCAATTCTGTGACTTCCGGGTTATCTCCACAAAGTTTGCAATCAGGGTTTCGTCGAATTTTAATTTCGCGGAAGTCCATCGTCAGTGCGTCAATCAGCAGCATTCGACTCGTGAGTGTTTCACCAACACCCATGGCCAGTTTAATAACTTCCAAAGCCTGAATCGAACCGACAAGACCAGGGAGAGCTCCGATTACGCCAGCCTCTGAACAGTTCGGAACTTCACCCGGAGGTGGCGGTTCTGGGAACATGCAGCGATAGCAACCGTGACCAGGCTGGTAGGTGGTCGCCTGACCATCGAACACCAAAATAGCTCCATCGACAAGAGGCTTGCCAGCGAGGAACGCTGCGTCGTTTACAAGATATCGAGTAGCGAAATTGTCTGCCCCGTTCACGATGATGTCGTAGTTGGGGATGATGTCCATCGCGTTGTCGGAGTTAATTGGTTCCTCGTGGAGGATTACGTTAACTTCCGGGTTGTGAGCGTTGATCGTTTCCTTAGCGGAAATGACCTTCGGACGCCCAACATCTGCATCAGTGTGCAGGATTTGGCGCTGCAGGTTAGAAATATCAACGGTATCGAAATCGACAATACCCAGTGTTCCAACGCCAGCCAGTGCTAAATAGAGAGCAACAGGTGAACCAAGTCCGCCTGCGCCCACGATCAGCACTTTTGAATCGATTAGTTTTCGCTGGCCTACGCTGCCAACACCGTCCATGATCAGGTGGCGGCTGTATCGCTGTACCTGTTTGGGCGTAAGTGGCGTGAAGCCTTTGGTCTCTGCCATGTCCCTAAAATTTCCTCAAATGTATTTTTGACCCGTTCGAACCAACCGCTATATTTACACGTAAATCGAGTTCAACCGGGGCATTACCTAAGAATTTTACTCCGCAGTCCGACGTATATCACCTAACACATAATGGGAGGCGCACCAGACTGTGAATGAAGCAGTCGTTATGAAATTAGTTCTGAACGAACAAACAAGATGCAGCCCAATCGAAGTCAGAACCCTAGAAGTTCACTCGAATTGGAGCACTCGATGTCATCAACACCTGCTGGTTCTTCAGTTCACTAATCCGTACTTTGCTCAAGTGTTCTAGCAGCATCATCTCGACATCACTCCAGAGCTCGCGCTGCGAACAAGCCCCAGAGAGCCTACAGCCATCTGGTTCCTCGACACAGTCGACAGGAGCTAAGGAATAGTCAACCGAATTCACAACATCGCGTACCGATATAGATTCGGCGGATTTGGCGAGTTTGTGACCTCCCTGTGGACCTCTACGAGATTCGATGAGCCCAGATTTTTGCAACTCCGAACAGATTCTCAATAAGAACGGTTCAGGAATGTGCTGTGCACGAGCGATTTCGGATGTGGATGTGAACTCTGAATTCTCCTGTTGCGCGAGATAAACAAGGGTTCTAACCCCGTAATCCACCTTCATAGGTACGAGCATGATCAGGTCTCCAGGTTTCGAAACTCCAAACGAGGCGCAACGCATATTAGCCGCGACCCTAACAAGTTCGGTTCAAGTTGAACTTTCGTACTGTTCAATCATATCACCGAGAATCGATTCCTGACCTACGTGGTCAACTATGTAAGGTCTGACTTATCGAGAGTGATTTTGGCAATACCGAACTCAATACGGATCACATATTGGATGGTAAGATTAGTAGCTGCGCAGAAGAGGTTTCACACCTCAATGCTGATTAATTTGACTAGTTTTCACGACAGGCAAGACCGGTTTTCGGTCCCCAATCCAGAATAATGGGAGATGATCGCAATGGATGAAATAATACTGAACGTTGAAGTTCGCACTGCTTTTGGTAAGAAGAACCGAGCGCTCAGGCGACAGGGAATCACTCCCGTTCACATGTACGGCCTAAATCAGGACTCTGAATCGCTTCAGGCTCCAGAATATGAACTCAGATCGGTTCTTAGAGCTGCAGGCCGAACCACACCTGTAACGTTGAAGGGTGCGGGGGGCAAAACTACTGTAACGATCATTCGAGAGATCGCAAAGCACGCCGTTAGCGGGGACATTCAACACGTGGATTTTCAGCGTGTCGACGTGCTACAGGAAGTTGAAACTCCTGTGCCAGTCTCACTTATCGGGCAAGAAGATGCCCCAGGTACCGCCGGTGGTGCGGGTGTTGTTACTCAGGGTGCGTTCCAAATTCTCGTTCGCGCAAAGCCATTCGACGTTCCGAACGAAATTATTGTCGACTGCTCAGGTCTCATGAACATAGATTCTGCAATTCTTACTGGCGAAATAAAACTCCCGGCTGGAGTAACGCTTGCCGGACCTGCTGATGACCGAATCGCTTGGGTTCAGCCACCACGTGTCAGCGTTGAAGTTGACGCCGTAGCCCATGGTGATGACGAAGATGCTATAGAAGACGATGACGACAAAGGAACCGGCGAAGAAGAGTAGATTTTTCTGCCTAGTTTCTTTTCATCGTAAAAAAACGCCGCTACCAGTTGGTTGCGGCGTTTTTTTGACATACAACATTCCATGTTGAAGCATATTTCTAGTTCAACTCCTTGCACGAAAACTCATACGAACTTACCATTCACACGCGCACCAAGACAATTTGTCTTGAAAAGCGCAGAAAAATTAACTGAAAATTAAATACCCACTGGCTTAGGAGGGCACGGATGGACACCATCCTTATAGCCGTCCTAGTGGCCCTAGTTGCGGTTGTGGTCGGAAGCGGAATAGGCTTTCAACTTCACAACCTCCTTTCGGCAAAATCACAACGAGCAGTAGAAGAGGCATCGGCGCAGCAAATGCGCAGATCCAATGCTCGCAGTAAGGAGATTCTTCTCGAGGCTAAGGAGCAAGCGCTTCAAGTACGCAGTAATACAGAAGCGAAGCTCAATGAGCAGAAGTTAGAAATACAACGCCAACAGAGTCGTCTCGAAGCAAGGGAAGAAACTCTGCAAAGCAGAATAGATTCATCTAATGAACTTGAATCTGGACTCAAAGATCGACGAAGAGATCTAGCCGAACAAGAAGCGGCGATCGAAACGTTGAAACTGCAAGCTGGTGAACGACTCGAAACAATTTCGGGGCTTTCTCTGGGTGACGCTAGGCAACAACTGCTCGATCAGGCCGAAGAAGATATCCAGTTCGAATTAGCACGCCGATACAGGAATGCTGAACTAGAGGCACAGGACGAAGCTGACGATAAAGCTCGCGTTATTCTCGCTGCGAGCATGCAGCGGCTCGCGGCCGAAGTCGTTTCAGAAGCAACAATAACCAGCATCTCGCTTCCAAACGACGAAATGAAAGGTCGCTTGATCGGACGCGAAGGCAGGAATATCAGAGCCATCGAGGCAGCAACCGGAGTCGATTTAATAATCGATGACGTGCCCGAAGCGATCACTATTTCTTGCTTCGACCCAATTCGACGTGAAGTTGCACGTATTGCGATTGATAGGCTCATCCAAGACGGTAGGATTCATCCTGCACGCATTGAAGAATCGGTTGAGAAAGCACGTACCGAAGTCGATGAAACTGTTCGAAAGGCCGGACAGAAGGCTATGTTCGATGCGGATGTAAAAGGTTTGCATCCTGAATTAGTAAAACTAATCGGGCGACTAAAGTACAGATACAGCTATGGAGAAAATGTTCTTCAGCACTCTGTTGAGGTTGGGCTTGTAGCCGGAATGCTAGCGTCACAGATTGGGGCTGATCCTCAGGTCGCAAAAACCGCTGGATTCCTTCACGATATCGGCAAAGCTCTAACGCATGAAGTCGATGGACCACACGCGGAAATTGGTGCCGATGTTGCAAAACGTTACGGTCAAAAGGATCATGTTGTTACAGCTATTAGGGAACACCACGACCGAGAAATGACAACCGTCGAATCGTTCCTGGTCGCTGCTGCAGACGCTATCAGCGCGGCTCGGCCAGGGGCAAGGCACGACACAGTAGAAAACTACATAAAGAGACTCGAAGCACTTGAAGAAGTTGCCAGAGGATTCGAAGGTGTAGAACGTGTTTACGCAATTCAGGCTGGTCGAGAAGTTCGTGTGCTTGTCGACCCAGAGAATGTTGACGACATCGCAGCATCGACACTTGCGCGCAACATCGTACGCAAAATCGAAGATACTCTCGCTTACCCGGGCCAAATTCGGGTGGTGGTAATCAGGGAATCACGATCAATCGAAGTCGCTCAATAACACAAGCGTACAACCAAGTAGGAATTTTAAGAGGTCCGTGGAAAATTTCGACGGACCTCTTTCATTAAGCAAACCACCGTACGCATCTTGAATTCATCCACCATTTCCCGCATTGTTGAAGCTGAGCGATAGCATTAGAGCCCACGCTCCGCGGAACGAATCGAACTTGAAAGGTTCTCATGCGAGTATTGATGATTGGTGATGTTGTCGGCAGCGGCGGTCGACGAACCGTCACCAGCCTCCTGAAAAATCTCAGATCTGAACTGAATATAGATTTCGTCACGCTTCAGGGTGAGAATCTGGCATCAGGTATAGGGCTAACGGTCGAAACCGTCACAGAAATGCTCGAAGCCGGTGCCGATGTAATTACTACAGGCAACCATGTTTGGGACAAACGAGAATTCGTCGATCACCTCGACGATCCGTTCCTTCCTGTGCTTCGGCCTCTTAATTACCCTCCCGAGAACCCCGGCAGGGGCGCAACCGACGATTCCGGCCCCATAGCTGTCATCAACCTGATCGGGCGAGTTTGGGTTGGCGAGTTTGATTCGCCGTTCGCGGTCGTCGACGAACTTCTCGCAGGTGGTTTTGGAAATGGCAAACCGATTGTTGTAGATTTCCATGCAGAAGCCACTTCAGAAAAAGCAGCTCTAGCGTGGCATCTCGATGGCAGAGTTGCCGCCGTTGTTGGAACACACACTCATGTGCCCACGTCTGATTGCAAAGTGCTGCCTGATGGAACGGGATTCGTTACCGATCTTGGAATGGTCGGGGCAGTCAACTCCATCCTTGGAGTAGAAGTTGAAGGATCACTCGCAAGATTCCTATCGGCTCGTCGGCAGCACATGAGGCCTGTGCGGAGCGGTCTTATGAATTTCAATTCGGTGCTTATCGATATCGACAAGTCAACCGGACTCACCACGTCCATGGAGCGAGTCGATAGGCAAGTTGAGGTTTGAGGGACTCTACCAACAAAAATTCCAAGGGGAGTCGATACAACACCGATTCTCCGGTAGTGCGACCAGAATGGTCCGTCGAGGTCGATCTACATCTACACACAACTGCTTCTGACGGAACACTGACACCAAGGCAACTGATCGATCAGGTTGCAAAAACCTCACTTCGCACCGTGGCGGTGACTGACCACGATTCGACTGATGGAGTGACAGAAGCTTTCGCAACGGCCACGAATTACGCACAACTAACTGTCATTTCAGGTATTGAACTCGGAACTGAGACCGAAGATTCAGAGTTGCACTTACTTGGGTATTTCATCGATATAAACAACCAGCGCCTACAGACAACACTTAAGCAGTTCAGGTTGGAGCGAGTCGAAGCAGCGCGTGCAATGGTGGATAAGCTGGCCGAGATTAAGCGCCCAATTTCATGGCAACGAGTCGTTGAGATGGCAAGTGGGTCGGTCGGGCGGCCACACATAGCGCGGGCCATGGTCGAAGCGGGTCACGTTGAAACGATTGCGGAAGCATTCGACAGGTTTATCGGAGAGAACGGCGTTGCCAGAGTTCATCGACCAAAACTCAACCCGGTAGAAGCGCTTGAAATGATTCATGACGCGGGCGGTATTGGAGCAATAGCCCATCCTCGCACAGTAAACAAACTCGGCAATCTAGTGAAGCAGCTCGTCGATACCGGATTGGTCGCAATCGAAGTCTATGCTGAGAAGTACGCCAGCCAGAGGCGTGACTCGTATTTAGACATAGCGACTCGTTACGATCTTGTTCCGTGCGGCGGTACCGACTATCACGCGCTGGGAGCCCAGAACGAAACGGAACCTGGAACTAATGGGCCTCCGCCCGACACCGCTCATCAGCTACTGAAGCGAGCAATTCGCATGCACGGGTCCAATGTCGGCAATATCCCGATAGGCATGACCTAATCGATATGGATATTCAGATTTCGATAGCTGTGATTCTCGGAGCCATTCTCATCGGCTCAATTCCAACTTCATATTTAATTGGAAGGTTTGTGGGCAGAATCGATATCAGAGAGAACGGATCAGGCAACGTCGGCGCATCTAACCTCACCGCGCAGGTCGGGGCTAAATGGGCGACTCCGGTGGTCATGTTCGATGTATTTGCAAAAGGCTTATTGCCAGTCTTTATCGCCTCAGACAAGGTTCTTGGGCTAGGGCTTGGCATTGAGGTGAGCGCAGGGATAGCCAGTATTATTGGGCACAATTGGTCGATCTTCGTCGGCTTCAAGGGAGGGCGCGGTATGGCAACCGTTCTGGGCACCATCCTCGCGCTCAACTTTCCACTCCTAGTGTTATATGGATCCGTACCGGCCTTGGGCGTCTTATTCACTCCTTGGAAAGACTCAGCCGTTTGGTGGATGATCGCTGTGATCGTGATGCCTATCTGGGCAGCCCTTTTAAATCTGCCTGTGGAATTAGTCTGGTTTTCAATAGCGTTTGCAGTCGCAACCGCTCTAAAACGAATGGCATCAAACTCTTTACGAGATGACCAAGACTCTATTTCCACAAAGTTGTTGCTAACTCGTTTGGTATTCGATAGAGACATAGCGGATCGTAATAAATGGGTCAGCAACCAATAGCCAATTTCGAGATGATAACGATAAATACTCATATTTTGTCGGTATCCTAATTCGCCAATGACAAACGACGGCTTCGACACCACATGCCTACGGCACCCCGACACAACATCAAATTTGCGGTGTGGACGGTGTGGTGACTTGATCTGCCCACAGTGCATGGTGCAATCTCCAGTGGGTGCACGTTGTCCCGACTGTTCGAGTATCGGACGACCGGCGATTTTCCGATCGAGTCCGACCGAACTCATGGTCGCTATTGCCTTATCGGCAGTTGGAGCAATTGGGTTCGGTATCGCCTACGCAGTGATCGTCTGGGTGCTCTGGGTACTGCCGCTCGGCTTCACGATCGGTTCTGTTGCAGCATCGATCACCATCGCCATGGCTGGATCACCGGTAGGCAACTATGTTCGACGAGTGGGTAAGAACAAACTCGATACTCGATTGCGAATTATCGCCGCCTTCACCATGTTCCTAATATGGATGATTGGACTTACCGTAGCGACAATGTTGGGAGTTTGGAACGGAGTGTTCATCAACATCGTCTCCTACATTGGACTTGGTATTGGCATCTACGTCGCCATGAATCGCGTCAGACCGTAATAATACGAGTTCGCTTTCTTTGGGCGAGCCATCCATTCGTCTTGACTCTGCTGCAGACAGTCTTCAACGGTGAATATCCCCCTCGACAAATGTCGAGACTTTATGTCACACCATCGTAGTGAATGATGACTCAGAACGTCACCCACTCACGAGCCCGTCCAAGAATCATCCGACGCGGTAGGTAAGAGAAATTGGCCACTGAAATTAATCGAAGAAATTCGAAAATAAAGACAATCGCTAAGCGGGACTAAACCTTCGTAGGGATGATTACGCCGCCACCATCTGCGTCGTATCGTATGGCCTCATCAACCATTTCGAACAACGAAAGACTTGGCGAGTAGCCGAAGTCATTACGAGCTGCCGAAAGGTCGTACTCGTAGAAAGTCGGACTGGTGGCAAGGTCGACGGTTGAATATGGGATTCCTGTCTTCTCAGAAATATACGGAATCAGCACGTCCCAAGTGAACGGATCTTTAGACCCAAGTTGGTAAACATTTCCTAAAGTCGCTGGATGTCCAACAGCCCGTTCGTAGGCGTGAACAATGTCCCGTACTTCGACCTGGTGTTTTTTCCATGGACGACCGTTAACATCTCGAGCAACGATCAGTCGCGGACCACCATCGCTCTTGGCGTTCTCAGACTGAAGAATCGCATAGGTCGCCTTGCCAGCATCGTCGGTTCGACTCTCGAACTGTTTGAGGAAAGTGCTCAGGTGGAATTGTCCAAATTTCAGGATTTCTCCCGCACCCCAAACGTTAGCGAACCTAATGATTGTGCCTCTGAGATTGTCCTGAGAGTGATAGCGATTCAACAAACTCTCACACAGTACCTTCGAATATCCATACCAATCCGTCGTCGACAATGGCAACGAGTCTTCACGGATAGGTTCAACGATTCCGCCTGCGGGATACTTAAACATCGTGGCGTCAGTGCTTGTAATAAGCACGTGCTGCAGTTGGTCGCCAAGATTTTTCGCGGCTTCGAGAACGTTGAACGTACCCTTCACGTTCGTGTCGAAATACTGCTCAGGGGTGAACGGGCTACCCGCTTGAAACGCTGCCCCAAGATGAAGAATTACCTCCTGTCCATCGACGGCAGCATTGACATCTGCGGAGTTGGCAAGATCACCTTCGACAATCTCAGATCCAACATCCTTCATTTTTTCTGCCTGTCGATCTCCCGGCCAGACGAAGCCTCTAACAGCGTGTCCACGATCCAAAAAGTTCTGCGCTACGTTTGCGCCAACTCGACCTGTAATTCCCGTTATTAGTACTTTCATCGTCAGTAATTTTCCTGAATTCGCCGGCTAGTTAACTAATCACCGTTTCGTGTTGTTTGTAAACACGATCATATAGTTCCCGATCGATACTCACAGACAGTCCTGGTGAGTCAGGCACCGCGTATTTTCCATCTTCGAAGGCGTACTCGGTTCCTTGATATAAGTCGAAATCTAGAGTTGAATCTTCAGCGATAACGAATCTTTGAGTTGCCGCGCCGAATTGAATATTAGCTCTCAAACCAAGGTATGCCGCGTTGTAGTTGTGAGGGGCAATGAGCGTGTCGACGCCCGCCTCTTCGATGTCACGTGCAAGAACATGGAACTGCCAAAAGCCCATGTGAAGCATGTCGGGTTGAATTGCGTCGAGCAATCCCTGTTCCATTAACTGCCAGTAGATAGTTTGTCGTCCTTTGTGACTCTCGCCGTCGACGATCATCGTCTTGGGCGTGTACTTGTCTCGCCATTCGTTCAGCTTTTGATAGTCCGCTATGTTCTCGGTGATCATCTCTTCCATCCACATGACGTTGAGATCACTGATTCCGCGCACGAAGTCTTCTAGAAGATCAAGTCGACCGTCATACCCGTTGTTGGCGTCGACGAGAATTTTGATGTCATCGCCAACAGTGGCACGTACGGATTCAACAACTTCTATGTCACGGCGAGTACCAGCGTGCGGCTCGAACCACTTGCCTGGTCGACCCAATTTTAATTTCACCGCACGCCAGCCCTTTTCGACCGCCTCGGCAGCTTCGATTGCCACAGCGTTTGCACCTTCGGCGGGGTTGACCAAATCCTGAAAGTACAGACTCGAGTCGTAGCTCTCAACTTGATCACGTACCTTGTCGCCGAGCAGGTTGTATGCCGGTTGGCCAAGTACTTGTCCGATCAAATCGAACAGCGCCACATCCAGAAATCCATAACGATCGATCAGGTCAGACCAGCGAGGACTTATACTCGTTACTCGTCCGCCAGAAACGTTGAAGAACACAGATAACGGCTGACCGATCAGGTCGCTAAAATCGTTGTACAGCTTTACCATCCCGCCACTGTTCATAGCCGGTCGAGCGTTGCTCAAACCAGTCAGCCCAGAATCAGTGGTTACCTGCAACAACCACTCTCTTTGATTATGACCGTAGTTCTCGCCCTTCGAGTTACGACCAACGATTCGCCCTAGGCCAGGCGCACCAAAATAGGTTTCGACAGGTGTCACAGTGATGTTGTTGATGACGTGGGATTCAAGACTTCGATTTGCCACAATTACACCTCCATCCTATTTTCATGCTTTGCATGAGGAGCATACCCCGCTTCATCGATATCCATTCCCAATCCGGGTCCTGTTGGCAGTGCATACGCACCGTTTGAGAACTCCGGCAAGGCGGTGAGATAGTGCGGGACCACACGCTCATCTTCCAACGAAACGTAAGTTTCGGAAGCCGCTCCCCAAACGATGCTGGCATAGCTTCCGAACGATCCGTTTCCGAAGTTGTGCGGGATCGCTCGAACTCCGGTTCCTTCGAGTTGGCGTTCAATATCCAGCCAGCCTAAATAACCGTGCCCAACAATGTCGGGCTGATAGCCATCGATCAGGCCGCCGTCGATCAAATCTTGGAACACCTCCGAGATCGGATCACGGTCAACCTCGCCACATGTCAGCAACGCCTGCGAGCCGTACTTGGCTAGCGACTCGCGCATCGCCTTGTAGCCATCGACGTTGTGCGTGATCATCTCTTCGAACCAGAAAATATCTGCTGGCGTAATTTCCTTGATGAGTTGATCCAATAGATCAAGGTGACCGTCGTAGCCGAAATTGGCATCTACATAGATTTTTACGTCAGGTCCAACAGCTTCGCGAGCACCCAGTACAACTTCGATATCGCGTCGTATGCCGTCTTCGGGAAGCATCCACCTGCCACCACGACCAAGTTTGATCTTGATCGCCCGCCAACCATCGGCAACAGCTTGTGCCGCTTCGTCACCAACCTGCGATGCACCACGCACAGGGTTTAGGAAATCTTGGAAATAGAGCGTTGTGTCATACGCAGGAACAGAATCGTGCTTCTTGCCTCCGAGTAGATCTATAGCCGAAACGCCGCGAACTTTTCCAACTAGATCGAACGCCAGAATGGTCATCCACCCATTACGTCGGTACCAGTGATCCATGCAGGGCCCTGCGCCAGTAACGACGCCATCGGAAATCTCGAGTAGTTGATCAACTTCGCGACCGACCAGTGCTTCTCTGATGTGAGCGAGCATGCTCTCTACCGTGCCTTCTCGCATCATGCGATTGGCTATCGATATTCCTTCGGCTCCGCTTGAGCTTCTCGCCCTAACAACCCATTCCAAACGTTGTGTGCCGATATTGTCGATGTATGCGTTTTTACCGAGCTCTTTTTGATAGCTCGATGGGATCGGTGTTACCGATACGGATTCGATTATTTCTGATGGCATGGTTTCTTAAATCCCCTTAGAACCGAACGATAGAGCGGGCGCAGACTACTCTCCACGTACAGGCAGGATAGTTAGTTTTGATCTCGCCGAAGTGCTCGACCAGATCTAGATCCAGAATGTTTTCCGTCGCGTACAGCGAAGGCACCGTTCACAATAACGTGCGGCATACCCGTCGGACCTACACGAGAATTTTCGTACGTTGCACGATCGATTACTGTGTCAGGATCAAATAACACGAGATCGGCAAAATAACCTTGTTTTACTAGCCCGCGATTGGCGATCCCGAACTTCGCAGCTGGCATATGAGTCATCTTGTAGATAGCGTTCTCAAGCGAGATCACACCCTCTTCACGAACGTACTTGCCGAGCACCCTTGGGTAAGTCCCCCAAGCTCGCGGGTGAGGTTTAGAACCCCGATCCAGCCCGTCCGTACCGATCATGGTCGACGAGTGAGCCATGACCATCCGAACATCGCCTTCGTCCATACCAAAAGCCGCCACTAAGATATCTCCGGAGTAGTCCATGAGTAGCTTGTTAGCAGCCTCTTCACCGGGCAGATCGAACTCCTCGACGAAGCTCTGAAGTGTTCGTCCTTCTAAGTTTGAGTATCCGGGAACCGAGCAAAGCAGCACCTCCGAAGGTTCGGACTTACCCATTGCCCCACCTTCGCTATCATTGAAGGTTCCGTTCTGGACAAGTGCAAACAACATCGTACTACGAGCCGTATACGGATACTGATCGGCTGTAACATCCCGACCCTGAGCAACGGCCTCCTCAATCATTTCGAGTGAGCGAGTAACCAAGCCCCAATTCGCTTTGCCGACAGACTTGTGATGAGAAATTTCGACTGCAGTGCCACTTGCCTCACCGATGTGAAGCGTCTCTCTAACCGAATCCAGCAAACCTGAGCCCTCGTCACGCATGTGCGAAACGTAAAGCCCACCGTGTTGCCCTACTATTTTCGACAACGCTACGACTTCCTCGGTACTGGCATAGCGACCCGGTTCGTAGACCAACCCAGTCGACATTCCAACCGCCCCAGCCTCCATTCCCTCGGTCACACTCGCAAGCATCGCGGCAAGTTCAACATCTGTTGGTGGTCGATTTTCTATGCCGCCCATCGCCTGTCGACGGGCAGTGTGATGACCGATCAAGACTGCGACATTCAACACTGGCGAGGTTTTATCGACCTCTTCGAGATACCCAGCATAACCAGCCCAATCTGGCAGATCAGCACTCGGCTCGTTGATAGCTTTCATTTGGATCTTACCAGCGTCTGATCCAGCAGCTCCAAATCCGCAGTTGCCGACAATTACGGTCGTGATGCCCTGAAAAATGTTGTGCCGCACTTCAGGTTCGATCAAAACATGAAAATCGTCATGTGAATGAACGTCGATGAATCCGGGAGACAGGACGAGTCCAGTCGCGTCAATAATTTCAGCAGATTCAGCGTCGATATTGGGTGCCATCGCAACAATCTGATCGCCTTCGATTCCCACGTCGAGTACAGTACCCTCTGAGCCCGATCCATCGATTACGATCGCACCCTTGATTATAAGATCGAGCAATTTTCTAATCCTCAACATGGCTCAGGTTTGAACCAAGCCCAGAGCACTATCGTCTCAGCAAAAACAAATGACTCAAGTAATTCGTTTGGGTCGTTATACCTGTGACTGTAGGACAACACAATTCGATTCGATCTTGTAACACTGGCGTTTTAGAGCTACCTTCGCTGCAGCACACCCAAAAGCCGCTCGACGCAGCTAGATGACTGATCGCAGGAAACATGCCAACACCAACGAAAATCGAACGAGTAGAAACAATCCTCTGGGATCGCTGGTTGCTGATTCGCATTTACTGCGAAGACGGCACTGTCGGCATCGGCGAGGGCGGGGTCCACGGGTGGCAGCGACCGACCAAGACGATGATCGATACGATGGCGGAATATCTTAAAGGCAAGAACCCCGATTACATTGAACATCACTACCAGTGGCTGTATCGGTCATCTCACTTCATGGGATCGGTTGTTCAAGGTGCCCTTTCGGCCATAGACATCGCTCTGTGGGACGTCAAAGGTAAGCGACTCGGAGTGCCAATTTACGATTTACTGGGTGGTAAGACACGCGACAAAGTCCGTTGCTACATGCATGTTGGCGGCGCGACTAAAGACGATCTCGTAGCAAGCGCTCAAGCGGCTGTTGCCGATGGGTTTACGGCAGTTCGATTTACGCCGTTTGCGCCTGACTACTACCTCCACAAGTCCTACACCGAATGGGCAGATGATGCTGTAGACCGCGTCGGTGCGGTCAAAGATGCCGTCGGAGGCAATGTGGACATCTGCATAGAAATCCATCGCCAAATGGCCCCAGCAGAAAGCATCTGGTTGGGTCGAAGACTCGAACAGTTCAACCCATTCTTCTATGAAGACCCCATGCTGCCAGACAGCCCTGCGAGAATGGGCGAAGTTGCCGAACGCTGCAACATCCCGATTGCCACTGGCGAACGGTTCACGACGATCTTTGAATATGAACAGCTCCTAGAATCGAACGCTGCTTCCTACATCCGGCCTGATCTTTGCCTTTGTGGCGGGCTAACAGGATCAAAAAAAGTAGCCACAATGGCAGAAGCCAAGCATGTGAAGGTCATCCCACACAACCCGCTTTCACCAGTCAGCACAGCCGCATGTGTTCAACTTGATGCCTGTATCCCAAACTTTGCCCTTCAGGAGTACACCGGAGAATCCGAGCCGCCTAAAAGCGATCTGTTGGTCACTCCTCTCAAACTTGTCGATGGATATCTAATCGTTCCTGAGGGCCCGGGACTTGGCATCGAGCTAAACGAAGCGGCCCTAACTGGGCCCGAAAACCCGAAAATTCTCGACACCCCAATCGGCTTCGACGGCAGCGTTCAGGACCGATAGGACGAAAACTACCTAATACCCCGCACGGGTGGAAGCCGCCCACATCCCAGCTAATGGTGTAAAAATGCGGACGCGCCTGATTCGAATCGGGCTTGGCAAAAGATTCTGGAGTTAGAACGTGGTCAGTATTCCAATTGCGATAGTCGGTGCCGGTGGCATGGGTGGTCGCCATTTACGCGCGCTGGGGGCGCTTTACGAAAGCGGTATGGCGAATGTCGAACTCGTCGCTGTTTGCGACACCCGTGAAGAAAACGCCATTCACCTTGCCGATAATGCAGAAGAAATGCTCGGAAGTCGACCTGAGGTCTTCACGTCTATGGAAGACATGAAGAAGATGCGACCCGACATTGAAGCTGTTGATATCACGACTGACTCTGGCTCACACCATCTTGTCGCAGAAATGGCTTTTGATCTTGGTTACAACGTGCTCTGTGAAAAACCTCTCTCACTGACAATTCGAGGCTGTAACCGTGTGATCGACGCTTGGAAGCGTAGCGGCAAGGTACTTAGTATTGGCGAACAAGAACGACGCGACCCTATGTGCCGGCTTAACAAAGCCTTGCTCGAATCAGGTGCGATCGGCGATCCCTACAGCTTCCTGCTCGGGTCAGCTCGCGGCGGTAACGACATCATCATTTGGCCGTGGCGTCACTACAAGAACATTGGAGGAATCTTCGTCGATGCAGGAGTTCATGCCGTCGACCAGATGATGTACTACCTCGGTGATATCGAAGAAGTATTTGCAGTATCGAAAATCTGGGAGCCGAAGCGATACAAAGGTGAAAAGATCGGCGTGGCTAACTTCTACGAACATTGGGCGAACGAAGTACCAGACGAGATCGAAGCCACTGCCGAAGACATGGTGATTTCGACTCTAAAATTCAAAAACGGCACTATTGGTCAGTGGACGTCGTTCTGGGCAGCTCACGGTGAGCCAATTCAATATGGGATGATCTACGGCAGTAAAGGCTCGATGGAGCCTGCTAAGCAACGTAGAGGCGACCCACTGACGCTGACAATCGACGGTGTCGGCAAGGTTTCTGGCGATGATGTCCTCGAACTTGTCCCTGACTTTCACCTCGACGAACTCCCTGCGCGACTGTTCGGTGCTGAACGTCTTGGCTCATATGACACACCATTCGAGGATGCCGACCGGTTCCTTGTCGCTCTGGAGTACTACGAACTCGGCCAGTGCATCGCCGATGGCACGAAACCTGAAGTCGATGCATACGTCGGACGTAAAGACCTTGCCGTATGCAACGCAGCGCTCGAATCGTCAGTTTTGGGACGCCCCGTCACCATTCAAGAAATCGAAAACGAAGAAACCAGTGTCTACGAAGCAAGCATCAATGCCCACTGGAATATCTAATCCGTTCGGCCATCTAACTATTGAGGACCCGACGCAGGGTGCCTGTGAGAATCAACTTGAAGATTGAAAAAATCGAAACCTTTTTTGTATCCCGATTTCTCGTTGTGAAAGTCACGACAGACGACGGAACCGAAGGCATTGGCGAATCGTGTTACTGGTCGTATCCAAAGGCGGCCGAGGCGACAATTCACGGGTTTGCTGACGCTCTAATCGGAATGGACGCCGGTGATATCGAACATATTTGGAGCTATCTCTGGAGATACAACTCTGCGTTCCGCGGGAACAGCATCGGCGGTGCGATTAGCGCTATCGACATGGCACTCTGGGATATCAAGGGTAAGCGGCTTCAAGCACCCGTATGGGATCTGCTAGGCGGCAAAGTTCGCCAAAAGATTCGTGGTATCGCGCAAGGAATCGGCGGCAACACTCCCGAAGAGTGTGCAGTTGGCGCAAAGAAAGCGTTCGATCAAGGCTTCTCCGCTTTAAAGTTCACTCCAATGCCTAAGAACTGGGCTGAACTTACTTACACCAAGATGATCGGTCTGGCAGTTGAGATGGTCGGCGCTGTTCGAGAAACAGTTGGCTGGGATTTTGACATTGGAATCGAGATTCACCGAAACATGCAGCCACACGAGGCGATTGTGTTCTGCGAAGAAGTCGCAAAGCTAAGGCCGTATTTCATCGAAGATCCGATTGTTCCCGATTCAGTCGTTGCCATGGGCGAGGTAGCAGCCAAAATGCGACTTCCACTGGCAATCGGCGAACGAAACATGGGCATCTGGGAATTTCGTGAGTACGCTCAATTGGCTAAGCCTGCATTCTTCAAGCCCGACATCGCTGTCGCTGGTGGAATTACCGGAGTGAAGAAGATAGCAACCATCGCCGAGGCCCATCACATCAAGATTTGCCCGCACAACTTCCAGGGTCCTATCGCTACCGCTGCATGTATCGCTATAGGTACTTCGTCACCGTCTTGGGACGTTCAGGAGTCAGTTCAGGAAGAATTACCACCAAGACGCGACATGACCAATGAAATCATCAAACTTGAGCGTGGATGGTACACACCATCAGAGAAGCCCGGACTCGGCGTCATCTTCAACGAAAACGCCCCCGCAATGCACCCGTTCGATCCTGCCATGGTGGCTCCACCGATACGTGAAGACGGCAGTGTGGCGCTGAAGTAATGGTTGGTGGTGTCTTGTCCGTCGCCCTCTCCCTTGAGGGAGAGTGTTGGGGTGTGGGAGAAATCTTCCTACATCGGCTTGCGCTGAAACCGGTCGATGAATCGCCACACCCTCCAATTTCATACCCAATCAGGGATGGACGGTTATATCCGCGCCCTAATGAAGGTCAAAATCTCCTGTGGATTCATTCTGCCAAGCTGAGTCGTCGCGTACATCGATGCAGCGACAGTGCCATCCGGTCGAAGTACAAACTCGCAAGGTTGAATCATCATCGACCCTTTTTTTTCGCCAACCCAAGCACCTAATTTTTCAGCGAGAGCAACGTCGACGGTGTGAGCAACAGGGAATGAGAGATCATGATCGGTGTGAGTTTGAGCGGTATCGGGATCGCCGTCGGCATTGCCGGCGACTATCTTGACCCCCAGTTCCTCGAATTCAGCAAATGAAGCTTCCATGTCGGCTAACTGCCGAGTGCAGTAGGGTCACCAGCCACCTCGGTAGAACAATACATAAGTCCAGCTTCCTTCGACATCTTTGGGAAGAGAAAGAGTTCCTCCTCCGGCAATTGACAATTCAATGTCTGGAAACTGATCGTCCACCAGAAGCATGGTCATATATTCGTCCTTCGAACAAGCAGTGACTAAATTGATTTGAGCCTTTGTTTTTGCAGCGACTCGCCTAAGATGTTCGACTTTACCCGAACGATGCAGAATGAGCGAGCGATTCTTCTTCTCTATCGGATTTAGAGGGTTGGAGGGTCGGTGCATTCGTTGGCCGGCAAGAACACTTGGCGGCGCAATTGTTCTTGCCGTCCACTAACCCGAGCTTCCCTCTAACTAACTCCCAGAAATGGAGAAAGCACAGGACAATCCAGTAGCTAGTCAGCCCTACCGAAGTCGTCTTCTATCCGGACGATGTCATCTTCGCCTAAATAGTCACCAGTCTGTATCTCTATGATCTCTAACGGTTCGACTGAAGAGATATTCTCGATTCGGTGGTGAACATTGCGGGCTACGAACATCGACTGGCCACGTCCGAGAGTATGTTGTTCCTCGCCCACAGTAACCCGAGCTGTTCCACGTGCAACAACCCATGTTTCATCGCGATGTCGGTGCCACTGGAGCGACAACCTAGACTCAGCCTTCACCGTTAACCGTTTCGTCTGGAAGCCGGGTCCGGTAACTAGTACTTCGTACGATCCCCACGGTCGAGTCTCACGCTTTTTCTTCGTGGCGCTTTCGAACTTAACTTCTGAGGTCGTATCCGGATTTTCTGGCACGCGAGCATCTCCGTTAGGGGCATATGCCCTGATACATCAAAAAGACGATATAGAGATTCTATTGCCTCGGCAGTACAAGGTCACGATCTGAGAGAACGAATCGGAAGCAACATCGGTGCAGTTTGAATTCCGAACTAAGATCAGAGCAGCGAAGATGGCGGTGGAAGAATCACACGTTTCTTTGCCTCGTACAGATGAACTTCACCGATCACCTGATCGTAAACAGTCCCCTTTAATTCGAACTTTGTGTGTTGTGCAATTCGAACTGCGGCAAAGTTTTTAGGATGAATCGTCATTCGGAGCGATTTCACACCTTTTTGAGCCAGAATCCAATCGACCACAGCCTTAGATGCTTCTTTGGTGTATCCCTTGTTTTCAAGATTTTCATAGATCGAGAAGGCAATTCCAACCGAACCTGTTTCATCAGGTGGACCGCTCACTCCCACTGACCCTAGCACCTTGTGAGAGTCTTTCTCATAGAACAACCATCCCCACCAGCCGACTTGATCCGGTTGTGACTGTAGTCTTTGCACTATTGCAGGAAGAAAGTCGTCCATCATGGGTGGAACTTGAAATGGATGAGGGAACCTCAGCCGAGACTCAGTTTCGAGCACAGTGTGGTCACGAGCGAGCATACCCTCGGCCAGCTCGAAGGTAATCGGAGTTAGACGCGTTCGATCAGTTTCTAGTTGTTTGTGAAGAATTAGAACCATAGTCAGAGAATAGCTTCACGCGCTGTTGCGCGGGAGCGGGAATGCCGTACTCTTCCGGTGGCTGGAAACACTTAGATCACAAATAGAATCGTTTCTCACCACCACCTTGGGAAAGAATCCCCAAGTCCAACTCACCGATCAGCAACGTCGAGACTCGATGCGTGCGTACGGTAATAACTGGATCAAGACACCCAGCCTCGACAAGCTTGCCGATAAGAGTTTCGTATTCGAAAACACCTACGTAACGCAACCAGTCTGTACACCAGCACGTGCATCTATCATGACGGGTTTATACCCGTACGCAACAGGTCTGCAACGCAACAACATCCCACTCTCTCGTGACATTCCAACGATAGGTGACATGATCTCAGACGAGTACTGCAACGCCCACATGGGTAAGTGGCATCTGGGCGACGATATGACTGCTCAGCACGGTTTCGATACTTGGGAGACCGTTGAGGATTTCCAGCGAGTACTAATCACTCGCAAGGAATATCGGTATCAAGAAGCTCCGTACAATCAGTGGTTGCTTGATCACGGTGTTGAACCGCCTTCCTTGGTCACACCGCTTCGAACTTCATTCGCGAATACCCGGAAGGTCGACACGCCGAACAACCGTGGCTGCTTTACGTGAATTTCTTCGAACCGCACCCGCCGTACACCGGACCGCTGAACGGACTTTACGACCCCGACGAAGTCGAGGTTGGCCCTGGATTCCGTGTACGTCCCGATTCGGGATCGCTGGTCAATCGATTGCAATCTGACTACTACATGGGTGGCGGGAACAATCCGCTCGGTGAGGCAGGCGGTGACAATCACGACACCACCACTGAAGAAGGTTTCCGCAAGTTGAGGGCGCAATACTTCGCGAACGTGACACTGGTCGACAATCAACTCGGCAAGATTTTTGCGGCTCTTGATGAGAGCAGGCAAGTCGAGAACACGGTCATCGTATTCACAAGCGAGCACGGTGAGATGGCGGGCGACCACGGTATGCTCGAAAAACGATCTCTCTACGAAGAGGCGTCGAACGTGCCGTTCCTGATGTATGTTCCTTGGATGAACAACGATCAGCAGAAGCGAATCGCCGGATCAGTGGGTCAGGTCGATCTCGTACCAACGCTGTTGGATCTATCAGGAAGCGAGATACCTGATCACCTCGAAGGAAAATCGCTACGACCTGTACTTCGCGGTGAAGAAGATCTTTCCGACAATGATGTGTTCATTCAATGGAACGGTATGGGTGATCGCAACCTTGGTTCACCTGAAATCAACCGGATGGTTTCCATGCCGTGGCGTGGTGTCGTCACCGGAGATCGCTGGAAGTTGAATCTTTCGCCGGGAGACCAATGCGAATTGTACGACCTCAACAATGATCCAGCAGAACTCGACAACCTATTCAATAAATCGGAACACATAGACCGCATCTGCCAGATGGCTGCCCGAATCCGAATTTGGCAAGACGAAACCGGCGACAACATACCACTACCGACTGTGTAACCGCGCTCCGGCTCAGAAAGTCATCTATATCAACCGACTCTTGATCGCTCGAATGCCAGCAATTCTTTTTTGGTCTCGATGCCCCCAGCAAAGCCGACCAAATCACCTGATGCACCAATCACTCGGTGGCACGGCAAAATGATCGATATCGGGTTACGCCCAGTGGCAGAACCCACAGCGCGCACTGCTTTAGGCCGACCAATTCGCTTTGCTTGCTCGCCGTACGTCGCTGTATCACCGTACGGGATGGTAGCCAGCGCTTCCCATGTTTTTCTCTGAAATTCGGTTCCACGCAAATCGAACTGAATGTCGAATTGCGTACGCTCACGTTCTAGATACTCCGCAAGCTGAAGACAAGCAGCGGAAAGAATCGGGTGGTCGGCGGTATCAATCAAATCATCAGGCAGAGGTACTCGAGTTGGTGAATCGCCTGACCAGGTCAACGCCCGAAGTCCGAGATCAGTCGCCACCACCGTCAATTTCCCGAATTGGCTCTCCACAGTCGTAACGTAATGACGATCGTCAATCATGAAGTTGGAACCACTGGCAATATCAGTTGCGATGGGTATTGCGTTGAGTGATGGATGGTCTGGTGGGCAACCCGCATTTCGGTCGAGTTGTACAGATCATCGCCAGTATTCAGATTGCGGTCGAATCTTGGGAAGTTCGAGGACGACACCTCCAGCCGAACTCGGTGTCCTTTCTTGAACACGTTGCTCGTTACGCCTACTTTAATTTCGTATTCATAAACGTTGCCAGCCTCTAGTAATTTCGGCTGGTCGAAACCCGCTCGATATCGGGCTCTGATGATTCCGTCACAAAGATTTTTAGCATAACCGGTCGGAGAAACATCGACCAACATGGCGGTCCAATCAGTATCAAGTCCATCGGTTGAAGCGAACAACTTCAAGCGAATCGGCCCGGTTACTTCAAGATCATGCTCCAGCACATCTGTGGTATAGCAAAGCACATCGTTGCGAGCCTCAGCAGGCCGCTGATCGTAAGGTCCCCACGGAACGATTTCTGGGGAGCAACAATTGTTCCCGCCCAAAGTCTGTACAGGCATTTCAGGATCGTATGTGAAGTGATCGACAGGTTCACCAACGGTCGGATCAGGTGTCAACTTGCCATCACCAGCCGAGGTATTCCCATTGCCATCAGAATGCAGATTCCATGATTGCCATTCGGTCCGAGCAAGAGGCCACTCATGTTCGTCTCGCCACTGGTTAATGCCCATGACGAACAATCGGATTGCTGCCTCTTCGGTTTCAGGCTTTTCGCCCTTGAGCCATCTGTCGAACCAGTCCCGTTCAATCGAATCAAGATCAAGCATCGACTCGGCGCCGAAGTCGATGTCACCTGTTTTAGTCGAAGTGCTTAGGGCATGGGGCCACGGTCCCACAATCAGTTTCGAACCGCGTGCCAATTCAGATCCACCACGTTCCCTAAGCCCTGTGAAATTATCGAACGCGTCTGTGGCATAAAGGTCATACCAGCCACCCATAATCAGAGAAGGCACCTTGATTTCATTAAATCGTCGATCGGTGTTCACTTCGTCCCAGTATTCATCATCATTGGGGTGCGCCAACCAGTCTTGCCAGAACTTCATCTCGCGACCGGCGTTGCCAGCAAGATCGGTCAATGGGAGCGAGCGAAATGCCTCGGTCCAATTGTGGTAGGCGATACTCTGTCCCGTTCGACCATTGGTACGCATACCCCACGTCATCATCACATTGAGTTGAAATGCGCCACCCGGATGCATTAAGCCTTGATAGTAATCAGTACACATGACTCGAGGAACCATGGCCTTCAAATACTTATTTTGGAAAGGGGCGCTGAGCCACTGGACACATCCCAGGTACGACCCGCCGGCCATACCGATATTGCCATCGCACCAGTCCTGCTGTCCAGTCCATTCCTGAGTGTCGAATCCATCGTTGATTTCCTGATGAAATGCGTAGTACTCACCTTGAGAATCAAATCTGCCCCTGACATCCTGCACCATGCATACATACCCACGATTTGCCAGTTTCCTAGCCTTCTCAATCACCGGATCCATATTGTTACTATAGGGCGTGCGCATCAATACCACGGGGAATGGCCCCTCCGACTCTGGAATGTAGATGTCTGCCGATAGTTCGACACCATCGCGCATCGGAACTTTTACATCTAGCCTCATCTCTACTCCGAAGTTTTCTGCCATATCGGTATCTATCTCCATTACAAGTACCTAGTTCGGTGTCAAGAAAGCACTGTATTTCCTACGGGCTGCAAGATATCAGGTTGACGACTTATCTCGAACATCTTCAGGTCAATATTTGAACAGAGATGCACATTTGATCTCCTGAAGTCCCGTTCGACCGATAACTGGGAATACCCTTTGAAAATCTAAGTTCGCGTAATCACGCGCCGCTAAGTGTGTAGCTAGCACCAAGAAGCGTAATTCACCCTTCGACTGGGGAATTTCGAGACTGACTACATGGTCAAATTAATCGCTGTCCCGGCTGCCGTATCGACACTCATCATCATCTTGCTGCTGATGATCCAGATCGTATGGAATTTTTAGCTGTTCGTTATCGCAAACAGGAGCCCACATCTAACTAGACGGCGGCCATATTCGGCTGTTCAGAAATCGCCGGGTCAACCGACGCCCAGTAACGATCGAATACAGCCAGTGATTCTTCGTAGGTTCGTGCAGCGAACAACTCGACACGGAATGATCGCACTCGATCTCGACCACCGGCGTACCAGGATAAGTGGCGCTGCATCTGGATGAGCCCGACGTTCTCAGGAAAGTGTTCGACAATCAACGGCATGTGGCGATCAATGACTTTACTTTGATACTCGTATTTGCCTTCTGGGGACAGATCCTCAAACGATTCGTCGAATACCCACGGTTTGCCCATAGCCCCTCGACCAATCATGACTGATTCACAGCCAGTGGCGGCTTGCATGTGCCGTGCATCAGACATCGACTTCACGTCGCCATTACCGGTGATCGGAATATTTACGGCTTCAACGACCTCGGCAATCATGTCCCATTTTGACAAACCTGTGAACTGTTGTGATCGAGTCCGAGGATGCACCGTAATAGCATCGACGCCAACGTCTTCAGCCATTTTCGCAACTTCGACTGCGTTCAAGTGCGCTTCATCCCAACCACTGCGTATCTTAATCGTGAACGGAACAGTCAACACTTTCCGCATCGCTTCGAGGATTTTGGCAGTCTTCTGAACATCCTTCATCATCGCTGACCCGCGGCCCGTCTTCGTGATTTTTTGAACCGGACATCCCATATTCAGATCTATGATGTCGGCTCCCTGATCCTGCAACCACTGTGCTCCTGGCACTAGAGTTTCGGCATCCGCACCCAGTATCTGAAGTGCTATCGGTTTTTCTTCAGGAAGGTACTTGGCGATGTCATAACGGGTTTTTGTGTTCTTGCGTGTTAGACCCGTGGCGTCGATCTCTTCACTAGTCGTGAGCGCGCTACCGCACTCCCGAGCGATAGTGCGGTACGCGGCGTTTGAAATCCCGGCCATTGGGGCCAATCGCGCCAGCCCTTTTACTTCGACATTGCCTATGAACATATAACGAGTATACGAATTAGCGGAGTCCATTGGCGATATCAGGCCAATTGTCTAGCGGATTAGACGGAATTTCTGCAGGCGTTGACCTTAGAGAACTTCGCCAACGTAGACATCACCGTGCGATTCGGCCCAGATACCGTGAGATGCGTAGAACTGGCCCGGCTCCTGAGATGGAAACCTGCCCCACCGTGAAAGTACATTCCCGTTGAGATCTGCAATCGACATTCGGTCGCGCAGTTCACCTACATAGGCAATGTCGTTATCGTCGATGTAGATATCGGTTGGCTGAATAAAATCAGTCCAAGTGCTCTTGTATTTGCCATCAACGTCAAATAGCTGCACACGATGGTTTTCTCTGTCGGCCACGTACACAACATCTTCGTGTATCCAGATGTTGTGCGGCACATTGAAATCACCCGAACCGTAAGTTGAATCTGCCATCGAAAGACCGAAATCATTACCACTCAGTGCGTCACCCTCACGCTTTGCTCGTTGTTGAGTGCCACCAGCCTCATGCAAGTTTCACACCTTAGCTTGAGTGCCGAACGTAAACTCATCTAACAGGTGGTGGGTACTTGGTACAATGGTGTATACCTTCTCAGGTTTTCGGCATTGAGTTGAAATGATCGCTAGTTCGAATAAACGTTCGGCTGATTTCAGAAATCTTCCTATGGGAGTTCTGGTATCTATATTGATGTTGATTTCGATATTGATTCCATCAATAGGTCCGGCTGTCGAAGGTTCGCTTGCCGACCTGACCCCGATCCACAGCCACATATTCACGTCTCATTCCGACATAAAGCTCAGCCACCATCCGTGTGGCGTCAATAGCACGATTACATGTTCGGCTTCTCAGGAAGCCGGTACTGGATTTTCTTACGCAATTGCCGAGCCAGAAAACGTTGGGGTCCTATCGCTTCTCATACTAAATATCGACTGGCTTACCCAGCGATTTGGGAATCACAACAGACCCAACGAGTGGCTATCTGAACAATCCACGCCTCCTCCCCAAGTGATTGTCTAATCGACAACCACTAGGCTGACCTCGTACCGACGAACTCATACAGAGCGTTGGAAGGTCGGCGTATACCAATATTTGGAGGAGCAAAAATGCTCATTCGCAAACTCGGCGGTTCCGCGCGAGCGGTCGCAGTGCTTTTACTTACAGTTGCGGTTATTACCGTCAGTTCGTACGGCTCGACAGCAAGTGCTCACATAGCACTGTTTGACACAACCACCATCGAATCTGGTTGGTACGGAACGTTAAAATTCCGTGTCCCGCACGGTTGTGGACACGAAGGAATAATAGGAGCGACGTCGGTTTTCAGTGTCGACATCCCTGAGGGCGTTGTGATTGTGAAACCTGAAGACCTTGCCGGCTGGAACAGCTCGGTTGAATCAGGACCGGTGGCACCTTGGATCAACCATGGAGTCCCTAGTACCGAAGGGCCAATAAAAGTCATATGGACTGCTGATCCTGGCAGCGAGTTACTTAACGTCAATTACAAAGATTTCGGCATGCACGTCATGTTGGGAGATCAAGAACGCCAACCTCTCGGGTTGCTTTACTTCAAGTCGTACCAAACATGCATTGATGGAGATACCAATTTTTGGGCGTGAGACGAAATCCCTGTCGCTGGCGAACCTCGACCTGCATCTCCGGCTCCTGCTATTACGGTAGTTCCAAGGGGTGGAGTTCCAGTCACAACACCTGAACCATTGACTGTTTCAAATGAACAACTGGCTCCGATTGTCGCGGCACTGTTTCTGACGAACTCGTCAATCTTGATTCACTAGTTAGTAAATCCGTTAAAATGGCGATGATGAACGAAAGTTCAATGGAATCGATGCCAATGATGGACGCCATGATCAAAGACGTCGTCTCAAAGGAAATGGCTGATTTGAACACGGTGGTCTCATCAGCCGTGCAATCGGAACTAGTTGGGTTGGGTGAAATCGTCAGTATTGCCGTCGATCAAGCATTGGCAGAAAGCCCTGCGGCGACTACAGAGAGTGGATCAAATGATGTGCTCGTCTGGATCACCGCTATTCTCGGAGTAATTGCGATTCTAAGCAGTGCGTACGCGGTGCGATCCGCCCGCAGACAACAAACCTAGTGTGCGGGCTATGAGCAAGTTTCTCAATTTTGGGATTCACTCATAGCCAAAACTTCCCGATGCGAACTACGGCTTGGACTATAAGCCGAGCCGCTGTTCGCAATCGAATTCAGTCGCCCGTATCGCCGGGTTCAGGCCATTCGAATATCACGTACTCACTGTAGGCGTAGCCATCGTCGAAGTAGATGGCCACATTCAACGAGTATTTGCCGCCTACGATCAAGGAAACATCCCGTAAAACCGCTGTGTTGGCATTCCAATCAAACATTTCTGAAATGAACAGTTCTGGCGTGTCATCAACCTGCCAAATCAACGCCTTGTGGTGCATGTTATTTGACGCTTCGGATGGAGGGTTCCACATCACTAAAATGTCATTCCCTGAATGCTTCCATTCAACATCGGTCGGAAAGGAGATCACGCCTGAATCGTAGGGAATCACTTGCTCGTACAGGACTTCCGAGCCGCTGCTATACGTATATACATACTTGCCTCGTTCGGGTAGATCGCCGTCCGGTGGCCCGTACCGCACCCATCGTCGGGTTATTTCACCAGAAAACTCATTTGTATTAAAGTCTTTTTCAAGTTCAACCAAGTCTTTCGCGGGAGTGGTTACGGCGACACTGGTCAAATTCGAAAGGAAACATGGATCGGTGTGCGACGACGCTTCGCCACAATTGACTTTGTATTCCCAACTTTGAATTCCATGAGCGTGTTGCGACCAAATCTGTGGCCAGATTCCGTACGTTTTATTACCATGCTCTCGCCCAGGAAGTTGCCCTTCTGGTGGTTCTAGAATTGGGGTAGAACGGGGTGATATATTCGACCCGATTTGTTCGTTATTCTGCTGAGTATCGTCCCTAAGTCCTTCGACACCAGCCCCGCAAGCAGTCAGTTGTACTACCGCTATTAGCAGCAGGACTATGAATACTTTTTGCTTCAACACCAATAAGTTCATGCTGAAACCATAATGTATATGCTTTTAGATCGAATCGGCAGATTCCCTAAAATTACGTCCACATTCTTGCAACCGGTGCAGACTCCTGACAAACGTGAAAGCAGTAACTTTCTAATCCAGTACAGAGTCGATGCAACACCAGATCGACCCACCCGATGTAACGGAGGTGCTCGGCGTGCAGGCTACAACTGATTTTTGGTTTAAAGAAAGTGGCGGAGTCTAAAAAACCCCCGCCACTTTCTCAATCGTTACCGTCACTTGATGCTCTTTGGAGAGCTCACCCGACGGTGAACCTTAGTTCACCACAGCCATGTGAACGATGATCCATTTTCCAACAAGCGATACGATGCCGGTTGCATCTGAATGCAGGTATGTACCGCCATTCAGTCCTGGATTCACAATGACGTAAGAATTACCACTGAATCCGCCGTTATTATTCGGCGTTACGGGGGTGTCAGAAACGTTCACATGCAGTTCACCGATGCCACTAAGCACCCATCCACTGTCAAGTTGAAAGATTATTTGCCCTTGCTCACCATCCACAGACACATGACCGACAATGCCTGGTCCCTTTGTGATGTCACACTGCCCCGCACCCGCATAGATCGGGTACGTCTTCTCACCAGAATCAACCTGCTCCGTCCAACCCCAACGAGGAGTAGTGTCACAGTACGGAACTTCACCGAACATGAACGCAGTATCGTGTCCACTTCCAGAGCCAGTGCTACCGTCTTCACAGTTGACTAACACTGAAGCGGAGGCGCTACCTAAGTCTGTGTCACCACTGAATGACGCCGTGTTCAGGTTTTCACCTTCGTCAGAATCACAGGTGAAAGAAACTGGGTAGATCCATATCGCATCAGAGCTTGTGGTCTTAGGACCCGCAAACGCTGAATTGCTGTCACTAACCGCAACCGAATCGTTCACAAGCACTGTTGGAGCCCCATAGGAGTAGCTGACCCTACTTGTGTACTCAGTTCCAAAAAGGCTGAATGACGCCGTATTTCCAGACGCATCAGGGTCATTCGCTTCCCAGACGATTGTCTGACTTCCACCCGGAAGAACGTTAATCGATTGAGTCGAAAGTGACTCAGCTTCAGTATCGATCAGCGTCGCAGTAAGGACTGCACCTGGGTGCGGGTTCGTGATAATGATTGACCCAACGGCTGAGTAATCAGAATCCGTACCACCATTCTTAGTCACCGAAATTTCGTATTCCGAAATTCCAGCAACGCCACCAGTAATTAGGTTGTGTTCTGAAACACTAACCGTCTTCGCGATGTCCCAATCGAACGTGCGTGTGTAGTCGGTCGACGTAAGAGTCTTCGTTATCGAAGGCGTGTAGCAGTTCACTTGAACTGACGCTTGGTCGTTACCGAGAACTACGCCTGCATTACCTGTAACAACTGCGACGTTGTTGTGCGAACCTTCGTCAATGGCACAAGTAAATGTCTCGGTGTAAGTCCAAGAGTCATCACCTGATATACCCGAACGATCCCCAGCATCATTGCTGTCGTCATCCACTGCTACCTCAGGATTCACAAAGGTTGCGTCACCTAATGAGTAGCTGTAGTTGGCGTAATTGCTGTAACCAATACCGAACAGATTGAATGAAGCAGTATTGTTCAAGATTGCGCCGACAACGGTCGAATTAGCATCCTCTCGCGTCCATACAACAGAGCTCGCACCTGCAGTGTTTCCAACTGCCGGTGAGGCTACTAGCTCAACACCATCTGCACTCGTACCTGTATCGGAAATCGTAACCGCAAGAGCCTGAGAAGGGTTTGGGTTGTAAATCGTGATCGTACCCGTAGCAACGAAGTCACTATCGGTCTCGGTCTCGTCTACAGAGATTTGCCAGATTGAGTCAGCAGACTCACCGTCGAACAGGTCATGAGTTTCTAACGATACTGACTTGTCAATCGTCCAGTCAGATGTTCGCACGAATGCAAGGTCACCTGCAGCCTTAGTTATCGAAGGCGTGTAGCAGTTCACCTGAACTGACGCTTGGTCGCTACCGAGAACTACGCCGGCATTACCTGTAACAACTACGACGTTGTTGTGCGAACCTTCGTCAATGGCACAAGTAAATGTCTCGGTGTAAGTCCAAGAGTCATCACCTGATATACCCGAACGATCCCCAGCATCATTGCTGTCATCATCCACTGCTACCTCAGCGTTAACTTCAATCGAAGGGTCGCCCTTAGCAATAGCCACTGTCGCACTCTGAATCTGGAAGCCATCGGCTGTCGCAGTTGCAATATTCACCGAAGGAAGAAGAGCTTCATTTGTAATTTGAGCAACATACCCACACTCGACACTGTCACCAGTCGCGAGCTGTCCACTGAATGTTCCACAATCAACAACTGCACTTGCCAGTTGATCAGTTACAACAACGTTGTTAGCTGTTGCGGTCCATGGGTTAGAAACCGTGATGTCGCCAGAAACTAAGAAATCACGATCTTCATAGCCTGACTTCTCAACGTCGATAACCCATGTTGACTCTGCGGAATCACCATCAAAAAGATCATGTCCTTCTGGGCTTACGCTCTTCGTGATGCCCCAGAAATACTCCCGAGTGAATTCAACTTCAGCTGTCTTTTCGACGAGAAGTTCCCGGTCCCAGCAGAACGTTACGTGCGAAATACCGTAGTACTGCTTGTCACCTTTTTTGCTCACTCGGACTGGAGTTCGCAGGCCCGCGTCTTCAGTGGCTTCAGGATCGTACTTGTACACGTTGGCCTTGGTCGAAGCCTTTAAAATCACGGCATCAATACCAAGGTTTGAATTCCATTCGAGCGTGGTGCCTTGATTTCCGCCATCGAAGCTGTAATCAATAGACATTCCATCGCCGATTCCAGAACCGTTGTCGAAAGTGGGGTCATTCTTCTTGAACCCGTAGTCGTACCCTAACTGGTTACACTCGGTCATGGCATTTCCAACTTTAAAGTAGTTGGGATCACTCACATCTGCCTTCTGATCATAAAGATCAGGTATGACATATTGAATCGTTGTTTCATCCTCGTGATCGCTCGCTAGAGCGGGCACTAGGTTCGCTATGGTGAATACCGCTGTAACAACAACAGCCAGCATTACAGCGACGTGCAATTTCAAACGCATTTCGGCCTCTTCTACCTTGAATATGAGAGCGAAATCTAATCGCCCTTAGCTTCTACCCGATTCGAAAAAAGGTCCCGCCCTAAACTAAGCAGTGCGGGCTTACACGAATCGACTGTGGTAGTAGACACTCACTCTCGGTAACACGTCGTTTCGAGAGGCACAGCCCGATAACAAGTGAGTCACATTTCGGTAACGCACCAAATCTAGACCAGCTGGTATTGGCGCGGTTGGCGCGACTAACTTGTCTTACTAATGCTGAGTTCCACACACTGTCGGAGCACTACGTCATACCTCAAAAACCTTAAGGTTCAAGCGCGCTAAACCTGACGGCCGAGTGAGTATCCGATTCCGCGATGGGATTGGATCAACATGCGGGCTAAGTCGTCGTCTCCAAGCGATTTTCGCAGGCGATAAAACACCATTTTTATCGCAGCATCGGAAACGGATACTGAGCCCCAAACATGCTCTTTGAACTCGGAATAAGTTACGATCTTGCCTTTGGATTTGACGAGAAGCGATAGACAATCAACTTCCCGAGCAGAAAGCGGCATCGTAACTCCGTCCTGCACGACACTCGCGCTGCCAAGATCGAGGGAGATATTCGACGCTAGATCGATAATCTCTTTTCCCTCGGGAACCACCTGTGATTTCGGTTGGGTCGCTCGACGCATCAGCGCTTCCACATGTGCCTGCAACTCTATGGTCGAAAATGGCTTGACCAAGTAGCCGTCTGCGCCGAGTCGGATTGCACTGAGTATCGTCGAGTCATCGCCTCGTCCGGACAATACGATTATTGGTAGATCAGATCTTTCGCGGATTTGCCTTATCAGTTGAAAGCCATCACCGTCAGGCAGGCCAAGATCGATCGTAATCAAATCAGGGTCGAATTCGTCAAGCACCGTTACAACCGGCTTAATACGGTCGAACTTCAATATCTCAACCGATCTGAATCCGAGTTCGAACGTAAGCGCTATAGACTCGCGAGTCGCATGATCATCTTCGACGACGATGACCCTGTTGACTTTCGATTCGGTTCGTAAAATGAGTTCGGAAACGGACAATTCAAGACTCGATCAATCAGCGGTATTTCACCATAGGTATTCTCGTTGATTGATTTATGTCACACTCTGGACAATTGAGTCCACATTTAACTAGCCGCTGACGTCTGATCAGCACCCCGGTTAGGAATATCAGACCGTAATAACCCCTCTTCACGTTCTGACATTAGGTGCGTAGTGATGGCCTGCATTGACTCGACATGAACGTGCGCATTAGCACCGAGTACTACTGAAAGCCGAGACATAGTCTGTGCAGTATCTGCCTCGACCATTACAACGAAATCATACTGCCCTAACGTCGCATATCGCGAAAGCAATCTAGCGCCGGGAACGTTCACACTGTCACACGCTTCAGCAAACGCATCTGGATTTTCCACACATGCCTGTAGACCGTCATCTGTCAGATTGGCGAGAAGAAAGAACAGCATCAGAAAACTCCGATAGATCGTTTGTGTAGCGATTTTTGGTTAACACGTTTCGACAGACCATACCTCAGTTTCGATTTTGGTTCAGCAGGTTGCTATGAAATTGAGTTCAGCATCAATAGTGGACATCAAATTTTCCATGCAAACTGTGAACTAAATTCTGGGCAACATCGAAATCAACAAGGAGCTCTGATGGTTAAGCCAAACATCGTGCTTATCAATTGCGACGATCTTGGATACGGAGATCTAGGCGTTTACGGATCTAAAGTCACAAGACATCAGCTCTCGACAAGATGGCTGAAGAGGGGGTGTTTTTTACAGATTTCTACGTCGCCTCAGGTGTTTGTTCACCATCGCGAGGGGCACTGCTCACAGGCTGTTACCCGCAACGGATCGGATTCGGAGAGTTTGATGGATTTAGAGTGTTATTCCCTGGTGACGGAATTGGGCTCAATCCCGATGAAACGACAATAGCAGGTGCCTTAAAAGACGTTGGTTACTCAACAAAAATTATCGGTAAATGGCACTGTGGCGATCAGGAAGAATTCCTCCCGCCAAATCACGGCTTCGACAGTTATTTTGGACTTCCTTACAGCAATGACATGGGACGTCAGGCCGAAGACATTACTATCGACGACCACAATCGGCGGGAGCAGCTTTGAAGTCGTCCACCGCTATCGCTACTTCGTGACAAAGAAGTAATTCAATAGCAGCCTGATTTACGCGCCCTCACCGAGCGTTATGCTGAAGAAGCAGTTCGATTCATACGCGACAACAACGGGAACCCGTTCTTCCTCTACTTCGCCCATATGTATGTGCACTTGCCTCTTTATGCACCCGAGAACCTCGTGACTGCCTCTGAAAACGGCGATTACGGTGCCTGTGTCGCTGGTGTTGACTGGGTAGCAGAGGTTCTTTTTGATGAATTGAAACGACAGAAGTTAGATGAAAACACTCTTGTAATTTTCACCAGTGATAACGGCTCAAGATTGGCAGATCAATGTGGAAGCAACGGTAAATTACGCGGTAAAAAAGGCACAACATGGGAAGGTGGACAGCGGGTTCCGTGCATCATGCGGTGGCCTGGAAAAATCCCCGTTGGAGAAGTTCGTAACGGACTTGTTGCATCGATCGATTTCTTCCCTACTATTGCCAAACTTACAGGGGCTGAGGTTCCGCAAGACAGAACGACCGATGGAGTAGACGTATCAACTCTGATGTTCGCAACTGAACCCATCGAGTCGCCGAGAAGCGAGTTTTTTTACTATGACGGTAATAATCTCGAAGCGGTGTGCGACGACAAATGGAAGCTGCACGTACGCAAAGTCGATGAGAAGACCAACGAGCTATACGATCTCGAATCCGACAAAAGCGAAACCGCAAATATGTTCGACACTCACCCTGATGTTGTCGCTCGACTTACAGGACTGATCGAAGCGTGTCGGCAGGATCTAGGAGACAAAGCGAACGGGGTCACGGGAAACGATGTCCGACCAGCGGGCCGAGTCGACGATCCCGACACACTCACCCACCCCCACCCTGAACACCCCTACATCTACGCCGAATACGATAAGACCGAACGCGGCTAGGTTTAGAGGAATACGCCCACAATGTCGAAATCTATCGCTCAACTCGTCGACCTGATCGACGATCCTGAAATCATCGCCAAGTATGAGAAATACCATCGCAATGCTTGGCCAGAGGTACGCGAAAAACAAACGGCTATGGGAATCGAACGAATGGAGATTTTCCGAAGCGGAAATCATCTATGCATGTACATAACAGTGCCGGACGACTTCGATATCGAACGTGATTTCCTGAACTACAAGGGCACCGCCAGAAACAAAGAGTGGAACGATCTCATGACCTCATACATGCAGAAAGTTCCAGAAGCCCCCAAATCGAACGATGGCAATTTGTGGCACCAAATATCACTGGCATTCGATTCCGATTGGTTCGACAAGTGAGAGCCAGTGCCTGGGTGGTCAGGTGACTAAGTGCCACAACTAAAACGATTGCACTATTGATAAGGGCTAAAGAGTTTCTCTTAGTAAGCGCAAATCATTAGCCCCTAGAATACCTTCGACCACATCTGAAGAATGACCACGCTCGAGCAGTGCCTCGGTTACAAGTGGCATGAATGAAATATCGTCGAGTCCCACTGGAAAGTGCGAAGCCCCGTCGTAATCGGTGCCAATTCCAACGTGCGTTGAACCAGCCAGCCTAACTGCCAGATCAAAATGGTCCATCAACCTGCCTATTGGGGGGCCAACACCCGAACCCTTCTTCACGAGAAAATCGAATGGATCGATCATGTTTTCACGGGGAGCTTTAGTAGGTTCTACGTGACCGCTCGCCATTCCATAACCAACAAATCCTGAAACGAAATTTACGTTAATGACCCCGCCCGATTCGCCCAATGAGGTGATCATGTCGTCGGTCATATTTCGAGGATGATCCTGCAACGATCTGCAACATGAATGTGACGCAAATACAGGGCGAATAGAAGTTTCCAATACATCCCAGAACGATTTGTCTGAAACATGAGAAATATCAACGAGCATGCCCAACTGCTGCATTTCTGCAACTACGCCACGCCCGAAGTCAGTTAATCCACCATGTCGTTGTTCATTGTGACTATCTATCCATCCCGTCGATGCTCCCCAAGCAAGCGTGATTGAACGCACTCCGAGATGATAAAAGGTACGCAGAATTCCAAGATCCTCGTCAATGCAGCGTCCGCCTTCAATTGAAATCAAAACGGCGATTTTGCCCTCGGCCTTTGCCTGAACAACATCAGCAGCACTCAACGCCAGCACCAGATCGTCAGGATGAGCGTCGACAGTCCGGTGTATGGCGTCAATTTCACGTAGCGCCAATCTCATTGCTTCAAGATCACTGTGTTCGTCGTTAATCCAAACCGCAAAGAAAGCAGCGTTGATCCCACCTTCGCGCAACCGAGGAATGTCCACGTGGCCGGCATCTAACCGAGCTCCAAAATCAGGGTCACGCCATAACAAGTGCGTGGCAGTGTCGATATGGGTGTCAAAAACCAGCGATTCTGAGTGCAATCGCTGAGCTTCAACGGAAAGTTCTAAACCGGATTTCATAGTCAAACTCCCGAGAATATCGGTATTACGACCGAGGCAATAGCGATTGAAAGAAATGTACCGAACTGAAAATTAACGTCGCTTTTCACTTGGTGCCAAATGTTATCTACTAAATCACCAAATGCTCAAAATCAGAGCCGCATATTAGACGCTAACTTTCTGGCTATCAAACCACAAATGAACAAGAGGTCCCCGAACTCTAGTAACAACCATCTGTAACTGGGCTATCATGCTGATCGCAAAACAACAGGCCACGCCTAAACAAAACGAGGTAGACGATGTACGTAATTCGCAGGGTTTATGAAGTCAAGCCGGGGATGGCTCGTCGGTACGCGACCATCGCAACGAATATGTGTGAAAAGTATGAAGCTGCCGGTCAACGGTCTCCTGCACGGATATATTTCAATGGGGGGACAATCCCTGGTGAACGGAACCGTGTGTACATGGAATGGACAGCTGACATTGTTGAGTCTCCTTACCGGGATGGAAACGTCATTCCTCAGTCGGTACGTGATGCAGGGGCCGAAGGACGAGATATGGTCATCGACAGTTGGATCGAGTTCTACGAATTGATGACTCCGGCAAAGGCTGATAACGGATAGCAGCAACTCTTGGCTGCAACTGATACGAGTGTTTCTCAGAGTACGTATATCCACCTCAGTTGCAGTCAAATCTATGGTCAAAAACAAAGCAGTGTTGATGCCGAGATTAATCTCTTTTTTTTAATTAGCGTAGTCATTGGCAATTGTTCACAAAGAGAAGTCCGACATGGCGTCGGGCTTCTCTTTGTGAACAATCTTTGGAGCGGGGAATAGGGAACAAAACCGCTAAAACCTTTACTTAGAAGCAAGTGCTCTGCCACTCAGGATGGCAGGACAATGGTGACGGATGAGATGAAGCCTATTGGTGGGTGCTAAAATTCATGGTGTGACTTCTTCAAAAATTCAATATGCTCTTGCTGCTGATATTGGTGGCACAAATATTCGAGCGGCGTTGGTCGATTCTGAGGGTCGGATGACTGGTCGTGGTTCGATCAATACTGAGCCTGAACGAGGCATTGAGGATGCAGCCGACCGCCTTGCGCGGCTTCTCAAGGCGGCACATGCTACTGCTCCGTCGGGTGCAGAGGTAGTGGGTGTTGGTGTTTCGACTGCTGGTCCGATACGACCGGCTACAGGAACTTATAACCATCCTCCAAATCTTCCCGGATGGGACGATAAAACGATGAAGCCCAGATTAGCTGATTCGATGGGTATGCCGGTTTGGATTGGTCACGACGCTACGCTTGCCGCACTCGCTGAAACTAGATTTGGCGACCACGTCGGAGCTGAAAACCTTATTTATGTGACGATTAGCACTGGAGTTGGCGGTGGGATTATCGCCAACAGCGAGATGGTCACAGGATCATCAGGTGGCGCGGGTGAGGTTGGGCACCTTTCGGTGCGAACAGGTGCTTACCGCTGCAACGTCGGTTGTGATGGATGTTTCGAAGGTAATGCGTCTGGCCCGGCGATAGCTCGAGCTGCGCGAGACATGTGGACGGGAGAGGGTCCTCTGGCGGATCTTGCGGAGGGTGATCCGGCAAAGATTACTTCGAGAATGGTGTTCGATGCAGCCGACGATGGTGACCTCATCGCCAAAAAGGTAGTCGACTTAACAATTGAAAATGTCAGTATTGGGCTTGGCTCTCTTCTCAATGTTTTCAATCCCGAAGCTCTCGTAATTGGTGGCGGCGTGGTTCAGGGACTGCAACGCCACTGGGACGCACTCCAGGAATCGGTGATCGAACATTCGCTTCCCGGCTACGGTGGGGTTATTCCGTTGACGGCGACTCGACTTGGTGATGATGTGAGCTTACTGGGTGCAGCGCAGTTAGCGTTCAGACAGGCACGGAAGCAATAAGTACTGTTGCCAATTTTCTGAGAGTTTGGAAGTTGGTGGCTGAGTCGGGCAGCTCGATGTTAGGTTAGCGATTACCACGTCGCAGGCTTCTGGTAATCGCAGTCCACCTGCGCTCAGAATGAGGAGGGGATGCTAGAAGTTTTCTTCGTGATCCCACGGGTCTTCGGGTTGAAGATCTATATCGAACGGGTCGCCACGATCTAGCCCGAGTTCTTCGGCTTCTTCAGTAATACCGGTGCCGAAATCATCGACTTCGCTTGGATCAGGTAAGTTCGCCCAACCTTCCATCTCTGCGGGTTCGTAACCTTCGGTATCGATTCCGGGAAGAGTGTCGGTTGCGCCGAACATCGTTCGGGCCATCTCTTGAGTTACAACTTCATCAAGATCATCTTCGTGCTTCAGTGTTTGTAGTGCCTGTTGGGCAAGTTCTACGACACGAGGTTCAGGACTGACTAGTAGTTGTTGCAACTGGTTCTTCGCTGCATCACCACCAATGCGTTCAACTGCCGATATCGCCGCCAGTTGAACAGTTAGATCTGAATCGTCGAGCGGTGCTTGTAGTGCACGCAAATGTTGCTCGTCACCCAGTTCACCTATAGCCATAGTGGCTTCGTAACGAACTGCTGCGACATCATGTTCAAGGTCGGGGAGTACGTGATCAACCCACTTGGGATTAGATGTTCGCCCCATTGCAAAAAGACTGCTCTGCCTTGCCGTTATATTACCCGACGACCACGCCGCATTTATATGAGCATCCAGTCGGTCATCGGCAAACACTGAAACTGCTTCGAGGGCTTTCAGCTTTACATCCTGAACTTCTCGCTCATCATCCAGCACACTGTACAAGACATCGACTAGCGTTTCTCTATAGCGAGAACTGAGCTTGCCGGTTTCAGCCATAGCAGAAAGATATGCAAGCGGAATAGCGGCGGCGGTCCGTACTTCGACCACGGGGTCGGACTTCATCATTTCGCTTAGTGGCCGGATCAGAGTGCGATCGACGCTATCCTCCAACCCCTTCAGGCCAGCTAGTCGCACGTCGGTATTAGCGTGTTTAAGCCCCTGTTTGTAGATAATCTCAAACTCAACATCAGGCTGTTCTTCACAAAGCGCTACCATCCGTTTGAGGATGTCGATGACACGCTCATCGGTCCACTCCAACCACAGTTCACCTAGCTCTTCAGCCTCGGGTGTAGTCAGGCGAGAGAGTTCAGACAATGACGCGTAGTTGATCGGCGCTTCATCATCTTCGGGGAGTTTATTTAGAAATTCGTCTAGACCCATGGGTTAATACTAGTGGTTTATTCGTGTTTCGCTGCTACCTGAACACCGAGGCATTGAATTGCAGGTGCTCGCATCGATCCGAAGACCCAATCCGCTGTATCCCCGACATGCTCAACCTGTGAAAGAACTTTGTAAACATTGCCTGAAATCATAGTGTCTTTCACACGTCCGACGATCTCGCCATTTTCGATTTTGTAGCCCAACGATACATTTGCCCGGAAGTCACCTCCGAGTTCGTTGCCCTGGCCTGCGCCAAGAAGTTCCTCGATAATTAGACCTTCTTTAATGCCCGCAATCATATCTTCGAAATGAGTATCGCCAGCAGCAATATCGATTACCGATGAAGTAGGTGACGGTGTACTCGCCAATCCTCGACCAGCCGCACCGGTTGATGTTTTGCCGAGCTGACCTGCAGTCTGCAGATCCAATAAAGGACCAGCAGCGACACCACGTTCTATAAGTACATGTTTCTGACTCGCAACGCCTTCATCATCGAACGGACGACTGCCACTGGCACCGCTAATGAGGGGGTTATCGTAGATCGAAATTCTTTCGTCAACAATCTTTTCACCCCATCGTTCACCGAGCGGTGAAGATCCATTTACGACGTTTTTGCCGTTGAATCCTGACATCAGCGGATGTAACAACGTGGCACCAACCCCGCGAGGAGTGAAAATTACTGGCAGATCGCCAGAATTTGGGCTTGCCAGCGCCGATTCTTTCGACCACGATAGCGATCGTCGAACGGTCTGAATCAATCGATCTAGTTCGTCTTCTCCGAACAGATGGCTTGATCCGTAGCCTGCCCAGACGTTCAACATGTCGGTACCACGAATTAACTGTGCCCCGAGCGAGCAATAGTAGCCAGTTTGCTCGTAATCCTCATCGATCCCAGCCGAATTCATTATTCGACCTCGACCAGTCGACCAGCCAATCCGAGCGTCGCACAGTAAGTCGGGCCATTCGTCCAACAGGCGCTCGATTAGCCCTCTGCCCGTGTCGATCATTGACTGCTGAGACACCCGAGGAACCGCGGTATCAACGATATCGACAGTCGGGTACGGCATCGGAGCAGGAAAACTAAAAGATGCTTTTGAACCGAACGGAGTAAGTGTCGCAGCCCGTTCAACAAGCTCGCTCTCACGGGCGGCGTCGGTCGTAGAGGTGAATCCGATACGCCCGTTGTCGATCACACGTAGCGCTACACCAGAAGTGTCGCGTCGCATGATTTCTTTTAGCTTGTTCGACTCGAACGAAACCGGGTGACTCTCCGATTCAATTCGGTAAACCTCGGCCTCATCAAATTTCGAAGCTGCGGCATTTAGTAGCGATTCACTCAAATTATTATCTCTTAGGATAGTTCGTTTCAAATTGTATAAAACGACGGGGTTATGCCCCGGAAATAAGACACTTACGAATACGAATGTGCGGGCTTCCGTTCGATACTGGAAGGGGTGACTGTCCGCCCTTGCCGCAACCGCCGCCCTGATTCATATCGAGATCATTACCGACGCCGTCGAGGTTCTGAAGCGTCTCAAACAGATTGCCTGTAAGCATTACTGGGCGAACCGCTTCTTGAATCTCGCCGTTGCGGATCATGTATGCCTCGCCTGATGAAAACGTGAACATCTCGTGCTGGGTCATTCCGCCGTACCAGTTTCGAACATATACGCCATCTTCTATACCTTCGAGGAGATCTTCTAGAGTCGCCTCGCCAGGTTCGATTATCGTGTTGGTCATTCGAACAATAGGAGGAAAGTTGTAACCGATAGCGCGAGCATTCCCTGTCGGCTTCTCATCTAGTTTTGCGGCAGTCTCCCGAGAATGTAGCCTACCTACCAGTTCACCTTCGCGAACCAATGCTGTTCTAGTAGCAGGCGTACCTTCATCATCGTATTTAAAGCTACCTCTGAGAGCCGGTATAGCTGCGCCATCGGTGAAGTTCAGGTGCTTTCCTCCGAACTTCCGACCCATGTACATGATTTCCTTGAGCTTATCGTTTTCGTAGACGTTGTCGCCTTCAGAGAGATGCCCGAACGCCTCGTGAACAAACACCCCTGCAAGGACAGGATCGAGAATTACTGTTCTCTCTCCGCCCTCGAGTGATTTGGCCTCCAATAACGCTACAGCACGCTTTGCCGCTTCGATCACTTGATCGTCTAGCCCACGAATCAGCCCGTAATCGCCCTGAGAGCCAAGGCTGAATCCGGCCTGCTGCACGTCGCCACCATTACGAGCCTGTGCTGAAATTCGTGAGACAACGTGAACCTGCTGCTGCTCGATGTACGAGCCATCCGAGCTACCGAAGTACGTTTTACGTGATGAATCGCCATAGATAAGGTCGGCGCTGTTAATACCGTCTACCGACCACACAAGATCGTTGTAGTGATCCATCTGACGCTTTTTTTCATCGAGTGAAATTTCGGTGGGGTCTTCGACGATATAGGCGGGAACCACATCAACATGTGGCTCAGCTTCACCCAGCTCCGTCTTAGATCCACCAACGGCTTTCGACTGAGCAACGGCATCAGAAACTTTATGACTTAGTTCATCGAGACTGTTGAAACTGGCGAAACCCCATCCCCCCTTAGTGGCCGCCCGTACATTGCCGCCGAGACCACTGGTCTGAGCGATCGTATCGAGCGATTTGCCTCGATAGCTCAGGCGGGAATTATCTGTCTCTTCGATTCGGATTTCACAGTAGTCAGCACCGTGTCCGTTCAGGGCATTCTCAATAAGATCGCGGTATTTCACGAAGTTGCCAAGCCTCTAATAGTGGATGGTTGGTAAACATACAAACGCTAGTTGCTGCGTTAGATATTTTGAGTTCCGGCGTCAATACTAGCAATCGAACCTTCAAAGTCGTACGTTCCCACGATATTCGGAGTGTCATTCTGGCTGGTTCACATTGATAATTGTTAGTAATGTCGAGCTCAATTCACAAATATTCTGAATATCAAGCAGCAGTTTCGAAACTTCTATCGCTTGCAGACTTCGAGAGAAAATCTCGCTCAAACGACCCGCCAGATTTTCATCTGAAACGTGTTGATCGACTACTTTCGTATCTAGGCAATCCGCACTTCGGGCAGAAATATGTTCACGTTGCCGGGAGCAAGGGCAAAGGCAGCACTTCGGCAATGATTGCTTGGGCTCTTGCTGCGAATGGATACAAAACCGGACTTTTCACTTCGCCATCTATCCATCGAATCACCGAACGGTTTCGAATCGATGGTGAACCGATTTCTGAACGTGACTTCACTAAGTTAGTGAACGATCTGTGGTTTGCAGTAGAAAAAATATCCGCCGACGGCGACATCGGTGTGGTCTCAGTTTTCGAACTCGAGACTGCGATGGCATTCTGCCATTTCGCCAACTCCGAAGCTGATATTAGCGTGATCGAAGTCGGACTTGGTGGTCGGCTCGACTCCACAAATGTCATCACACCGTTGATCTCGGTTATAACCCCGATCAGCTTTGATCACGTGACAGTATTAGGAGACACAATCGCACAGATTGCGGGCGAAAAATCTGGAATCATCAAACAGGGAGTGCCGGTAGTAACTGCAATCCAGCTGCCTGAAGCGTTAGAAGTAATTCGTACAAAGGCAATCGACCGACGATCAGAACTAATCGAAGCGGAATCTGCTGTTTCGATACAAGGTGCCGACAGCTGCGGGATCGATGGCACGAAGCTTGAGTTAACAACTGCGCATCAGTCGTTCACGATTTTCTTGCGGCTTCTGGGCGCACATCAGATCGACAACACCCGCACCGCTATCGCCGCAATCACAAAGCTTTCGTCGCTCTCATTTCCGACCGATTCTCAAAAAACTAGTGCCGGTATAGAAAATGTCCAGTGGCCAGTCAGAAATCAAGTCGTATCCACAAAGCCGACACGCATATTTGTCGATGGAGCACACAACGACGCTTCAGCAATTGCCCTGCGAAAAACCGTGGAACAGCTATTTCCAGACAGCAACAAGATATTCGTTATCTTCGGGGCCGTCCGAGGTCATGATCCTGTTGTGGTTGCACGTGAATTAGCGCCCCTCAATCCAATTTTCATCACAACTGAGTCCAGACACCCCAAATCCTTGACTGCTTCGGAGCTATCGGATGCTCTGGGTACAGGTAAAATTGTTGTGCTCGCAAACACAAACAACACTCTGGATGCTTTGGAGTTTGCGAAAAAATTGGCACGCGGCAATGATTTGATTCTCGGAACCGGGTCTCTGTTTGTCGCAGCGGAAATAGTTGAGATCGAACAAAAAATCGAACCAGAACTCTATCCCGATATAAAACTGCCACCAAGGCCTTCAATTCAAAAAGTCTCGAACACTATTAAATGACCAGCAATTACGAAACAAGAGTGGTAATTACCGGAATGGGCGTGGTTTCATGTCTCGGTAACTCAGTCGAACAGTTTTGGACTGGAATCAAAAACGGGCAATCTGGCATTCGTGAAATCAGCCTAGTCAGCCCAGACGGATTTCCGTGCAAAGTTTCGGGTGAAATACAGAATTTCGACGCCACCGAGCACATGGATCGGAAAGAAGCTCGACGCATGGCTCGTTTTTCTCAGTTCGCAATTGTTGCCGCCAAGCAGGCAGTCGAAGATTCCGGTCTGGATTTAGATAAAGAAGATCTCGACCGCATCGGTGTTCTAATCGGAAGTGGCTCAGGTGGACTTCCAGAAACCGATCAACAGGCAGAAATCCGCGTTACGCGCGGCGTCGGTCGGATGAGCCCGTACTACATTCCGATGATGCTGGTGAACATGGCTGCCGCTAACATTTCACACAGATTCAATCTCACCGGCTATACAAATACTTGTGTGACCGCCTGTGCAGCCAGTACACAGGCAATCGGCGAAGCGGCCGAGGTTATTCGGCGCGGTTCCGCAGATGTAATCGTTACAGGCGGAACTGAAGCAGGAATTTGTGAAATTGGCATGGGCGGATTCAGCACTATGCGCGCTCTTTCCACATGGGGTGGCGACCCTGCCTTGGCTAGTCGCCCATTCGATAAAGGTCGTGATGGTTTTGCGCCCGCCGAAGGCAGCGGTATTCTCATTCTTGAGAGTCTCGAACATGCAACGACCCGTGGTGCAAAAATCTATGCCGAAATCGGAGGTTGGGGAGTATCGTCCGACGCTTACCATCTCGTGCAACCTCACCCTGAAGGCGTAGGCGCAGCCAAGGCAATTAATCGAGCACTCATAAACGCAGGGGTCACTATCAACGACATCGATTACATCAATGCCCATGGCACCTCGACTCCGATAAATGATGCCTCAGAAACAATGGCGATCAAAGCTGTATTTGGGGAGCAGGCCTACAGTGTCCCGATAAGTTCGACTAAGTCGATGATTGGACATGCGCTGGGCGCTTCTGGATCGCTGGAGGCTATCGCCTGCATCAACACTATCAACGAAGGCGTTCTTCACCCGACAATCAATCAGGATGAGCCGGACCCTGATTGTGATCTCGACTACATTCCTAACGTCGCTCGCGAAGCAAAAGTCGATATCATTCTCTCGAACAGCTTCGGATTTGGCGGTCAAAACGCCTGTCTAGTAATCAAGAAATTTGCGTAATTTGAACACAGATGCAGCCCGACAATCGTCAGCCTGAATTTGATTCAGGTTCTCGGTGCGCTAGTCGACGGAAATCGCCTGCAAAGTAACAGCGCAAGTATTTATCTAGACCGCAAAAACGATCACCTTCGACTCGTCTCGAGTGTGAACTGTCACTCGACTACCAATCTCGAGTACATTGGCGGCACGTCGACGTACACGAAGCAACGTACGTGAATCTAATCGAAGACTGTACTCACTAAATTCACCTTCGAACTCCCTTGCCTCGACCGTCGCTGTCCGTTCATCGCCTTCGGAAGCTGCCGCAAGTTCGAGTTCCGATGCGCGCATTAGGGCTAACACCTGCTGGCCGTCGGACATTGAAGATTCCGTGGTTACTCGCGTTGGGAATACGCCTGCCTCAGTGACAACAACGCCGCCCATGAACACGCCAGGAATCAGATCACACGAACCGATCAGCTTGGCGACCGCCGCCGAAACCGGGTTTTGATAAACCTCTTCAGGTGTACCAATCTGTTCAATGCGACTCTCACCCATTACTGCGATGCGGTCCGAAGTAGCCAATGCTTCTTCGCGGTCGTGCGTTACCAATAACGTTGTAGCGCCAGATTCCCTAACAATCCTTTTGATATCTCGACGAAGTGCGGCTCTCAACTGTCGATCGAGGTTACTGAATGGTTCGTCGAGCAACAATGCCACCGGATTGGTGGCAAGTGCTCTAGCAATTGCCACTCGCTGTTGCTGCCCTCCCGATAGCTCATGCACATAGCGAGATTCGTACCCACTCATTCCTACCATCTTCAATACGGGAGCGATTTTCGAGTTGCGTTCATCAGCAGATAGATATTTGAGTCCAAATTCGACATTGCGCGCAACCGTTAAGTGCGGGAACAGCGCGTAATCCTGAAATACCAGCCCAATTCGACGCTTATCAGGCGGTACGTGAACGAACGATGATCCAACCAGTTGCCCGCCGATGCGTACGTAACCCGATGTCACCTGCTCAAATCCTGCGACAACCCGAAGAGCAGTCGTTTTACCAGCACCACTTCGACCCAAAATGCTGACAAATTCACCGGGGCGTACAAGCAAATTGAAATCACTTATTGCCGGACTATCTGAACCGGGATACCTACACTCAACACCCTGTAGATGAATCACACCGGTCTCGGTTGATGGCAGTATTGGAATCGCCATCGCTGCTGCGGCGGCATCGGAGACTGCGCCCAAAGGCAGGGACAGATAGGCCTGTTTACGGCTCCAAGGCATCTTCATAGCGCACCCTTTTTGATCACTAGTGACCTATCCGACGCTTCCGAGTTGTCACCATGACCACGAAGTGTGAGATACGCAGTTGGTACTCCTGCCACAAGAACCAATAACAACGCCGCCGCCGCGGTTTTAGCAAAGAACGCCTCGGATGCAGCCGACCAAATAGAAGAAGACAGAGTGCGGTATCCGATCGGAGAGAGAATCAGCGTCGCAGGGAGTTCTTTCATCGTTAGTAAGAACACCATCGCTCCACCCGCGAATGCTCCCGGCATCACCAACGGTATCGTAATTGAAAAAATCACTCGCCACTGAGAACTACCCAGACTCTGGGCTGCTTCTTCCACCCGAGGATTAACTTGTAACAATGAACTTCGCAACGCTCCAACACTTGCTGGAAGAAAAAGAACACCATATGCAAAAATCAGCAACCAGATCGATTGGTACAGCGGACGAGCGACGTTAATGCCGAAGAACACCAAGGAAAGGGCAACCACAACACCGGGTAACCCAAACCCGATATAAACCGAACGTTCGAATAATCGACTTAGACGGCTCCTGAATCGTACGGCAAGAATTGCAATAGGCAACGCCGCCAACACGGTCGTAACCGCGGCTAGAAGAGATACATAAAGTGAATTCCGAGCCGGAATCAGTAATGGCAATAGCTCTTGATCGTTTAGTAGACCTCGCACGAGCCAATACGCCAACACACCAACAGGGACGATCAAGCCGATCAATACGGGGACACCAACCACAGCTGCCGCTGCCCATCTCCAGTGTCCCATATCAATCCTTCGAGAAACTCGAACAGCTCCAACTGTGCTTCTGTGATACCCCCCACGGCCACGGGTAAATCCTTCACCCACTAGCAGGAGCACGGCGACAGCCACAAGAAACAAAGACAGGACAGCCGCTAGTGTGCGATCAATAGACGATTCATACTGGGTCATGATCGTTGAGGTAAATGTCTGGTAGCGCAGCAATGCAACTCCGCCGAAATCGCTCAACGTGTACAGTGCCACTAATAGCGAACCGCCAGCAATTGCGGGCCTCAACATGGGCAGAGTCACTGCTCTAAAGGTGTGGATCGGACCGTAACCCATCGCCCGTGCAGCCTCCTCCAACGCGGGATCCATCCTACGAAGAGCACCTCGAACCGTTAATAACACGTACGGGTAAGTCATCAGTACCAGCACCAGAGTCGCACCACCGAGCCCGTAAATATCTGGGATACGGTCGACGCCTAGTCCGGCAAGCCAACCTTGAACTACTCCTTTGGGCGAATACATTTCGATCACGGTCGTCGCCATTACAAAACTGGGTATCACGAGCGGTAAGACCGATGCCACCGCAAGCACTTTTCGAAGCGGAATATTCGACTTCACGGTAAGCCAAGCGATAGGAACTGCGACAGTTACTGAGACTATCGTCACAAGTACGATCAACAGAAAGGTTCTACCAAACACTGCTGCCGTGCTAGTGCGCCAAACGATGTCGGTCCAATCAGGCCCAGCTTCGATAGATCTCACGAACAAGTACACGACAGGAATAAGCGCTGCGAACGCGACAGCGGCCGCAGACGCTAACAAGAGCGCAGGCGGCCGTTTTCCATGGGTGGATTTCCATCCGTTTGAAATAACACCAGAAAAGGTCACGCAGTCACCACTAATATGTTAAGAAGGGTTGCTTTCATTGGAGTTTCTGGCGTGAAAGATTTACACGTTCGATTCAACATGTGCGGGCAGAACGAGTCTACGGCAGCCCTTACGGAAGAGCGCCTACCTCCCGTAGTAGTTTCTGAGTTCCTTCAAGATCAGTTAGTCTGCCAAGATCGATCGAAGGTTTCGTGACATCCGCAAGAGCAGGAAGTAGATTACTAGGTACGGCGTTTTCGTTGAGTGGGAATTCGTATGTTTGGGACGCGAAGTACTGCTGGCCGGATGTGCTGAGTAAGAATTTTATGAATTGTTTTGCAAGGTCTTTATTGTCCGATTCCTTGAGCAGACCAACGCCTGATACAAGAATCAAAGAACCAGCATCCGCAGCCCGGGTGTAGTAGTTACGTGCCGGAAACGATTCACCTTCTTCTGCTAGAAATTGGTGAAGGTAGTAGTGGTTTACAAAACCGACTTCGACCTCGCCTGCCGCTACGGCAGCGACGGTAGGGGTATTCTTCGCGTAGATCCCTGGTTTGTTCGCAACAATACCTTCGAGCCACGCCTTTGTACGTGCCTCACCCCAATCGAGTCGCATCGCTGTAATCATGGCGTGGAGTGAGGCGTTCGTTGGAGCCCATCCGATTCGACCTTTCCACTCTGGCTTGGCGAAATCCTCTATAGAGTCTGGCAGATCCGCCTCGGTGAGTTTGTCCGTGTTGTACACGACCACACGTGCACGTCCAGATGTACCAATCCATTTTTTTTCAGGATCTCTTGCCCACTCAGGGGCTGAATTTAAAATTTCTTCCGGCAATTCTGCAAGCAGTGCATCCACAGCCCCGAGACCGCCTGGATCCTGAGCGAAGAAGATGTCGGCCGGAGTGTTGTTGCCTTCTTCGAGAAGTGTGGCAGCAAGTGGACCTGTTGCTCCGTAATTGACCTGCACTTTTTCACCTGTGACTTCTTCGAAATCAGCAATCAAAGGCGCAATCAAAGATTCACTTCGCCCTGAGTAAATGACTAGCGGCCGAGAATCAGAAGAATTAGCGCCATCACCCGATGCACATGAGATAGCCACAATGGGGATGCCCGAAAACAGCGCGACAACAACTAATACGCGCCAAATACTGGCTCTGCTCTTGCCCATTCCTTGAGTCCCCTCGGTCTTGAAATAACGAGTTGAACACCGCGCTAGAGGGGTTCGTCAATACGTCTAATTTCGTTCGTATACAGAAATCCTGACTTAAACAATACACAATTTGAATGTTCTCGCAAATACCTTTTATACAAAAATAGCGTGGAATTTATCCATACTCACCCACTCGTAAATACTTAGTTGTAAATCGAGTAGCGTTGACACTACATTAATTATTCGTATATACGAATTTTACTGTTCCAAATGAGGCTGCCTAGTAGAACATCCAGCCAATCATTCCGTCAAACACGTCACATCTGAATAACGCACACGTAACGTATAGGCAACTACAATCGTGTCTTACGAGTCCGTTATCTTTCAACGCGGGTTGTGTCTAAAGATTCATCGCATTTTGCACGCACCTGCTCGGCAGACCGAATGTCTAGAATAAAAATCTCATCAAGACAGAACCATAGACTCCTTGTCGCATTAATAGCGGTTCTTGTGGCTTTGCTTGCCACGGCCTGTGACGATTTCTATTCTGATTCCCTCCCGACGCCCGACATCGCTCAGCCGACACCGGCGAATGTTCAAATTGGCGACCCTCAAACCCTGGTAGAAGCCTCAGCTCGCGACGCTATGGCGGCAAGGCTTGGAATTGACCCCACTTCGCCTAAGAAAATCTTGCTCCAGTATGAAACATGGACTGAACAAAATCCTGGTTGCTACCCAACACCGGCATCGATAACTGGTGCGTACCTAATACCGGGATACCGGCTCTTGATGCTGCAAAATGGCGTGTTCTATGAGTACAACGCTGATGAAGGGGCAGGAACAGGCGCACTCTGTGAATCTACGTTCCAAGTGGTTCCCGCTGAACCTGCTCACTCGATCGTAAAACCTTCAGATTCGGCGACGCCTGACTTCGACATAGTCCATATCCTGCGCTCAGATGAAGATGTTGCAGAATTTAACTCCACTGGATCAGGAATGGCTGTTATAGGAGTGGATGAAATCGACTTCTCGGCAGAGGTACTTGTCGGAGGCTGGGTCAATTCCAGCCCTAACCCAGAAGTAGTCAGAGCCTACAAATCCGAAGAGGGAACATCGATCATTATTGAAATTGCAGTGCCTAAAGAGTTTGAAGAAGAAATCAGCACTGCACCTTCTCAAATATGGGTTCTTGTAGACTCCACTTCACCCGATTCGGCGTATGAATTCATTGTTGTCGATTAATAAATTATGTCGAACGCCAAACCGCATATAAACAATCCCGAGAGTACATAAGTGAAAAGTCCGTTTCGTACTGCCTCTGTGCTGATCGCAGCAATCACAATCATCGCCATAGTTTCGTCTTGCTCTGCAGGCAAGCCGGATGATGCTCCGACTTCGACAACCCAGCCATCAGCAACCGCTCGACCGACAGTTACGCAGATACCGACTGCCACCAACACTCCAGAGCCGACGCCTACCCCTCAGGCAACAGCGACCCCCAGCCCAACACCAACCGCCACTCCCACTCCACAACCGCCGGATTCGTATGTGCAGGAAATGACGAAGCTTTTCACTGAAAAAGGCATCGATTTATCCACCCTGTTTGTGAAGTCAGTCGGAGCCGCTCAATGGCCGACGGCGTCATTGGGGTGTCCTGATTCCGGTACTTACTACGAAATCTCAGACGCTCCTTACACGGGTATAATTTATATCCTGAGTGATGGAACTCGGTCATGGGAATACCACGCTAACGAAGATGATTCATTTGTCGTTCGTTGCAGCGAAATTGAACCGACTTCGGGTAGCCTGACAAATATCGCTTTGGCGGAAGATCTTCGGCTCACGAGATCCGCAACTCTCATGCGGCGAGATTTCTCAACCGATACCTTTGAGGTTCGGAGAGAATTGACCGCAGAGGATGCTGGACGGGTGGCTAACATCCTCAATCAAGATGTGGCCCTTGTTCCGGCTGACACCTGCACGACGATCTTCCGGATCGATTTCGTCACGCAGACCGGAACTGCCGAAATTGAGTTCATCTGTCAGGATGACTACAAAGCGTTCGACGTCTATTGGAACGGCCTTCACGGAAACGCACCGGTATTTGGCTACATCATAGGACCGTACCTTACTGGCAACCCGATCCCAACGCTACCGACCGCCACACCGTAAATAACTCAACATATGACCGATGATCTAGTGAACAGACGGCTAAAAGCGGGGAAGCTTCCACCCGAGCTGCTAGCCCGTTTCCTCGGTGACTTAGTGTCTTCAGACAAAAGAATCCTGCTCGGTCCGGGTGTAGGTGAAGACGCGGCATTTGTATCGTTCGGAAGCACTACTCTCATCGCCAAATCCGATCCAATTACTTTCGCAACCGATCGTATTGGCTGGTACGCCATTCAGGTCAATGCAAACGATATCGCGGCGTGCGGAGGTACTCCAAAGTGGTTCTTGGCCACGCTTTTGCTACCAGAAAATGAACCTGCTTTTACCGTACGAAACATTTTCGCTCAACTCCGTGATGCAGCAAATAAGCTCGGAATCACACTCATCGGAGGACATACCGAGATAACCGTCGGTATATCCCGACCAATAATTTCCGGAACCATGCTTGGCGAAGCTGCTCCATCAGAAACCGTAAAAACATCCTCGGCAAATGTCGGTGATGACGTAATTCTCACCTCAGGCATCGCAATCGAGGGCACCGCAATCATCGCTCGGGAGAGCAAGGGCGAACTGCTCGCCGCCGGACTCTCGCTACCAGTAATTCTCAAAGCAGCAGATTTTTTGGATTCGCCGGGCATATCAATAGTGAAAGCAGCGAAGATCGCCACATCGACTGGGTACGTCACCGCAATGCACGATCCCACCGAAGGTGGGCTTGCAGGAGCCCTTGATGAACTAGCTCGTGCCTCGAACACCGGGATTGCGATTAATGCCGACCATGTACGAATATACCCTGAAACCGAAGCAATCTGCAGAGCTCTCGAGCTTGACCCTTGGGGGCTAATCGCCTCGGGGGCGCTGTTGATTACATCTAGTCCAAATGGCTCTCAGCCCATCATCGATGCGCTCGGTGGCTTTGGTATCCCGGCAACGGTAATTGGCAAGATAACTGGACCAGAGGACGGCCTCACTCGAAATATCAACGGAGCCACGGAACAGCTACCAGAGTTCGAACGAGATGAAATCGCCAGGCTTTACTCAACTTGAATTCATCACTCGCGTATGTCCTGTTATCGCCTAAAATTCACCAAACAATTAGAATGAAATAGCTAACACGATTAAGTAAGCGATTAAGGCTGAACGAGCCATTTCGCTAGTTCACCACCAACCCTGCGATCTATGACAACTACTCAACAGATCGGATCCGCTAAGGATCTTATGCACTTGGTACACAAGTACCTGCCGGCAGATCGCGCCTCGCTTGTAGAAAATGCGCTCAACTACGCGATAAAAGCCCACGATGGTCAAACCCGTGATTCCGGCGAACAGTTCATAGTTCATCCAATCGCTACTGCGTTCCGACTCGCAGAGATGCGGCTTGATGTCACCACAATTCAGGCAGCCCTTCTTCACGATGTAATCGAAGACTGCGGCATCAGCTTCAAAGCTCTTGAATCTGAGTTCGGCACCGAAGTCGCAAAACTTGTCGATGGGGTAACCAAGCTCAAACGCCTCGATATGATCTCCGAAGACGGAGCGATGATGAAGCAAATCGCCACTCCTGAGGCGACTCGAGCGGCATCACTTCGCAAGATGCTCGTTGCTATGGCCGAAGATGTACGGGTTGTACTCATCAAGCTTGCTGACCGTTTGCACAATATGGAAACGCTCGGCCACTTACCAACGCCTAAACAACAGCGAATATCGCGAGAGACTCTAGATATCTACTCGCCACTTGCACACCGCCTTGGGATGAACGACATCAAATGGCAGCTTGAAGATCAGGCATTCCGTTACTTGTTGCCACGACAGTACAAGTCAATATCGCGGCTGGTGAATCGCAAACGTGCTGAACGTGAGATTTATACCGAAGCCGCAGTAAAAGCCATCAGCGACCCATTAGGAAAAGCCGGTATTAAATGTTCAGTTGATGGCAGGGCCAAACATCTTTACAGCACCTATAACAAGCTGCAGCGCTATGAGCGCATGGGCCGCAAGTTCGACGAAATCTATGACCTCATCGCAGTTCGGGTCGTAACTGAATCGGTTGCTGACTGTTATGGAGCACTTGGCGTGGTTCATTCGAAGTGGCGCCCAGTGCCTGGCCAGTTCGACGACTACATCGCAAGCCCAAAAGAAAATATGTACCAGTCACTACACACCTCGGTGCGTGGACCTGGTAATTATCCGATCGAAGTGCAAATACGAACTCAAGACATGCACGATGTTGCGGAAGAGGGTGTTGCATCACACTGGATTTACAAAGAGGGAGAAGACGGCTCTCCAAAGGTCGACAATTTTGAAACAAAGATGTCGTGGCTCCGCCAGTTGCTTGATTGGCAGCGCGAGGTTTCGGGTGATGACGAATATCTAGCGACGGTTCGTACGGACATTTTGCAAGACCAGGTCTTCGTCTACACGCCGAAAGGAGATGTGAAGGATCTTCCAGCAGGCGCAACACCGATCGACTTCGCGTATCGCATCCACACCGATCTTGGGCATAACACCGTCGGCGCAATCGTCAACGGTAAACTCACAGCGCTCAACACTCCGCTCAATAACGGTGATGTAGTAGAAATTCGCAGTGCTCGAATACCACGCGGCCCAAGCTTGGACTGGCTCAATACAGACCTCGGATATCTGATCACCGGTAGTGCTCAAACAAAAGTTAAGCAGTGGTTCCGCAAGCAGGAACGACACAGCAACGTTCGTCGTGGTAACGATCTCCTCAAGAAAGAACTTCGCAGACTCGGTCTCAAATACAACGAAAAAGAGATCGTTGCGAGCCTCGATTATGATGACATTGACGATCTCAGTGAAGCCATCGGGACTGGCCAGATATCCGTTGCCAGGGTGGCTGACACTCTGAATCCAACACCTCACGAGGTGTTCAAACCGAAAGTACAGCATGGCAAGCCACCGACTGACCAGACCAGAGGTCTGATCGTCATGGGTGAACCCGGTCTACTCACAAAAATCGCCAAATGCTGCAGTCCGGTTTACGGCGATGAGATAACCGGATATCTCACACGCGGTCGCGGGGTAACGGTGCACAGGCAAAATTGCACAATCCTGCGAGATACCGAAGATTCTGACCGACACGTACCGGTCGCGTGGGGCCATTACGAGACTACTTACGCTTCACGATTGCAGATAAAAGCCTTTGACCGCGTAGGACTAATTCGAGACATTACGAACGTCGTTTCATCTGAAAACGTCAATATTCACTCGCTCACATCAGACGAAGACGAAAAAACCAATGCCTGTACTGTTTCACTTACGGTGTACACTACTGGGGTAGAGCAGTTAAGTCGGCTCTTTTCCCGCGTGGAAACGATTCCTGGTGTAGATAGTGTCTTCCGGGTCAGCGAAGTGGCGAGTTTGTAGTGATACAAGTTCAAAATATCGCTTAATATCGTTTTTACAGCATTAAGAACAGTTACCAAGGAATATCAATGCCCGCTGCCAAAACTTTGCGCGCTCAGACTCGCAAAGCCGATCGCAACCGATCGACTCGATCATTCACTCGAAGCCGTGTTCGAGCTATTGCAGAAGTTCTCGAAACCGGTTCAAAAAACGACGAGTCAGACGCTACTCTCACCAGCGCAATTTCAGCGCTCGACAAGGCAGTTACCAAAGGTGTTATGCACCGAAATACTGCTGCTCGCAAGAAGTCTCGCCTGACCAAGCAGTACAACAATCTTTCTAGCTAAATTGGGATAGACCTTTGACTCAGGGTCCAGATCACTCCCACGATCATGCGGCTGATACCCATCAGCCCGGTCCAACCTCCCAATCCGATGACACCCAGTTCAACTGGAGAATCCACCATCCTTTCGAAGGTGTGGAGAATCGTGTCGCGGTGGAAGTCGCGCCGTGGAAGGGGCTCCTTCCGCGTTGGCGTTTTGTTGTTCCTGGTGATTTCTCAGGACCATCACGCTGGGGAGTCGGGCCTTCAGGCACTGGGGAGATCGATGAAAACGTAAAACGACCCGCAAAAGACGGTCCAATCCAAATGGTGAATGGCCCTCTCGTTGTATGGTTCGGCGGTCATGAATCACTGTCTACCAGCTTGTCTGCATACCTCGTATTCGAAGGTCAGCCTCCGCACTACGTAGCTTTCGGTCAAGCCGATAAAGTTAGTGGACCTCCCGGTAATCTTGAAGGCATCTCTTTCGGCGACGATCATCCCACTCATCCGAATGCATATATCGACGAGTCACATGGTCATGACCAGGCAGTTACGCCTGCTCCGGACTATGATCCTCACACTGGGCACGACCATGATCACTCAGGGCATCAACACTAGGACGGTGCTATTCGGGTTGGCGTTGTTTACGTTATTCGTTAACCTTGCCTGCGGTTCCGATTCGACCGGCTCTGGTTCAACTCCTACGGAGAATATGACTCCGGTTGTGGTGCCAACACCGATCATCATCTACGCCACTGTAATTGTCACAGCCACTCCAACTCCGGTACCACCCACTATTACGACTACTGCCGAAGTAAGCCCCGGTGCGGTTCAACCAGAACTCACCAAGATCGAGATTCCCGTGGCGTCACACCCAACACCGATCACCATCTCCACTCCCGCAGATGGCATTGAGTCCAAGACCCAGATATTTACGGTTACGCCAACAGCAGGTACTGGCGAGAACCCGACTCCAATTACACCGTCTACGCCATCACAAATATCTACACCCATCCCAAATCCAACTGCAGAGTCTACCTCCGTACCGATTCCGCCAGCTATCCCACCAACACCCTTGAGCCCCCTGCACACTGCTCCGACACCCGTTGCGACCAACACGCCTCAGCCGAGTGCACCGAACACGCCTAGCCCAACGGCGACGCTGACTTCTGGTTTCAATCCGTTCGGAGAAGATCGCAATTGCGCTGATTTCGCCGACTGGTCAACCGCGCAGTCTTTCTTCATCGCAGCTGGTGGTCCTTCCGACGATCGGCATCAACTCGATGGTGATAACGACGGCACAGCCTGCGAATCACTACCCGGTGCTCCGTAATTAACCAGTCCACCCAGATCATTCCGAGATATTCTGACCTTCATGCAATCTTGGGGGTTTGGAGGGACGGCACCTGAAATCGCTTTCCGATCCCCATTTTCTCCACCTCACTTCAAAAGTCAGAAAACACAATTCCGAACCTATGATCGTAATTAGGTGACACGGTACATTGACAGATAAGAGTGACAGCTGCTAGTTTTCAGAACATTAGTGCGAATATATTCGCATAAACAAACCGCTGGCCCGACCAAATAGTTCAGGATTCCCTCAGATGAAGAAGCTCTCCGATAAGCAAGAAACGATACTGTCGTTCATCGAGGAGTTCATCGACGAACACGATTACCCACCAAGCATTCGTGACATCCAGAACGGCTGTGCCATTAGCTCAACTTCTGTGGTCTCTTACAATCTCGACCGGCTCAAAGAGAGTGGCTATCTCAACCGCCACTCTGAAGTATCTCGTGGCCTGAGTTTGTCGAATCAACGTGAAAGTGCCTTGTCGCCTGTCTCAATCGATACAGTTGCGGTTCCGTTACTGGGAACCATTGCTGCCGGTTCACCATTTCCGATGCCTGAAAACGACACGTGGTCCGACCTCTCTGGTTCTGAACTCGTTGACTTGCCTCAAGCGATCATTGGTACTGGTGATGGTATATACGCTCTTAAAGTCCGTGGTGATTCAATGATCGATGCCCTGATCTCGGATGGCGATCTAGTCATCATGGAACAAGCGTCTTCGGTGCGAAATGGTCAGATGGCTGCAGTGCGAATTAAATCGGACAACACAACGACTCTCAAGCACTTTTACTCGGAAGGCCCACGTACACGACTCGAACCAGCTAACTCTCAGATGCAGGCTATGACGTTCAAATCGGATGATGTCGAAGTTCTCAGTCGAGTCATCGCTGTCTGGCGATATCTCGGATAGTCGCTATCGGCCCCAGTGCAACACGTTTTCTGTAACTGGCGCTCGACTCTCAAGAAAAATTCACACTCTTGTTAGGCGCACGAAAGCTCTGAGGGTATACTTGGATGTGAATCGCGGTTCATTTCAACAAGTCCCGATCGAACTCGAGGCAACTCGGAGCTACATCTGTGTTACAGAACTTTGGCATCTGGCAAATCGCCCTCATACTCGTAATCGTCTTGCTACTCTTTGGGGTAGGCAAACTGCCGTCGGTTGGCAAAGGCATGGGGCAGGCGATCAACGAATTCAAGTCTGCCATCGACAACAAAGACCGAAAGTCTGATGCTGACGATAAGGACGACGACGCTAAATCTAGCTAGTTGGATCCGGCTCACCAAGTAACCAATCCTGCACGAAACTACTAGCAACAGCTTTCTATTTGTCGCGTCCTCGTTCAGCCATCTTCACAAGTAGCATTCCGATTTCAAACAGTAGCATCACTGGAACAGCGACGATCACCTGAGATATCGGATCTGTAGGGGTAACGGCCGCCCCAAATACGAAGGCTAACAAGATCATCCAACGGCGTTTGTTTTTGAGCCACTTCGAAGTCAGTAGGCCGATCTTCGCCAGCAGGAACATCACAATTGGCAACTCAAAGATTGTTCCGAGCCAGAAGACGATGCCAACAGTCATCGAAACCACTGAAGCCGCAGTAATTGTTGGAACTGCAAGGCTTCCCTGAAATTGCAGCATGAACTCAAATAATCGTGGTATCAGGATCAGATACGCGAACGTCGATCCTACAGCGAATGAGATCAACGCTCCTGGAATCAGGAAGTAAACGTACTTGCGTTCGCTCGACTTAAGCCCCGGTTGAAAGAACCGTGACATCTCCCATAATAAATATGGGAAAGCAGCCGTTAAGCCGACCATTACTGCCAGTTTCGCAGCGGCAACCCACGCTTCTGTTAGCGTCAGTTGGATAATGTCTCCACCCGCAGCCTCGATTAACTTACGAGCGTCAGCCGTGAACCGATTGAATATCCAGCGAAAATTCACGACTGCAACGGTGATAAAAATGACCGAAACGATCGCAACTCTAAATAACCGACGCTTTAGCTCGTTTAGGTGAGCCAAAACCGACATAGCGTTATCGTTCACGACTTCACCTCACCGGGTTCATGTGAATCTGAGTCCGGACTCTCATCTGAGTTATCTTTTCTAACGGGCTCAGATTTTATTTTCACTGTCATTTCCGTCAAGCAAATTCAGATCTGGAATAGCGTTCCGAACTTCAGGATCGACTTCTATAGGAGGCCGGGTGAAGCTCCAATCTCTCGGTATCGATTTATTGATGGCAGTGTTAGCTTTTTGAATATCCTCGGACACCGGATCCAGTTTGAGATCGTCTTCGATCGATTTCACACTCTCTTTGATGTCGTCAACACCAATCTGCTTTTTCAGGTCTTCTAGATCAATTGCCTCCGTGATCAGCGATTGAAGGGCATCACGTTGACGTTTTAGATCGGTGTAGATCTTCCGACCATCCCGTATACCTTCAAGCAAACGCTTGGGTCCAAGTACAAACAAGGCAATTGCTCCAATGACCATAATTTCGAAGCCACCAAGCCCGAAAAAGCTCATTTCAATAACCCTGTATTAGCAGATCCGTCAAAGTAACCGAAGTCCGCAATTGAGTGCGCCGAATGTCCGTTGCAACCAATCGCACCAACTGTCACGAATTCAGATTGTTCTAACAACTCGCTCGTCGCACACATTGGCAAACCAACAACGTTCAAATAACACTCATCGTAACTCGCAACCGGAGCAAACGATGAATCTTGTATTCCGTAGCTGCCAGCCTTATCAAATGGCAACCCAGAAGAAACGTATTCCGTAATCTCGTCATCATTCAGACTACGAAAGATAACCGAAGTGCTTACGTATTTTGTACGAGTTTCTCCGACTGGATTCACCACGGCAACACCTGTAACAACGGTATGCTGTTGCCCGCTCAGTTGTCGCAACATCTCAACAGCCTGTTGAGATGATTCGGGCTTACCAAGAATTTCATTTTCGAAAATAACGATTGTGTCGGCACCTAATACGTACTCAGCGGGCCTCAATTCAGCGACAAATAACGCTTTCGCCAACGCTAATTCCCGAACTGCTTGAATCAGTTCACCGCTCTTATCGAGAAAAGTATCTTCGTCAATCGTCGCAGGGAATACTTCCAACATGATCCCTGCCTCAGAAAGAATCTGTGTGCGCCGCGGCGAGCCGCTGGCGAGTACCAATTTCACACCTTCTGGTCTCGCCACAGAATTTAGTCTCGTGATACCTGCAAGGTAAGCAGGCTGATCGTCTCGACATGTCGAGTTTGCGGAAACATATCGACCGGTCGGAGCGTGTCTAGTTTGTACATCCCGCCTTCGCACAACAGATCGAGGTCACGGGCCATGGCTGTAGGCTCACAAGAAACCATAAGCACCTTTTTCGGTTTCAATATTTTCACCGATCCGAGAACATCCGGGTGACACCCTACCCTCGGAGGATCTAGCAATAGCACGTCTACAACATCGTTTTCCTGCCACTGAGATAGTATGTGCTCTGTCTTGCCTTCGATGAATTCTACGTTGGTAACACCGTTTAAATTCCTGCGAGCGTCTTCTATGGCAGAAGCCGATTCTTCAATACCAATAACTCTCTTCACATATGGCGACATCAACACGGCGAATACACCCACGCCGCAATAGGCGTCGATCACCACTTCTCCACCTTCAAGATCGAGTAGCTCTCGAACTTCGTCAACTGCTCGTGAAAGCTGACCTGTGTTGACCTGGAAGAACGATGATGCTGCGACCGTGAAGCGTGACCCACGTACTTCTTCTTCGTAGTGCTGCACACCGGTCACCAGATTCAAGCCTGGAATCTCCATGCGGGGTTGGACAAGCATCGAATCGGTGTTCGCCCCTATTCGTATAGACATCTGAGTCTGACCGACCAACTTGTCCTGTACTAGACTGATCGTGTCGTTTACCTTCTGATCCATCAATAAACATTCGTCGATGCGTACAAAGCTGCGAGTCACCGCGTTCTTGTACCCAACCTGGCCAGCATCCTCGTGAGTGCCGATCGTGAATCGACCGTGATTTCTATAGCCCAATCGCTTTGCGCTCTCGACTGTCGAATCGACTTCCACACCTGTGAGATTTTCGTACTTGTCGATCTCGCGTTGAACACGGTCACGTTTCAATTGGAGTTGGTAACCATACGATACGTGCTGCCACTGGCACCCGCTACAGACGAGAAAGTATTTGCACTCTGGCTCAACACGTTCAGCAGCGGGCTTTAGTACCTGCGCAACTATTGCAGCGATACGTTCTGGAAACTTCTTCTGAACCTCGGCGATAACAACTTCACCTGGTAGCCCACCTGAAACAACAACAGGAGCACCTTCGATTTCTGTGACGGTGTCACCAGCATCGTTCATTGCACCGAGAGTAATTTCAAATTTATCACCAGGATTCAGAGCGACATGCTCAGTCAGATCCGGGCCGCTGTAACGTTGTCGTCGCTTGCGTTTTGCCATTAATACAGTTGTTCCTCAAATCGAATTAACCGGGGTTTTGAATCAAATATATCGTCGATGAAAAATTACCCTGTCTGTTATTCTGAACTAGTTCTGTTCCAGATGCGCCAAGCCGTGTGCGTTTCACCATCATCTAACGACCATTTCAGACAACACAAATCGAAAACAAATCATTGGTTTCAAAGTCAGAAAACACAGGATCTCCAACCGTCGAACGACGGCTCCCAGAGTGGTTTAAAGTCAAAGCACCCGGCGGTGAAAATTTTCTTGAGATTAGAAAGAAAATCAAAGGTGCAGGTCTAAATACCGTCTGCGAAGAAGCTGCCTGCCCAAACATCGGTGAGTGCTGGGAGCGCGGAACAGCGACTTTTATGATCCTCGGTGACACTTGCACAAGGGCGTGTTCCTACTGCAACGTAAAAACCGGCTGGCCTAGAACTGTTGATCAAGCAGAGCCGATACGTGTAGCTTCGACAGTGAAACAGATGGAACTCAGCTACGCCGTAATCACTTCAGTCGACCGTGATGACCTGCCTGATTACGGTTCTGGAATATTCTCGGAGACGATAAAGCAAGTTCATCGAATGACTCCGAACTGCAAAATCGAAGTACTCATTCCAGACTTTGAAGGCGAATTCGAATCGCTACAACGGGTTGTGAACGCAGGACCACATGTCCTAAACCACAATATCGAGACAACCCGACGCATCTTCAAAAAAGTTCGGCCAAGAGGCAACTATGATCTTTCGCTCGAACTCTTGAAGAGAGTCAAAGAGATTAACCCGTTCATGCCATCTAAGTCGGGAATGATGGTTGGTCTCGGCGAAATAAAATCTGAAATCCTCGAAACTATGCAGGATCTGCGCGATGTAGGTACCGATCTGCTGACGATTGGTCAGTATCTACGTCCTTCAAAGCGCCACCATCCGATCATTCGATTTTACCGACCTGAAGAGTTCATCGAACTCGAACAGGCAGGGCTCGAAATGGGCTTCAAGCACGTTGCAGCTGGACCGCTTGTACGCAGTTCGTACCACGCCGACGATCAGCACAACGCCGCTATCGACAAAATCCTCGATTCCGCAAACGTCCAGATTTAAACGGTGTCGACCCTTTACGTAGTGGCAACGCCGATTGGAAATCTTTCCGATCTAACGTCGCGCGCCAAAGATTTTTTGTCGAGCGTACCAATAGTCGCCGCTGAAGACACTAGGGTCACTCGCAAATTACTAAATCACATTGGAGCTTCACCACAGCTGGAGAGTCTCCACGAGCACACATCTCCTGAGCGACTGAAAGCTCTTGTGCTCAAACTTCAGGACGGCGATATGGCAGTCGTCACCGACGCCGGAACACCCGGAATCAGCGACCCAGGTTCCGCTCTTGTGAATGCTGCAGTAGAAGCTGGCCATAACGTAATTCCACTCCCGGGACCCTCTGCAATAGTCACCGCGCTATCGGTCACAGGTTGGGCGTTTGACCGGTTCCTATTCTTGGGATTTCTTCCACGAAAAAAGAATGATCAAATAGCCACCTTGGAAAGCATAGCCACTGAACCTGGGCCTATCGTCGCTTACGAATCTCCGCGTCGGATCAAAGCGACACTAATAAATATCAATGAGTTGTACCCGAACAGAAAGCTGGTGATTTGCCGAGAGCTCACCAAACTATACGAAGAGACTTTCCGAGGCACTGCAGCAGAGGCGCTCGACCATTTCAATGAGCCACGAGGCGAATTTGTGGTTGTCATCGAGGGCGCAGGCAAGCTTGAACCCAACGAAATATCTGATGAACAAATAACAGAAGTTCTGAAAAATCTGGCTTCCGAAGGACTTAGTGGGCGAACTCTCGTCGAAAGTGCCACAGAACTAACTAAGGCACCTAAAAAACGAGTCTACCGGCTCTCACTTGGCAAAAAGTAACGTGACTATATTGGGCGAGCTCTGACTGCTAGTAATCATCACTAAAACACACTGATTCCAATTCGACCATCGCTATAATAGGTGTCTGGTTGAAATCATCGTCGGCAGATAAAAATCAAATGTGCCGTCCAAATCTGACTACTAGTAATCCGGAAATTCACTTGCCTCGCAAAATTCTTGTCGCCGTCGCGTGGCCGTATGTAAACGGCGAACCTCACCTCGGCCACATCGCGGGCATGAACGTACCCGCTGACATTTTTGCTCGGTACCACCGACTCATGGGCAATGAAGTAGCAATGGTCTCCGGTTCCGATATGCACGGCACCCCGACAGCTCTCAAAGCTGCCGAGGAAGGCGTCTCCCCAGAAGTGGTGGCGACCCGATACCACGAGATATGGAGCAAAGCCCTTTCCGATATGTCCTTCTCTTACGACCTGTACACACACACACACACAGATCGGCATCGAGAAGTAAGCCAGGAACTGTTCTTAGGGCTCAAAGAAAATGGACATCTGTCCGAAGCAACCCAGTCGATGCCGTTCTCTGAAACAGAACAACGATTCCTCTCCGATCGATTTGTAGAAGGTACATGCCCCCACTGCGGACACGAATCCGCACGAGGCGATCAGTGTGACAACTGTAATCGCACGCTCGATCCTATCGACCTGATCAATATTCGAAGTAAACGTGACGGATCGACTCCCGTCTTCAAAGACACGACTCACCTGATGCTTAAATTGGGGGATTTTCAGAAACAACTTGAAGACTGGGTATCAAGTAAAACCGAATGGCGCGCCAACGTCCGCAATCAGACCCTCGGAATTCTTCGCGATGGCCTCCACGATCGAGCCATGACTCGTGACATCGATTGGGGTGTGCCTGTTCCGGTCGAAGGTTATGAATCGAAGCGAATCTACGTTTGGTTCGAAGCTGTAATCGGTTATCTATCAGCGACTAGAGCATGGGCCGAACAACGCGGTACTCCCGACGAATGGAAGAAGTTCTGGACTGAACCTGATGGCGAGTCGTACTACTTCCAAGGCAAAGATAATGTCTCATTTCACACAATCATCTTGCCTTCGATCCTTCTCGGCAATGGTGGGCTGAACCTTCCGACTGATGTAGTAGCGAACGAATATCTCAACATCGGTGGAAACGAATTCTCTAAGAGCAAAGGCAACGCTATTTGGGTTCCTGACTTCCTCTCGCGTTACGAGGCCGACCCACTCCGTTATTACCTAGCTTCGATAATGCCGGAGACATCCGACTCCGAGTTCACGTGGGAAGGATTCCACGCGGCAAACAACAACGAACTTGTCGCAACGTTCGGAAACTTCGTACACCGAGTGCTGACGATCACTACACGTAATTTCGATAATGCCGTTCCGACTCCTACTGAATTAGATGACAACGATAAGGCTGCCCTCGCAGCTTGTGATACAGCACTCGAAGAAGTGTCCACAGCTATCGACGCTCGTCGATTCCGAGACGGACTCCGTGCAGCTATGAGATTAGCCCGATACGGCAATCAATACATTGACACAAAGGAACCGTGGAAGGTTGTCAAAACCGATAAGGAATCGGCGGGAACGTCACTCTGGGTCGGATTGAACGTAATATCGACTTTACGAACAGTGTTCTACCCGTACTTGCCGACATCGGCCGATAAGATTCACAGTATGCTGTTCACTGACAGTGACATCCTCGCTGATGGCTGGAACCGAAGAGATATCGTTGCCAGCACGCCAATTGGAACACCTTTACCGCTGTTCCGAAAGCTCGATGATTCGATAATCGAAGAAGAAAACGCCCGACTACTGGGCAACTAGCTAGCGCGACATAAGGGACGATTTCGAGAACATTCATGGTTGAAGCAATTACTCAAGAAAGTATTTACGAGCCGGTCGAAGAAGACCTACAGGCTGTAATCGCTGAAATTGTGACCATTGCCGATCGAGCACCAGAAAATGCTCCGGAGCAAGCGGCCGATCTTGACGCCCAACTTGGGCACGTTCTCGCCACTCCCGGAAAACGAGTGCGCCCTGCACTGACTCTTCTGGCATCTCGCCTATTTGATCAGGGTCGAGGCGAGATGCCTATCAAGATGGCAACTGCCGTCGAACTTCTTCACATCGCAACACTCGTCCATGATGACACCGTTGATCACGCTGACACACGACGCGGCCACCAGACCGCCAGCAAACTTTGGGGTAGGAATGTTGCTGTTCTAATAGGTGACTTCATCTTTGCCACTTCAGCTATGTACGTTTGCGACACAAACAACGTCCGGCTTGTTCGCAGATTCGCCGAAACTATCACTGAGCTGGCTCGTGGCGAGCTGAATGAAATTTACACTGCTTGGAAGCCTGGTGTTCCGCTAAAGGACTACAACCAGCGAATCTACGACAAAACGGCTTCTCTGTTCTGCACAGCCGCCGAAAGTGGTGCAGTGTTAGGTGGCGGCGACGAGCGGTCCGTCAAGAACGTCCGTGATTACGGCTACAACATCGGAATGGCGTATCAGGTATACGACGATCTGCTTGACTACAGCGCAACCAGCGAAGAGCTCGGTAAACCTGCCGGTCACGATCTTGGCGAAGGTATTCTCACGCTGCCAGCTATCATCGCCGCGGAAAACGGCGCGTCAAAAGCCATCCTCGCCTTAATGAACGCTCAAGAAGAAGCACGGGCCGATCTCCTTCCTCGAGCCGTCGAAGCTATTAAACAATCCGGGGCGCTCGAACAGACGCATAAAGTCGCCACCGACTATATCGACACAGCTATTCGCTCGCTCGACAGCATTCAGACGTCAGAATCGCTCGACTCGCTGCTGTCACTCGCAGAGTACGTCCAGACTCGTAACTACTAGGCAAGCATGCCTTCTCGGTCACCCAAACGACCCTCCTCCTCCAAAAAGCGTAAACCAACCCTCGCGCCTGCTTTCGTAAAGGAACGGTTGATCTCGATCTACGGCCCTATCGAATGGCGGCCCCGTATGATCGCTATCGATGAATTGATCTTTACGGTGCTCACCCAAAACACGTCTGATCTAAATGCTGAACGTGCCTATGATTCACTACGGAAAGTTCTGCCAACTTGGGGACAGGTGATCGAAGCCGAGACAGAGCAAGTTGCTGATGCGATTCGACAAGGCGGTCTTGCAAATCAGAAATCTATCCGTATCCAAAATATCCTTGTCGAAATCCTGAAAAGATTGGGGCATTTCGAACTGGAATTTCTGGCTGACAGGCCGCTTGAAGAAGCACGCGAGTGGTTCACCTCTTTGCCGGGAGTCGGGCCTAAAACCGCAGCTGTCGTTATGTCATTCTCATTGAAAATGCCAGCGTTTCCGATCGACACGCACATCCACAGAGTTTCGAAGCGTCTCGGACTAATCGACGAGAAAACAACGGCAGATCAGGCCCATCCGATCATGGAAGAAATGATCCCCGAAAACGATCGCTACGACATGCACGTCTTACTAATAACCCACGGTCGACAAATTTGCAAAGCCCGAATCGCACAATGCGTAAGATGCCCGCTCGTCAAAGAATGCCCTGCTAGCACCCAGGGATAAATCTAGGACTTTTCACCGAACCAATCGAAATTGGTAGGTTCCACAAATCGCCGTTTTGCTTGCTGTACGTTATGCTGATATTCAGTGCTAGCAACGATGAGTGCCGACAGGCATTCCAATCGTGAAGCACGGCCCCATCGTCCAGCGGTTAGGACGTAGCCCTTTCAAGGCTAAGACTGGAGTTCGATTCTCCATGGGGCTACCATCTCGAAAATAAAATGGCCCCGAATCTCTCGGGGTCATTTTTTGTTCTGTGTCCATCCTCGACAAGCCGGTCATTCGGACATACGATTCCGCCGTGCGAGATGCGCTCACCGCAGCTCGACTCTGAATTAGTTCTCCTTCCCCAGAATAGGAGGGAGTCAAGGGTGTGTTACCTGCCCGGTGCCTAAGGACAAAGGTACGGCCGGCCCTATACGAAAGAAATCTAAATGAAGATCACGAAAGTTACCCCTTGGTTGGTTTCTGCACCAACCCCTTACCTTGACACCGCCAACGATAGCCGTATCCGCAATCGCGAATATGTTTACGTTGAGGTAAACACCGATGAAGGTGTAACTGGTTGGGGCGAAATTACGGGAACATCTGCCGTGTCGAATCGAGCCGTGTGCGCGTCGTTGCGACATGTGAGTGACCTAGTCAAAGGTGATGACCCTCGACTGATCGAAATGATCTGGAACAAGATTTTCAGGTCGTTCACGTACATGGGCTCTCGCGGTGCCACAACAAACATAATTAGCGGCATCGACATCGCACTGTGGGACATTCGAGGAAAGGTTCTTGGGCTTCCAATTTCCGAACTGTTCGGTGGTCCGGTGCGAGAAGGTATACCGATCTACTGCCACCCCGAAGATGGCTCATCAGTCGAAGACACAATCCAGCACGCCAAAGCGATTGCCGCTACTGGTCAAAAATCTCTCAAGACCGATCCGTTCTACCCGAAGCACGAAGAAGAAAAAAACGGATATCTGACAGGCCAACTGACGGCTGAGGCCGAAAACCACGGGGTCGAGATAATTTCTGGGATTCGTGAAGCACTTGGGCCTGATTTTGAAATCCTAATCGACTGCCACGGTCGATTCGATGCCCCAACTGCAATTCGCCTCGCAAAAGCGCTGGAGCCCTACAAGATTTTCTGGCTTGAAGAACCAGTTCCTGTCGAAAGTACCCACGCACTGCGCCAGGTTCGAGACAACGTTGACGTACCGATTTGCGTGGGAGAACGAATCCATACACGCTGGGAGTTCATTCCAATTCTCGAAAACGAACTCGCAGATTTCATCATGCCAGACGTCACTTGGACTGGCGGGATCTCCGAGATAAAGAAGATTGCAACGATGGCAGAGGCGTACTACGTACCGATCTCGCCACACGATGCCAGCGGACCAATCAACGTCCTTGCCGGGGCTCACGTAATGGCTTCGGTACCGAACCATTACCGAGTCGAGACTTCTAGAGCCAAACTCAACGCTTATGACGTGATGATTGATTACCCGCTCGACATTCGTGGCGACAAGATTTACCTCTCAGATCGCCCAGGGCTTGGTATCGAACTCGATAAAGACTACATGCGGACCAACGCACTTGACGGGTACAGGGATTAGGATGCAGACCATGACAGAATGCATCCTAGGATCTGAAGACTCCCGTCACGACTTTTCTATAGTGCCAGTCAACGTAAGTGCGAACACCACGTTGATTTTCAAGACGTGTAGTTACTGCGGAATTTCATACCGCTACGTCGATCAAATATGGGAAGAGATAGCCTCTGAAGAAGTCAGTAGATAGCCTTCGTTTAATGGTGGTAGGCAAGTTCATTTTACTGGTGGCTGTGGTCGGCATCATTGGTCCGATCACAGCGCTGACAGCCGCATGTTCAGCAATAGTACCAATTGAATTTCCGGAGCCGGATCGTCAAGAATTCTTCGAGCCATCACCAACCGCTGTAGTCGAGATATTTCCTACCAGAATGTTGGCGTACGCCAGTGGAACCTTAACTTACGGAGATGGCTGTATGTACTTGAACGCCCAGCACGCCAATACGCCATTGTTGTTGGTGTGGGCACTGGATCCGTACTCAATTGAGATCAAAGATGACCGAATAACCTTCGAAGACATGACTCCATACGGATCATCCAGCGAGTGGATATTCGGAACTGAAGTTACGTTCAGTGGCGGCTCCACCACTCAGAAGTTCATGAAAAGATTTCCGCACCAACCGATACCGGAACACTGTGTCGGCGACCTATTTCTCATAGGCAGCGCCAGCTAGCCTTCGTTCGCTGCTGCCTCAGCAGCCTGTTCCCACAGATGCCGGGCGAAAGTGAGCTTGGCAGTCGCCTCTTCTGACCTTATCTGATCAGCAACTAACGTATCGATAGCGTTCTGGAAGAATTCGTCAAATAGGATTAGGCCGTCCTGAGTTGCCTGCAACGCCTCAAGACCCAGCTCATGAGATACGGTGTGCTCTACTGGAGCATCGATCGCCTGCCATCGATTTATCACAGCCTGCGAATCTGAAATCAGAACCCGAGCAGTCTGCTGACTCAGCGTATACAGCACAACATGATCGTCCACTGACGTGACGGTCGACGAGTTGAACATATCAACCACCTCGTTCCATCCACCTGTGACCTCGTTCTGCATCTCGACTACTGCAATTGCCTCTCGTTCGTAGCCAGAGAGACCATCACCTTTTTCGTAGCTCGTCGCAAGAAATATCGAACCGATCAACATCCCAAACATGAGAGTCGAAAGTATCGTCAAAAATGTTCGACTAAACCGAGGATTCGACCTTTCGGAAATTTCTAGAGATTCGATACGAATTGAAGTTGTGATGTCTTGAGTCATAAGTCTCTTATCCAACCGACACTGTAGTCAGCGTCGATTTCGAGTTCCCGTTCGAATCAACCACTTTGGCTATAAGCGTGTGCGTGGTACCGGCTCGTTCACCTGAGCAGTCCCAGATCGCTCCATAATATCCTGATAACAGTGAGTACTTTGCAGATATCAAAGTAGTCCTATCGATCTGTATCTCGACTCTCAAATTGCCAATCGGCTCATGATCGCTGACAGCATCTATGAGGACCAGTACATCCGCACTCACTGAGAAATTGGTTTTCGGTGTAACCATACGAATTCGCGGCGAACGTAGTTGAAGTTTCGGTCGCGGAGTTCGCCCAATGATACGTAAAGTTGATATGCGATCTCGAGTGTTCAGCATCTCTAAAACTCGGCTGGAATTACGTTGATGTTTTCCGCGTCGCTTGGCAAATCAGCAAGCCTGAACGTTTGAACTCTTCCGTTCCATCGAAATAGTTGGCCTCGTGCTTCCTTCACTGCATTTCGTCGATCTTTAGCCGAACCTTCAAGAATTCGGTCCAGAATCGAATCGACGGAGTTCTCAATCACACCGAGAAGGTTTCGATCAATTCGAGGATCGATAAACGGAATGCCCCATGATGCACCCTGAATCGCTTTTGCTAACAATTCCGGCTTACGTGCAGTAGAGGTAAGAACATACGACCATTCGAGTCCGAGTCCAGTTGGAACCATCGACAAACGTTCCGGGTCGGAATAAGGCGAAACAATCACAATTCCGAGAGTCGGGTTGATCTTACGAAGTGCGAATGCTGCATCGATTCCACCGAGTTCATAGCCAAGATCGATATCGATAATTGCTACGTCGGGTCGAAGCAGAACCATTCGTTCAATTGCTGAGTCACGATCCTGCGCCCCGCCACTCATAGCGGTCAAAGGATTCTGGTTTACCGAATCAGCGATGGTCTCGATAAATCGAGCGGAGCGTGCTGCGATCATCACTTTGGTTGTGACTTTCGCTATGCGGCGATTGCTGTTCGCTGGCTGAGGTGTTCGGTATCGTCGTCGTCGGAATGTGATTTTCATATCTGTCGTTTGAATCTCGTCGATGTTGCGTATAAGTCGCACCGACGTGTGAGGAAGGTGTGCCCTACCAACAGATTGCGTGTTCCTACCTACCTGCAGTAGTCCTACAGCGTCACTTGAGCGACCCTAATGGATCATTCGTACCCAGATTGAACCATGACCCAATGGTCTCTACTGAACTCAAAATATCTCTGACCAATGCTGAAGGCGTGCGTTAAAGTGGGTGAAAGTTGTGATTACGGTTGGACGCGAACAGCGACAGAAAATTTCTGGTCAATATATGACATTTACCAGAATCTATGCTTCGTGAGCAAATTCCAACCGGCCCAACATGCCTAAATATTCACATGGACCTTAATCGAACCCGATGTCTTGTCCCATGCTGCGTCGAAACCATCTTGAATGTTCTCTAGCTCGACTTGGTGTGTCACGATGTCACGGTACGGAATTTGACCGGAATCCAGTAAATCGATCGCAACTTCGTAGTCATGGCGACCATCGATAACGCCGTAGCAATTCGCAGACTGTATGCGGATCTCGCGAATAATCGGATCGAACAGATCAAACTCCATAGGGATTTTTACACCACCCAAATACAGCATTGTCCCCTGGTTTCGAGTCGCCTTGATCGCCTGTGTGAACGATTCGCTCTGGTGCCCACCTACCGACTCAACAACGAAATCGGCACCAATACCGTTTGAGGCATCCAAACAAGCAGCCTCAAACGCGCCATCTTCTGAATCAACCACGATATCTGCACCCATTTTCTTCGCTGCATCTGCCTGATGTGGGTGACGAGCCGAGGCAATCACGGTTCGGGCACCGAACGCCTTGGCTGCTGCTATAGATGAAAGACCTATCGTTGAGGATCCAACAACTCCAACAACATCGTCCGGCTGCATGCGTCCAAATCGCAAACCGTGCACACTGACGGCCATTGGCTCGACCAGACCACCATCGATCCAGTCCAGTGAATCCGGCAACTTGAACAATCCCGCTGGCTTGCGAGTGATGTACTGAGCAAAGCCACCACCCGTATCTGGGGCAGGGTTCATGCAATGCTTCCACTGTCCATATCGGCAGAAATGACAATTGAGGCAAGCACGACCACCGCCAATCATTTCGACCGCAACACGATCACCAACTTTAAGATTCGTCTCTCCCTTAGGCAGCTCGAGGATCTCGCCAGCAATCTCGTGACCTGAAGGCAATGTTTGCGCTTCAGTACGAGCAGCCGTGACGTGCAAATCTGATCCGCAAATACCGGTCTGGTAGATACGGATCATCGCGGAGCCTTCGTACATTTCAGGCATCGGAATGTCTTGAACTATGTACTGACCAGTTCCATCATCCAGCGCTGCTCGCATCGTCTCTGCCATCGATATTCCTCTTTTTGTTGTGTGTACGGCGATCAATTTATCGCTGATCTCAATTAATGTGGCATCTTATAGCACAATCTGCGGTGTATTCTTCCAACGTTCTAAAAAGACCCTTAGCGAGCGAACTTAAACCAATGACAAGAAATTCCCAATTCCGTGGCGTCTACGCCATTCCAGTAACTCCATTCAATGAAGATCTCTCAGTCGACTGGAAATCGCTCCGCAAGTGCATCGCATTCAGTGTCGAAGCAGGAGCTCACGGAATTGTTCTTCCAGTGAATGCCTCAGAAGGCCCGTTCCTAACTGATGCAGAACGCAAAGAAGTGCTCAAAATTGGCATCGAGGTTGTTGATGGTGCGGTTCCGATTGTTGGTGGAGTCAGCGGAGCATCCACCGCAATTTCGCAAGACCTCACACGCAATGCTGCCGAACTCGGAGCCAACGCCGTGATGTCGATGCCACCAAACGGTGCAGCCGGGTCGATTGTTTGGGATCACTACGTAGCAATTGCCGAAGCCGGGCAATTACCTGTGTGGATCCAAAACAACAAGCCACCAGCAGGACCAGTAGTGCCGACCAACATGATGGTCAAGATGCTCAATGAGGTCGAACACGTCGACTACGTAAAGGAAGAGAGTTACCTGCCGGGTCAAATAATGACTGAGTTGCTCGAAAAAGCTGGTGGCGCAGTAAAGGGGTTGATGGGTGGCATGGGTGGTCGTTATCTCGTCGACGAGTACCACAGAGGATCATGTGGCACTATGCCGGCGGGTCACATCACGGACGCTCACGTGAAGCTGTGGAACGCTCTGAATACTGGTGGTGTCGATAGTAATGGTCTTCAGATCGTCACCGAAGAAGCTCGCAGCATTTGGGAGCAGATGATTCCGTCATTGAACTTCGAGTTCATGTTTGGTGCAAATGCTTACAAGGCTGTGTACTGGCGACGAGGGATCATCAAGACGCCTCTGACTCGAAACCCTGCGGGCAAAAGTCTCGACAAGCTCGACTACGAAGAACTAGACACCATTCTCGAACGCATGGGTGATCTTCTAGACTTCAAAGCCTAGTGCCTGCGTATTCCGAGCGCCCTCTCAAAGGAAGAGAGGGGATGTCAGTACGACAGAAGCCTTCATTTCTTTCTGTTAGTCGCTCTCAACCATTTCGGCGTTTCCGCCAAAGCAGTGCCATCACAATGACCGGAAACAGCACGATAACAGTGCCCAAAAGAATCATCAGAACGCCGGGCGACAATCCCAGCACATGATCGATCTTTACTCTTAGCCACTCCCACAAAGCGGGGTCAATCGGCTCTGAATGATGAGCAAGAATTTCCGGGTATCGCGGCATCTACCTGCCGCCTTGATCGCCAGCGGTCAAATCTGAATCAACTGCTCCGCCCACAGGTATTTGCACATAGCGAACCGAATGCTTCTTCTCACCAATCGAGAATGAAACGATTCCTGCCACTACCAATGTTGCAGCACCGACAGCGAATGGAATGTCGTACGAGCCCAGCCGTGTGAACGCCCAGCCAAATAACAGCACAGCTCCAGCACCGCCGAGTTGGTGTGACATGTTCGCCAGCCCAAACAGTGTTCCAAGGTTTCGTACCCCGTAAACATCAGCAGTAAGTGATGCCGTCAAAGGCACAGTGGCAAGCCACGACATTCCACCAATAATTGCAAAAGCCCAAATCGCCTGAGACCCAGGAACGACGATCAATGAAATAAACGCCAATCCGCGAATCAGATAAACCGCCCCAAGCAGATTCTTCCGCTGCCATCGATCCGAGAGTGTTCCGACTACCAGAACGCCGGCGGCATTTATCGCACTTAATAATCCAAATGCCAATGCAGCAGTACCGGTAGAGATGTCTTCACTAATCGCCCACCGCACGAAGTGAACTGAGATCGAAGCGGTCGTAATTCCACACACAAAATAGGCAAACGAAAGCTGCCATATGAGTTTCGAACTCAGGGCATCCTTCCACCTATCGACGAAATCTGGACCCACAGGCCGCACTGAGACTTCGATCTCGCCATCTTCAGTCACCTGCGGTTCTTCACCATCGATGTACAGCCCAATGTCACTGGGTTTGCTGCGAACGACAAGCAGCAGCAACGGTATTCCAAGACCAAGAGCCAGAGCCCCAATGATGACCCATGCGGTGCGCCAGCCGTATTCAATGAGAACGTAGCTCAGGAACGGCACAATGATTAATCCACCAGCCGACCCGCCCGCGATCAGAATCGACATTGCGGTTCCACGTTTGCGGTCAAACCAGCGAGCGACCACCACACCTGTTGTGGCAGGCGAAATGCCGCCGGAAGCAAAAGAAATCACAAACCCGTACAGAACGATCAGACCAAAAACATTGGAAATCGCTGCAACACCAATCGTCGCAACAGCCATGACAGTCAGGGAGATAAGCAGAACCGGCCTGCCACCGTACTTATCAGTTAGGAAACCGACCAGAGGTTGTGAGAACCCGTTCATGAGCCAGCCGGTCGCGGCAGCGACTGAGATTGCCGCGGTCGAAACGCCCCATTCCTCTTCCCACGTTTTTACGAAAACTCCGAATCCCTGACGAGATCCAATCGCTAGAAATGAAGCAAAGAACAATGCGGCTATTACGTACCAGCCGTAATAAATACCCTTCTTCGGAGTACCGGTCAATCCTGACCGGTCCCTATTCATCTAGCTCTCGAATCTTAGTTGACCATTCTTTGCGCTCATGTACACGACCTCGCTCGTAACCAGCCCGACGACCCATGAAGTAGATGACCATTGCCACGATCAACACAAGTGCGAGTACGAATAAGAACTTCATGATTGGATGCTGTGACTATCCGACCCGCAAGATCTCAACTGAGTCTCGGTTGATGATCCCTTCAATCGCCTCAGATGGAATATCTGGCAAATGATGATCTTTCGCAAATTTCGTCAGACCTCTCAGGTGGTCCATGTTGTCTTGCGGACGGGTTACCGGCCAATCAGATGCAAACAAAATCTTGTCGGTGACACCCCATTCGTAAAACAGACGCATGCCTTGCCAGAACGAATACGGTCGGTAGTACTGAGCGGAAACATCGGCCCAAACGTTAGGGTGCTTACGAACGACGGCAAGACAGTCGTTTTGCCACGGGTGACCCAAGTGCGCAAGAACCATGGTTAGTTTTGGGAACGCCATTGCGATCTTGTCTGAGGTAAGTGGGTGAGCATAGGTGAGAGGAGCTTCCGCCATTGGAGACGTTCCCTGATGGAATACGATCGGTATTCCATCGGCTTCGAGTCTGGCAAATAGCTCGAACGCCTCAGGACCCGTTGGATCGAAGTCCTGATAGTTCGGACCCAGTTTGATTCCCTTGCAGCCAAGATCACCTACACAGCGGTCGTACTCGTCTTTCCAGTTTGGATCGAGCGGGTGCAACGACATGAACGGAACAATTTTGTCGGGGGCGCGTTTTGCGGTCTCTGCGGCTACATCGTTGTGGTTCAGTCCTCCCCAATCGGCAATCTCGAGAACCTGTTCATCAGGTCGCCACGGACGCTGAGCAATCCCGAAAATGAACGCCTTATCGACGGGTCCCATGTCTCGCAGATAATCGGCAATTGAGTTCGTTAACTGAACGCTCTCGCCTGACCTCATCGCCGTTTCAATCTTCATTTCTTCCGGTGGCACAGTCTCTCGGTGACTCGGAAGGTGTGTGTGTACATCGACAATCATTGAATTCTTATCTCCGGCATGCTGCGAGCAACACCATGTTCTGATGAGGTGTTGGTCGCAAATAGTACGCCAGACCGCTATCGATGTCTGCCAAAATATCCAATTTCTCGGGTTGAGGATTAGTGTCTGGGTTGATGTGTGTCATTCAAGCTCGATACTGAGCTGTGACAGAACCGTAATTACCCGTTCGTTCCGGCGTTTTCCACCCGTCCTTCGCCCTTAAGTTCGAACGTTTCGGCCAGAAGCTCATATGAACGTTGGCGTTCGGCGTAGTCATGAGTGATTGTGAGGACAATCACATCATCGGTCTCGTACTGTTCAGCGAGATTCTCGATCTTTGCTTTCACCATCTCAGGGTCGCCTTCGATTGAATTAGCACGCTGTTGCTCGATGAATTCCTCATCGGCGCCGCTAAAGTTCATCGCCTTGATCTCAGCCACGGATCGTATGCCATTCATTTCCTGCCCCTTGTTGCGCATCAGGCGCATCACGTGACGGCACGTTGCGAGGTCGTGCGCGCGTTCCGCTGTGTCAGCTGTTATGGCAGAGATACCGATGTTGACACGTGGCGTATCGAACCACTTGGACGGTTCGAAGTTGTCGCGATACCACTTCACGTATGCGGGCCCGCCATCTTGAGCGATGAAATGAGCGAACGAGAGCGGCAGACCCAGTTTCGCAGCAATACTTGCGCTGCCATGTGATGAACTCAACAGCCATGGAACCGGCCAGTTTGGCGCAGTTGGCATTGCCCGAAGCTTGCTGTATGGATGCTCATCGGGGAACGTTTCACTGAGGTATCGCATTAGGTCAAAGACCTGCTGCGGATACTTCTCAATCGGATCGGCATTTGGGCCGTGTTGAAGCGCGTAGCTGGCCATTTGATCGGAGCCGGGTGCGCGCCCAAGACCCATATCCACACGCCCTGGGGCAAGCGCCTCAAGCATCCGGAACACCTCGGCCACTTTAAGCGGGCTGTAGTGCGAGAGCATCACACCGCCAGAACCAATCCGAATGTTTTTCGTTCGTGAACTCATGGCAGCGAGCAATATTTCCGGGCTGGCATCTGCAAGCGTGCCAGAGCTGTGGTGCTCCGCCAGCCAATAGCGTGTGTAACCCCATTTATCGGCAGCCGCTGCTAGATCGAGCGTTGCCTGAATAGCTTCGTGCGCGGTTTTGCCAACGCTTATTGGGGATTGATCAAGGATGGAGAGTTTCAAACATTTATGCCGATGTCAGGGGTTGTATGGAATTCAATTTCGAAAATTATAGACATCGGAACACAGTTTCAAGAGAACGAAAACCCAATCATTGGCATGTGAGATGTTTACTACCACAGACACTGACAGACACTCTGACATAGCCTGATAACAGTAGAAACGTACTCAGTTCAATTCATCCTGGCATCACCGGTCACGCTGAGCAATCTCCGTTGTCATCCTGAACTTGATTCAGCATCTGAGCAGATGGGCTGGCGGCTATCTGTGGACTCAGTCCCGCAACACCCGAAAGCCGATCTCGTTGCCTAGGGTTTTCTTCATTGAGAGCTTGACCATCAACAGGCAGAGTGGTTCGAGGAGGCGAGAAACTTCCAACTTGCCGGCGTCGATAACGTCGAACCCTAGTTCGGTGATCAGGTTGGCAACGATTTTCTTGGCTTCAGGATCGTTGCCGCAGATTGGGATTGTGATTTCTCGATTGTTGAGTTTTTTACCGTCGAGGAGTCTGGCATCGACAATGTTCAGCGCCTTGACAACGTGCGCTCCGGTCGCCCATTTCGCTACTTGTTCACCACCGGAATCGGTGTGACCGATTTCGAGATTTAGGCCTTTTACGAATGGGTTTGTGGCGTCGATGATGATTCGATTGGTGAGGTCACCGAGTGCTTCGATCGAGACTTCGGCTGCACTCCACGGAACGGCAAGAACGATTATGTCGGCGCCGACTGCAGATTCAGCGACAGTAGCGGCTTCAATACCACTTCCGATCTCAGTTACCAGACCAACGATGCGTCCGGACCCAGGGGATCGTGAACCGATCGCAATCGAATGCCCGAGTTTCGACCATGACTTCGTAAGCCCTGTGCCGACGCTGCCGCTTCCGATAACTGCGATGCGCACTAAGCTTCGATCTCAAGATGAGATTGCGGAACCCAACCAAGCAAAGTCTTAGCCTTCGTGAGGTTGTGTTCTTGTTCGTTCTCGTCACCAGCGATAAAGACAGGGTCGAAGCGGCCGTGTCCGACCTGCACATTTTCTAGAGCTGCCAGATACGCCCTTGCTAGATCGGCTTCATCGGTCACCCACAATGGCTTCGAACCATCGGGTCGACCTGTGACGGGCTGTGCTCGTTCCTCAATATATGCCGCCCGAGCCCGCGGCCCTGTGATTCGCAGCGCTGTGATGTTCATATCAAACCACGAGGCGAAATAACGACAAATACCCTCGCCAAATCCCTTGCTCAAACCGTAAGCGCTAGGAGTGTCTAGAGGAAGTTCATCTTCATTTTTATAGTAGTCACGAGCCCGGTAATGAACACTCATTGAGCTTGTGTAGACACCCTTGTTGACTCCTGCACCCTGCGCCAGCCAGAGGAAAGTGTGAAGTCCGAGGCAGTTGATTTCGTAGTTCTCTCGGATGATCTTCAGATCTTGGTCGGTAACTGACCCGCCTTGCGGGCTTCGCATGACGAGCCAGATGAATGCATCGATGCCGTCAACGGCTTTTTTGATAGCTTCGGGATCGGTGACTGAGCCTTTTACGAATTCGACACCGTCATGTTTGGGTTCAGCGAGATCGAGGACGCTGATGTCGTGTTCTTTCTGGAGATACGGAGTGATGAACGAACCGACCATTCCTGCCCCACCGACAAGTAGTACTTTCAACTAATAATTCCTAGCTTTGATTGTTAGGGAGAAGGCTTTCTGTACAGCCTTGCGCTATTCCAGATCGTCATCAATGTCACTCGGATTACCGTCTAACACGGCTCGCATGCCGTACGAAACCTCGTTAAGTTTGGCGGTAGCTTCGGGTGGCAATTTGAGTTCGAGTGCACCTGATACGTCAGCTATTTGATCTACAGTGTCAGCCCCTGAAATCGCAACCGTGATTTCAGGATGCGACATCACCCACGCCATAGCTACCTGAGGCATCGAAACTCCCAGATCAGCAGCGACTTCGCCGACGGCGGCGATCACTTTGCCTGCCATGCCCTGCATGTAGGTGGCAATAGAACCCTTTCGCTTTGAGCCCCACAGTGTGCTTTCACCGGGTACTTCATCAGGTTTATATGTTCCGCTGAGTAAACCTACACCCAGCGGACTGTACGCCATGATTCCGACACCAGTTTCACGAACCATTGGGAACAGTTCGTCTTCCTGTGTCCGGTTCATCAGCGAGTAAGGATTCTGGACTGCGATCAGTGGCTGTGCGTTAATTCGTTTCTGCACCTGTAGCGCCTGCATGACTTGCCACGCCTGAAAATTGCTTACTCCAACGTAACGAATTTTGCCTTGTTGGATTAGCGTTTCCATAGTGCGGAACTGCTCTTCGAACAGGCTCATGTCTTCAACACCGTGGAAAAGATAGACATCGATATGATCGGTATCGAGCCGAGTCAGCGATCGCTCAACCTCTCGCATCACGTGGAATCGTGAGGGTCCCTGATCGTTAGGTCCGGAGCCAGTCGGACTAAACACTTTCGACGTAATTACAACATCGTCACGTCGCCCTTTCAATGCCTTCCCAAGCACCTGCTCAGAGCTACCGATATTCCGGCGGTCGTCCATGAAGCCGTAAACATTAGCGCAATCGATCAGGTTGATACCCGAATCGAGTGCAGTTAGAACAACTTTCTCGGCTTCATCACGGTCAAACTGGCCACGAAAGCCCAGCCCTAATGCCATTCTGGATACTTTCACACCAGCAGTCCCGAAATTCACGTATTCAATACTCAATGGGAATTCTCTCAGGATGCAGATTCTAATAGACTCGTACGCGGCGCTTGTTGAATTGGCGACCGAGTGCAGATTCTATCCCGATTCTGTTCAAGTTCTCCATAGCGCTGCGGCGATTTTTCGAATTCTGGTAAACCCGAGGCACGTCTGATCACATGAATACTGCAATCGATCCGGTGATCGTCGCAAAAGACCTTCGCAAAAAATACGGTGACATTACGGCAGTAAACGGCATCTCGTTCGAGGTTCACCGCGGTGAAGTGTTTGGGATGCTGGGTCCAAACGGCGCTGGCAAAACAACCACGGTCGAGATACTTGAAGGGATGCGAAACGCCGATTCTGGCGATGCGATTATCAACGGCATCAACGTCAAAGACCATCCAACAGCCGTGAAGGCGATGATCGGAGTACAGCTCCAGCAGAATGCTTTCTTCGATAATCTAAAACTTTCTGAAATTGTCGATCTGTACGCCAAGCTTTATCTGGCAAAGGTAGATCCGGTAGAAATACTTTCGAGGGTTGGACTGGATAATCGAAAAAAAACGAAATATGCAGAGTTGTCAGGAGGTCAAAAACAGCGACTCTCTGTCGCTGTCGCACTGGTGAACGACCCAGTCGTTTTGTTCTTGGATGAGCCAACTACGGGGCTCGACCCTCAAGCCCGACGGCAGCTGTGGGAGCTTGTAAGAACAATTCAGAAGAGTGGTGCAACGATCGTTATGACGACTCACTACATGGAAGAAGCCGAAGAATTGTGCGACCGAATTGCAGTGATAGAAAACGGCGAAATCATTGCTATCGACACTCCAGATGCTTTAATCGACCAGCTTCTGGCGACCGGGTTCAAGCCAGAAAAGCGAGTGCGTGAAGCGACCCTCGATGACGTGTTCCTAAATCTCACTGGCCACGATCTTCGAGACTAACTCCTATGAAAATCTACCTCGCACTCACAGTCGCCTCGCTGAAAATGTACTTCCGGAACAAGCAAGCCTTGTTCTGGGCATTGTTCTTCCCGCTGCTCATCATGCTCATCTTCGGAATCATGAATTTCGATAAATATGCATCGCCTGATGTCGGAATATATGACGCCGCAGAAAATGACGCTTCTAGAGCGTTGATTCATGCGTTGGAAGGCAACGATCAGCAGAAACTACTCAACGTTTCAGTCGACACATTCGATGAAGTTCACCACGAGCTCGAATTCGGAAGCAGCCGTGCTGTAATCGAAATTCCGGTCAATTACGGAACACTTGGAGAGTTCGCAGAAATAAAAGTGACCTACGACGAGCGATTCCAACAAGAACGCGCTGTTATTTCGACCATATTAGGCAAAGTAACAGATGCTGTTTTCAAAGAACTTGCTCAAGTACCGGATGAGTACCGAGTAGAAAATTCAATAGGTATCTCAGAATCCGTAATTACAGGGCAGGGGCAGGGTTTTAAAGCTTGGTTGATACCTGGCATCGCAGCTATGGCGATCATGCAGACGGGACTCTTCACAGTCGTTTTCACACTTGTACGGTTCAAATCTCAGGGTGTACTGCGTCGTATGAAAGCCACTCCAATCGGTGCAGCGCACTTCCTTGCCGGACAACTAACGACCAAAGCCATAGTCGTTGTTTTACAGACCTACGTATTGGTCATTGTCGGCGCGATCGTTCTAGGTGTGAGCGTCGGTGCGGGGAGGTTAGGTGCTTGGTTCGACTTAACGATTCTGGCTCTACTTGGCGGAGCCTTATTCATCGCAATCGGACTTGCCGTTTCTGGTTGGGCTAAAAACGAAGAGACGGCTGCTCCGGTGGCTAATATCATCTCGATGCCAATGATGTTCCTCTCGGGTGTGTTCTTCCCTCTCTCTGCGATGCCAGATTGGCTAACGAGGTGGTCGCAATACCTACCCTTGACCTACCTAGCCGATGGCATGAGAGCGATCACAGTAGAGGGAGCTTCGATTACAACTCTTGGTAGTGAACTTCTTGGGCTTGGCGTGTGGATCGTAATCAGCTTCGCTATCGCAACAAAGATGTTTCGCTGGGAGTAGGTACAGGACTTATTTTTTATCCTGCATGAATATTCGCTGGCGAATTGGGAGTTATGGACGAGGTACAAGGCGGTAAACAAATCACAAATATTCTGCCGCTACGCTATGCTTCAGACCTAGTCGACTTGCCTGACCTGTTCAACCCTAACGAATCAATACGCAAGAAAGCGAGCCCCTCAGGCTGGTGCACGGTTCCAGGATGAAGAGCTCGCTTCCTATTAACTGCTACGCCCAATCTCCAGCGTCGGTTTTCATAATTCTTAACATGTCCTCATGACCAGTTCAGGAAATCCAAAAAACTCTGAAAAAAACTCCGTTGCCAACACTGAAAAGGGCAGCTTGTCAGTCAGTGAACTATCAAGGCGTACTGGTGTCACGACGGCAACTATCAATTACTACGTTCGGATTGGAGTCCTGCCGCCACCACGGAAGACCAGTCGTACACGTGCCCTGTATCCCGTACATTTTGAAAACCTGATCGTAAAGATTAAAGAACTCCAAACAGCAGGGTTGAATCTCAAAGGCATCAAACAGTTAGTAAATGGCGATCCATCTTCGCCGCTTGCAGCCGCAATGCCTTCTCAACAATCGAATGCCGCTTCACCGCAGTCAGTCCCGACAGGTCCAATCTCTATTGCAGATTTCTTAACAGACAGCGGGCTCGATGACGATCTTTATGACAACTTGATCGGCACCGGTTTAATCAGGCGACCCCGAACAGGGCCAGATGGTGCGCCAGCGCATGATCGCAGAGATTTATCGGCCGCTCGGGCGTTCGCTCGCCTCGCGTCAGCGGGGATCGAATATCCAATTCTCCAGCGTCACTCCGAGTACAGTCCACTCTCGAAAGCCGAAGCCTTGTTCTTGGCAGAGCATCTTAGTTCCGCTACCCGCCGCACTCAGGATACTCAACCAGCTAATATCGTCGCAGCGTTCGATGCAGTAAGGCGATATCTCCGCAGCTTGCAACTAGACGATGCGTACCCTGACTGGCGAAATACCTAGCCTTAGATCGCAGCTTGTCATCACGATGTTTTAGCGAAGTCGCACCAGCCACCTATTGGCTCATGGTGATCTAACTTGTATGAAAAGATTGTATAGCGCAAATCGTTTACTTACGCTTCTCTTTTACGTAGTCGATCACCGCTCCAAGTCCATCGGGGGGTGCTCCCAGACGAACTGCCTCTGCGACATCGGCTTCTGATTTAGCATCTTCACCAATCGCAGCATGCGCAACCGCACGATTGCCGTACATGTCAGCGACTTCGGGTTTAAGTTCAATCGCCTTCGTGAAATTGTTAATTGCCTGTTCGAAATCTGCCATCGAAAGATATGCAACGCCCAGATTGAACTGAATTTCGGGATTCTGAGGATCTAGCCAAGCAGCTTCCTCGAAGTCATTTACAGCCTTATCTGGAATTCCAAGCTGTGCATTTTTCAAACCTCGATTGAAGAACTCAGTTGCCGTCTTCGGTGGAAAAGCAATATCAGCCAGATTCATATCGTTGGGCGTATTGCCTGACTTGTCATTAGAGTTCGTCAAACTCGAATTCTCCTGCTGGAACTACCCATGCTCATGTCCTAAAACTTTAAACTGCAACCAATGCTAACCGACACGTGGCATCAGTTCATGTTAGAAATATCGTTGTCTGGATAAACGTTCAACTTACCAATGTTCATTTGCACTAAAATTCCAGCAACTGCAATAGATGCAGGTTCTCACTCCCAGAGTGGGATGGAGTTAGTCGGTGAGTATTGCCCCATGTGCCCACACGCGTACGCAAGCTGGGTACTAGCGAAAGATCTACTTTGAGAATAGCTCTGATCGGTCAATCTGCGTTCGGAAAATCAGTACTGGAAGCCCTCGTCGAAAATGGTGAGGATGAAATCGTCGGCGTATTCGCACCACCAATCAAAGACGGTCAATCGTCAGATCCGATTTCAAATGCCGCCGATGAACTTGGCATCCCCCTCTTCGAATTTCCAAAACTTCGTGACAAAGAAGCGGTAGATCAATTCAAATCTCTTGATCCTGAGCTATGCGTGATGGCTTTCGTAACCGATATCGTCCCAATGGCGATGATCAATTTCCCGTCTCTTGGTACGATCCAATACCACCCTTCGCTGCTTCCTCTCCACCGCGGACCTAGCTCAATCAATTGGCCAATCATTAATGGTGAAACCGAAACCGGACTCACAATATTTTGGCCGGACCAAGGCCTCGATACGGGGCCGATATTGATGCAAAAACGCGTTGAGATCGCACCTGAAGCCACTCTCGGCAGCATCTACTTCAACAAGCTTTTCCCGCTCGGAGTTCAGGCTATGGTCGAGTCCGTCGATCTAGTTAGAGTTGGCAATGCACCAGTAATCGCGCAGGACGAATCGAAAGCCACATACGAAAGCTGGTGCAAAGCGAACGATGTCGTTATTGATTGGTCTGCCGGGGTCGATACCGTTTTCAATATGATTCGGGGTGCCGATCCTCAGCCCGCGGCAAACACCACCCACAACGGTATTTCGCTCTCGGTTTACGATGCAACGCGATCATCATACGGAGCAGCCGGTCATGTGGCTGGAGCTGTGGTCGAAGTGGGTATCGATAGAATTATCGTGGCTTCCTCAGATGGTTCAATAGCAATCGGGCGTGTGAAAGCAGCAGGTGGCAAAAAAATCGGTGCTGCCGAGTGGGCTGAATTGGTTGATCTGAAAGTCGGAGACATTTTCGGAGGCTAACGGTCTCCGAAAAACCCCTCTATTAGTTCATTGACTTCGTCTGGCCTGTCCAAAAGCGGAACATGCGCTGTGTTTTCGATAACGTGCAAACTCGAATTCGGAACCAAGCTCGCTAGACGGTATCCATGTTCAACCGGGAACAGTGGATCATACTCGCCCCATATGGCAAGCAGGGGTACTGATATGGACCGCAGTTCATCATCAGAGAATATCGATTTCTGACCACCAAAATCGGTAATCACCGACACGCTCGATCGCATCGCTGCTGCATGGCCAGGGGTGAGCGTCACGTCGTAGGCGTATTGCCGGTAGGCAGCAGCATCTTCGAATTCGGAATCAATTACCTCCATAGTTTTGAAGTAATTATCTTGCCCCCATCGATTCGGACGGACCACCATCCGACCAAGCACTGGGATGTTGGCCAATTTGTACAAAAGAGGAAATTCTTTACCCAACCCGGCAGAATCTATCACTACGAGTTTGTGTATTCGCAACGGGTTCTCGATAGCCACAGCTATCGCCATTTGCGCACCGAGTGACAGCCCCACCACGACGGCAGACTTCACACCAAGTACGTCCATAAATCCGTTTATATAGCGCACAACGTCGCTCGTAAACGGAGCTTCGTACGGCTTCTGGCTCGAGAGCCCAAACACGGGATGATCTGGTGCGATGACACGATGGGTTTTCGACAATACTTCGATCTGTCTGAACCAGATCGCTGAGCCTGCTCCACCACCATGCAATAACAACACCGGAGGTCCTTCGCCGTAATCGAGATAGTGAATACGCCGACCGTTTACTTCAACGAATCGACCCTGATATTTCAAACCCGCTCTGCTCAACAATTCAGACATACTCATCTTGATTTGTTGTTCGCTGGCAGAGAGTTTAGGTGACTCTATAGTTTGCAATTCGTGAGTGATCATTTTTCATCATAGCGAGTACTATTCGAACTTATTTCCTAGTCAAATCCGAGTATAACCAAGCGATCCGACCTACAATCGTCTATGAGACATGAGTAGTAACAATAATTCCACTGACATTTCGCAAGCAGACAAAGCTAAATCAGAAGCTGAATTACACGGCATCTCGGAGTTGCAACTGCAAGCATGGGAGCTCCTCGAATTCACAAAGGTTCGAGAACTTCTCGCTAACCGGACGCGCTTCTTTATGTCACGCGAGATGGCACTCGACGCCCGTCCTCTAGTCGACAGTGAAGACATTGCGAGACTCCAAGACGAAACGGCACAGGCAGTACTCATGCTGGGGACCGTTGGTGATATCGGTCTAGTAGGAGCGCGTGACCCGCGAGGTCTTATTCATCGTGCCAGTATTGACGGAATTTTGACCGGTGAAGAAATCATCTCAGTGCTTAATCTCCTAGATTCGATCTGGGCAGCTCGCAGCACCGTTATGTCTATGAGAGGTCGGGCTCCGTTGCTCGAAAATATCGCAGACGAAATCCCTGACTTACGGGATCTCGGAAAAGAAATTTTCAAATCAATCTCAGATCGGGGCGATGTCCTCAGTTCTGCCACACCAAAGCTCGCACGGCTTCGCACAAATGTTAGTAAAACGTTCCAGCGAGTGATGCGGGCTATGGAACGTATATCCAGCAGCGCCAGTGTAAAAAACTCCCTCCAATCAGGTGCGATCGCAACCCGAGGAGAGCGACTCGTTCTTGAAGTAAAAGCTGATGCAAGGCAGTCTGTTCCCGGCATCGTCCATGATGTTTCCGGTAGCGGCGCTACGCTTTTCGTGGAGCCATTTCAGGCGGTGGAACTCTGTAATGATTGGCGAGAAACCGCCGCGGAAGCCCGACGAGAAGAAGAACGAATTCTTAGGCGATTATCTCGGCTGATCGGTGATAGAGAACAAGAAGCAGTTATAGCAGTCGAAGCTGCGGCAGCTCTCGATTACATTGCCGCCCGCGCTAGGCTCTCAGCTTCGATGAGAGCTCGACAGATCGAAATGATGCCGGCTGGGTCGGATAATGTCGTCAACCTAGTGGGTGCTCGACACCCTCTGTTAGGCAGCGATGCTGTCCCAATCACTATCAACATTGGCCCCGGATTCCGTGGTCTAGTTATCACTGGTCCAAACACTGGTGGAAAAACGGTGGCGATCAAAACCATCGGGCTTTTTGCGCTTATGCACCAATCTGGTATGCAGTTGCCTGTGAGTGATGGCGAGATTGCGATTTTTGATGCCGTCTACGCAGATATTGGTGATTCGCAATCGATTGAACGGTCGGTTTCAACCTTCTCTTCTCACATGGGGAGGGTGATAGAAATTATTCTCGAAGCAACATCCAATTCTCTGATATTACTCGATGAACTCGGTACTGGAACCGATCCCGAAGAAGGCTCGGCATTAGCTAGGGCGATTCTCGCGTACGCCGCAGAAAACGACATGCCGATAGCGATAACCTCACACTATCGGGCAGTAGCCGAGTTTGTTGCTGAGTCTGAAGACTTCGCAAACGCCTCGGTTGAGCTGAACCCAGAAACGATGCTTCCGACGTACCAAGTAGTGATGGGCATACCCGGCAGGAGCTACGCCATTCACGTTGCGCGCCATCTCGGGATGCCAAGTCAAATACTCGACGACGCTCAGTCGATGATGGACCCTTCCCGAATGGAGGCTGAAACTATCCTGCAGCAGATACAACGAGAGCGTGATGAGACGAGCCGAACGCGCGTCGAAGTGGAACAGGCCAAAGTCGAGGCTGTGGCGGCCCGAAATGATCTTCAGCTCAAGCTGAGTACTGTGACTCGGCTACAAGAAGACATGATCGAGAAAGCGCGTATGGAACTAAGACGAGAGACCGAAGAAATTCGTCGAGCGCTTCATCAGATCGTTAGTAAAGCCAGGAATGACAATGATTTGGCAGTGGCTCAGCGAGCAATCGGGCGTGTTCGAAATCAATTCTCTGACCCCACTTGGCTTCCCGTAACCCCGCCTCCTGATGCTGACATTTCAGATGAAGCGGACGAGAATCGGCCGCTCCAACCAGGTGACCAAGTTGAAATCAAAGGACTAAATGTTCAGGCATTTATAGTCGATATAAGCCCCGGTGGGACTGTTGAGCTGATGATGGGTAACTCTCGAATCGAACTCAACGAACGGCAGCTGCGTCTTGTAAAGGCAGCGGAACCGAAAAAACCAGGGATATCACCGAACGAACTTCCAAATGTGACGGTCAACATTATTAGCGCTGGCGAGGCAGCAAATGCCTCCGGTGAGCTCGATATTCGTGGCTCTAGAGTCCATGAATCTGACGACATCGTCCGACAGTTCATCGATGACTGCTCGATTCAAGGGCTGTCCACCGTACGGATTATTCATGGCGATGGAACAGGCGCACTAAGAGAAGCGATTCGCCTCTTACTCGCGAAACACCCGCTCGTGGCATCGTTCAGTGCTGCTCCACGCAACCGTGGTGGCAACGGCGCCACCCTTGTCGACTTGACCTGACCAGAACCGACTAAAACATACTGCCAACCGGAATCAATTTCCGATGGATAGTTCTAATTTATTCCTCAGTGATGCCGGCTTCGACCACTGCGCTCGAAGCCATATATCGCACAACGCGCAAATGCCCTTCTCGCCGGGTGAGAA